>Ga0302319_10011269_pt1 | contig 16978 bp, 14 predicted proteins | sample Bog_T0_2_FD_203319 | JGI IMG/M metagenome (GOLD analysis project Ga0302319, IMG submission 203319) | Peat permafrost microbial communities from Stordalen Mire near Abisko, Sweden - Bog_T0_2 | ecosystem: Environmental > Terrestrial > Soil > Wetlands > Peat | place: Sweden: Abisko, Stordalen Mire...
TGGCCAACTTCGAAAACGTCTCTTATGTTCATCATTCCTATGGAACCAGAGATTCAAAAAGCAGTTGACGCCGGCAAGATCACTTCACACGCAGGGGAAGCGCTCGCAACGCTAAAGCCCGGCACTTACTGTTTCCACAAGAGCTGGGGGTTCGGGAAAATTGACTCGGTCAATTTTCTGGTGAACCAGATCACCATTGATTTCAAAACCAAAAAGGGACACACGATGCAGCTCCAATACGCTGCAGAATCGCTTCAACCGATCCCGGACGATCATATCCTCGCCAAAAAAATCACCGACCTTCAAGGCGTAAAAGCAAAAGCAAAGGAAGATCCGGTCGGTCTGGTGACTTCAATTCTCAAAGATCTCGGAGGCAGGGCAACGCAAGACCAGATCGCACAAACGCTGCTGGGCGATGTGTTCAACGAGACGGAATTCAAGCGCTGGTGGGATTCGGCGAAGAAGGCGTTGAAAAAAGACGGGCACTTTTCACTGCCCGCCAAAAAGACCGATCCCATTGAGATCCGGCATGAGGCGGTTTCCCGCGCCGACGAGTTCCTTGCGACATTCACCAATGCGCGCCAGCTCAAGCAGCAACTCGCCGCACTCGACCAGATCACCAAGAACTTTGACGCTTTCGACAAACCTGCGGAACAATTGCAGCCCGTGATCAATGCAATCGAGCAATCCGCGAAACAAAGCCAGCGGCTTCATTCGTCCCAAGCAATCGAACTGCTCCTCGCCCGCGACGAAATTTGCGAAAAGACCGGCATCAGTGTCACTCCCGGCGCATTGACCGTGTCCCAATTTCTCACCCATGAAGAGCGCCGCCTCACGGAGATCCTTCCTGAGATTCCCGCCGCGAAGCAAAAGCGCGTGCTCAGCGAGTTTCCAAAGGCATTTGGCGACCTGTGGCCCGGCAAGGCCCTTGCATTGATGTTGCGCAGCAACATCCGCGTAGTCTCCGAAATCACGCGATTGCTTCAGGACCAGGGCAAGCAGGATGAATTGCGCAAGGAGCTGGATCGCTGGATTCGCGACCATTCCATCACGACGGAAATCCTCTACTGGCTCTGCAAGGAGCGGACGGGAGGTTTTGCAGACCTCATACACCCGCGTGTTTTCAGCGCGATCATTTCGGCGCTTGAGCGGGATCAATTCAACGACGTGAAACGCGGCGGAAAACTCCATGACCTTTTGCTGGAGGACCGGGAACTGGTGGGCGATCTCCTCTCCGGCGCGGAACTGGAAACCGTGCGCGATACGATGCGCAAACTGATACTCACGCCGGTGTTCGAGGAGTTGAACAAGCGTTCGTTGCTCGGCCGCATCATCCGCATCCACCCGGAAATGCAGTCGCTGTTGACCGGCGAGTCAAACGAGAAGAAGGACGAGGCGCTCATCGTCTCCTGGGAAAGCCTCGAGAAGCGGAAGCTGGAATACGAGGATCTCATCAAGAAAAAAATCCCGGAGAACACCAAGGAAATCGCGGTGGCGCGCTCCTACGGCGACCTTCGCGAGAATTTCGAATTCAAGGCCGCCAAGGAAATGCAGCGTGTGTTGCAGCGCCGCCAGAGCGAGATGGAACGTGATCTCTCACTGGCACGCGGCACCAATTTTGAAAATGTCGACACGAATGCGGTTTCCATCGGCACCGTGGTTACGTTGAAAAATGTCGAGACGGGCGCCACGCAGACTTATTCACTGCTCGGAGCATGGGACAGCGATCCCGCCAACGGCATCATCTCGTATCTTACCGCCATCGGCCAGGCGCTCCTTGGACACAAGGCCGGCGAGCAACTAGATCTCCCCACAGAAACCGGTACGGAAAAAATCGAAATTGTATCGATTGAAGCGCACCAACACGCCGCCGCCACCGCATAATGTCGTAACAACCAAACGAAAACCAAAATAAAAATCCACACATAATGTCACTCACCAGCATCTCTGATATCCGTGCCCGGCAAATCCTTGATTCGCGCGGCAATCCAACAATCGAAGTCGATGTCGAACTCGCGGGGGGCGCTGTAGGCCGCGCCGCCGTGCCCAGCGGAGCAAGCACCGGAGAGCACGAAGCCTGGGAACTGCGCGATGGCGTAAAAACGCGCTATCTCGGCAAAGGCGTCACCAAGGCCATTGCCAGCGTGCAAAAAACCATCGCTCCCGATCTTATCGGACACGATGCACTCGATCAGGTCGGCATTGACAAGACGATGATCGACCTCGACGGCACGGCGAACAAAAAAAATCTCGGCGCAAACGCGCTGCTCGGCGTGTCTCTGGCAACGGCTCATGCGGCCGCGGCTGCACTGGGTGTCCCTCTTTTCAAATACATCGGCGGCCCCAACGCGAAAGTCCTCCCCGTGCCGCTGGCAAACATCATCAATGGCGGCGCGCACTCGGATGCGCCGATTGATTTCCAGGAATTCATGATCGTGCCAAAAGGCTTCGATACTTTCAGCGAAGCGATTCGTGCGGGAACTGAGATCTTCCACGCGCTCAAGGGCGTGCTCAAGGGCCGCGGTCTTTCCACGGCAGTCGGCGATGAAGGCGGGTTTGCACCGGGTCTTAAATCAGCCGCAGATGCAATCGAGACGATCGGGGCGGCGGTGAAGGCGGCCGGATACAAATTCGGCAAGCAAGTCTTCATTGCCCTGGATGCCGCATCCAGTGAATTTTACGATGCCGCAACTATAAAATACGTTTTCAAGAAATCCGACGGTTCCAAGCGCACCGCCGCGGAACTTGTGGCCTACTACCAGGAATTGCAGAAAAAATATCCGATCATTTCCATCGAAGACGGTTGTTCCGAAAACGATTGGGACGGCTGGAAAATATTGACTGACGCGATGGGAAGCAACACCCAGATTGTCGGTGATGATCTTTTCGTTACGAACGTTGATTTCCTGAGAAAAGGCATCAAACTCGGTGTTGCCAATTCCATCCTCGTGAAGGTCAACCAGATCGGCACCCTCACCGAGACGCTCGATTCCATCGAGCTTGCAAAGGAGAATGGGTATACGTCAGTCATCAGCCATCGCTCGGGTGAGACCGAAGACACTACCATCGCCGACATCGCCGTCGCCACAAACGCCGGCCAGATCAAGACCGGCTCCTTCTCACGCACCGACCGCGTCGCGAAATACAACCAGCTCCTCCGCATTGAAGAAGAGCTTGGCACGAATGCCATCTACGGCGGCAAAATGAACTAAAGCTTTCCGGCACCTTGCGCCTTGAGTTTCTCAAGGCGCAAGGAATCCGGGAGAAATTTCACCGGACAATTTCAGGTCCTAAGCCCACCAAGCCGTGATCCGGCAGGCCAGCGTTGGAGCATCCTCGCGCCATCTATTTTCCAAGTCTCACCCTCATAAATGAGGCTGTAAATGGATGGCAGGACACTGCCATTGCGCCCAATGAAAAAAACCTGGATCAACGCATGTTGATCCCGGCAACGCACCACGCCGAATTCAATGCGATCCGCCTGCATGATACCCGCGTAATTCTGGCGGATCATCTCAATGAACTGGTCCGGCTTGAATTTCTGCTGAAAGCTGTACGATGCGTGGGAATAGGCGCGCGGGTAATCAGAGGCTCGGAATGCATCGAGCTGGCTGTATACAACCTGGTAAAGATCAGACGGCTTCACGGTCTCGCGGCGGAGTTGGAGAGTGTAATTTACCAATGGCACCGCAGCGCAAACTGCGATGAAAAACAGCAGAACAATAATCCTGCCCCGCAAGCTCATTCCGCTCCCCCGTGATTCACCGCACCAGCCTCGAGCTGCTTCAAAAAGGTGAATGAGTAAAGTCCGGTGCTGTGTCCATCCTCCCACACAGGTTGCCATGCGTAACTGCCGATAATTTGATAGCTCTTCAGCCGGTAACTGGCCGGCGTGTGCGTCACTTTCGGCCTCACGACCCTGCCCAGCACATCCGGCTCGCCACCGCAGCCCGCGCATGGGCAGGCCTTGCGCAAATACTCAAGGGGAAGAAATGTCTCCGAGCCATCGTTCCATTTAACGGCTAGCTGATCACCGATGACCTGAATATTAGCGGGGCTGATTCTCATGGCATTCAGAGAGTGGATGTTAATTCCCCTTGCCTCAAGGGTCAAGCATCCACGTGCCGTCTCCCCAGCAGGAGATTTCGCACACGCTTGATGCCTCGCTCGATGCCGCGAAACATCTCCCGGATGCGGCGACGCGATTGGAAACCGGCAATCTCCTTTTCACTCACATTAAGGCTGCGGCGACCGGTAATCATTGAATAAAGCGCATGTTTGCCAAGATCGGCCTCGGCGAAGCTCTCCGGCTTCACCGCCTTGATGAAAACACCGGGGCTGAGCGGATCGCTCATTACCTCAACAATCTGAAAGTCGGAAAAAAGGATGCGCATGTCGTCCGTTTCATATCGCCAAAAATCGTAAGGGTAGGCGTGGTAACCGAAGCCCTGCGAGCGGGTGGTGATGACAAGCAACCCGTCTTTTTTCACCACTTGCTTGAGATTGTGCAGCACAACCCGCCAGTCGAAAACGTGTTCCATCATCTCTGTGGAAACCACGATATCAAAGGCATCCGGCCCAAAGCGCCCGACCAATTTCTCTGCGGGACAAACTTCATCCACACCCACACCTGCCTGCATGTCCACACCCAGGTAACTACCGGGATGCAATGCCTTGATCAGAGAGCGGGGCGAGCCGTTGACATCGAGCGCCCCGACCTCCAGCACGGAGCGTCCCCGCACTTCGGCCTCCGTCAAATATCCGGTGATGAATTCCAAGCAGGATCTAGTACACATGGCGTTCCCTTTTTAATCGCTGGAAAATGTGCCTCCCGCCAGCAAATTCTTGCTGCTGCGTGGCCCAAAAATGGCGGTCCCCACCCGCACTATCGTAGCGCCTTCCTTGATTGCGGCGGTGAAGTCGCCACTCATGCCCATGGAGAGTTGAGGCAGTGGTATACCGAACACCTGCTGCAGGTCGTCCCGGAGTATCCGAAGATCTGCAAAATATTTACGCGCTTCCTCCGCCTCGTCCACAATCGGAGCTATGGTCATCAACCCCTCGATTTGCAGCCGGTCGAGAGCAAGGAGTTCCTGCATGTCCCGGTGAAGATCCGGACGTTTGAAGCCGAATTTTGTGGATTCACCTGCCACGTTGATTTCGAGCAGAATCCTGGGGAATAATCCAAGCTCTGTCGCGATGCGGTTGATATCGCGGGCCAGATCGAGTGAATCAATACCGTGGATCAACTCGAACAACGGGAGCGCCTGGCGGATCTTGTTTTTTTGCAGATGACCGACGAGGTGCCAGCGCAAGTTTGATGGAAGGAGAGGAATTTTTGCACGCGCTTCCTGAACACGGTTCTCGCCGAAAGCCAGTTGTCCGGCATCGATGGCCTCACGTATTGATTCAGGGGTATGGGTCTTTGTAATCGCAAGCAATTCAATGCCGGCGGGGTCGCGACCGGCGGCTGTTGCGGTTTCGGCAATCGCGGACTTAATGGACGCGAGACGGCTGGCAATGGTTGGCATGGGTTGGCAATGCAGGGATAGCGGATTTAAGGAGAAAATTAGTTGATTGCGTTATGTTTGACTTTAAAATTAGACAGACTTATTCTGGCATTTGTAGATTCGTATGAATGTTGAAACCTTTAAAATTTTTTGTGATCTGGCCGATACCTCCAGTTTTTCGAAAGCGGCGAAAATCAACTCAATTACGCAAAGTGCGGTAAGTCAACAAATCCGTTCGCTTGAAAACCGCTACAGTGTGACGCTTGTGGAGCGCGGACGCCGGAATTTTTCCCTGACTGCCGAGGGGCAGGCATTCCTTGCGGCAGGCCGGGAGATTCTGAATATCTATGACAACCTCGGCAACAGGCTGCATGAATTACAAAATGTCGTGGCCGGCACGGTGAAGGTGTCGTCCGTTTACAGCATCGGCCTGCATGAGCTTCCGCCGCATCTGAAAGAGTTCCGTCTTGCCCATCCCGATGTGGAGGTGCAGGTGGAATACCGCCGCTCGTCGCAGGTATATACCCAGGTGTTGAACGGTGAAGTCGATCTTGGGCTTGTCGCCTACCCCGTGCGGCGCAAGGGGCTGCTGGTGGAGCCTTTTCTTGAAGATAAAATGGTGGTGATCTGCCACCCCGGGCACCGGCTCGCGCAAAAGAAGCGTTTGAAACTGGAGGAGTTGAACGGCGAGAAATTCATCTCATTCGAGCCCGATCTTCCGACGCGCAAAGTAATCGACCGGCATTTGAAATCGCACGACGTTACCATCGAATTTGCAATGGAGTTTGATAATATTGAAACCGTCAAACGCGCGGTCGAGATCGAAAACGGCATCTCGATTGTGCCGCAAAACACGGTACAAGCCGAAGTGCGCGCAGGCACCCTGGTATCCTTGGAAATCGAAAAGCCGGAGATCGTACGACCGCTGGGCATCCTGCTCAAGCGCAGCCATCCCCGCTCCCCGGCGCAGAGGGAATTCATCAGCCTGCTTCAAAAAGGCCGCGCGGCAAAAGCCGCATAGTATTTCAGAAGGCCGGTTCGCAAATCTGATTTGATTTTTCGTGTGATCACCAGTTGATCTCTGCTTTAATCGGACCAATGAAAGCAGCAAATATCGGAATTATCGGCGGCAGCGGACTTTACCAGATCGAGGGGTTGACCTCGCCTACGCAACACAACATCAGAACCCCTTATGGGAAACCTTCCGATGTGATTTTCGGCGGCAAGATAGCCGGGCGGCAGGTTTATTTCCTGCCACGGCATGGACGCGGTCACAGGCTGCTCCCGCATGAGTTGAATCATCGCGCGAATATATACGCATTACGCTCGCTGAATGTGCGCTGGATCATTTGCGTGACGGCCGTGGGCAGCCTGCAGCCGCAATACGAACCGCAGGACATCGTGCTGCCGTCGCAATTTTTCGACCGCACAAGCCGGCGGCCTGAACACACATTTTTTGGCGAGGGGATTGCCGCCCATGTAAGCTTTGCCGATCCGATATCCGCGGAATTGCGCAACCTTCTGGCGACCGCTGGCCGGGAACTGAAATACCGCGTCCATAACGGCGGCACCTATGTGAACATGGACGGGCCTGCGTTTTCGACACGCGCCGAATCCGAAACAAACCGCAAACTCGGTTTCGATGTCATCGGCATGACCAACCTTGGGGAAGCCAAGCTCGCGCGCGAAGCCGAAATCGCGCTTGCGACGATGGCGATGATCACGGATTACGATTGCTGGAGAGTCGAGGAGGCGGCTGTCACCGCGCATACCGTCGTCGAGCATCTGCACGCAAACGCCAAGGCCGCGAAGGCGATCATTTCCAAGTTAATCCCCAGAATTCCTCCCACTCCCGACTGGCCTGATCACCATGCTCTGGATAATGCATTGATTACCGATCGTTCGTACTGGCCAGCCAAGACATCGAAAAAGCTCCATGTCATCCTTGAGCGTTTCATGCCGGCAAAAACCAAGCCAAAACCTGGCGCTACCAGAAAGAAAAAGCGCTGACCGGTCAAGGGACGGGTAAAAGTTCTGTTCGTTGTTGATTTTGGATTGGGTTGCCGTAAGTATCCTCTTCACAAACATCCCATTCCATGCTGCGCCTGATCTTTTCCGCATTTTTTTGTCTGTGCCTGGCCTCCATCACAGTCCAAGCCGTTGACCCCTCCCCCACAGAACCCCCGCCTGAATCCGAGTTGAAAGGCGCGCCCACACCGACACGCGACACGCTTGCGTCGGCGCCTGGCGGTTATCTCGATCTTCCGGTGAAAGCGAAGATCGGCTACAGTTCGGTGCATGTGGACGGGCCGTATATCGCGATGACTTTTGACGACGGGCCGAGCGCCACACTCACACCTAAACTGCTCGATCTTCTTAAATCAAAGGGAATCAAAGCGACATTTTTTGTGCTGGGTGAAAATGCGGTGCGTAATCCCGAAATCCTCAAGCGCGCCATCGCCGAGGGACACGAGATCGGAAACCATTCGTGGTCACACCCGGTGCTGTCCAAAATGCCGTATGACGCCGTGCATTCCGAATTGCAGAGAACGAACGATGTCATCCTCCAGGCCACCGGCAAAAAGCCGACCCTGATGCGACCGCCCTACGGTGCAATCACCAAAGAGCAGAAAGATTGGATACATAAGGATTTCGGTTACCAGATCATCCTCTGGGACGTCGATCCGCTCGACTGGAAAATCATCAAGGGAGAAACGGCTGAGGAACGCACAGCGCGGGTGGAAAATGTAATCCTCAATGGAAACAAGGATGAGCACGGCGCCCGCAGCGGCTCGATCGTCCTCTCGCATGACATCCATGCAACCACGGTGGATGCAATGCCGGCGACACTCAGCGGTCTTCAGGCAAAGGGGTTTAAATTTGTCACTGTTTCGCAGTTGATCGCGATGGAAAAGCCGCTCCCTCCAAAGCCTTCACCCAACCCTGCAGCGGCTCCACCCACACCGGCCTCATCCCCCCTGCCCCGGCGGCAGCCCATTGAGCAGAGCAGCTTTCCCCCCAGCAGTCATGCCCGACCGGCGAGCTAAATGATCGGCGACGAATACCTCCAGGTGCGGGCGCACCTTGGGACAGCACTGTTCTCCCTATCCACGCTGGCGCACGGCCTCGAGATGGGGCGCGACGTGTTGCAAACCTTGCACGACACAAGGGCGGGGCTGCGCGAGCCATTCCTCTTCATCGTGCTGGGCGATGCACAATCCGGAAAAACGTCGCTGGCAAATGCACTCTTTGGCCGGAAAATATTACCACCCGTCGCGCAACAGGCAGGGGATAAGATTCATCTCTTCAAATACGGCCCCGAGGAAAAAATAGAGCAAATCAACGATCGTCTCGTCGAATGCCAGCATCCTGACACACTGCTGGGCGATTTCAATATCGTGGACACACCCGGAACCATCCGCCCGGAGGAAGAAGTGGTGATCAAACAACTTTTACCCTCAGCCGAGCTGGTGCTTTTCGTTTTCTCCATCAACAATCCGTGGGAGCCGTCGCTCTGGGAACTCTTGAATATATTCAGCACGACTCCCGCCCGCAATGTCGTCTTCGTACTGCAGCAATGCGACCTGCGGGATGATTTCGAGGTAAACGCGATAACCCGGCATCTCGAACAAACCCTCCATGAGAAATTCTCGCCGGCCTGCCGGATTTTTCCTGTGTCGGCAAAGAAAGCCTATCTTTCCAAGACCACAGGCGCCGACCGGGAGGGATTGCTGCAACAAAGCGGCTTCAGCCCGCTGGAATCTTACATCAACGATACCGTGACGCAAAGCGACGCACGGAGAGAGAAGCTCCGGCACATCTGCCGGACGGCACAAGCCATCCTCGCCGATGCCGGACAAAAAAACAAGACGACGCTGGCATTCATCAAGAAAGAGATCGAACAACTGGGCGAATTGAACTTCGGCCTCGAGGAACGGAAGGAACAGTCATTGCGGCAGGTCAACGGAATCCTGTGGACGCTTGCGCAGTCCTATGAACGGCTGCAGAAACACGGCGATCAGCTTTTTCAGGAGCTACTCCCTGTGTCGCTGATCCCGAGATTCAAGGCAACACCCCCGAAGGAAAAAATCCCGCAGTCTCTCGACGAGGAATTGCAGGAATCCATCCAGCGGCAAATCCAGAGTTCCATCGAGTTGCTGGCCGCGGACTTGCAGAAGACCTGGCGTCAATTGCATGAATCCGTGAGCAAAAGGTTTCCCGCAGGGAACGATGCATCACAGCCGGGGAAATTCACGAAAGACCGGGCGGAATTGTTGCAGGGCATCCAAACAATGCTGATGGAAAACACATCGGTTGTGCACCAGCAATGGCAGATGACAGAATTTCTCACGGAAACGGCGGAGTGGCTGCAAATCCACCGTGATGCCGGGCCGGGCGGAGTCACTACCGCGCTCGCCTGCCACGCGGCCGGGGATTTCAGCAGGACACTGTCGAAAGCAGCAGCGGCGGCAGGATCGATCTCCGGGCTTATGAAGCGCGGAAAAATCCAGGCACATTTTCGCGCGGAAATGGCACACCAGCGGGAGGAGCTGCTTGCCGCCATGGAAACCCGCCTGCGCCGTGCGACCGAACAGTTTTACAAGGAAGCCGGTGAATCGCTGCATCCCCTGCGAATTTTTTTCACGGCGCAAAAAACGATCTATGAAGCACGGGCGGCAACGGTAACGCAAATAAGCGAAACTTTCAGCCAGACGGGAAGAGGGCTGGGTTAAGAAAACAGGAATTAAAACCTGCCTAGCGGTGCGCTTGCAGTGAGCGCAATTCTCTGCCAACCTGCCGCTGGTGGTTCTTCAAATTTGCCCCCCCACGGCATGTTCACTTCCGCCTGAATGCGATTTCCTGTGAGTTAAACCAAACCGGAGGTTATGTATATGCAATGGTGCAAGACTGTTTACGGAATGCTCGGACTGCTGGCGCTCACCTGCGCCGTCCGCGCGGATGAAACGACAAGCGGAACTTCCGCGCTTCCTCCCTCTGTCACCACCCAGTCCGCCGTGCGCGTATGGGTGGACCAGATCGGTTACCGGCCGGCCGGAAAAAAGATCCTCATAGTTGCATCGGATAACAAACTCCCCGACGGCCTTCAACTCGATCTCTGCGACGCAGCAACCTCCAATGTCGTATGGAAACTTTCCGAGCACACCGATGCCCTCACACTTTTTAACAACGGCGAGAAAGACAGGGAATCCGGCGACTTCATCTCCCATCTGAATCTCAGTGCCTTCAAGACCCCGGGGCGCTACTACATCTCGATCCATGCCGGCGATGCGCCCGTGGAACGGTCTTATCAGTTCAACATTGCCACGGATGTTTACAATAACTCCGGCGTGGCTGCGTGGCGCATGTTCTATTACAACCGTTGCGACATCGAGAAGCCTGAAAAATATGCCGGTCCATGGAATGCCGGTCTCGATCATTGCGGTCCCGGGCAGGCTGGCGAGGCCAGGGAATACGTATGGACACGCGGGGCGTGGACAGACCGTGTGGGCACTGTGGTCGCCGATCCGACTCCCCGCGATGTTCGCGGCGGCTGGTGGGATGCCGGAGACACCAACAAATACATGGGCAACACCAGCGAATGCCACAACGACCTGCTCCTTGCCACACAACTGCTCGGCAATTCCATCAAGGACAACCAATTGAACCTTCCCGAGTCGGGCAACGGCATCCCCGATGCCCTCGACGAGGTGCGCTACGGCACACAATTACTTTTGCGCATGGCCGATGAAACCGGGGCGGCCTACGGGCGCGTGCATGAAGATGGCACATGCCCGCCCGACCTGGACAAGCATGAAGTCCAGCTCACGGCGCGCACCAGCGCGGCCACCATGAACCGCGCGGCCTCCCTCGCCTACGCCGCCCTGGTCTGGAAGGAACGCAAACTCGATCCTAAATTTGCGAAACAATGCCAGGCCGAGGCTCTCAAGAGCTGGCAACTCCTGCAGGCCAAGCCCTATCCCTGGCCGGTCGATCCGAAAAATCCGAAGAAAGAAGCTTATACCGGCGCCTGGTTCATGTCCGATTTTGGCCGGTCCCAATTCCTTGCGGCTGTCTGCCTCTGGCGGCTTACCGGGGATGAAGCATTCCACAAACAGGTGCATGATTTCCAAGGGGCCATGAACGGTGATCGTACTCTCTGGGGCGCCTACTGGATTTACATCCACGCGCCCAAGGCCGATCCCGACCTGGCAGCTAAAATGAAAGCCCAACTCACCAAGGCCGCCGACGATGCCGTGGGACGCACCGCGGAAAATCGCGGCTATGCCGCTGGCCTCAACGGATACTGGTGGGGAAGCAACCGGGCCATCGGCCAGAGCGGCCTGGCATGCATCGTCGCCGCCGAGCTTTCGGAGGATGCAGCCGCCAAACAAAAATACCTCGATGCCGCCGAGGAATTCATCCACTACCTCCATGGTCGGAACCCCCTGGGCTTGTGCTACCTCACCAACATGAAACAGTTCGGGGCCGAACATTCCGCGATGGTCATGTTTCACACCTGGTTTGGAAACGCCAACCGGGCAAACACCCCCGAGGGAGGAAAATACATTGGTGAAGGCCCCGGCAAAATCGGGCCGCCCCCGGGATTTGTCGTCGGCGGCGCCAACCGGGGCATGAAAGTTTACTCCAACAGCCTGGACTGGCGCCAGAGACCCTGGGAGTGGAACGAGCCCGACATCACCTACCAATCCCCTTGCTGCGGACTGCTTGGTTACTTCGCATGGAAGGTAAAGTAAGCCGGGGATATCGCAATCAAGGGCTCATAAAACTGAATTACGGCTTGTCATTCCGCGAATCAGCGAAGAACCTCACGCCTTTTGCGGGGCAAATCAGCATGCAGAGCGACCAAAATACGGCCAAGAGCAACAGACTGGTATTTCTATCCCGTCTGGGCAGTTCGCTCGCCCTGTGGGGTGTGGCGCTTTACATCATTTTTTCAGGATATGAGCTCGGGTTTTTCCTGCTGATCGCTTCCATCGGGATGATTGGGCTGTGGGAGTTCTACACGATGCTCGACAACAAGCGGCTGCCAAACTTCAAGATCACCGGGATGATCTGCGGCGCTGTATTCATCTGCGGCAGCTTTTATTACTACAGCCGGGTGAGCCGGCTTGAGTCGTATGAGTTTGAGGCGGCGGTATTGCTCTTTTTCATGTTCGTGGTTTTTGCGCGGCAGATGTTCCAGAAAACGCGCGATATTTCTCCCATCGAGACAATGGCTTACACATTGTTCGGCCTGCTGTATGTGCTGTGGCTCTTTAATTTCATCACGAAGATCGTGTATGTGGTGCCGCATCCCCCGGGCAGGGTGACGGGGCATTTCTACGTGCTTTACCTGATCGTGATCACCAAGTTCAGCGACATGGGGGCGTATCTCACCGGCAGCGTGCTGGGCAAGCACCTGTTGATCCCGCACATCAGCCCGAAGAAAACATGGGAGGGATTCTTCGGCGCACTCGGGTTTTCGCTGCTGGGCAGCTACGCGATGCTGTCGATGATGCACGGCAAGCTTTCGCTCATCAATTATGCAAACGGCACGGCGCTCGGGCTGCTTCTTGGATTCGCGGCGATCATCGGCGACCTTGCAGAATCGATCATCAAGCGGAGTTGCGATGTGAAGGACTCCGGCAAACTGCTGCCCGGCATCGGCGGGGCGCTCGATCTGATCGACAGCCTGCTCTTTACCGCGCCGCTGCTCTTTTTTTACATGCGCCTTGTGATCAGAGTCCCATGAGAAAGCGAAAAGTAGTAGTGCTGGGTGCCACCGGCTCAATCGGCGAGAGCGCGCGAAAAGTCGCGCAAGACATTCCCGACCGCATGGAAATCGTCGGCATGTCGGCGCACTCCAATGCTGACAAATTGCGGGCGGCTGCGGAAAAGGATTTTCCAAACGCGAAACTTGCCGTTTCCAACGGAGCGGATGGCGCGGACCGGCTGGTGGAACTGGCGACATTGCCGGAAGCCGACATGGTATTGATCGCAATCGTCGGCACCGGGGGATTGCGCCCCGCGCTGGCTGCGATCGAGGCAGGCAAGGACATCGCGGTCGCAAGCAAGGAGATCCTGGTGATGGCGGGCGAGATCGTGATGGAAGCGGCCCGGCGCAAGGGCGTGAAGGTGCTGCCGGTGGATAGCGAGCACAATGCAATTTTCCAATGCCTCGAGGGCCGCAACCCGGCAGAAGTAACACGGTTGATCCTCACGGCGTCCGGGGGACCATTCCGGAAACTGCCCGCCGAAAAACTCGCAGAGGTGACCCTGGAGCAGGCGCTGAAGCATCCGACGTGGACCATGGGGGCAAAAATCACCATCGACTCCGCGACCCTTTTCAACAAGGGGCTCGAAATGATCGAGGCACGCTGGCTCTTCGACGTGGAGATGGGGCGGGTGGATGTGATCGTGCATCCGCAGAGCATTGTTCACTCGATGGTGGAGTTTGTGGACGGCTCGGTGCTTGCCCAGCTATCGCACTCGGACATGTGTTTCCCGATCCAGTATGCGGTGACGTGGCCGGACCGGGTCGCGAATACATTGCGCCCGCTGAATTTCGCGGAGCTGGCGAAGCTGGATTTCGAAGCGCCGCGCTATGATGATTTTCCTGCATTGAACCTGGCCCGCCAGGCCGGAGAAACGGGAGGAACCCTCCCGGCTGTGATGAACGCGGCAAACGAGGTGGCGGTGGCGGCATTTTTGAACCGCAGGATTTCCTTCCCCGGCATCTGGAAAACAGTGGGCCAGGTGATGAGCGAACACCGCACCGTTGCGCATGCCGGGCTGGATGCTATATTGGCCGCTGATTCCGAAGCCCGTGCGCGGGCGGAGGAATTGATCTAATTTTATGCTGTATAATACCCTCAATTTTCTCTTCATCCTGGTGGAAGTGCTGCTGCTCTTCAACCTGCTCATCCTTGTGCATGAGATCGGGCATTTCCTCGCGGCGAAATGGCGCGGGCTTTACATCGACGGATTCGGGATCTGGTTCGGCAAGCCGATCTGGCAGAAGAAGATCAATGGAGTCACCTACAGCCTGGGATCGATCCCGGCGGGTGGTTTCGTAAAGCTGCCGCAGATGGCCAATCCGGACGCCGTGGAGGGGGAGACCGGGACCACCCCCGAAAATCTCCCGCCTATCTCCGCGCTCGACAAGATCATCGTCGCATTTGCAGGGCCGCTGTTCAGCCTTGGGCTGGCGTTTGTTTTCGCAGTGATTGTCTGGCAGGTGGGACGGCCGGTGGGCGAATCCGAAGGGACGCGGACGGTGGGCTATGTGATGCCGGATTCCCCGGCGGAGAAGGCGGGCTTCCAAGCCGGCGACGAGATTCTGACTATCGACGGGCACAAGGTGGACCATTGGGGCGGAATGGGATCGGGAAGCATCACGTGGTTAATCGTGCGCAGCGAAGGAAAAACCGTCCCCATAGAAATCATGCGCGGGGACAAGGATCTGACACTTTACCCCGAACCCAAAATTCCTGAAAAGGCCCACTGGTGGAATCGCAAAGCACTGCGGCAGATCGGACTCATGGCGGCGGGAACACCCGTGAGCGACAAGCCGGAACCGAATTCACCGGCTGAAAAAGCGGGGCTCAAGCCCGGCGACCGGATCGAGCAGATCGACGGGGAAAAGCTGAACAGCCCGATCGGGATCTACGATTACATGAAGCGCCATCCCGCGGACAGCTATACGCTCACGATCCAGCGGGGAACGGAAACCATTCCCCTTAACTTCACTCCGCGCGGCACGAAGGTAGTCTCCCTTTCCGACGATCCCAACAGCCCGGCAGTGCAGGCGAAGCTCCAGGTGGGGGACATCATCAGCGGCATTGACGGCGTGAAGCTGGTGGGATCACTGGCGGTCACGGACTACATCCAGACGCACGGCGAGAAACCGCTCACGCTGAGCATCGTGCGCGACGGGAAGCCTCTCGATGTAAAGGTGTCGCCGCAAATTCCCGAGAATGCCCCGGATGGGGATGCGAAGCCGCGGATCGGAATCGTGCTGGACGACGATGACGGCTTTGTGCTCGACGGCATGGGAATCCTGACTCCCACCTATCCCGGGCCGGTGGAACAAATCCGCGCCAGCATGAAGATGATCCTAAACACCGTGGACGCGATTGTATCCCCGAAGTCGAGCATCGGCATCCAGCACATGGGCGGGCCGGTGATGATGATGCGGGCTTACTACGTGATGTTTGAAAACAAGGAAGGCTGGCGGCTCGCGCTGTGGTTCAGCGTGGTTCTCAATGTAAACCTGGCGCTGCTCAACATGCTGCCGATCCCGGTGCTGGACGGCGGGCATATCGCCCTCGCCATTATCGAAGCGGTGAGGCGCAAGCCGGTGAACTTGAAAGTGCTGGAGGCGGTCCAGACGGCGTGCGCTGTTGTTATCATCGGCTTCATGTTCTTCATCTTCTTCTTCGACGTGCAGGATTTGCCGTGGTTTCCAGCCAGCAAAGCCCCGCAGATGAAATTCAGAAGCCCGACACCGGAAACACAAAAATGAACTACTGCCAGAACCCCTTTGTTTACCGTCGCCGTCCCACGCGCAAAGTCGCGGCGGGAACTGTCTCCATGGGCGGCGACAACGCGATCCGCGTGCAATCGATGATCACCTGCGACACGATGGACACGGCGGCGAGCATCCAGCAGACCATCGACCTCGTGAACGTGGGCTGCGAGATCGTGCGGATCACCGCGCCGACGGTGAAGGACGCCGCGAACCTCGAGGCCATCAAGAAGGGTCTCGTGGAACAAGGTTACACCGTGCCGATCGTGGCCGACATCCATTTCAAACCGGAGGCCGCCATGGAAGCCGCCAAGTGGGTGGAGAAGGTGCGCGTGAATCCCGGCAACTACGCCGACTCCAAAAAATTCAAGATCATCGAATACACCGACGAGCAATACACCTCCGAGCTGGAGCGCATCCGCGAGCGGTTTACGCCGCTGGTGCTGCAATGCAAGGAACGTGGCGTTGCCATGCGCATCGGGACGAACCACGGGAGCCTGAGCGACCGCATCATGAACCGGTACGGCGACACGCCGCTCGGCATGGTGGAGAGTGCGCTGGAGTTTGCGCGGATCGCGCGTGACCTGGGCTACCACGACTTTGTTTTCTCCATGAAGTCGAGCAACCCGAAGGTGATGATCGAGGCTTACCGGCTGCTCGTCGCACGGCTTGCCGAAGAGGGGCCGGATTGGAACTATCCCATCCATCTCGGTGTGACCGAGGCAGGTGATGGCGAAGACGGACGCATCAAGAGCGCCATCGGGATCGGCTCGCTGCTTAATGACGGCATCGGCGACACGATCCGTGTTTCGCTGACTGAGGACAGCGTCCATGAAATCCCCGTGGCGCAGGCGCTGGTGAAGAATGTGCAAGCGAATACCTCGGCGAAGGAACTGAATGAAACTGTTACGCTGAGCTACGATCCATTTTCGTACGGACG
>Ga0302319_10011270_pt1 | contig 16978 bp, 16 predicted proteins | sample Bog_T0_2_FD_203319 | JGI IMG/M metagenome (GOLD analysis project Ga0302319, IMG submission 203319) | Peat permafrost microbial communities from Stordalen Mire near Abisko, Sweden - Bog_T0_2 | ecosystem: Environmental > Terrestrial > Soil > Wetlands > Peat | place: Sweden: Abisko, Stordalen Mire...
GCGCAGCTTTTTTTCGGTGTCCATTTCGGTGGTCAACACCAGCATCGGGACCGCGCGCCAGCAGGCTTCCTTGCGGACCGCTTCAATAAAGCCGAAGCCATCCAGGCGGGGCATATTGATGTCGGTGATGATGACATCTGGAGATTCGGAATTGAGAATTTCCAGACCGTGGATGCCATCCTCCGCCTGGATGACCCGGTAGCCGGCCTCAACCAGTGAGTGTTTGAGCATATCCCGCATCGAGCGGGAGTCGTCCACCGTGAGAACCGTCGTGATCATTCAGTCATTTTCCTTTGGGCAATAAGGGGAGCCAGTTGATGGCTTTCTCCTACTTAGCGCGGGGTTAACACGGCCCTAACCAGAATCGCTTTTCCTGGGGCAAGAGTGAAAATTCCGGAAGGAACTGGGAAAGAAAGAAGTAATCAGTGATCATAACGGCAACCGACGACTGACGACTAACAACTAACTAAATACCCAGCGCAGCGTCTGCGCGATGGTCTGCGTGCCGCCTTCCACGATCGGGCGGGCAAGCAGCGGGGTTTTCGGGAGGTTGTGCATCTGGCGCGCCCAGGGCGGCAGCAGACCAATGGCGGCCTGCATGGTGATGCGCTGCAACGGTTCGGCCAGGCGATGGCGCGAGGGCTGGGTGAGCACGATTTTGGCGACCTCACGGGTGCGTGCGTCGGCGCGCAGTTCCGGGCGCATGGCGTTGATGAGCGCGGTCGCGGCGGCGCGGGTTTCGGGGATCGGGTCAGCGCCCAGGGCGGCGGCGATTTGCGCCATTTCCGCAAAATAGCGGTTCTGCTCCGCCAGGCTCATCCTGGGTTCCGCATATCGGATATAGGCGGCCAAAAAACTGCTGGCCTCGGTCACATGGACCCATGCCAGCAGTTTGGGGTCGCGGGCATGGTAAGGCGCGCCGTCCGGCAGAATTCCGGAAACGCGCGCATGGATGGCGTTGACGCGGGCGATGATGCTTGTGGCTTCCTCGGCACTGCCATAGGTGGTCAGCGCGATGAACCGCGCGGTGCGGCGCAGCCGGCCCGGCATGTCCGACCGGAAGTTGGAATGATCCCACACGCCGGCCAGCACGGCGGGGTGCAGCATCTGCAGCAGCAGGCTGGTGATGCCGCCGGTCATCATGGTGGTGACGTCGCCATGGACGCGCCAGGCGACGGCGGATTTCCCGAACAGGCCGTCCGGCCGGCGCGTGACGGGTTTCTCGCCGCGGGACTTGTCATTGAAAATGGCGACGACTTCGCCGGCTATGGCGGATTTCAGACGGCGGATGAGGTTGTCAGCCGGGTTGGACACTCCAGGGTATTGGGACATGCGGCATTATCGGGGACGAAAGGAGAAGGCGCAAGGAAGCCGCGCTTCTTGAAAAAAGCCCCGCCGCGGGTGCGGCGCAAATCTAACCTTTCGGAACCGTCTGTTCGACGAATTGCTGCGCCACCGCGGCGCCGCCGGATTCCAGCACATCAAAATGCGTCGTTTCCGGCCCCTGCCAAAATTCCTTGGGTCCGGCCGCCGCGGCGAAAACCTTCTGGCCCTGGACCGGCGGGATAACGACATCGTCGGCGCCCTGCATCACCAGCAGCGGCGCATGGATCGCCGGGATCAGCGTCAGCAGCGGGAACGGGTTTTTGATCAGCAGGGCAGCCGGCAGGTACGGAAAATCGCGCTGCGCGACCGCGGCGATCGAGGTGTAGGGCGAGTCCAGGACCACGGCGCCAACCTGGCGCTCGGTGGCCAGGCGCACCGCGACGCCGGTGCCCAGCGATTCGCCGTACAGGACGATATGATCCGCCGGCACGTGCGCCTGGTGCAGGAAGGCGTAGGCGGAAAGCGCGTCTTGGTTGAAGCCCGCCTCGCTGGGGGCGCCCTGGTTGGGGCCGTAGCCGCGGTATTCCGGAAACAATTCACCCCAGCCAAAAGCGGCAAAAATCGCCATCCGCCCGGCGCGGAGCAGAATATTGCCGCCGTTGCCGTGCAGATACAGGATGGTGGGCTGGCCGGGGCCGGCCGGCCGGTACCAGGCGACCAGCGAGAGTCCGTCCGCGGTGTGCAACGTCACGGCGCGCATGCCGGGCACGTGCGCATCGGCGACATCGACCGGCCCGCGCCAGGCCGGAAACAGCAGTTCATTCTGGCGCGCGTACACGTCGGTGATGATGGTGGCGTAGGCGGCGAGCGGGATGGTGAGGAAGAGTAGAATAAGTCGCTTCATTGGTGCGTCCAGATAGCGTCTTTGATGCGGCTGATAAAGGCCGCATGGGCGGCAAGTTGTTCGGGCGACAATTCAATCCGAATCGGCACGTAGTCCGCCGGCCGCGCATATTTCGCGAACGCAAAACGCTGGTCGGTATCGAGCACAAAGCCGCGCTGCCGGCCGCCGGTGAGTTCGACATAGACCGCGGCGAGCAGTTTGCAGTCCAGCAGGGCGTTGTGGGTGGTGCGCTCGGCGCGGTCGATGCCGTAGCGGGTGCAAAGCGCGTCCAGGCTGTTGGGCATGCCGGGAAAGATTTTTTTGGCGATGACCAGCGTGTCGATCATCCTTTCCCGCGGCAGCTTGGGCTTGTTGAGGCGCGCGAGCTCGGCGTCTAAAAAGCCGAAGTCGAACGGCGCGTTGTGAGCGATAAGGGGGTCGTCGCCAAAAAACGCCAGCATCTCGTCCACGACGTCGGCGAACTTGGGTTTACCGTGCACATGGGCGCTGGTGATGCCGTGGATCCGGGTGGACTCGGTGGGGATGTCGCGTTCCGGGTCCAGCAGGGCATAGAATTTTTCACCGGTCGGCAGGTCGTTGGAGAGTTCGATCGCGGCGATCTCGATCACGCGGTCGCCTTCTTCCGGGTAGAACCCGGTGGTTTCGGTGTCGAACAGCACGGCGCGCGTCATGTCAGCAGTGTTCTCACCAGTCGGTTAACCGCCTGAAATGTGGCAAATTTGGACAGGCCCGTGGGTATGACATAATCCGCTCTAGCGCGCTTCTCGGAGTCGGGCATTTGCTTGGCAATGAGCGATTCGATCTGGGCCAGCGGAACGCCGCGTTTCTTGACCCGGAAAATCTGCACCGCACGCGGACATGAGACGGTGACGGTGACATCCACGCGCTTATCCCCACCGGTCTCAAACAGCAGGGGAATGTCCAGCAGAATGGCGCGGCGGCCGGCTTTGCGCGCGCCGGCACGGAATTTGCGCTCCTCTTCCCGCACCAACGGGTGCATCAAAAATTCCAGCCGGCGCATGGCGACAGGGTCGCGCAGCACTCTTTCGCGCAAGGCGGCGCGATTCAAAACGCCGTTCTCCACGGTGCCGGGAAATGAGATGTCCAACATCGGTATGGCGCGGCCGCCGGGCGCCTGCAGACGATGGACGGCGGTGTCCGCGTTAAACGTCCAGATGCCGGCCGCCCGGAACATTTTGGCCACGGTTGACTTGCCCATGCCGATGCCGCCGGTCAGGCCGATCACGATCACTCTTTTAACCCTGCACGATGGCGTAGAGTTCGCGGTCCACCTCCGGCGTGACGCCGAACCAGGCGGCGAAGCCGGGGACGGCCTGGTGCAGTAACATGCCCAGCCCTTCCACGGTTTTCAGGCTTTTGGCGCGCGCCGCGGCCAAAAGGGGCGTTTCGAGCGGGGCATAAACGACGTCGGCGACAATGAGTTCCTCCCACGCGGTGTCCAGATTCATCTCCAGCGCCGGCTGGCCGGTCATGCCGAGTGAAGTCGTGTTGACCAGGAGTGAGAACCCGCTCAGCACCTCGGCGCGCTCGTCCCAGGGAATGCACGCCAGATCGAGTTTTCTCGCCAAAGCCTCCGCCCGCTCCTGGCTGCGGTTGCAGATGGCGACCGGAATGTCTTCGGCATCCAGCGCCGCGGCGATGGCGCGGGCCGCGCCCCCGGCGCCCAGAATCAGCGCCGGGCCGTTTGGATTGGCGTCATGCGCGCGCAGGTTGGCCATAAAACCGTACCCATCCGTGTTGTCGCCCAGTATCCTGCCGCCGCGAAAGACCAGCGTATTGACGGCGCCGGCGCGCTCGGCGGCCGGCGTCAGCTCATCGGCCAGCGTGAAGGCGGCCTCCTTATGCGGCAGGGTCACGTTGAGCCCGGCGAAACCGGCCGCGGCGAGAGCCCGGATGACGGCCGAAAAATTTTCCGGCGCGACGGGCAGCGGCACATAGGCGCCGTCAATATTGTACCGCGCTAGCCAGGCGCCGTGGATTTTCGGGGATTTTGAATGGGCGACGGGCCAGCCGGCAACGCCGGCGAGTTTGGCTGAACCTGAGAGGAGTCGCATGGATTGAGACGACCATAGCGCGCCGCACTTGCCAAGAGCAGCAGCAGAACCAGCGGCGTGAGATGCGCGAATTGCGGCGCCCACGGCAGCGCCCCGGGGCCGAACCAGGCGATAAACAGCAGAATCACCTCACCCGGCGCAAAACCATTTTTCAAACCGGATTCAATCAGCAAGGCGGTGGCCAGCGTAACGCCGAGCAGATCGTAGTCGTGCAGATAGGGGCTGGCCAGCGCGGTGAGGATCAGCACGGCGGGCGCATCCCGCCTGGTGGCGGCGTACGCGGCGGCGCCCACGGTCGCGGCCAGTTGAATCACCAGCGCGGCGTGATTGCCCAGAAACCGGCACGCCGCGAACACGCTGATGAGGCCGTTCGCGAATGCCGCCGGTTTGCCCGTGAGCAACACGGCGCTCATGGCCGGGCGGGTGAAGGTCCAGAACAAAACCCAGGTTTTTGGGCCAAAAGCCAGGATGGACAGCACCGCCAGCGCGACCGCCGCGAGTACCGCTGCGAAAAACGCCGGGCGGGAGCGCCGCAACAGAAACAGCGGCAAAGCCAGCCCGAGCTGCGGCTTGATGGTGGCGAGGCCCGCCAAAACGCCCGCAAGCACCGGCCGGCCTGGCAGCAGCAAAACCGCGCCGCCGATCAACGCCGTCATCACCGCGGCATTTTGGCCTTCCAAAATGTTTTCCAGGCTGACTGGGCTGAGCGCGACGGCGGCGACCAGCCACCACGATTTCCCCGCCAGCCTGAGCATAACCACCAGCGCCAAAACCGAAAACGCGTCGAACGCCAGCACCGCGTGCCAAGGCGCCAGCCAGCCGAAGGCGGCGGCCAGCAACAGATAATTGGGCGGGTAGGACCAGAAATGGAACGGGATGTGGCCGTACAGGCCGCCCAGAAAGGCGTTATAGGCGGCGGCATCGAACAGGACCGGCAACCTGCCGTGCCAGGCCAAAAATCCGCCGGCCCAAAAGTCCAGCCCGTCGCGCAGCGCCTTGCCGGAGAGATGGTGCAAAACACCCCACATCACCGCGTAGGCCTCGCTGAGAGACGGCACGCAACTGAGCACGGCCAAAGCGGCCAAAACCGTTCTTTTCATGCGGGCGCCGCAACGGCGGCCGGCCGCCCCGCCCCCTGGCGCCGCCACGCCAGCGCGAGGCCAGCGGCGGCAAACAGCGGGAACAAGCTAGGAAGATGAAGTATCTCCAAATAAACCGCCAGGCCGGGCGTCAACCACAGTGCGGCCAGCACAATGATCTCCGCAGCCCCGCCCCGATCCAGCGCCGGCGGCACCAGCAGTGCCACGGCGTAGGCGCAAAAGATCATGTCATAGCACCACAAATAAGGTGTCACGAGCGCACTCAGCAGCAGCATCGCCGCCACCCGGAACGCCGGCCCCATCCGGGCCGCCCGCCAGGTCAGGCCCGCGGCCACGACCGCCGCCACCGCCTGCACGGCGTAGGAAAACGCCACCGGCGCGCGACACTCCCGGAATACATTGAACACGCTCATCATCATCGCCTGCGGGCCAGGCTGCGGCGTGTGCGTCATATAAATCAGCCCGGCGCTCATCTCCGGCGCCACCACCTCGAAAAATCCCCGCCACGCACCTACCCCGAAAACGGCCAGCGCCGCGCCCGCTAACGCCACCGCCGTCACCGCGGCCGCCCCCAGCGCCCAAAAATTGCGCCGCGCCAGCAGATAGACCGGCACCAACAGCGCAATCTGCGGCTTGATGGATAAAAACCCGAGCAGCACGCCGCCAAGGACGGGAAATTCAGCCTCCAGCGTCAGGCCTGCGATCAGCAGGGCTGAAATCAGCGCGCCATTTTGGCCGTCGGCCAAGTTTTCCAGTGCGGCGGGGCAGAGAAGAACAGGAAGTAAGAAAGAACTTCTTTTTTGAAAAAAAGAAGTTCTTTCTAAAACCATCGCCAGCATGGCCATCGAAACAATGTCGAACAGAAAAACCGCCGGCACCGGCGGCAAAAAGCCGAGCGGGTAAACCAGCAGCAAATAGCTCGGCGGATAGCTCCAGGTCAGGTTCTTCACCCCCACATGCGCCAAAAGCCAGGCGGAATAGACCGGCGGATTGAACACCGCGGCGACATTTTGCCGGGCCAGAGCCGGACCGGCCCAGTAATTCAGCCCGTCACCAAGGGCGGCGGCGTGGCTGATCGTGCGCCAAGCCACGATCTGCGAGGCGAGTTTGACCATTCCGGGAATGCCGGCCGCAATCAAAAACGCCGGCAGCAGCGCGCGCAGCGTCGTGTTTGTTTGACTTTTCCGGTCCATGTCCGCAGTATTCCGTGCTTTCCTGGACTTGAAAGCACATCCATGATCGCTTCGCTAATGCCGAATTACAACCGGGCCGACCTCGCCTTCGCGCGGGGCGAGGGCGCGTATCTGTTCGATACGGCCGGGCGGCGATTTCTGGACTTTGGCGCCGGCATCGCGACCAGTTCGCTGGGCCATGGGCATCCGCATCTCGTGGCGGAAATCGCGGCGCAGGCGGCCAAAGTGATCCATGTTTCCAACCTGTACCGGGTGCCGGAAGCGGAAAAACTGGCGGCGCGTCTGGTGGCTGCGACATTCGCGGATTCCGTCTTCTTCTGCAATTCCGGGGCGGAGGCGAATGAGGGCCTGGTCAAAGCGTTTCGCAAGACGATGGCGGACGCCGGCAAGCCGGAACGGACCCGAATCATTTGTTTCGAGCACGCGTTTCACGGCCGCACGCTGGCGATGATCGCCGCGACCGGCAACCCGAAATATCTGGCCGGCTTCGGCGCCCCGGTGGCGGGCTTCGACCATGTGCCGTTCAACAATCTCAACGCGGTGCGCGCCGCGATCACGTCGGAGACAGCGGGCATCCTGATCGAGCCGGTGCAGGGCGAAGGCGGCATCCGGCCGGCCGATTTGCGGTTTTTGCGGGATCTGCGCGCCACCTGCGACGAGTTCGGCATCTTGCTGGGCCTCGACGAGGTGCAATGCGGCATGGGCCGCACCGGCAAATTTCTGGCGCATGAATGGGCGGGCATAGAGCCCGATGCGGTGAGCCTGGCAAAAGGCATCGCCGGCGGCTTTCCCATGGGCGCGGTGCTGGCGAAGGAGGCAGTGGCCAAAGCGCTGGTGCCGGGCAGCCACGGCACAACGTTTGGCGGCGGCCCCTTGGCCTGCGCCGCGGCGAACGCGGTGCTGGATGTGATCCTGGCGCCCGGGTTCATGGACGAGGTTGACGCGACGTCGCGCTACCTGTGGCGCGGGCTGGAAGCGTTGGTGCAAAAATACCCCAGCGTCTTTACCGAGGCGCGCGGCGCCGGGCTGATCGTCGGGTTGCGCTGCGCGGTTCCGAATATGGACGTGCAGAATGCCGCGCTTGCGGAGGGCCTGCTGACCGTCGCGGCCGGCGATAACGTGCTGCGCCTTGTGCCGCCGCTGATCGTCAGGCAGCCGGAGTGCGCCGAGGCGCTGGCGCTGCTCGACCGCGCCGCCCGGCGCTGCCTGCCGATGGCGGTGGCGGAGGCGGCGAAATGAGCGCTGCGGTCGAACTGCGGATCGCCCGGCCACGGCATTTTCTCGAACTGCGGGATTTCAACCGGCCAGCATTGCGGGCGCTGCTGGAGCAAGCGGCGGCCTTCAAGCGCGCGCGTCCGGCGCGGTCCGAAAAACTGGCGGGCAAGACGCTGGCGATGATTTTCGAAAAACCAAGCACGCGGACCAGAATTTCGTTCGAGGTGGCGATGCGGGAACTGGGCGGGGACGCCATCGTCCTCGCCCCGCGGGACATGCAGATCGGGCGCGGCGAGACGATCGCCGATACCGCGCGCGTGCTCTCCCGCTACGTGCAGGCGATCATGCTACGAACGGATTCCGCGTCAAAACTCCGGGAACTGGCGCGCTACGCCTCGGTGCCGGTGATCAACGGGCTGACGGAATTGTCCCACCCCTGCCAGGTGCTGGCGGATGTGATGACATTCGAGGAGCATCGCGGGCCGATCGGCGGCCAAATTGTGGCCTGGGTCGGCGATGGCAACAACGTGGCGGCGTCATGGATCGAGGCGGCGGCTTTGTTTGGCTTTTCGCTCTGGCTCGGCTGCCCCGCCGGCTACCAGCCGGCGGCGGACGTACTGGCCTGGGCGGAGCGGCTGGGCGCGGACGTGACGGTGCTGGCCGACCCGGTCGCCGCGGTGACGGGCGCGCGCTGCGTGGTGACGGATACCTGGATATCGATGGCCAATTCCGAGGATGAGGCAGCGGCACGGCACGCGGCGCTCGCGCCATACCAAGTCACGCCGGCGCTGATGGCGAAGGCGGCGCCGGATGCGATTTTCATGCACTGCCTGCCCGCGCATCGCGGCGAGGAAGTGACGGCCGAAGTAATCGACGGGCCGGCCTCGGTGGTGTTTGACGAGGCGGAGAACAGGCTGCACGTGCAGAAGGCGATTCTGGCGTGGTGTTTGGGATAAGGCAGGAAGCAGTTACTTTTTTTGAAAAAAAAGTAACCAAAAAAACTTTTGCTCCTGCGGGCGCTGGCGCCGCTTGCGCCATTAATAAAAGTTTTTTGCGCCGCACCCGCAGAGGGGCTTTTGTTCAAAAAAGCGCTGCTTTCTTATGATGACATTTATCCCGCACCTCTACGCCGCATTCGTGCTGTCAGTAACGGCACTGATGCTGCTGCCGGGACCGAATGTAGGCCTGATCGTGGCGAATAGCGTATCGCATGGCGTGCGGCTGGGGCTTTTGACGGTAGCGGGAACGGCGAGCGCAATGGTCGTGCAACTGGCGTTGACGGCGGCGGGGCTGGGCGCGATGCTGGGGGCGGCGGGGGTTTGGTTTGGCGCGCTGCGCTGGGTCGGCGCGGCTTATCTGCTGTTTCTGGCGTGGCAGGCGTTTCGGGCATCGGCGACTTCGTTAAACATAACCGCCCAACCGCCCGATGGGCGGCGGATATTTGCGCGCGGGTTCTTGGTGTCGCTGACCAACCCAAAAACGTTATTCTTCTACGCGGCGTTCTTTCCGCAGTTTTTAACACCGGGACGGCAGGGCTGGGCGCAGATCGCGATACTGGCGGTGACGTTCGTGGTGATCGCGCTGGTCATCGATTCGGGCTGGGCCGTCATGGCCCATCGGGCGCGAATAATTTTGGGCAAGCGGCAGGTGTGGACGAACCGCATCAGCGGCGGCATACTGGCGGGCGCCGGTCTGGGGCTGGCGCTTTCCCGCGCGCGGTGACCGTGCTGTTTTCCGTGGGCCAATTGCAAGCGGTGCGGCTGCAGGGCGGCGACGTGGCCTGGCTGCAAGATCTGTTGCTCCGGTGTGCGGACTATTTCGAGATGGCCGAGGGTGACCCCCCGGACGAAACGGCGGCAGCGCGGGAACTCGCGGACCGCCCGCCGGGCGGCAAGGACGAGGATTCCTTCACCATCGGACTGGCGGAGGCTGAGCGGCTGGTCGGCGTGGCCAGTATGTCCCGGCACTATCGCGGGCCGGACGAGTGGTATCTGGGGCTGATGCTGCTGGACCCTGATTGTCGCGGCGCCGGCCTGGGCGCGGCGTTTTACGCGGCGTTGGAAAACTGGGCCGCGGGCATGGGGGCGCGAAAAATCCTGCTGGCGGTGTTGGAAGTGAACGAGCGCGGCGCCAAATTCTGGCGCGCGCATAATTATTTGAGCAAGCGCCGGCATCTGGCGATGCGTCTCGGCCGGCTTTCGCATACAGTCATCGAATACGAGAAATCTCTAGGCGAGGAGCGGACCATGGTAAAACTGCTGGGTGAAAAAGAACTCTCTGACCTGCCCGCCGGTTGGGCACTGGCGGCGGACAAGAAATCGATCGCGCAAAAATTCAAGTTTCGGGACTTTGTGGAAGCCTGGTCGTTCATGACCCACGTGGCGCTGCTGGCGGAAAAGGCGGACCACCATCCGGAATGGTCGAACGTCTATAACCGTGTCGAAATCGTGCTGAGCACGCACGAAGCCGGCGGGGTGACAGCGCGCGACACCGCGCTGGCGGCCGCCATCGGAAAAATCAAAATCCCCGCATAACGCCGTTTCTTTATGCAATCTTTATGAATTTCCTTGAATTGCCGCCTGCCGCGTGCGACAAACTGTGTCATGGTTATGCTCACCGCCAAATTTGCGCGTAGTTTGCAGACTGAGCTGCTGATTCTTTGCGCACGGATAGGTTTCAGCCCGCCCCGGATTTGAACGCTGCTGCTTCACGCCATGCCAGACGCATGGCCGCGTTCAATTTGAGGAGACCAAAAATGTTGGATGAAATTTCGGGTTTGGTGGATTGGCAGAAGCTGGATGCGGCGCATCACCTGCACCCGTTCACCGACCACAAGGCGCTGCACGCCGGCCGCGTGCGGGTCATCACCGGCGGCGACGGGGTATTTTTATACGACTCTGACGGGCATAAAATTCTGGACGGCATGGCCGGGTTGTGGTGCGTCGCCGCCGGCTATTCACGGCGCGAACTGGTCGACGCCGCGACCACGCAGATGCTAAAGCTGCCGTACTACAATACGTTTTTCAAAACCACCAACCAGCCCGCGGTAGCCCTTGCGCAGCGTCTCGCCCACCTCGCGCCGCCCGGCCTGAACCATGTTTTCTTCGCCTGCTCCGGCAGCGAAGCCGTCGATACCGCTCTGCGCATGGCGCGCGTGTACTGGCAGACCAAAGGCAAGCCTGAGAAAAAAATCGTGATCGGCCGGGAATATGGCTATCACGGCTCCACCACCCTCGGCGCCTCCGCCGGCGGGATGGCGGACATGCACCGCCAGGCCGGCGATGCGCCAAACTTCGTGCAGGTGATGCCGCCCTATTGGTTCGGTTTTGGCGGGCAGATGTCGGAAGCGGAATTCGGCATCTACGCCGCCAAACAGGTCGAGGACAAGATCAAGGAACTCGGCGCCAACAACATCGCCGCCTTCATCGGGGAGCCGCTGCAGGGCGCCGGCGGCGTGATCATTCCGCCGGAAACCTACTGGCCGGAAATCAACCGCATCTGCAAGCAGCACGATATTCTGCTGATCGCCGACGAGGTCATCACCGGCTACGGTCGTACCGGCAACATGTTCGGCTCGGACACTTTCGGCATCGAGCCGGACATGATCACCACCGCCAAGGCGCTCACCTCCGGCTACATCCCGCTCTCCGCATTGCTGGTGGGGGACCGCGTGGCGGCGACGTTCATCAACGAAGTTGGTGAATTCTACCACGGCTTCACCTATTCCGGGCACCCGGTTGCGTGCGCCGTCGCACTGGCCAATCTCGACATCATCGAGCGCGAGGGCCTGGTGGCGCGCGCCGGCCGCATGGGCGTCCTGCTCCGCGACAAGCTGCACGACGCACTGGACGACAACCCGATGGTCGGCGAAATCCGTGGCGTGGGGCTGATCGGCGCGATCGAACTCGTGGCGGAAAAACGCACGCGGCGGTTTTTCGACAAGCGCGGGCGCGTCGGGCAGATGTGCCGGGATTTCTGTTTTGGCAACGATCTGATCATGCGCGCGGTGCGCGATACGATGGTATTCTCTCCGCCGCTGATTATTTCGGAACTTGAGATTGACCTGCTGGTGGCGCGCGTCGCGCTATCTATCGAGCAGACTTATGAAAAAGTGAAGAAAGAAGTTCGTTTTTGAAAAAAAGAACCAAAAAACTTTTGCTCCGCTTCGCGCGGCTCTGGACCTCTTGCGGTCCAACGCCGCGCGAAGCGGAGCAAAGTTTTTTTGCTACTTTTTTTTCAAAAAAAGTAGTTCTTACTTTTCTTTCTTTTAGGAGTGACGTCGTATGAACGTCCAAAGCGCCAATCCGCAGATCGCCACCAAAATGGCGCTGATGGCGGAGAGTGAGTTTATCGAGGCCTTCATCATCGATGTGAACGGCGTACCGCGCGGTAAATGGCTGCAGCGGGACAAGGCGAAGGCGCTGCTGGGCACCGGCATCGCCATGCCGCGCTCGTGTTTCCTGCTGGATATCTGGGGCCGCGACATTGTCGAAGGCGGCGTCGCCTACGACACCGGTGACCCGGACGGGCTATGCACCGCGGTGCCGCATTCTATCACCAAGATGAGCTGGTCGGAAGGTAACACGGCGCAAGCGCTGCTGACGATGCGCGAACCGGACGGCTCGTATTTTTACATCGATCCGCGCGGCGTGCTGGCGCGCGTGCTGGACCGCTACGCGGCCATCGGGCTGACGCCTGCTTTGGGCGTGGAGCTGGAGTTCTACCTGGTCGATTCCGGGCACACCGGCGGCCTGAAAATCGCGCCGCGGGGCGCCGATGAATCCGGCTGGCGCGGCTGGCAGATCGACGCGGTAGGTCTGGGAGAAATCCACGATTACGAGCCGATTCTCCGTGAAATGATGGCGACCGCGCGGACCCAGGAAATTACGCTGGAAACGCTGATTTCCGAAAGCGGGCCTGGGCAGTTCGAGGTGACCCTGAAATATTCCACCGACGCGCTGCGCGTCGCGGATTCGGCGACATTGTTCAAGCGCACCATCAAGCAGGTGGCCCGCAAACACGGCCTGACGGCGACGTTCATGGCGAAGCCCTATGGTCACTGGGCCGGCTCCGGCATGCACGTGCACATGTCCGTGCTGGACAAGGCGGGCCAGAACATATTTGTGGGCACCGAGGAACGCGCCGCGGACGTCCTGTATCACGCGCTCGGCGGCGTGATCCATGCGATGCCGGATACGATGCTCACACTTGCGCCGCACGCCAATTCCTACCGCCGCTTCGCGCCGGGCGTGCACGCCCCGACCTACGGCGACTGGGGTCACGACAACCGGATGGCGGCCGTGCGGGTCATTACATCCGATCCGCCGGCCTCGCGCATAGAACACCGGGTCGGCGGCGCGGATTGCAATCCATACCTCGCCTTTGCTTCATATTTGGGCTCCGCCTTGGCGGGGATTGAGGGCAAGATGGACCCTGGCCCCGAAACAATAGCCAATCATCGCAGCCCGGAGGCGCCGGCGCTGCCGATTGCATGGTCGGGCGCCGTGGACCGGTTCGCGGACTCGCCGGCGATCGCGGGAATTTTCGGTGCTGATTTTCAACGCGTGTTCACGGCCTGCAAACGCCAAGAGATTTCGGAATTCCGCAAGCGGATTTCCGACGTCGAATACGACGCGTATCTGAAGAACGCATGAGGACGGTCACGGTAGCCGCCACCCAGATGGCGTGCGGCATCGACGCGACGGCGAATATTCTGCAGGCTGAGGCGCTGGTGCGCGAAGCCGCCGGCAACGGCGCGCAGATTATTCTGCTCCAGGAACTTTTTGAATCGCCGTATTTCTGCCAGGACCAGGTGCACGGCTTTTTTGAGCTGGCGAAACCCCTCTCGGAAAACGCAGCCATAAAACATCTCGCACCGGTCGCCAAGGAACTCGGGGTGGTGCTGCCGATTTCGGTTTTCGAGCGGGCCGGCCAAAGCTTCTTCAATACCATCGTGATTCTGGACGCGGACGGCACCAATCTAGGCTTTTACCGCAAATCGCACATTCCGGATGGCCCAGGCTATTCCGAAAAATTCTATTTCTCGCCCGGCGATACGGGTTTCAAAGTGTGGCATACGAAACACGCTTGCATCGGTGTGGGAATTTGTTGGGACCAGTGGTTTCCCGAATGCGCGCGGGCGATGGCGCTGCAAGGCGCGGAGATACTGTTTTACCCCACCGCCATCGGCAGCGAACCACAGGACGCGACGTTAGATTCAAAAGATCACTGGCAGCGCGTGATGCAGGGCCACGCCGGCGCCAACGTCACGCCGCTGGTCGCCTCCAACCGCATCGGCACGGAGCCAGGCGCCAAAGGCACCAGCCTCACGTTCTATGGCTCTTCATTCATCGCAGGCCCCACCGGCGAGAAACTGCAGGAAGCCGATCGCGCCACGCAGAGCGTGCTGACACAGACATTCGATCTCGACGAAATCGCGCACATGCGCGCCTCCTGGGGCGTGTTCCGCGACCGCCGGCCGGACCTATACGGCCCGCTGCTGACGCTTGACGGCAAAACCCACCGATGAACACACCGCGCGAAAACGGTTTTTTCATGCCCGCCGAATGGGCGCCGCACGCCGGCACGTGGATGATCTGGCCCGAGCGCACGGATAACTGGCGGCTCGGCGCCAAACCGGCGCAAAACGCATTTGCCGAGGTGGCGTCAACAATTTCACGATTCGAACCCGTCACCATGATGGTCAGCGCCAAACAATTCGCCAATGCCCGCCAAAAACTGCCGGCGGCGGTACGCGTCGTGGAAGTCAGCACCAACGATTCCTGGTGCCGCGACACCGGCGCCTCGTTCCTGCTCAACCACGAGGGAAAACTCGCCGGCACGGACTGGATTTTCAATGCCTGGGGCGGCTTGCAGAGAGGCCTGTATTTCCCTTGGGACCTTGACGACGCCGTCGCGGCCAAAATGCTGGAAATCGAACGCGCGCCCCGCTACCGTGCGCCGCTCACCACCGAAGGCGGCGCCATCCATGTGGACGGCGAAGGCACGGTCCTCACCACCGAAGCCTGCCTGCTCACCACCGACCGAAACCCCGGCATGGCCCGCGCGGACGCCGAACAACGCCTGCAAGACTATCTCGGCGCCACAAAAACCATCTGGCTCGGCGAGGGCGTGCCGGGCGACGAAACCGGCGGCCATATCGACAACCTCGCCTGCTTCATCCGGCCGGGCACCATCCTCCTCACTTGGACGGACGATTCCGGCGAACCGCTCTACCAGGTCTGCCGCGACGCCGCCGCACGCCTGGAAACCGCCCGCGACGCCCAGGGCCGCGGCATAAAAATCGAAAAAATCCCGATGCCCACGCCGATGTTCTTCACCGAGGAGGAAGAATCCGGCATCGACGCCGGCACCACCGGCATGGTGCGCCGCGCCGGCGAACGCCTGGCCGCCTCCTACGTCAATTTCTACATCGCCAACGGCGCCATCATCGCACCCTGCTTCGGCGTCCCCACCGACGAACCGGCGCAACGAATTCTGCAAAGCAACTTTCCGGACCGCGAGATCATCATGCTCCCGGCCCGCGAAATCCTGCTGGGGGGTGGCAATATCCACTGCATCACCCAGCAACAACCACAAAGCGCAAAAACCTAACAGAAGAGGCTGGGACATGAGTACCGAGTTAAAAGCAAATTCGCTGTCGTTCTTCGAATCCATCATCATGGGCGTCGCCGGCTCCGCGCCGGGCTTCTCCATCGCCGTCGCCATCGCCGGTCTGCTCGCCGCCGCCGGCTCGGTCTCGCCCAACGCCATCCTCATCTTCGCCGTGCCCATGCTCGGCATCTCAGTTGCCTACAAAGGCCTCAACAAAAAAATCCCCAACGCCGGCGCCGCCTATGAATGGACCAAGCAGGGTTTTGGCAAATTCTTCGGCTATTTCTCCGGCTGGGCGCTCCTCATCGCCTCACTGGTCTTCATGGTCACCGGCAGCGTGCCGCTCGGCACCGCCACCATCGACCTGTTCGACCCGGCACTCGCCTCCAACGTCATCCTCACCACCGCCATCGGTGCGGTGTGGTTCATCGCCATCGGCGTCGTGCTCATCACCGGTATCGAACTCACCAGCAAAATCCAGGTGGTAATGAGCTCCATCGAACTGCTCATCCTGTTCGGCATCTCCATCGCCGCATTCCTGCATACCGGCGTCGGCGGCGCGGTCACGCCGTTCTCCTGGTCGTGGTTCGGCTTCAGCTACCCGGCCGGCACCTTCGCCAGCTCCGCCCTCATCGTTGTCTTCCTCTACTGGGGCTGGGACGTTACCTCCAACCTCTCCGAGGAAACCAAAGGCCATCCGCCCAACGCGGCGGGCAATGGCGGCTTTCTCTCCATTTTCATCACCATCGCCTCGTTCGTCGCCTTCACCGTCGCGGCGCTGATGATGTTCACGCTCAAGGACGCCTCCGGCTTCTCCGACAACCTCATCTACCACGTCGCCATCGCGGCGGGGCTGGGCACCGCCGGCGGCTACGCGGCCTCGCTGGCGCTCATCCTCTCCTCCATCGCCACGCTGGAAACCACCATGCTGCAGTTCTCCCGCACCCTGTTCGCCATGGGCCGGGACCGAGCGCTGCCCACCACCTTCGGCGTGGTCAGCCCGAAAACGGTCACGCCCGTCCGCACCATGTATCTCCTTCTGGCCGTCGGCCTGATCCTCATCTTCGTCTCCAGCTTCATGCCCACCATCGCCACCATCCTCGGCGACTCCGTCTCCGCCATCGCCGTCCAAGTGTGCTACTATTACGGCCTCGCCGGTCTGGTCTGCGCCTGGTCCTACAAAGACGCCTACAGAGAGAACATCAGCACCTTCATCGGCTACGCGGTGTTCCCGCTCCTCAGCGCCATCGCGCTCTTCGTGCTGGGCATCTACGCCATCACAACCTTCAACCTCACCACCCAAATCGTCGGCGTCGGCGGCCTGCTGGTCGGCATCGTGTTCTTCCGCCCCAACGGCTACGGCAAATCACTGCTTGCGGCGGCGGGGGAGTAAGGCAAGCAAGGCCAGGGGGCGCTGCCCCCTTGACCCCCGCTAGGGCCGAAGGCCCTAGGACCCATCTAGTGTCGGCCTGAGTAACGGCGAGGTGCATTCCATTTTATGGCCCGGGCCGGGGACCGGGGGGGGGGGTTAATTGGGATGTCGTGAGCGGG
>Ga0302319_10011273_pt1 | contig 16972 bp, 14 predicted proteins | sample Bog_T0_2_FD_203319 | JGI IMG/M metagenome (GOLD analysis project Ga0302319, IMG submission 203319) | Peat permafrost microbial communities from Stordalen Mire near Abisko, Sweden - Bog_T0_2 | ecosystem: Environmental > Terrestrial > Soil > Wetlands > Peat | place: Sweden: Abisko, Stordalen Mire...
AGGATTTAGGCAGGGGCAGGGCGGGGATAAGGTCCTCAGTGGCTACGTACCCGCTCTGGCCGGTACCGACGACGGCTACGTGGCTGTAGCCGTAGTCGTAGCTGAGCATGGTGACCCGGGCGCCGTGGTCGAGGGCGAAGTCCGGGCCTGAAGCCTGGGCGGGGCCGTAGCTATAAAACAGGGTGCGCTGGGTGTTCACCATGTAGGGATCGCCTGCGTGGACGCCGGGACCGACCGAGGCGCACCCGGCCAGGAAAATCGCGAACAGGATAAGTACTGCGGCGGAGGGGCGCACACTGGATGCGAAACGGGGTGCCCGGTTAGCTGAGGTATTCGCGAGGGTCGGTGATCTTTCCGGTGAGGGCGGACGCGGCAACGGTGTAAGGGCTGGCGAGAAATACCTGGGACTCCTTGTTGCCCATGCGGCCGGGGAAGTTGCGATTGGTGGCGCTGATGCACTTCATGGGGGTGTTGAGCCGGCCGAAGGAATCGACGGGACCGCCGAGGCAGGCGGCGCAGGAGGCGTTCTCGGTCATCCGGACCCCGGCGCTCTCGAGAACCTCCCAGACGGTCTGGCCGTTCCAGTGGGTGGTCTTCAGCTCCTCGACGACCTTGGTGGTGGCGGGGACGCCGTAGGTGTCGATCTTGACGCTCTTGCCGCGGACGATCTGGGCGAAGGCGAGGAAATCCGACGTTTTGCCGCCGGTGCAGGAGCCGATATAGGCGCGATCGAGGGAGACGTTGCTCATCTCGCGGGCGAGCTTGCGGTTGCCCGGGTCAGGATGACAGGCGACGGTAGGCTCGAGCTCGGAGAGATCGAAGGTTTTGTCGTAGACGAAGGATTGATCAGCATCGACGTCCACGGGGGTGAAGTCGGACTTGGTGCCATTCTCCTGGACGCGCTCGTTGACGTAATCAAGGGTTTGCTGGTCGCAGGGGAAGATGCCGTTTTTGCCGCCGGCCTCGATGGCCATATTGGCGATGGTCATGCGGTCATCGATGGTGAGGGAGCTGACACCGGGACCTTCCCATTGCATGGCGCGATAGGTGGCGCCGTCAAAGCCGATATCGCCAATGACGTGGAGGATGACATCCTTGGCCATGACCCCGACTGGAAGTTGCCCCTCGAGGAAGAAGCGCATGGTCTCCGGGACCTTGATGAGAAGCTTGCCTGTGCCGAGGATGAAGCCGGCATCGGTGTTGCCGATCCCGGTGGCGAACTGATTGAAGGCACCGGCCATGCAGGTGTGGGAATCGGTGCCGAAGAGGACCTCGCCGGGGCGGAGGTGGCCCTTCCACGGGAGGGTGGTATGGCAGACCCCGGTGTAACTGGCGCCGTGCTGGCGCTTGCGCTCGCCCAGGGAGGGATCGAATTTCCAGTGGCCGTTGGGGTCGTCGATGACGTCGTAAAAGTAGGGAATGTCCTGCTCATGGACGAAGTCGCGGAGGATATCGACGTTGCGATTGGACATGGAATCCGCGGTGAAGATGTAGTGGTCCGGGATGATGACGACTTTTTGGCGGTCCCACACTTTGGCGTTCTTGCCAAACTCGCGCTTGAAGACGCCGATGGTGCCCGGGCCGCAAACATCGTGAGTCATGAGGACGTCCACGTTGACCCAGACGTTATCGCCGGGCTGGACGCGGGTCTTGCCGCTGGCGCGTGCAAGCAATTTTTCGGTCAAAGTCATAGGATCGGCAAGTTCTCACCGGGATGAGGAGGATTCAACAGGAAAGTAAGAGGGACGAGGGTGGATAACGGCGCAGAATACACAATCACCCTACCCTGCCATGGGCACACATATGGCTTAAAGCAGGGAATGAATCCCGGCGCCCCTTCCCTGCGGCAGATATCCGCAGTCCGCGGGCGGCCCTGGATTCCCATTCTATGCAGCGTGCTCTGGCTGGGTACGACGGTCGCCGCCATGGCGATGTTGTGGCTGTATGAGAACGTGCCGGGACCGAGTTTGGCGGTCCCGGCCACATGGCCGGAAGCGAGCGCGATCCCGCGCGAGGCCGGGATGGCAACGCTGGTGATGTTTGCCCATCCGCGCTGCCCGTGCACGCGGGCCAGCATTGGTGAATTGGCGAACGTGATTGAGCAATCCGGGGGACGGGTGAGGGCGCACGTGGTATTTTACAGGCCGGCGGGATCTGCCGAGAGCTGGCTGAAGACGGACCTCTGGAGGAGCGCGGCGGCGATCCCGGGGGTGGAGGTGCGGAGCGACGAGGAGAACGCGGAGGCGGGCTTGTTTGGCGCGGCGACGTCGGGATTCGTGGTACTGTACGATGCGGCGGGCCGGCTGGAGTACAGCGGGGGGATAACCGGCGAGCGCGGGCATTCGGGCGATAATCTTGGGGAAGATGCGGTCATCGAGGGGATCAAGGGCCAAAAAAGCCCCGTGGATAAAATGCCGGTGCTGGGCTGTTCGCTTTACGGAGGAAAATCGGCCTGCCTGGCGCGAAGTGAAAAATGACAGCGGCATGCGCACCAACAGGAACCGGGCCGCGGGCAGTTGTACTCTTTAAGGAGCACGCGAAAAGCATCCATGTGCGGACGGACCGTCTGTTTGCATGGCTGATGCCGCTGCAGTGGGCGGCCGGGATCGCCCTTGCAATGTGGTTTTCGCCGACTGCATGGGCCGGCCGTGATAGCAGCATCCACCCACACATCTGGGCCGCCTTGTTCCTGGGCGGAGCGATTACGCTGTGGCCGGTGCTCTGCGCGGTGTACCTGCCGGGCAGGCAACTGACGCGGCAGATGATCGCAATTGGGCAAATGCTGATGGGGGCACTTTTGATTCACCTGGCCGGTGGCCGGATCGAGATGCATTTCCACATATTCGTGTCGCTGGCGTTATTGGCATTTTACCGGGACTGGCGTGTGCTGGTAACGGCCTCGGTGGTAGTGGCGATGGACCATTACCTGCGGGGAATTTATTTTCCCCTCTCAATTTTTGGCGCGATGACAGTGGGTCCGTATCGGTGGCTGGAGCACACGGCGTGGGTAATCATGGAGGACGTGTTCCTGATGATTTCAGTGCGCCAGAGCCTGAATGAGATGAGGGGAATCGCGGAGAGACAGGCCTCGCTGGAAGGGGTGAATGAACGGATTGGCCGGACGGTGGCGGAGCGGACCATGGCGCTGACGCACCAGATCGCGGAGCGCAAGGGAGTGGAAAAGCATCTGAAGCAACTCCAGCATGACAACGAACTGATTTTCAATGCGATCACCGACGGCATCTGCCGGGTGGATCGCGATGGAAGGCTCGTGTTTCAGAACGCGTCCGGAGCGAGGATGCTGGGATGGGACAAGGGGGAACTGATCGGAAGGCCCGCGCACCAAACAATCCATCATACCCGTGTGGACGGGACGCCTTATCCGCGGCACGAGTGCCCCATCCATGAGGCATTGCACGGAGGTCCGCCGCGGCGGGTGGACAACGAAGTCTTCTGGCGCCAGGATGGGACCAGCTTCCCCGTGGAATATGTGGCAGCACCGGTGCGCGATGAGAAAGGCGAAGTAGTGGGCGCCGTGGTGGCCTTCCGGGATATCACGGAGGGGAAGAGCGCAGAGGAGGTGCGGAAGCGGCTGGCGGCGCAACTGGAGAGGGAACGCCGGGAGTTTGAGGAAATCCTCAATAACATTCCGTTGCTGGTGTTCGAGCATTGCGAGACCGACACGGGGATCCGGTATTTTATAAACGGCTACGTAGAGAAGATGTTCGGGTACACGGCGAAGGAGTGGAACTCGACCCGGGACTTCTGGCTAAGCCGGGTGCATCCCGACGACCGGGCGCAGGCGGCAAAGGACCTTGAGCAGGTCAGGGAGACCTCTTACACTACGGTGCGCCGGTGGGTGACCAAGGATGGCCGCCTGGTATGGGGTGAGACCCATGCCATACCCCTGCGGGACGCTACCGGGCGCACCATTGGGTTGCGCGGAATCACCATCGATATTACCGAGCGGAAGAAGGCCGAGGCGGAGAAGCTCGAAATGAACCGCCTACTGATTGACGCCTCCCGCCAGGCCGGCATGGCGGAAGTGGCGACCAACGTGCTGCACAACGTGGGCAATGTGCTCAACAGCGTGAACATCTCCCACTCGCTAATCGAGGATCAGCTCCGAAAATCCGGCATTGGCCGGCTGGCACAGGTGGCAGAGATGCTCGATCAGCACAGGGGCGACGTGGCAGCGTTCCTAGGTAGCGATCCGATCGGGAGAAAGCTGCCGGCGTTTTTGTCGATGCTGGCGAAATGCCTGGCCGAGGAGCAGGCGGCGGCGCTGGCGGAGATCGCGCTGCTGGGACAGAATATTGACCATATCAAGGAGATCATCGCCGTCCAGCAAAGCTATGCCCAGGCGTCCGGATTGCAGGAAACGGTGCCGATCGCGGCGCTGATGGAAAATGCGCTGCAAATCAACGCAGTGGCACTGGTTGGGGATCGAATTGAGATCATCCGCGAGCATGGGGAGGCGCCGGCGGTATCGCTCGAGAAACACAAGGTCATCCAGATACTGATCAACCTGGTCAGCAACGCGAAGGATGCGCTGAAGGAGGCGGACCGTGAGCAACGACGCCTGGTCGTGCGAACGGGATACCGTGCCGGACGCATATGGGTGCGCGTGAGCGACAACGGAGTGGGCATCGCAAAGGAAAATCTTACCCGGATATTCGCCCACGGATTTACCACGAAGCGCGAGGGACACGGCTTCGGCCTGCACGCCAGCGCGCTGGCCGCGAAGGAAATGGGCGGTGAACTGGGCGTGGAAAGCGACGGGGTCGGGATGGGAGCGACATTCTGGCTGGAACTGCCTGCGAAGGCAGAAGGCCAGGGTACCTGATCGCCCTTATCGGCCGGGAGGCGCCCATAGGCTTTTCACATCACGCCTTTGCGCGTCAGGGCCTCATCCATCGCGCGCTCGATCAGCATCGTGGCGATGTGCTGGGTGCCTTCGTCCAGGGCGGTGTTGGCTTTTTTCAGGCGCTGGACTTCGCGGGACTCGACGGCCGACTCCACCTCGGCCATGAGGCGCGCAATGGATTGCCGGGAAGCCGGATCGACGGCCTCGCCCAATTGAGCCAGCGCCGCCCGGACGGCGGGGAGCATCTCCCCGGCCTTCAGCCGGGCCTCGGTAAAGATGCGTTCACTCATGTCATCGAAGGCGTGCTCGACGCTCGATGCGATCATCTCCTCGACGGCCTCGTCCGAGACATCCACGGCACTCTTCACCTCGAGAACCTTCTCAATGCCGGTTTTCACGTCGCGCGCCAGCACGTGGAGGATGCCGTTCGCATCGATTTCAAACTGCACCCCGACCCGCGCCTGCCCCTTGGGCGCGGGATCGAACGCGAGATCGAACCCGCCGAGTTCCCAATTGTCCCGCGCCATCTCGCGCTCGCCCTGGAGCACGCGGATCAGCATCGATTGCTGGCCGGCCATGGCGTTGGTGAACATCTCGCCAGCCTTGGCAGGGATCGTCGTGTTGCGCGGGATGATTACGTTCATGAGGCCGCCAAAGGTCTCGATGCCCAGGGAAAGCGGCGTCACATCCAGTAAAATCACATTCTGCACCGCGCCTGAGAGGATGCCGGCATGGATGGTTGCGCCGAGCGCCACGGCTTCGTCCGGGTTCTGGGAAATATCCGGCTCCCGCTGGAATATCTCCGAGACGAATTTCCGGATGAGCGGCATGCGAGTCTGGCCGCCCACGAGGATAACCGCGTCGAGGTCCGCCGGCGTCAGCCGCGCATCCGCCAGGGAGCGCAGGCAATTCTCGCGGGTACGCTCGACGATGGGCCGCGCGATGCGGTCCAGCTCGGCCCGCGTCAGCGTGAACACCTGGCTCGCCGCCCCTTCGATGAATGGCAGATCGATGCGCACCTCCTCCTCGGTGGAAAGCCGGTGCTTCGCCTCGATTGCAACCTCGCGCAGCCGGTAATCGGCTACCGGCAACTGGCAGTGGGCGACGATCGCCTGGTCGATATCGTCGCCGCCGAGCCGCGTATTGCCATTGGTCGAGAGCACCTGGAACACGCCGCCGCTCAGCTCGAGGATGGAGATGTCGAAAGTCCCGCCCCCAAAGTCATACACGGCGATCTTCGACTTCTCGCCGAGCCGCTGCAGACCGTACGCGAGCGCGGCGGCCGTGGGCTCATTGATGATGCGCTCGACGGTCAGCCCGGCCAGCTCTCCCGCGGCCTTCGTGGCGGCCCGCTGGGCGTCGTTGAAATACGCCGGGACGGTGATGACCGCCCGGTCAACGGCCGTCTCCATGACGATTTCCGCCTGCTGCTTGAGCCGCGCGAGGATGAGCGCGGAGATTTCCTCGGGCGAATACTCGCGCCCGCGAATGGAGACCCGCACCGGCGAGCCCGTCCGCCCGGTGAGCTGGTACGACACGTCCGAAGGTTCCTCCCCTGCGCGCCGGCCCATGAAGCGCTTGATGGAATAGACCGTATTCTCCGGATCCAGCGCCCGCGTCCGCCCAGCGGTCGCGCCGATCAGCGGATCGCCCTCCGCTGGAAAGTGGACCACCGAGGGGGTAAGGCGCGACCCATCGGGATTTGCCAGGAGAATGGGAAACCCCGCCTCCATCACGCCGATGAGGGAATTGGTGGTGCCCAGGTCTATGCCAACGATCATTCCAGAAGCTTAAAAGTGAAAATGCCGTCACGCGAGGGTTTTGGGACGCAGCCTGGGGCCGATTCCCCCCGGAAGACTGTTCCCACCGCGCACGAGATTGGCTAAGAAAGGCCCCCGAATGCGTCTTCCCTCCCTTTCGCGGCCCGCGGCCATCGCCCTGCTTCTGGCGGCTGTGCTGCTCACGCGCCTGCCTTTCCTGGGAGCCGGGTACGGGATGCACGCGGACAATTGGCGCATCGCGCTCGCCGCACGGCATATCGCGGAGACCGGCGTCTATGAGGTCTCCCGATTCCCCGGGTACCCCATCCAGGAGTACGTTTGCTCGTGGTTCTGGCGGACCGGCCCGTTCGGGCTCAATCTGCTGGACGCCCTCTTTTGCACTGCCGCAGCATTTTGGTTCGCGCTCATCTGCCTCGAGTACGCGGTCGCGGATTGGTGGCTCGCCGCCCTCGCGCTCGCCTTCGTGCCGGTGCTGTACGTGAACAGTGTCTCCTCGAAGGATTTCCCGTGGGCGCTCGCCTTCCTCCTCGCGGCCTGGTGGTGCGCCATGCGCAAAAAACCGGTCTGGACCGGTGTCCTGCTCGGCATTGCCATGGGCTGCCGTATCACCTCCGGCGCGGCGGCGCTGCCCATCGCCCTGATCCTCATCGATGGAGCGGAAAATCGCGCCGCCATCCGCCGGGTGCTGATCACCGGGATCGTCTCGGCCGCCATTGTCCTCGCGGCTTTCGTCCCGGTTTACACCCGCTATGGGAGGGATTTCTTTAATTTCTACGCAGAGCATGGATTCCCCGGGCCTTGGGAAATCGCCGCGCGAATGACCGTCGAAGTGTGGGGAGTGCTCGGCGTCATCGGCCTCGGCATCGGGCTCGGCGCAAGCCTCTGCAAGCTGTCAAAATCCACGCCGGCGCCGGCCACGGAGCGAGCCATTTCTTCCCGCCACATCCTCGCATGGGCGAGCATGCTCATCATCTACGCCATCGCCTTTTTCTGCCTGCCGGATGAAGCGGCGTACCTGATCCCGGTGATTCCGTTCGTCCTGCTGCTCATATGGCGCATTACGCCCCGCTGGGCGTTCCGTGCATGCTGCGCGCTCATCGTCGCGAGCCCGTTTGTCACATGGAGCGGCGGCGTGCCTGCGGCGGGCCTCCTTTTGCAGGATCATCGCGACCGTGTCGCCACCGATGCCCAAATCGGCGGGTTCCTGCATTTCTCCACCGCAGTCAGCGGCAGCAATGCCTACATCGTCGGAAGCTGGGAGCCACCGATCGCGGTGTTGACCGCGGACACGCCCCACCCAAATGCGAAGTTCCTCTACCTGGTCACCCAAGGGGAGCTCGACCAATTAATCGCCCATGGGTGGCGCGTCTGGTACCTGCCGCTCATGCGGGAGTTCAACTACCGCGTGTACCAGTACGACGTCGCGGCCCACGGGGCGCGGGATGTGCGGCTTCTCCGCCCGGCGCCGGGGCCGGGCCGGCCATAGGTTGTTTGTACCCCTTAGGACCTTGGGGTGGCATGGAGCCGACCGGTCCCTGCCCGCACCCTCCACTCTTGCCCCCTCGCCCGCCTCCCGCTAGGTTTTCGGTTTCCTTGTCCACTTTTGACATCCGTCGCGCGGACTTTTCCCGCATCCTGCTCATCAAGCCCTCGGCGGTGGGCGATGTCGTTCACACCCTGCCGGTGCTGGAAAAACTCCGGCACCGCTACCCGCGCGCCCGCATCGACTGGCTCATCACCCCGGAGAACGCCCCGCTCATCCAGGGCCATCCCGCCCTCTCCAATATCCTCCTTTTCGACCGCCGCGAGTTCTCCGCCAATGGCCGCCGCGTCAACGCCGTCCGCAACGTGATCCGCCTCATCGGCGATATCCGCGCGGTGCGCTATCAGCTCGTCATCGATCTCCACGGCCAGATTCGTTCCGCCCTTTTCACGATCGCAAGCGAGGCCCCTGTGCGCATCGGCTTCGACAAGCCCGTCCAGCGCGGCCCCAGCACCTTCCAGGGCCAGCGGCTCGGGAACATCCCCACCCACGGCTGGGCCGGCGCACGCGAGGGGTCGTGGCTTGCGTACAGCCATCGTATCCCCATCCCGACGCTCGATGTGCATGCCGTCGATCGCTACCTGTGGATCGGCAAAATGCTGGGTTTCGACGATGCGCCGCCCGTATTCAATCTCCCCGCAACGCCCGAGGCCGAGGCGCGCATCTCCACCCATCTCTCGGCCTACGCCGCCAAGGACCGGCGCATCGCCGTCATGGCACCCGGCACCATGTGGGAGACCAAGCATTGGACACCGGAGGGCTTTTCCGAGGTGGCACGCCGGCTGGTAAAGGAGGGATTCCTCCCCATCCTTATCGGCTCCAAAGGCGAGCAACCGCTCAATCGCGGGATCCTGCTCGAGGCCCCCGGCTCCACCGATTTCACCGGCCAGACCAGCCTGGCGGACGCCGTCGCGCTCATCCGCCGTGCCGCGATTGTCGTGACCAATGACTCGGGCGTCATGCACATCGGCGCCGCGCTGGGCAAGCCCACGGTCAGTATCTTCGGCCCCACCAATCCCGTGCAGGTCGGCCCCTACGGCCAGCCCGGCTCCGTCGTCCGGCTCGATCTCCCCTGTTCCCCGTGCAATTACCGTCACCTGGTCCAATGCCCGAACGACCACGCCTGCATGCGCGACCTTACGGTTGACATGGTCATGGCGCGCATTCACCAACTGATGGCGACACCCGCGACCCAACTCTCAAAATGCTGACCAACCTGACCTCGTCCGGCTCGCGCAAGCTGTCCATCTTCGCCGCCCTCGCGCAGGGATTCTTCTGCCTCGTCATCGGACTCTGGCCGGTCATCAGTTTCCATTCCTTCGAGACCGTCACCGGCCAGCATCCGGATCATTGGCTGCTGAGTCTCACGGGGCTGCTCCTCGCCGGGATCGGCATTTCCATGCTCATCTCGGCCATCCGCCGCGACGTCGCATTCGAGGTTTTTGCCATCGGGCTCATCACCGCCCTCTCACTTGGCATCACGGATATTGTTTTTGTTATTGAACGGATCATTCCGGCAGTTTACCTGCTTGACGCCGTGGCCGAGTCGCTCTTCGTCACACTCTGGGTTTTTGCCATCCGCGATATGCGGCGAGCCCATCGACTCCAGGCGACTCCACCGGCAATTCCGGCCCCCCCGGCCATCGGCAATATCACCGAACCAGGGGGACCCAATGGTCCAGAATGAACCACTAAAAACCGATTACGTCGCACTCGGCTTCGAGAAGATCGACCGCGACCTCCATTTCCTCATCAGTTGCCTCGAGGACGTGCTCGTCAGCCTTGGCCATGCCGATCTCGCCGCACTGCTTCCATGGACCGGCAAGCAATTGCCGGAAGATCCCGACCAGCTCCCATCCCAGACCGGCCTCGTTTTCTCAATCGCCTTTCAGCTCCTGAACCTGGTCGAGGAAAATGCCGCCGCCCAGATGCGGGCATTGCGCGAGGGAGAGCTCGGCCTTTCCGCGGAGCCGGGCCTCTGGGGGCAGGCGCTTGCCACGCTCCACGAGCGCGGTTTCGTGGGGGAGGAGATCGCCGCCCGGCTCCAGTGCATCCGCGTCGAGCCGGTCCTTACGGCCCATCCCACTGAGGCCAAGCGCCTCTCGGTGCTGGACCAGCACCGTGCCCTCTACCAGCTCATCCAGGAGCGGGAACGCGCGCTCCTCACTCCCACCGATACCAAGCGTCTCCACGCCCAGACCCGCGCCGCGCTCGAGCGCCTCTGGCGCACCGGCGAGATCCTGCTTACCAAGCCGGACCTCACCGATGAGCGGCGCAATGTCCTCTATTACCTGCGCGACGTTTTCCCCTCGGTCCTCCCGCGCCTCCATACCCGCCTCCGCTCCGCCTGGGAATCCGCAGGCTACGATCCCGCCCTCATCGAGGCCCGCGGCCACGCCCCGCGCGTCCGCTTCGGCACATGGGTCGGCGGCGACCGCGACGGCCATCCGGGCGTCACTGCGCAGGTCACCGCGGATACCCTCGAACGCCTCCGGGTCAATGCCCTCATCGTGCTGCATCGCGAGCTCACCAAGCTGACCGACACCCTCACCCTCTCCGGCTGGATGCAACCCCTCCCGCCCGCGCTGGCCGCGGAGCAGGAGAAGATGATCGTAGCCCTCGGCGGCCGGAAGCCCTCGACGCTGCCCGCCCATGCGGACGAACCGTGGCGCGATTTCGTCGGGCTCATGATCGAGCTGCTCCCGCTCCAGATGGCGCCCAACCAGCTCTCCGCTCTCCGCGAGGATCCCGGCACCTACCAGCATCCCGACGAACTGGAGGCGCACCTCTGGCTCCTGCACGATTCCCTGGTGGAAATCGGCGCCGGCCGGCTTGCCGCACTCGATGTGCGCCCCGTCATTCGCGCGGTCGAGACCTTCGGCTTTCACCTTGCCGATCTCGATGTCCGCCAGAACAGCGCATTCCACGACAAGGCCATCGGCCAGTTGCTCTGCGCCGCCGGTTTCGATGGCGAAGACTTCGGCGATTGGCCGGAAAACGACCGGCTCAGCTTCCTCGAGCGCGAGCTCCGTTCGCCCCGTCCTTTCCTGCACGCAAACGCCTCCGCCGGTCCTGAGGCCGATGCCGTGCTTGGATGTTTCCGCGTCCTTTCCAGCCACATCACCCGCTACGGCACCACGAACGGCCTGGGCGCCCTCGTCGTCAGCATGACCCGCCGCCGGTCGGATCTGCTGATCGTTTACATCCTTGCCCGCGAGGCGGGTCTCACCCGTTTTCTGCCGGAAGGCCTCACCTGCATGCTGCCCATCGTCCCGCTCTTCGAGACCATCGGCGATCTCGAGCGCGCACCGGGCATCCTGGGTGGCTTCCTCGAGCATCCGGCCACCCGCAGCAGCCTCCGCTACCAGCAGCGGGGCGCGAAGGAATTGATCCAGCAGGTCATGGTCGGCTACAGCGACAGCAACAAGGACGCCGGCATCCTCGCCAGCCAATGGGCGCTGCACGAAGGGCAGGCCGAGATCGTCGCCGTCGGCAATGAGGCCGGCGTCACCATTCAGTTCTTCCACGGCCGCGGCGGCACCGTCAGCCGAGGCGCGGGACCCACCAACCGTTTCCTCGAAGCCCTCCCGCCCGGATCCCTCTGCGGCGATATCCGGCTGACGGAGCAGGGGGAAAGTATTGCGCAAAAATACGGCACCCTCTCGACCGCCACCTATAACCTCGAGTTGCTGCTCGCCGGCGTCACCTCCGCGACCCTCAGCCCATCCAGCAACGCCGAGGGCGAGGCCGCGTTGCGCGAAATCTGCCCGCCGCTCGCCGAGGCCAGCCAGATCGCGTATCGCAAGCTCATCGAAGCCCCCGGGTTCATCGATTTCTACCGCCAGGCCACGCCCATCGACGCCCTCGAGCACACCCGCATCGGCTCCCGCCCTTCCCGCCGCACAGGCAAGCCGAGCCTCGCCGATCTGCGCGCCATCCCGTGGGTGTTTAGTTGGAATCAATGCCGTTTCTATGTCCCCGGCTGGTTCGGCGTCGGCTCCGGCCTCCAGCACCTGGCGGATCACCACGACTCCGCATTCCGCTCCATGCGCGACCGGCTGCGGTCCTCGCCGTTCCTCTACTACGTGCTGACCAATGTCGAATCCAGCATCGCCAGCACCGACCTCGACCTCATGCGCGCCTACGCAGACCTGGTCGAGGACGAGGAACTTCGGAACCGTCTCTTCAATATGATCTGGGAGGAATGGACCCGCACGCGCGCCATGCTCCACGAACTCCGCGGCCAGCCCACCGCCCAGCGCCGCCCCCGCATGCTGAAGACCCTGCAACTCCGCGCCGAGGCCTTGCGCCTCCTGCACGTGGACCAGATCAAACTCCTGCAACGCTGGCGCCTCGCCCGCAAGGAAGGCCGCGAAGCCGACGCCGAAGCCATGCTCCCCGAGCTGTTCCTCTCAATCAACGCCATCGCAAGTGGGTTGCGGACCACGGGGTAGAGAGACAGCGCCTTTTGGTCCTTCTCGTCCTTTCCTCCGCGTCTCTGCGCCTCTGCGTTAATTCTTTGGCCGGCTCAGCGTTTCCGGTGTCGCCCCGCTCCTTCTCAACTCCCGCAAACTCAACGCCGCATCCCGTTTCGCCAGGCGCCGCCCCTCCGCATCGCGGACCAACGGACAATGATACCACGCCGGCTCCGCGAATCCCAGCGCCCGGTACAACAGGATCTGCCGGAAGGTTGATCGCAACAGGTCCTCCCCACGCACCACTTCCGTGATCCCCATCGCGGCGTCATCCGCCACGACCGCGAGCTGATAAGACGGGATGTTATCCTTCCGCCACACGATGAAATCCCCGAAGTCCCGACCCGCCACCGCCCTCACCTCCCCTGCCCTGCCGTCCTGAAATCGCATCCCCTCCCCGTCCGGCACACGGAACCGCCAGTTCACCCCCGCCGGCGCCCCGATCCCGCGGGCATCCGCCAGCCGATGCCGGCAGGTGCCCGGGTACACCGGTTCATCCCCCTCCCCCTGGGCATCACCCGGACCGTCCCCATGGGGAGCGGAGAGCGACCCCATCACGTCCCGCCGCGAACAGGTGCACGGATAGATCATTCCCGCATCCCGCAGGCTTCGCCAAACCGGCAGATAATCCCGCTGGCTCTGCACGTAAGGTTCAAAGGCCCCACCGACATCCGGCCCCTCATGCCACTCGATCCCGAACCATCGCAAATCCTCCGCAATCGCCTCCCGGAACTCCGGCCGGCACCGGCTGGCATCCAGGTCCTCGACGCGCAACACCAGCACCCCGTGTTTCGCCCGCTCATAGGCCGTCCAGAACGTCCGCGCATGCCCGAGGTGTAAATACCCCGTCGGCGAGGGCGCAATCCTCCCGCGATAGCCCGATGCATGCGAATCAGTCATCGAGGCGTCACTCTGAATATCCGTGTAAATCCGTGCAATCCGTGGTTAATCTTCCCGCACGAGTGAGCAAGCGGCAAGACGGCAATCCCCTGCGTGAGCGGCTCGCGGCATTTGCCCGTTCCCTCACCCTCACGCGCCAGGAGCAGGTCATGGCCGGCGCGCTGCTCCTCTCCATGCTGGTGGGCGCGGTGGTCATGCATTACCGGCGGGAATACCGCATCGAGCATCCCATCGTCGCATCCCCTACCCCGCGGCATGCGGAACAATCAGCGCCCGGGAACTGATCCAGGCGCGAGGGTTCCCAGGATCGCGACGACGCTCACGATCAACGTCCCAAGAGCCACCTCCATCCAGACCTTGCGGAGCATCCCTTCCGTCGCCGCCGGATCGGTCTGCATCCGCGGCTCGTGAAACAAAAGATTCCACGCTCCGAGTGCCAGCGCGGCCACGACGAGCAGCAGCTTGAGGGTCAGGAACCACCCGTAGTCCGTCGTGACCAGCGCACGAAAGCTGCCGACGAGAAAGAACGCATTCACCAGACCGGAGGTCACGAGCGTTCCCACCGTGAAAAGGCTCATCACCGAAAAGCGCTGCGCGGACGCATAGGCGCCGGCTGCCGTTTTCTCCTTCAACTGCCGCCGCAACAGCAGGGCGAAGGGCAGCAGACCGGCCGGCCACGCGCTTGCCGCCAGGAGATGGGACACGTCCGCCGTCAGCATCACCGCCCGCCGCCCATCCTCGCCCGCTCCCGCATGGCCCAGCCACGCCAGCGATCCCAGCAATCCCGCCGCCAGAACCAAACCCGTGATCCATCTCCAGCCCCCGCGTGGAAAGCACAGCACCACCCCGAGCGCCAATGCGATCCCGGTCCGCACAATCCAAACCTGGCCCGGCGGCGTCTGCCATAGGACCAATCCGAAGAGCTGCGGATTGAGCGCCGTCATCAGGCCCGATCCATTCATCCCCGCCGCCGCCGCCCAGAACCAGCCGAACCCTGATCCTGCCGCGGCCACCAGGCACACACCCGCCAGCCGGCGCGCCGCACGGCCATCGTCCGCGGCGGGCCGCTCGACGAGCAGCCGCACCGCGAACACCGCCGGCAACACGAGGCACGCGCAGAAATGCACCGCCCGCGACAGGATCAGCAACTCGGTCATCCGCGCCCTATGGGCTGACCTCGAACGGGAAGGTCCCGTGTGTGACATGGGTATCCACCGCCGTGGCGCGCCACGAGACCGTGTATTTCCCCGGCTTCAAGGGCGCGACGAACACGATCAACAGCGAGCCGTTGGAGGGATCGAGGTGCTTGTTGCTTACCGGCATCTCCTTGCCGGACGCGTCCAGCACCTTCAGGTCGCTGAAGGGCAGGATCAGCCCCTCCGTGAACCAGATTTTCACCTCGCCCGGCGAGGCCTTGACCGTGCTGCCGACCCGCGGGTCGGCGTGATCCAGAAATGCATGGGCCCGCGCGGCGGAGACGCCGGCGAGGCAGCAGATCAGGACGATGAACAATGGTTTCATGATGGGTCGGGTTTTCATTTGGCGGATACGGGTGGGTTGCTGGCTACGTTGGTTTCGGTGTTGCCGAAGACTGGGTGGCCGAAAATCTTCGGCCAGAGGTCATCGATGAAGATGTTCACGTTGAACACGAACCCGATGTTTTCGCCCGAGTGCTTGTTGATCGGGATGACCGCCTCGATCCCCGCCTGGAAGTAGCGGCTCTCATACAGCACGCCCGGGTTGACCGTGCCCGTGGTGGTGCCGCCGTCCCGGTTCTCCGGGCTCTGCATCGCCAGTTCCACCAGCGGGATCATGTCCCGGAAGGGATGCGGCATGCCCGTGTCCTTCACATATTGCTCGAGGTAGAGGAGGCTGTATTCAACGGCGATACCCCACTCGAGCGCGTTCGGGTTGGCGGCCTCCGTGGGCACGTCTTCCCCGACCAGGCCGGTGATCGCGAACGGCTTCAGCATCGGCACGGAGTCCGGCAGATCGCCGAATCCCTTGCCGGCATAAAGCGTCGGCGTAAACGTGCTGAACGAATCCGAGCCGATCGATTTCCCGCCGGTGCCACCGATCTCCCAATCGGTACCGACGGAGAAGATGAACTCGTGCTCCGGCACCTGAAGCAGCTCGTACTTCCAGCCCAGCGTGAAGTTCTGGAAGCCGTTGCTCGAGGGCCCTTCCTTCGGGTTGAGGGTGGTGAAGGCATCGGAGAACTCGAGGTCGAAGTTCGGGAAGATTTCCTTGTCGAACTCCGCGCCGTAATCGAGCTCCCGCGTCCGGTAGCCGCCGGGCGACGGCGGGTCCTGGAAGAGCTGGACATTCGGGAATGAGAATTCGTCAGTGGCAAACGGGTCGTCCGTCTGGATGGTGGGAGGGAAAAAGCGATTCCCCTCGAACCCGTGGGCCATGATGGCGCGCGGGCTGGCGATGCCGCATGCGGCGGCGGCGGCGATGAGGCCGCAGGTTTTAAGTCGTTTCATGATGAATGGTGAGTGTGTGTGTCTGGACTGGATGCAGGCGGATGGACGCGTCGTGCGGCAATATTGCCGGGGCGCGACCCTGGGTTAGAAACCCGGTGACATGACGCCATACTGGCGTTGCCCGCTGCCACCGGATGAGGACCGGACTCGCGCATGCGAGACCGGATCAGGACATGGAAAGCCCTATGCCGCTCGAGGCGGCGGCACACTCGGCTCCGGGGAGAACCCGGACCGTTCCGGCGCAAAGGCCGGCCATGAGAAATCCTGCGCCGGCGGGATCAGCAGCTCATCCTGCTCTACGAGGTCCATGTCGATCTTCCCGCCCAGTTGATAATCCTGCTTCCTGCTCCCCTGCTCCCCCTTGTGGATGGCATTGCAAAGCGGGCACGGATGCCGTCCGTCAAAGGTCATCTCGACCGCAGCCACGACGGAGCCCGAACGCGAGTAATCCAGCAGCATCCCGACCCATGCAATCGACTGCAACGCCGCCCAGTGCAGCCCGACGGCTGCACAAAGGCTCAACACCATCAGCCATTTCCCCAGGGCTTTGCACTTCTTCGCCACACGGTTCGTCTAAGCCCGCCGCCGATGTCCGTCAATGCCGCTTGTGAAATGTTTCACAACCCTCATCGCTGAATGCGTTAGGCTTGATTAGCCTTGATTGGGCTTGATTGACCTTGATTGGGTGCCTCGGAAAAAAGGGATGAGGGTTCATGTCGTGCCTGAGGCAGAACCGTCCTCTGGCGGATTCATATTCAAGTACTCGCTGGCGCGCTGGAGGTGGCGGAAGGGCCATCGGCGAAATCATAATGATTCGGGTTAGCCCGGAATTTGCGGTCTATTTCACTTAGGAAATCGGCGGCCTTTTCGCCGGCTTCGCCGCCGCCGAAATGGGCTACGACCATGGGACGCTTGACGGA
>Ga0302319_10011275_pt1 | contig 16971 bp, 12 predicted proteins | sample Bog_T0_2_FD_203319 | JGI IMG/M metagenome (GOLD analysis project Ga0302319, IMG submission 203319) | Peat permafrost microbial communities from Stordalen Mire near Abisko, Sweden - Bog_T0_2 | ecosystem: Environmental > Terrestrial > Soil > Wetlands > Peat | place: Sweden: Abisko, Stordalen Mire...
AACGGGGTTGCTGTCCGGGACAAAAAATCTTCTCTTGCCACCCCGAATGAGAGTAATGGCAATGGCAATAGTAATGGCAATGGCTCCGGCAACCGCGCCTTGATCGGCGTGCTGGTTAATTCAAAAGTCTACCGGGAATACGAACGGGCGTTCAGCAATTTGACGGGGCTGCCGATGGCGCTGCAGCCGGTGGAAACCTGGCAACTGCCGCATCACGGCAAACTTAACGAAAATCCGTTTTGCGTGTTGGTGTCGGAAAAGAGCCGCGCGTGCGCCGCCTGTCTGCAGGTGCAGGAACGGCTCTGCGAAAAGGCGACCCATGAACCGCGGACCGTCACGTGTCCGGTCGGGCTGTGTGACACCGCCGTGCCGGTGCGATTGAGCGACAAATTGATCGGGTTTCTACAGACCGGCCAGCTTTTTCGCAAGAAACCGGGCAAGGCCCAGTTTGATCGCGCGGCCAGACTGGTCGCGGAATGGGGCATCAATGCTGATCGCGATGTTCTGCAAAAGGCGTTTTTTGCCGGCAAATTCGTCACTCCCACGCAGCACGAATCGGCGGTCAAGTTGCTCACGATTTTCGCCCAGCATCTGGCCATCGTTTGCAACCAGGTGATCATCCAGCAGGAAAACGCCGAGGTGCCGGTCATCAAAAAGGCCAAGGAATACATGCGCGAACACCAGGCCGAAAAAATTTCGCTCGGCAACGTGGCCAGGGCGGTCAACATGAGCGCCTTTTATTTTTGCAAGATGTTCAAAAAAGTCGCCGGCATCAATTTCACGGATTATCTTTCGCGCGTGCGCATCGAGCGGGCGCAGAACCTGCTCCTCAATCCCAATTTGCGCGTCAGCGAAATCGCGTTCGAGGTCGGCTTCCAGTCACTGACGCATTTCAACCGCGTGTTCAAGAAAATCACCGGCCAATCCCCCACGGACTATCGCGCGCAATTGCTCGTGCCTTGAACGCAAGCCGGCGGCTTTGCCGGACGGGTTTCCGGCAACGCACGCAGGCGGTTTTGTTATTTCAACCGCCGATGACACGGGCGAAATCCGGCCATGTCTCCGGTTCAAAGGCCGGAAAGTGCCACACAAAAAAGGCGAAGCCGATAACAACATTTGTGGAGCATTCCGCTGATGAAACCATGATCTTCCACCAGCGAACGATTTTATGTCGGGAACACTGTGTGCCGCCTTTTGCGCCGCCACTGCAAAAAATGGTGAGGATTTGACAAGGACAGTGGAGTTCATGATTGACGGGGTTGGTAATCTAGTCATGCGACTTCAGTCAGTCCAGCTTATCTGGATTGGCCAGCGCCCGTGGATTGCGGGCGGAACATAAAAATATGTTTTGGTTGCCGCTGTTGAATAATACGTTGCCCTTGAATTTTGACATCTCATGCAAACAACAAAGAATCCTCCTATGACTGCACCAACGACTCCGCCTGTTTCTGAACGCCTCGAATCCGCCCACGACATTTTGCACGGCGCGCGCAAACGGCCGCTCGACAGCATCTGCGCCCCGAAGGTCGTCGCCGTGATCGGCGCGACGGAAAATCCCGGCACCGTCGGGCGCACGCTATTCCAGAATCTTGGCCGCGGCGGGTTTGACGGCATCGTTTATCCGGTCAATCCCAAGCGCGCCTCCGTCCTTTGCGTCAGGGCATATCCGAACATCAGCGCCATTCCCGAAAAAGTGGACCTCGCAGTGATTTGCACGCCGGCCAAGACCGTCCCCGGCATCATCAAGGATTGCGTCAAGGCTGGCGTCCGCGGCGTCATCATCATTTCCGCCGGCTTCAAGGAAATCGGGCCGGAAGGCGTGAAGCTCGAACAACAAATTCTCTCCGAGGCGCGCGGCGGCGGCATGCGCATCGTCGGCCCGAATTGCCTCGGCCTCATGATGCCGAACATCGGCTTGAACGCCACGTTTGGCACCACCATCGCCAAGCCGGGCAACGTCGGCTTTTTGAGCCAGAGCGGCGCGCTTTGCACCGCCGTCCTCGACTGGAGCTTGAAGGAGAACGTCGGGTTCAGCATGTTCGCCTCGCTCGGCTCCATGCTCGACGTGAGCTGGGGCGACTTGATTTATTACCTCGGCGACGACCCGAACACCAAGAGCATCGTCATTTACATGGAAACGATCGGCGACGCGCGCGCATTTTTGTCCGCCGCCCGCGAGGTCGCGCTCACCAAGCCCATCATTGTCATCAAGCCCGGCCGCACGGAGGGTGCCGCCAAGGCCGCGGCTTCGCATACCGGCTCGCTGACCGGCAGCGACGACGTGCTCGACGCCGCCTTCAAACGTTGCGGCGTGTTGCGCGTGAACAATATTTCCGATTTGTTTTACATGTCCGAAGTTCTGGGCCGGCAACCGCGTCCGAAGGGCAACCGCCTGACGATGATTTCCAATGCCGGCGGTCCCGGCGTGCTCGCCACCGACGCGCTCATCACCAGCGGCGGCGCGCTCACGGAAATTTCCAAGGGCACGATGGAGGAGCTGAACAAATTCCTGCCCGCCTCGTGGTCGCACAACAATCCGGTGGACGTCCTCGGCGACGCGAGCGCGGAAATTTACGCGAAGACGCTGGAAATCGCCGCCAAGGATCCGAACAGCGATGGCTTGCTCGTCATCCTCACACCCCAATCCATGACCGATTGCACCGGCACCGCTGAAAAACTGAAGCCCTATGCCAAGCTGGGCGACAAACCCGTGCTCGCGAGCTGGATGGGCGGCCTCGAAATTGAGGCCGGTGAAAAAATCTTGAACGCCGCCGGCATCCCGACCTTCCCCTATCCCGACACTGCCGCCCGCGTGTTCGCCTCCATGTGGCGTTACGCGGACAACCTCCGCGCGCTTTACGAGACGCCGGTTCCGTCCGCGACGCCCGACGATCTCGAATCTGGCCGCGCCAAGGCGAATGTCCTGATCGAGTCCGTGAAAAAATCCGGCCGCACGATTCTGACCGAGGCTGAATCCAAGGAATTGCTCGGCTGCTATAAGATTCCAACCGTCGTCACGAAGATTGCGAAAACCGAGAAGGAAGCAGTTGATCTGGCAAAGGAAATCGGTTTCCCGATCGTCCTGAAACTTTATTCCGAGACCATCACGCACAAAACCGATGTCGGCGGCGTCCAGTTGAATCTCAAGGACGAGGCCGACGTGAAGCGCGCGTTCAAGGCCATCAAGACCGCCTGCACCGAGAAGGCCGGCGCGCAGCATTTCCAGGGCGTCACCGTCCAAAAGATGATCAAGCTCGGCGATGGCTACGAAATCATCCTTGGCAGCAGCATCGACCCGCAATTCGGCCCGGTGCTCCTGTTCGGCATGGGCGGCCAGCTCGTCGAAGTCTTCAAGGACAAGGCGCTCGGCCTGCCGCCGCTGAACACCACGCTCGCACGCCGCATGATGGAGCAGACGAAAATTTACAAGGCGCTCAAGGGTGTGCGCGGGCGCAAATCCGTCAACCTTGCCGCGCTGGAAAAGCTCATGGTCGGCTTCAGCCAGCTCGTCGCGGAACAGCGCTGGATCAAGGAAATTGACATCAACCCGATGTTCGCCTCCGCCGACGATCTGGTTGCGCTGGACGCCCGCGTTATCCTCCATGACGCCAAAATGACCGAGGACAATCTGCCCAAGCTCGCCATCCGGCCGTATCCGACCCGTTACGTCGCAAAATGGAAAATGAAGGAAGGCACGCCCGTCATCATCCGGCCCATCCAGCCGGAGGATGAGCCGTTGCTGGTCAAGCTCCATGGAACGCTCTCCGAGGAAAGCGTCTATCACCGCTATTTCAGCCAGTTGAAGCTGGACCAGCGCATCGCGCATGAGCGTCTGACGCGCATCTGCTTCAATGATTACGACCGCGAGATTGCGCTCGTGGCCGAACGGAAGGACGCCAAAACCGGCGACCGCGAAATCCTCGGCGTGGGCCGGTTGAGCAAGGCGCGCGGATTGAACGAGGGCGAGTTCGCGCTGCTCATCAGCGACCGCTGGCAGAAGCAGGGTTTGGGCAGTGAACTGCTCAAACGCCTCGTGGACATCGCCCGCACCGAAAAACTCACACGCGTCTCGGCCATCATCATGTCGGACAACCACGCGATGCTGCACGTCTGCAAGAAAACCGGCTTCGCCCTCAAGGCCGATCCGGACAACCGCGATTACACCGCCGAATACGTCATTTGATTTTAGATCAAATCCACCCGCCCTCCGCTGATTTCCAGCCGGAGGGCGTTTTTGTTTGCAGCAAAAATCTCCGACATGAACAGCAGACCACGTTTGGAGCCTGGAAGAAATCGCCGGCCTGGACTTGAACCAATTTTAATCTTCCGAGAACAGGTAATCCAAATCCGTAGCGGTGAGGCTGCGGGCGAAGCCTTCCTCGCCGAGCACGTCGGCAATCGTCTGCGCCTTGCTCTGTTGCAGCTCCCAGATTTTTTCCTCGACGGTGCCGGGCGCGATCAGGCGGTAGGCGTTCACGGTCTGCGTCTGGCCGATGCGGTGCGAACGGTCAATGGCTTGCGCCTCCACCGCCGGGTTCCACCACGGGTCGTAAAGCACCACGTAGCTGGCGTTCGTCAGGTTCAATCCGGTTCCCGCCGCGCGCAAACTCAACAGGAACACGCCGGGCTTCGTGTCGGCCTGGAATTCGCTGACGACCCGCTGCCGATCCTTGGTCTGGCCGGTGAGCACATGCGTGTGGATGTTCCGCGCCGCGCAGTCCTTTTCGAGCAGTTCCAGCATCCGGACGAACTGGCTGAAGACCAAAACCTTCTGGCCGTCGGCCACCAGTGGGTCGAGCAGTTCGAACAGCGTGTCGGTCTTGCCGGATGCGGTGTCGCTGCCGACGAGCGCCGGATGGCAGCAAATCTGGCGCAGGCGCGTAAGCGCGGCGAGCACGTGCATCTTGCTCTTGTTGATGCCCTGCGTCTCGACCACCTTCATCACCTGGTCGCGGCTGCGGCGCAGTTCGGCCAGATACAATTTGCGCTGCTCGTCGCCGAGCGGGCAATCGAGGCGTTCCTCGATGCGGTCGGGCAAATCCTTCGCGACGTGCTTCTTCAACCGGCGCAGCAGGAGCGGGCGCAGCTTGGCCGAAAGCCGCTTGCGCGCGATGCGCTGGACGGACTCGGTTTTCTCGCCGCGCGTCGGCTGTTCTTCCGTCAGCGCGGTTTCATCGGCGATTGGCGCGCGCGGTTCGTAGGTTTCGACGAATTGATCCTGGTTGCCGAGGTAGCCGGGCTGGATGAAATCCACGATGCTCCACAAATCAAGCAGCCGGTTTTCCAGCGGCGTGCCGGTGAGCGCCAGCCGGTGCTCGGACTTGACCTGCTTCACCGAGCGCGAAACCTGCGCGCCGGGATTCTTGATGAACTGCGCCTCGTCCAGAATCACCGCGCGGAAGGCGAACTTTTGCAACTCCTCCAAATCGCGCCGGAGCAGCGCGTAATTGGTCACGATGATGTCGTTCTGCGGAATCTGTTTGCGCAAATTGTGGCGGGCCGCGCCGCTTTCAAGAACGAGCACCTTCAAGCCCGGCGTGAATCGTTCCGCCTCGCGCTCCCAGTTGTGCAGCACGGACGCCGGGCAGATGACGAGCGACGGCTTGTGATTTTTTTTGTTCTGCTCCTTGAGCCACGCCAGCCACGCGAGGGTCTGGAGCGTCTTGCCGAGACCCATGTCGTCGGCGAGGATGCCGCCGAGCCGGATTTGCGTGAGGTGGCAGAGGAAATCGAAGCCGTCCTTTTGATACGGCCGCAATTCGGCCTGCAAGCCCCTGGGCAAGTCCACCGGCGGAACACCCTTGAATTCACGCACGCGCTCGCGCAACGCCTTGGCCTCCGGCGAATCAGCAAACCGCCCCAACTCGCCTTCATCCAAATGCGCGACGTGCTCCATGCCGACTTTTTGCGGCACGGCAATAAGACCTTCCACGCCCATTTCGGCCATCGCCTCATGCGCGCCCTGCACGGCGCTGGTGTCCAATTCCACCCAGCCGGAGTTCGGCAGCTTGACGAAGCGGCTGGTGGCGGCGGCGAGCCGTTCCAAATCCGCCTTGGAAAGTTTGAGTCCCTCGGCCTCCCATTCGGCGGAGACGGCCAGCCAGTCAATGCCGCTGCCCTTGACGACGAGCCGCGGCTTGAGCTGGCGCGGCGTGAGAAACAGCCGGTGAAAAGCCGGGTTGCCGAGAAATTCCGCCTCGGCCGGCCGGCCCGCCCAAGCGCCTGCCAGCAGACCTAGAAAATTTTCATTCGCGTCGCCGATCCACAGGCCCGGCTCCTGCATGAACCAATCCAGCTTACGAAGCCATTGAACCGCCGGGTCGAGGCGCGGGTCGTCGAGGATTTCCGGCTTGTCGCCGGGTTTGATGACGCGGTCGTGCGGCGCCCATTCGTGGCCGCTCCAAACCCATGTGCTCTTGTCGCGCTGGCTTTTAGCCAGCAACCGCAGCCGCACCGTGTCGTCGAGCAGCTCGAATATGAACTGCGGCGCGGCGGGATGCGTGACGCAAAGCTGCTCCCAATTCACGCCGTTGTTGACCTGCGTCTTGCGCAAATGCAGCAAGAGGCGGTGGCTCAAATTGCGGACGGGCACGGTCGGCTTGCGCGCCAGATATTTCAGCACCGGCGGCGGCGGCGGGTTGCGCAGCAGATAAAACGTGCCGTTGACCAGCGCGAGCGGCGGCTGGCGGTTGAAAAATTTCGCGTCGGCGATGGAATGGTTTTCGCCGCCGGGCAGCGTGAGGCGATGCGTGAACGAAAGCTCCTTGTCGCCGTTTTCGAGATGCGGCGTGAGCGCGGCAATCTGGCCGTTGAAGTGCAGCGGCTTGCCGTCGCTTTCGAGGCGCGGCGTCTGGCCCCAGCGCGCGAGCCATTGAAGCAGTTCGGCGTCGGATAAAATCAGCGTGTCCGCGCCGTCGGGGCGCTGGCGGTGCGTGTCGGCAATCCACTGGATGAATTCCCAATCGGCCGGCGGGAAAAGTTCCTGCTCGTGCGTCGCGCGAACGACGAGGTCAATCATGTCGTGCAGCGTGCGCGCCTTTTCGCCGGTGCGCGGGCGCGACAACAAAAATTGCACCGCGAGGCGGTGGCGCGACGGCTCCTCCTCGTCCGGCTGAATTTTGCAGACGACACGGAGCGTGGCGCGCGGCGTGTCGAGCAGCGGCAACGCGGGCGGCGAGAGCCAGTTTTCCAATTCCTGGACGAGTTTGACTTCCTGCTCGGCCTCTTCGGCGCGGACAAACCGGTCGAGGCTCGCGTGCGGCTGGAGTTCCGGCGGCACGGAACGCTTGGCGCGCAGAAACAGAAACGCCAGCTCCTCCAAGCGCGCGTTGCCCTGCACGTTCAGCAGGCGCGGCCACCAGTTGGTGTCGGGAAAATCGCGGCGGGAGAGCGATAATTTTTCAAAATAATCCTCGAGCGCCAGCCACGCGCGCTGCGAATCGGGGCACGTTGCGAAGGTTTTCAAAAGCTCCTCGCGTCCCGCGACGGTGGTTTTGGAATCGGACAGTTCGCGGCGCAAATCGGCAAACGCGCCGTAGGTTTGCGACAGCACCTTGTGGTGCGCGTCGTATTTCGTCGTGCTTCCGCCGTGGCGGGCCGCGCCGTTTCCGTTTCTAGCTGCAATTTTCGCCATCTGAAATTATTTAGACTAGCATTTCGTCATAACCGGCAACCCCGGTCAATCAGAAATCGAATAAATTTACACCCTCAATCCTTGAACGTGTGAAGAAAGCTTGCAGTTACTGGTGAACTTTTTCGCGAAGTTTTGAACGGGGCCGCGCGTCCAAAGGCGCCACGAACTGGCAGGCATTCGACAAAATTCTTGGCGGGGCGAACGCCGTCATCAAGCCCGGCAGCGGTTTCGGCTCGGAGGGCGAGGGCCATATCTGCATCAGCGCCTTCAACAGCCGCGCCAACGCCGGGGAAGTCGCCCGACGGTTGCAGGAATTGAAGTGGTGAATCAAGATTCGGCTGCCGCCTCCTTAAAAAAACCATGCGCTGGTTTAAGCATGGCGGGCGTGACGGCAAGCTGCAAATTCTGACGATAATGCATAAACGTGACCGTTTTTGCTGTTCCGGCAAAGTCGCCAAACAGAACTGAAGCCGGCATTTCAAGACGAAATGCACCAACCGCTCCCTGCTGGCGGGATTTTTGAATCCGCCGGGCGGCTGAAGGATGGGTGGCCCAAAGACCGGTGGTTTCATTCAAAAGTGTATTTCTCGCCTGATCGTGAAAATCCCCCGGCATCCGTTTTTCGAGATTGACGAGGTAATCTGGAATGCTATCGGGGAGTTGGTGCTTCTTTTCCCAAATTTGTTGCAACCCCTGATAAGCAAGAGAATGGAGAATGCTCAGTTCCCGACCGCGAATCAGGGCGGATTCACAGCATTCGGAGCCTGCAACATTCGCCGCACAGCTATCCGCATGAAATTCCATCTGGCGTGAGAGAAAACAGCTTGCAGCGTGCCCGCAAATCATAAGCAATTTCAAAACCTGACGGGAAAACCAGACGGCAACGTGGGCACAGACCAAAATGAGAGTCAGGCGGGAATCGTTCACGGAATTAGACCACTCTTCCAAGGTTTCATCCCAACTATCGCGCTCATAAACAACCCTGACAAACCATTGGTCAACACGGTTAATGACATATCCGAAACGCATGGCTGTTCCCTGTGTAAAATGCCCGAACTCGTGGGCGACAATCGCAGCGAGTTGACGCGCGTTCATCCCCGCAACAAGAGGCAATCCGATTGTCAAAACCATGTCATGACCAAAGAAACTCAACCATCCGCGGCGGAATCCGGCTGAAGCATTCAGCCGGCAATCCAGTTCGATCCGTTTCGGCATCGGAGCCGACAGCGCATCGCTCAAGTGTGCGATGAACTGAAACAGTCGGGGTTCCAACGCTGGATTTAACATCAACGCATCAGGCTGTTTTGGCTCGCGGGCGAAAAGAGGCTTGAACATGAAAAAAACAGCGACACTTCCTCCAAAGATTGGCCCGAAGTAAATCACGAGTTTGAATAAAAACGAAGGGATCCCGCCGGCAAAGCCGGTAAGAATCACTTTTGCATGAACCGCATACCAATAAACACCCCAGCCCGCCAGAACAATCAAACCAACATAAATTACCGGCAACAGAATCATGAAAACGGCAACCAAAAACAATGCGAGTTGATAAAGCAGGTGGACTTTGGAATGAGGAACCGCCTCCGCAAATGCGGCCCTCAACTCTCCGGCAGAAAGCGCTTCAGTTGTCTGCGTGATCCCATCACCTAATGTCGTCGTTTGTCCGCAATGAGGACATTCAATGACCAAGCCGAGTCCTTCTGGCGGAAACTCGATGGACTGATCACAACGTTGACATTGCGATTTTATCAACTTCTCATCCATGGATTTGAATATTCAAGCAAGTGATTTGAGACGGACAAGACAATTTTTGCTTTTCATTTCATCATTGCAGCAGGGATATATTCTGGTAGGCTGGTCGCTCGGTTTTTACCTGAAATTCAATCGAAAGAAAATTTATGTCACAGCATCGCAGTCTGCGCGCGGCGTCCACCCTCGGTGGCAAGCGCAATGTTCTCAAGCGCTTCGAGCGCACCGAACTCCTCAAGAAGCGCGGCCAGTGGAAGGACGGCGACCGCATCACCGGCCTGCGCAAGACGAAGCCGGACGTGTAATTCAATTGCGGAATTCGGAATGCGGAGCGCGGAATGAAAAACCGCGCGTTGTCTGGTTTTCCGCGCTCCGCGCTCCGCACTCCGCACTTTGAACGTTCGTTTGCAAAAATTTCTGGCCGAGGCCGGCGTGGCTTCGCGGCGCGCGGCGGAACAGTTCATTCTGGACGGGCGCATCGCCGTCAATGGCCAGGTCGTCCGCCAGCTCGGAACGAAAGTGGATCCGCTTCACGACAAAGTGACGGCGGATGGCAGACCGGTTCACGTCCGGCGGAAGCTATACGTGGCATTGCACAAACCGGCTGGCTGCGTCTGCTCCCACGCGGATGAATTGGGCCGCCCGACGATTTATGAATTACTGCCAAAAGAATGGCAAATGGTCCATTCCGTGGGGCGTCTGGATTTCAACAGTGAAGGATTGATTTTTCTGACGAATGATGGACAATTCGCATTGCGGCTGACCCACCCGCGCTATGGCGTCCGCAAGAAATACACCGCGACCATCGAGGGCGAGGTGGGCGGGGACATATTGAAGCGGTTCACGCAGGGCATTTTTGACGGCGGCGAGAGGTTGAAGGCGTTGTCGGCGCGGCTGGTTTCGGGCAGCCGGGCGCGCAGCGTGGTGGAATTGGAATTGGGCGAAGGCAAAAACCGCGAGGTGCGGCGGCTGTTCGAATCACAGGGGCTGTTGGTGAGGCGGTTGCAGCGGACGCAGATCGGGAAAATCAAACTCGGCGAACTGAAGCCGGGCCGCTGGCGGACATTGACGGAAACAGAAATTAAAACGTTACTTTCGGATTTATGAAAAAGCATTGCTGGTTGACATTGGGATTAATGGTCGCGACGGTCGCCGTCGCGCAGAACAACACAAGCACGGCGCCGACAGCGCCCACGCCGGAAAAGTTGATGACCGCGGATGGCCAAACCGCCGCGATTCAAACATTTCCCGCTGAACCTGGTAAAACCAACGCGCCGGCTAAAAAGGCCGCGACAAAGAAACGCAAGGTTTCCACCGCCGCGACAAAGAAAACTCCTTCCGCTGAACCGACCATCGCGCTCGTTCCCGGCCCGGCGGAGGTCACCGTGAGCAATCTCATCGTGCGCGGCCAGGCCGGCCTTCAAGGCGAAGTGGTGGCGCATTTGTTCAAGGGCGACGCGGTGACGGTTTTGAGCCAGATCAATCTCGACAAACACGCGGCGGACGAACCCGCGCAATGGGCGAAAATCGCCCTTCCCTCCACGGTGCATGTCTGGCTCAACGGCAAATTCATTGACGCATCGAGCAAGGTGGTTTCGGCGAAGAAATTGAACCTGCGCGCCGGGCCGGGCGAAAATTACAGCGTTGTCGGCCTGCTCGAAAAAGGCGCGCCGGTCAGCGAAGTTGAAACCAAAGGCGATTGGATCAAAATTGAAGCGCCGACGAATGCCTTTGCCTTTGTTGCCGCGATGTATTTGAAACAGGAAGCGGCAGTTCCGACGGTAATCACGCCCGCGCCCGCACCGACGCCGGAGCCTGCGCCCGCGCCGACACCGACGCCAGTTCCAGAAGCCCAGCCAATTGTAACCGCCCCGCCGCCCGTCGTCCCGGTTACGACGGAAACCGCCCCGCCGCCCGCGATTGCAACTTCCGTGCCCGCGCCGACAGCCGAAGTTGATACAAACGTTCCGCCCGTGCCGCGCGTGGTGATGCATGAAGGCGTTGTCCGCCACGTCGGCAGCCTGATCACGCCGACCGCTTATGAATTGTATAATCCCACCACGGACATCAACGTGAATTTTCTCTACACGACGACGACCAATCTGGATTTGAGCCGCTACGTCGGCATGAAAGTCATCGTCACAGGCGAGGAGGGGCTTGCCGCGCGGTGGACGGATATTCCCGTTCTGACCATCCAGCGCATCCAAGTGATTGACACAAATGTCGCCCCACAACTCATCTACCAAAGCCCCCGGGCCGCGGGACAACGTCATTGACGGCCGCGCCATCGCCGCGCAACTCCTGCACGAACTGGCGCAGCGCGTGGCGGATTTGAAAACTCGCGGCGCGATGCCCGGGCTCGCGTTTGTGCGCGTCGGCGAAGATCCGGCGTCCAAAGTTTATGTTGGCCGCAAGGAAAAGGCCTGCGCCGAACTCGGCATATTCTCCGAGACGCACGTTCTGCCGGAAAAATCTTCCGAGGCGGAACTGCTCGCGCTGATTTCAAAATTGAATTCGGATTCGCGCCTGCACGGAATCCTCGTCCAAGCGCCGCTGCCGAAACACATCCGCGAATCGAAAATTTATTCCGCAGTGTCGCCGGAAAAGGACGTGGACGGTTTCAATCCGGTCAACGTCGGCAAATTGATGCTCGGCGACGCGACCGGTTTCCGGCCCTGCACGCCGGCGGGCATCGTGGAATTGTTCGCGCGGTCTGATGTGCAAACTGACGGCGCGGAAGTGGTCGTGCTCGGGCGCGGCAACATTGTCGGCAAGCCGATGGCGGCGATGCTTTGTCAAAAAGGCAAAGGCGCGAACGCGACGGTCACGATTTGTCATTCGGCCACGCGCGACATTGCAGCGCACTGCCGGCGCGCGGACATTTTGATCGCGGCGATGGGCGTCGCCGAATTTGTGAAGGCCGGCATGGTGAAACCGGGCGCGGTCGTAATTGACGTGGGCGTCAACCGCGCTCCCGACGCAACCGCCAAGACCGGGACGAAACTTGTCGGCGACGTGGATTTCGCCGCCGTCCAGAAAGTTGCCGGCAAAATCACGCCGAACCCCGGCGGCGTCGGCCCGATGACGATTGCCATGCTCATGCAAAACACCGTGCGCGCCGCGGATATTTCCGCCGATCCCGCTTGAACGATTCAATTAACCAACCATCCAGCAATCCAACAAACCAATTCTATGAATGCCACCCGAATTCTCCCCGACCTGCAAGCCTCGCTGTTGTGCGAGGAAGTCCGGCAGGAATCCAACGGAAACTTTTTCCTCATCGGCGTCGTTAACTTCATCCGCGTGCCGCAACTGCCGGTCGTCGCCGGACGGCTCTGCGTCTTCAACCGCTGGACGGCGGGCCTTGGCCAGTTCACCGAAAAAATCCGGCTCATCGCCCCCGACCAGACGACCGAACTCCGCAAGGGCGAGATGAAATTTGAGCTGCGCGACCCGGCATTGCACACCACCAGTGTCATGGCCTTCGGCAATGTCGAATTCAAGACCGCTGGAAATTACTTCGTCGAGGTCATGGTGGACGACGTGATGAAGCTGCGCTATCCCGTGGCGGTCATCCACTCGCCGCCGCCGGCCCAGAATCTGCAAAAGCCGCCGGAGGAAAAAAAGGCCTGATTTTCAAAATCATTCTCGTCCCTCGTCCCACGTCCTCGTCCCCGTTTTTTGCTTTTGATTGCGAGGACGAGAGCGAGGACGAGGGGGATTTCATGCTGAATGAAAGTTGCCGCTTCAACCTTCGCCTGGGAACCGCTGACGCCGCGCGGCGTGGCGGCGTTCGCGCGCGCGAAACTGGGCCGGCTCCTGCTCGTGCAAACCATCGTCGCGCTGCTCGCCGCCGCGTCGGTCGTCTGGTTTTTTGACAACGGCTGTTTTCCAACCATCAGCGCGGCAATCCAAAAACTGCCCGCCGACGGCGAAATCCGCGCCGGCAAACTGGACTGGCATGGCGACCCGGCGCAAATGCTCGCCGAGGGGAAATTTCTGGCGTTTGACGTGGACCTGGATCATTCCGGCCAGATTCATTCGACCGCCGACGTGCAAATTGAATTTGGCAATGATTCGGTCCGCATTTTTTCGCTGCTGCCCGGTTATTCGGAAATTTTTTATCTCCCGGATCGCGCCGCGCCATTCAACCGCACGGAGCTCGAACCGCTCTGGGGCGCGTGGGCGGCGGAAATATTATTCATTGCCGGCGGGGCGGTGACCGGTGGTTTGCTGTCAAGCTGGTGGCTGCTGGCGACGATTTATTTTCTGCCCGTCCGGCTGCTCGGATTTTTCGCCGACCGCAATTTGAATTTTCGCGACTGCTGGAAATTGTCCGGCGCGGCGCTGTTGCCGGGCGCGCTGCTGATGGCGGCGGGCGTCGCGTTTTACACTGCCAGCTTGCTTGATCTGGTTTCGCTCGGATTCATCTTTGTGGCGCATTTCGCGCTGGGCTGGATTTACCTGTTTTTGAGCCAGCTTTTTCTGCCGCGAATTCCCGGAACACCGCCGCAAAGAAACCCGTTCAATCAAGCCGGAGCTTGAACTCCGGCGCGAAACATTTAGCCTGCGTCCATGTCGAAGCTGCCGTTTGAACTGCTCCTCGCGCTGCGTTATTTGCGGCCCAAACGGACGTTTGTCTCCATCATCACGCTCATCTCGGTCCTCGGCGTCGCGCTCGGCGTCGCGGTGCTCATCATCGTCATCAGCGTCATGAGCGGGTTTGACCACGACCTGCGCGAAAAAATCCTCGGCTTCAACGCGCACCTGAAAATTAATGCGCTCGATAAATCCGGGACAACCGAAATGATGGGAAATTACGCGGACGTGATGCGCCTCGTTTCGTCGAACAAGAACGTCCGTGGCGTCGCGCCTTTCGTGCTCGGCCAGGTGCTCGTGGAAACGGAGCCGGCGGATACAAACGTGGAAGAGTCGCTCACCGCCGCTCCGTGGATTCGCGGCGTTGACGTGAACGCGGAAAGTTCCGTGAGCGTCCTGCCGAAAAGCATCATCGCCGGCAATTTCGATTTGAGCGGGCGCGGCCTGGTAATTGGCAGCAACTTCGCGAACAGTCTGAAATTGTCCGTCGGCGACCGTGTTTCGATTTATGCACCGGCTGATGTGAAAAAAATGAGGGATATGCGCGGCAAGGCAAACGAAGAAGCGATTTTGCCGGATGATTACACCGTGACGGGCATTTTTAGCACGGGCTATTTTGACTTCGACGAAAACGTCATCGCCGTCTCGCTTGAAAATGCGCAGGACCTTTACAACCTCGGCGACGGCGTTCACGGCCTGATGGTGATGCTGCGCGACCCGTATCAGGCGCCGGAAGTTCAGCGCGAATTGGAGCAGGCACTCGGACAAAATTACGGCGTCACTACCTGGATGCAGGAAAACTCGGCGATTCTCGGCGCGCTCGTGGTTGAAAAAAATGTCATGTTTTACCTGCTCTTTTTCATCGTCCTGGTCGCGGCGCTGTGCATCTTGAGCGCGCAAATCACGTTCGTCGTCCAGAAAACCCGCGAGATTGGAATGCTCAAGGCGCTCGGCGCGACGAACCTGCAAATCTCCGGAATCTTTTTGGGTCAGAGCGCCATCATCGGCGTGCTGGGCGTGCTGGCGGGTTGCGGACTCGGCATTCTGGCGCTGGCCTATCGCAACGAATTCCTGCACTTTATGAATCGGCTGACCGGCTGGGAATTGTTCCCGGCGTCCATTTACGGTTTTGGCGAACTGCCGGCGGTGATTGCGCCGCGCGACATCGCGGTGATCTGCGTGAGTTCGTTTGTCATTTGCATTCTCGGCGGCGTGCTGCCCGCGATTCGCGCTGGCCGGTTGAAACCCGTGGAGGCGCTGCGTTATGAATGAACCGCTTCTTTCCGCGCGCGGCCTCTCAAAAAGTTACGTCATGGGCCGGCGCACGCTTGAAGTCCTGCGCGCCGTGGACCTCGACGTGGCGCGCGGCGAATTTCTCGCGTTGCGCGGCGCGTCCGGCGCGGGCAAAAGCACCCTGCTCCATTTGATCGGCGGGCTGGATTCGCCGAACGCAGGCGAAATCTTCTTCGACGGCCAGAATCTGGCCGCGTTTTCCGAATCTGAACTGACGCATTTCCGCAACCGCCGCGTCGGCTTTGTTTTTCAGGCTTATCATCTGCTGCCCGAACTCACCGCGCTGGAAAATGTCTGCCTGCCCGCCCGCGTCGCCAGGATTTCCGCTGCCACCGCTGAAAAACACGGGCGCGAACTGCTGTCGCGCGCCGGCCTTGGCGAACGCACCGACCACAAACCGTTCGAGCTTTCCGGCGGCGAACAGCAGCGCGTGGCCATCGCCCGCGCGCTCGTCAACGAGCCGGAACTGCTGCTCGCCGACGAACCGACCGGCAATCTGGATTCGCGCACTGGCGGAGAAATTATTGAACTTCTCAAAAACCTGCATGTCGAAAAGCACATGACGCTCGTTATTGCCACGCACGATGCCAAGGTCGCCGCTCACGCGCAGCGCGCCATTGAACTGGCCGACGGCCACATCGCTTGAAAATGCGGCGCGTCTCAATTAAGTTCCGTCGTCATGCTTGAGGATCGAGATTACATGCGCCAGCCGGCTTATCACGAGCCGCGCGTGTCGTTCACCGTTGCGCTGCTGATTGTCAATGCGGTGGTTTTCCTCGTCGAGTGCGCGACTCTGGGCTATCCGCCGATTTTCCTGCCCGGCAATTATTTCGCGTTGAGCGTCGAAGGCTTGAAGCACGGTTTTGTCTGGCAGCTTCTGACCTACCAATTCATGCACGCCGGTTTGCTGCATATTTTTCTCAACGGCTGGGCGATTTACGTCTTTGGCCGCGAAATTGAAGCGGTGCTCGGCTCAAGGAAATTCTTGATCTTATTTCTGTCGGCCGGCGTCATCGGTGGAATCGTTCAGGAACTTACAGCCTTGGTGTGGCCGGATTTATTTGGCCTCCCGGTTGTGGGCGCGTCGGCGGGCGCGTTTGGCCTGGTGGCGGCCTATGCGATGTTGTTTCCGGAGCGAGAATTGACGCTGCTGCTGTTTTTCGTCCTGCCCATCCGGTTGAGCGCGAAAATGCTGTTGATCGGTTCGGCGGCGCTGGCGGTGTTCGGCCTCGCGTTTCACGGCAACAACATTGCCAACGCCGCGCATTTGGGCGGCATGTTGACGGGCATTGTTTTCATCCGTCAGTTCATTCAAGGCCGCTGGCCGCGCTGGACATTTCCCGCTCGCCGCTCCACGCCGCGCAAACTGGTCGCTTCGCGCTCGGGGAATGGTTCCTTCTGGCGCTCCGCCGCCGGCAAACCGGATGAAGATTTGCCCGCCGCCGAATTTCTGTCCAGCGAGGTGGATCCCATCCTCGACAAAATCTCGGCGCACGGCATCCACAGCCTCACGGCGCGCGAACGCGAAATCCTCGAAAGGGCGCGCAAGAAAATGACGGGCCGCTGAAACGATCCAGCAATTTAACATTTCCCTTTTCCGCCGTTTTCCTTTTTCATTGGGCAATGATTACGCGCTATTCCCGCCCAGAGATGCGGGCCATCTGGACCGACGAAAACAAGCTCCGCCTCTGGCTGCAAAT
>Ga0302319_10011276_pt1 | contig 16970 bp, 15 predicted proteins | sample Bog_T0_2_FD_203319 | JGI IMG/M metagenome (GOLD analysis project Ga0302319, IMG submission 203319) | Peat permafrost microbial communities from Stordalen Mire near Abisko, Sweden - Bog_T0_2 | ecosystem: Environmental > Terrestrial > Soil > Wetlands > Peat | place: Sweden: Abisko, Stordalen Mire...
ACGTCGGCCATTCCCAGTCTCCTGGTTGCCAAGCAATCTTACTCGACAGATCCGCTGCGTGAAGGCTCAAATGTTGATTAATATTCGCCGAAATACCGAGAGCCCATTTAGGGGTCTGACAAGGTCAAAATATTGTGGAACCGGTTCCGTGATGTCCTGACGCGCCTCGGTCGATCACTTCGACGTCCAGGTTGCGCGTGAGGGAAGCCGACTAATGATTTACAGATCGCCCGAGGGCCTGCTCTTCAGCTTCGCTGACAATCGAACGACGCTGCTCCCACAGAAGGCTCAAGAGGCTCGCGAGCCCCGCTCCTCGCTTGTAGTCCACGAGAACACTGAGGATGGCCATGTACATTTGATACTCTTCCCGCCCTTCGTAAGCTCTTGCGACGCCACGCGCCACATTCTAAGTCTTGCAGTTTGTTCAATGGGCTCTCCCGTTCCGGGGCGAAACTCAAAAATTCTATCAGTGCGCCACTGAAGGCTTGCGTCCAGCGAACGTCAGAAGACGCTTGCTCAATGGCTTTGATTGCAGCACCGTAATTCCTGCTAAACGCCGCAGTGTCCGATTATCCTGAACCCTCCTCAATGAGATCCGGAGACACTTGCCGACTTATGGGTACTGACCCGGTGTGGCCGAGTTCATTGCGATTTAGCGCCAATTGAAAATCTGCTCAGAGTGCGATAGGGCGCAATCAAAGAATTGATCCAGGTTCGCGTGCTTTGTTGGCCGGCCTTTGCATTGATTACTTGCTCTGCTGGTCAGGGCTCGTTAGATTACTAATTTTGTCCTTGGCTTCTTGGAGGGCCTGGAACGCTTTCTGAGCATTTTCGAGGGCAAGCGATAGCCGAATTCGCTCTTCCATATTCACGTTCGGACTTCGGGCCTGGATAAATTTGAATAGTCGCTCGTTATGATCTGCTGGCAGGCCGAGCGTAGCGAGGACGGAGGGATTGTAAAACGCCAAGTTCCAGTTTTTGGCCGACTGAACTTCGCGAGGGTATTCAAAATCGGCTCCGATCCATGTACTGAATCCGAGGTCAGCGCCTTGGAAATTGACGTGGGAAATCTTCCCCGAAACTGCTGCTAACTCCAGATTTGCGTCCGCAAAGTTTGCTCCATCTAACTCAGAGGCTAGCGTGCACGCTGATAAGTCGGCATTTGAAAAGTTCACTGCTGTGAGATCTGAGAGCATCGCCGTGCAGTAGGGTAGGTGCGCGCCGGACAGATCTGCGCCGCCGAGCACCATTTGATCCAAGCGGGCGGCAGTGAGGTTGCTACCCGACAAATCCAGTGTTGGGGGCACGAAACGCGCGGAGAAAGCATCGGTGATTTGTTTTTCGAATATGAGGGCTTTTAGAAATCCCAGCTTCCTTTTGCGTTCTGCCGAGAACTCCATTTCACGGTTTCTGCGCCCCAATATCGCCACCGCTACGAGCACATCACCTCTGGTGCCATTGGTTGGCTGAAGGGCCTTCTGCGTGGAGTTGTCACGGATGTATGCGCAAAGAACGTCCACAATGGATGCATGTTGGGCCTCGGAAGTGTCCATGATCTGCTCGAGAACATATAGTCCACCGACCCTGACCGCCAGGGTCGGACTGCCGGAGCTATCGGATGCAGCAATTTCCTCAATTGCTTTGCTGTAGCGGTCTGTGAACTGGACTTGCTGTTGTACCCCGAGTTGTCGCTGAGAGACGTAGAAACTAGCGAAGATCGCGAGTCCCCCAATTGCGGTGGCAATGGTTTTGCGAGCCTCATTCTCGGCGTTGAAACGCTCTATGTTTGATCGGAAGCTCAATCGGAAGAGCTGTAGTTTGGGCACCCAGACGATGAAGACTGCGCATAAGACTCCTGCGGCGACCAGAACAGTCGGGATGTCAAGGCTTGGAGGAAACAGTTGCAAGAAATGCCAGCAAAGAATCGCAAACGCGACACAGACACAAATGATAGAGATTCTGAGGAGCAGCTTGATGCTCGCTTCTACCCTATCTGGCCAGCTCATACTTTTCCAGGGCCTGATCTGTGGTCGCGCCACTCCGGATCGCTTTGTAGGGACTCGCGTCATTGGTTTCGTTTGAAAGAAGCGTAGCATGAACAGAATTCGCAGTCGCACACCCGATACATGAAGCTAGCGACCAGCGTGCTCGTCGAGCTGACCGAGACTTCAGAATCGGTCCGAGAAACGCTGTTCTCATCAGTTGTGATCTGGATGAGCGCAAATCGCCAAGTCACTCACCCAAGCGGATTAGTAACGACAAGTCGGCCAGTGTCCCGGAATTTTGATAGAGGAGGACCAGGATAATCGGACACTGCAGCGTTTTTCGGTACCAATCGTTCAATCGTCGACACCTTCTCATGCCACCAAAGACTCGGTACCTGCGCCGAGGACAAGACTTCTGTGTCGGTGAGTGTAATCATCGGCCGAGTATCGGCGATACTGGCCTAAAATAGTCGGCGGGTCTATATAAAACTATGGAATCTGCCAAGGTACGAATTCGACCCTTCCGGTTCGCCTTCCTGGTCGAACCGAAGGATAAAAAGAGCTTGCAGCGCGTGTTCGAACTCACTTCCTCGCTATGGGGAGGCGTCTTCAACTACATCATCCCGCTTTTCAAGAAAGTCCCTGACCGTTACAAGCAGGAGTATCAGAAGTCCATTTCGGCCAAGGCTATGCTCAACGGATTCGCCGAAGCCTTCCAGGCCGATTATTTGGTCGAGATGCGTGCCGGGCAGTGCAAGGAATATGGCCTAGATTTCCCCGAGAAACGGACAATCTCGTTTGTGGAGTTGCTGTCTCGCGACGATCAGGGCCGCTGTCAAATCGGTGTGGACCTTCGAAGCATCTGCGAGGACATGTACACAGAGCAGTTTCGGTTCGTGCAGCGGCATCCTCCTGAAGTGGTGATCCCAACATGCAACGACAAGAGATTCGCGCTCCTGTTCTCGGCGATGTTCGGGTTCCTGCCAGAGAAGGGTGAATTGTCAGACACTGCGAAGGACTACTTGGGCGCGCTTGACGGGAAGAGGAAAGAATACGAGCCGACTGATTTTCCGGGAATCTTCGACATGCGTAACCTCTTTCCGATACGCGTGACGCGGCACAAACTGGATGCGCATCGCAACAGCCCCAGTTGGCAGTCTCACCTCTTCTACATGGACGAAAACTCGGGCTGGGATCTGATCGAATATTGGAATTACCGCTCTATGGGCTGGCCGATCACTCCTCTGCCCGCACGGATCGCTCCGCAGCTCAAGTCGTTTTGCGAGAGATTTATCACGGCGAACCATCGGCCCTTTCCTCATCCGTCGAATGCGTGGCACATGACATCAATGCTCTGCGCGAAGTCTCAATCGCCAGATGCGCTGCAGGCTTTCATCGGTACGCTAAACATTCCAACACAAAACCATTCAGTGAACGTTGATCCGCACGTCCCGAGAATTTGGGAAGAATGGGGACGGGGCGCGGATCATGCGCAGCCCCAGACCATCTCACACGCGGAAAAAGAGACCAGCGCGTACACAAGCGGCACTAGTATGCATGTAACATTCCAGGCCCATGAGTTCGCTGAAACAGATTCTTACTGCTCGCGGCATCTTACGTCGGCGAATGTGATCGAATCGATCGGCTACGAGACACCAGTCATCCCCTGGAATCAAAATGTCGCAGCCAAACTGACCTATAGTTTCGGCCAAGAAAGAGCGTGGATTTCACGGGAGGGCATTGTGATCTTCGGTGGAGCTTATTCAGGCGGCGAGCATATCCGGATGCCGAGTCCGATTAATATCTTTATTGCTCTCGCCGAATCATTGGGGTATAAACTGTCTCTATCGCCGGCCGGTCGCGTCTGCCAACAGATCATTGCGGCTGTCGGCGATTTACAGTCGATTGGCACGGTCGTCCGGTCCCCAGAACTGCTGAACATGCTCGACCGGATGGCGCATGAAGATCTGGAAGTTGAAATTGAGGAACCGGATGGGAAGAGGAAGAACGTAAAGAAGGCGTACGCGCCACTCGCGGAAATATTGCGAGTGCTGGGTATAGCCAACGCAACGGAGAGGGAGAGGATGGAGCGGCATCTAGCGGCCCTTACGCGGTGCGATGTGCTGCGCGTGGGGATGGCTTTGAGATGCGACTCATGCCAGAGTTCGAGCTGGTTTAGCCTCGAAGAACTGCAAGCGAGGCTCCGCTGCCATCGATGCTTGACGGACTTTTCCTTCCCCGCCGGTATCCCGCCGGAGAGAGCATGGGCGTACCGAGTGCTTGGTCCGTTCGCCACCTCGAACTTCGCCAGTGGGGCCTACTGCGTTGCGTCCGCGATGCACTTTGTCGAGGACAAGATCGCTTACAAGGCGAGTATGATTCCCAGTTTCGAGATGAAGAAGGCCGGTGACGAGTTCGAGAGCGATTTTGGAGCATTCATTAACCTCGGAGCTTCGAATTTGATCGCCACGCCTTACCTTGTGTTGGGTGAGTGCAAGTCCTTCAATAGATTCAAAGAAGAGGATTTTGAGCGCGCTCGTAAGTCCGCCACATTGTTTCCCGGCGCCGTGCTCTGTTTCTGCACGTTTAACGAAACGCTCAATCCTGCGGAGATAAAAGGTCTGAAGAAGATCGTCAAGGCAGGCCGGAAGAGGATGAATGTGGGTATCGATCTCAATCCAGTTCTGATTTTGACTGGGCGGGAACTGTTCGGACAGTTTCGGCTCGGGGAGTTTTCGGAGCTTTATGGCAATGAGGCCCAGCTTGCGCGGGGCTTAATCATGCGTAGAGAGATCAGCGAGCTATGCGAGTTCACGCAAAGGCTCTACCTCGGGATGCCGTCGAGCCATGAAGTGAGGCATCAAAAGATGCAGAAGCTTGCACTCAAGAAGCAAGAGAGCCTAAGTTCCGCTCCTGCTCCGATGCCAACTTTATAGCGACCGGCCTCATTGAATCGTTAGGACTCACAAACCTTCACCGTATAGTCAAAGAACTCCGTTTTGGGAGTCCTGTCTTCATACCAGCATCGAGTGTGTCCGTTGGGGCGTGAGCGACGGGCGGCACAGGTACCAATCGACGTTTTTGCCGAACATCATCTTCGATGGGTGCACTGGCCTGTTGGCAGCAGCTGACTATCGCCTTGGTGGGTCCCAACTTTTTGTTGTGGTCTGGAACACCAAGCCGACAGCTCTAACGGAGTGCCTTGAGCCGCTTTTCGAGCTTTCGTAGCTCGGGCAGGATGTTGAGTCTGATGTTCTCACGTTCAGTTTTCGGGTCTACTTGCTGGTGCGTTTTGAAACTCGCGTGTGCGAAGTCTCCCCGTTTCTCCGAAAGCTGATTACAAGCGGCTGTTAGTTGTGCATCCAGGTCAGGATGGTTGATCCCGAGCGGGAGAAATATTGTGCGGAGATGCTTCTCCCGGATTCCATGGTTGTTGTCGAGCCGGCCGAGGTAGTAATTGATCGCTTTCTTTACTGCATCGTTTGAAACAGGCCCAAGTTCGCCTTTTTCAGCGTGGTGGTAAACAAGGAGTCGTGAGAGTACCGGAGTGCAAACGCCTTTACGCTGGAATTGAGACTGTGCATTCGTGGCAACGGTTCTCGCGCGATCTTCAAAATAACTTTCTAGTTCCGCATGCACAAGCAGGAGGAATGCCTTGGTGTAGTCGCGCTGCTGCGGCGAGTAGCGACCCGTCAATGAGAATGTCCCTGGAAGTAGGTGTGCCTCTAGCTTGCCTATTCTTGTGAGGAGGCGCTGGAGTCGTTTTGGTGTCAACATTAACGGCTCCGTGTCAGGGTTTGCCAATGGTAGGGAGCGTAATCTTAATGCCGACTGCCTTGCTTAGGGCATGTCCCCACGTCAGAAAGCGAGTTCGCGTGGCCTCAACGCTCTTAGTGGTTGTCTCAACACTCTTAACGAATGCGCTGTTGGCGCTCAGAGCCTCGTATGCGTTTTTCACTTTAGTCTTCTTAGCCAGAGCAGCTTTTCTGACGACGTTGTCGGCAAAGTAAAAGACGATAATGTCAAAAACTGCTCTATTGAACCGCGTCTCGTATCCTTGGCCGTCGAACTTTCGGAATGCGTTGTCACCGAAAATGTCGTACGACGCGCTGATTGCTTCCTCCATCTGCGCCGCCTTCTGGCGAATATCCAATTCGTCGCTTGCCCACCTGCTGTTGAGCCGTTTGCATTCATCATCTAAGAAACTCTTTAAGTTCCCCTTGTATTCGGCAAGGCTGTCGTTAAAAGCGATATACCGTACAAACAGTTCCACATCTCGCATTCGGAAGTCTGGCTTGAGAATTCCGAGCGCTCTATGAATACCGCCCAGGGTCTGGGTGTATTCTGCGGCGAATCGGAGGAACGGGCCTGGGTGAAGCGCCTGTCGTAATTCCTGTGGGGATAGCGGGAGGGTTTCACTGTTGAGGCGGTGGAAGATTAGGTAGAGGACGTCCTCCTTTTGCCAGTTTTTTACGACAACTGTCCTGATGGGTTGATTGTCAAAGGCGTTCCTATGGTTCCGGAGTCTCGTGTCGTTTTGGAAGTCATCATAGGTCTTCCCGTTGAGTTCTTCGCGGAACTTGAGACCCGTGAGCACGAGCGGCGTGTCCGTGGATACACCGGCGAATTGCTCTAGGCTAAGGAGTCGCTGCTTCCCGTCGATGACCAGGAATGCCCCTCTCTCATCTTTGGCTTCTGCAAGCACGATTTGTGGAATGGGAAGGCCAAGCACGATTGATTCGATGAAACGGCTCTTTCGTTTCGGGTCCCATGCGTCGCGCCTTTGGAAGATGGGGTCTAGCTTGATGTTCCCCCGCCTAAGCTGGTCTATGAGGGTTGCCGCAGTCCAGTCGGTTCCGAAAACGACGGCCTGTCCAAGTAGCGAAGGATCTATCGCTTGGAGGTCATCTTCTGATTCGGCAATATCGGCATTTTCGATTGACGGGTCTTCGAGTGAAGTGCTTGTGCGGGGAGCTGCGGGCTTGTTCTTCGGGACCGTTCTGCCGGTTCCCAGCGTTTTACGCCCGCGTTTGTTCGGTGCTTTGCCTTCGCTTTTCATTGACTTGAAGTCTACTATCTCGTCGGGTAATGCTAAACAAAAATTCACGGTCGTGCGCGTTCGGCTGGGCAGTCGCTATTGGTTTCTCCCAGCCAAAGCTAAATCCGCCATGCGCTCATCTAGGTTCGGATTAGTACCGAGATGTCGGCATAGCGTCAGCAAACGGCCACTTCCGCCAACGGCGTTTATGGGGAGTAATCCGTTGCAGCCCGGGTTGCGCTCAAATTGCTTTATTTCTTCGAGGGCTTCGAGTTCAAACACGAAGGCGGTGCCTTCTGCATCGTTACCCGCAAATCTTCCCAGTAGTTGCTCGTTTTCAAGGTTGAGCAGAATGATGAGAGGTCTGGAAATGCCCCCTGCTGTGCCTTGGGTCCAACCTGAGCCAAGAACTTCCACGCCAGGTCCTCATGACCGGTATAAACGAGGTTCAGAACTTCTTGCCAAAGCACATCAGGCAGATCGTTTGCCATGTTCGAGCCGTTGAGTTCAAGTTCAGCCTTCACCCTCGCAAGGGAAGCCGCCCATTCGCTTTCTGTAGGGGATGGCCTTCTCATTTTGTCGAGCGCGAGGTGATAACTGCCGCCTTTGCCATCGTTGACAAACCCGAGCACTACTGAATGTGTAGGTGAACCGGCAAATGACTGCCACCAATAGGCGAAAGTGAAATCAGCGCTGACATAGTAATAGTGGCCGTTTCCGTCGAGATCGTCGAAGTGAGACTCATCTGCATCTCGCGCCTCCAGCTTTGCCAGTACTCTCACTTTGGGACGCAACTCGAAAACATAATCAATCCGGCAACAATGAGCTCCTCCCGTCCATTGGGACACAATCATGTCAGGATATCCGCGCCCAGTAATGTCAGTGCCGTCTTTGATGCGGCCTACCATCCCGTCACTGCTTGCTTGTTGGCCGAGTGTGAAGTAACCGCCATTGTCATCTGTCAGTTGGAATAAAAGCTTGCCTGCTTCATTCACTTGAAGGCAAGCTTCTCCAGATACGTCGTCTTTGTAGGAGCGAAAAGTGACATCATCGACCGAAACCGCTTTAGCAAGATGGGACGCGTTGCAAATCCGCGATGGATTGCGCACCGGCCATTGCCCAGCATGAGATTGCATCGGCCACAAGAGCCACATCGCCAGACACACGACCGCTAGAGCGCGAGTACACATTCCCGGTTTTTCGCTGGGACTATAAACGGGCATTATTTGCTGTCCGAGCCTTTCTTGTTTCAATCGGAGAAAACCAATGAATGCGACGCGATGATTCTACTCTGTCCGTTTAGGCTCCCGAACAGATTGACGAAAAGCCTCATCGTTAGGGAGACCTCGGCTCCAAGCCGATACGGTCGTTTACGGCATTCTGAAGTCGCTGTTTGCAGCCGAGGTATCGTTCAGTCGTTTGAATCGATACGTGACCGAGGAGGAATTGAATCTGCTCAAGCTCCCCTCCGGCTTGATGGCAAAGCCGTGCGCAGGTTCGACGAAGGTCATGCGGGGCGATTACGCCTATGCCGCAGTTAGAAGCCGCTTCGCGAACGATGGACCAAATGACCTTCGCCGTAAATCCGTTACCTTGAACTCTTCCAGTCTTGCCTATGGCTCGGAAGAGCGTTCCATCCCGTAGATTCGCTGCGTCTATCCACGCATCGACGGCCAATTTCACCCAGCCAGGCACAGGAATCGTCCGCATGTGGCGACCTTTGCCGATTAGGTCCGCAAGCACCCAGTGGTCTTCTCGCAGCTCGAAATCTTCGATCTTGACCGCTACGAGTTCCGCTCTGCGCAAGCCGCAACCGAGGAGCATGGCGAGGACGGCATGGTTGCGCAGGTCTCGCAGTTGCTTTCCAGAATGTGCAGTCAGCAGCTTCTTGCCCTGTTCAGCAGTCAGCCAATTCCCAACACGAACGCCTAAGCGCTTTGCTCCTTTGACTCTGCGAATGCCAGCGGCGAGGTCAGGACTCAGCAATCCGCAATCTGAAGCTTCGTATGCAAGCCGACGAACAGCAGCGAGCCTGAGATTAATCGTTGAAGGAGCGTAGCTCCGTTGCTCCAATGCGATGCGATAACGCGTTACGACCGTTTTGTTGAACGCGAGGCGAGGTTCAGAGCAGTACCAGTCGGTAAAGTCCCGGATGGCATGTTCGTATGACCGGCGCGAGTTTAGGGATGGAAGGCTATTGAGAACCGCCGACTTGGAATAGTCGAGGTCGGGCAGCTTGAGGACACTCTTGGGTTTCTTCGCTCTGTTCGCCATACTAACGGCCTCCTAGCCGTGGCGAAAAGAATCTCAGCTGGATTAGTAACGAGATGTCGGCTAATGAGATGGTCCGCCGCTGTAACCCTCCGCTTGGGCGGAGGATGTAGTCAGCGGTTTCATAAGGAGGATCATCGACATGCAGATTCGTTCGGTAGGCATCGACCTGGGCAAGACGACGTTTCACCTTGTTGCGTTGGGAGCATCGGGCAAGGTGCTGGTGAAGAAGAAGTTCTCACAGAAGCAGTTGCTGGCGTTCACGGCGAACATGCAGACCTCGCTGATCGGATTGGAAGCCTGCTCCGGAGCGCATTTTCTCGGGCGAGCGTTGCGGCAGCAAGGCCATGACGTGCGGCTGATCGCGGCACAGTTCGTGAAGCCGTTTGTGAAGTCCAACAAGAACGACTTCGTCGATGCAGAGGCTATCGCCGAAGCGGTCGAGCGCAAGAACATGCGCTTCGTCCCGATCAAGACGGATGATCAGCTCGACCTTCAGGCGATGCACCGGATTCGTGACCGACTTGTCGCGCGGCGCACAGCAGTCATCAACCAGATACGAGCTTTCCTGCTGGAACGCGGTATGGTCTTTGCGCAGAAGCCGACCAGGCTCAAGGCCGCGATGGCTGATGTCCTAGAGAACGCAGACAACGCGCTGACACCCATGATGCGCAACATGATCGGCATCCTGTGGGAGGAGTGGAAGACCGTTGAACAGCAGATCGTTGAGTTGACCGACAGCCTCGAACAGATTGCCACCAACGATGCAGGCTGCTGCCGCCTCCGCCAGATCCCTGGCATCGGACCCATCGTTGCAACGGCTATCGTCGCCGCCATCGGCAACGGCGCGGCGTTCGGCAAGGGACGAGATTTTGCGGCATGGCTCGGGCTCGTCCCACGTCAGTATTCGACTGGAGGCAAGACCAAGCTGCTGGGCATCAGCAAGCGCGGTAACGTCTATCTGCGTAAGATCCTGATCCATGGCGCCCGCGCCGCCGCCATGCGCATAAAACGGGATCGTCTCGCGATCGGAGGATGGATGAACGCGCTTGAAGCGCGAGCGCCGCGCAACGTACTGGTCGTGGCCATGGCCAACAAACTCGCCCGTATTGCATGGGCCGTGCTCTCCACCGGAGAAGACTATCGGCCTGGAGTGATAGCGACTACCGCATAAGACAGAGCGGAAAAGACGCCTGCGGCTTGGAAGCGCTCCGCGCTCCCACTTTCCCGCTCTACGACTACGACGACTTTTCCACCAAGGTCTGCACAGGAACAGTAAGGACGAAAGAACAGTCAAAACGGCGTCTCTGAAACCTGTTTCCGATAATGGTCTTCTACGACCGTTCGGCTTGTTAGGACAGAGACGCGGCGGAACTCATCCTGGCCAGGAGCACATGACTCCACCAAAGGCCGAATACATTGCCGCAGACTTGTCTTCTCAACCAAACTAATCCTTGCAGTCACGCGGCGGACCATACATTACCGGAAGCAATCCGCCCAAGCGTTCTCAGTTGGCGAGAACACGCCGATGCGCTCGTCGAGAACCATTTCAAGCGGCCCAGAATCGTCTCAGGACACCGAATGCGAAAAGGACCGAGATGAATGTTCGTGCCGTCTCACGGTCATCTGCAATAGAGGCGAAATTCTCGGCAAACCTACCATTCCACTCATCATTCAACGCGCAAGTGATACGCTCGCGTCACCTTCGCGCCATCGACCGTGCCACCACTGGCAATTCGTGCTTTGATTGCGGTGTTCGATGGTTCGCTTGACTTGATGCACCCCTCGAGAGGCTCTGCCAAAGCGTCTGGCAAGGCATCGATCACTTCGAGCCAGAGTGGGCCATCGACCTTCGCTTCAAAGCGGCGGAGTTCAGCAGGAATGGCGTAGGGTTGGGTGATCATAACGCTGTCCTGTGAGTTCTTGTTGCGCTTGAGCGTGTACGCTTGGCTCTCAATCTTCTTGAGGTCATGGCTCGCGAGGTAATAGAGGATCATCTCTTCTGTCCGATCGATCTTGGCTTGCGCCCGCTTAGCCCGAGCCGCGTATCGTGAGGACTCCTTCTTGCAGTACTCCGCGCGCGTCTCCATGACACCGAGAAAGCGCCCGATTCGATCGATTTTCACCTCCATAGCCTGACAGAACAATTGGAAGCGTGTGATTGCCTCCGCACTCGCCTCACCCTGTTCCTCGATTTCGTCTTCGATCCTGTCGAGCAGAGCATCGAGTTCAGTGTCGAGCTCAAGTAAAGAATGTTCCGTTGCGACTGCGGCTGGCGACGATTGAGACGTGAGCGCCGGCTCGAATGGTATGAGCGGTGTAGCGTGGGCTGCCATAAAGTCTCCTTGAATGCTTGCTGTTATCGGCTAACAGAGCCAGCGTTCGTTCATCGGCGGCGGTCCTTACCTTCGGCTATCTCGGAGAAATGATCGGAGCGCCCGCTTCGCAGCAGGTTGTCCTCTTCCTCGGCGGTTTGACCGAACTCTTCGCATATCTCTAGGCCGCGGGCGCACCCACCATTCCGGAGCGCAAGAAACTCCTCTGAAAGCTGCTGCCTTCGTAATTCAATCTCCGGTTGTGCCATGATGAACCCATGGGAGTGAGCCTGCGAGATGCCGAGCGCAAGCTCACCTTGGATGCCTAGCCGAAGAGCAGCATCTGTGCTCCCTCGTCGTGGCCTGTAGGCCAAAGCGAAGAAGGCTTCTGCTTTCTCTTAGGGTTGGGTTCGACGAGCACCAATGGCTGCTGTGCCGATGGCGAGAGTAGCTCCGGCAGGCAGTTCGGTTCAGGTAGCTCATTGCCTTCCGACTCCGGTGTGGGCAGAACTACCGGTGCCGCGGGCATTTGGATGGCGCGCTCTCGCTTCAAGTCGGCCCAAACCGCATTGGCCGATTCACCCACGCGACCACGTTCGACCAGTTCACGTGCCATGGCACTCATCATGTCGTCGTCTGCCTCGAGCGAATGGATTCCTTCGCCAGAGAACTTGCCTTCCATCATGAGAGCTACGAGCATCTTCTTGCCCATCAGTCTTAGGCAGGTTGTTTGTGTGGTGCCTTTGTAGACAAAGAACTTCACCATGACCGGGTTTTTCTGCCCAATCCGCCAAGATCTCCGAGATGCCTGGCGAAGCGTATGCAACGAGTGGCCAGTCTGGTAGAAGTAGATCGTCGGAAACCAGAGCAGATCGAGTCCGGTCTCGACCAACTTCGGATGACAGATAACGACCTCAACGCCTTCCTTGAGGAGCTCTTGGTACCATGCCTCCCTCTTTAGGGTGGGAACGGTCGGCCGGAGAACCGCCACACGAAAGCCTGCCTGTCGCAGCACCTTTTCCAGATGTGCGGCCGTGTCGTGCTCTCCGGTGAAGGTTGTGTAGATCTGACAGCGCCTTCCTTGCCGCAGTTGCTCACGTATGTCATGGATCAGCTTGCGTTCCTTGGCGTAGATGAACTCCTGAGGCAGATCGGGAGCCGTAGTCACCAGGAATGGTTCGTAGCGCTGACCCGCTGGGTCAAATGCTTTGCCCCAGATTTCCCCGATTCCAAATGGATGATCCGGGTACAGCAAAAGCCGGTGCATCATCAGGCTCATGAGGCTTCGGTTGCGCCGGTGCTGTGCCAGGGCATCCCGAATGTCCTTTTCTACCTCCGAATAGGCCTTGGTGAGGTCTTCATCCATCTCCACTTCAACGACGCTCTCTTCATACGAAGGCAGATATGCGGCGATGTCTTCGAGGGTGACGAAGGCCGTGGAACCCATGAGGAATTTGCCGAATATCAGCGGCGAAGCACCGGGCTTTCTCACTTGCCGTACCGTGGCCTTCTGAGCTCGCGTACAGGCTCTTTCTTCCGTGGGAATTTTCTCGATCGACTCCAAAACCCCGTAGCGCCCGGCGAAATCCCTCCTTCCCGAGCTGCCGGCAGCAAATCCCTCTGCCACCATGACCCGGGGTTCCATTCGGTAGAAAAGATTGAAGAGGTCGTCGGCGTACCCGCCCATCAGCGTTCCGGTAAGGCCGATGAGCTTCAACGAGCAGCGATACAGCACTCCGAGGTTGGTGCCCTGAGCCGTCTCCTGCGCCAATTGGTGCAATTCATCAGCGATGGCATAGTCCCACCATCCCTTCATGTAACGGCCGATAAACTCCAGCGGGGCCATTCGCTGAATTTTGTTCCTGTCGGCCTGCCACATCGCGGAGAAGTTGTCGCTGCCTCCGTTGCTGCGCGTGAAGCGTTCAGAGATCTTGCGATCATCGAAGTCGACCCGGCTCAACATTCCGCCCTCTGGGCCAGGAATGGTCAAGCCGGTGTCGGGATTGGTGACTGCGCCTTTGTCCGGACCGGATTCAGCCACTGTATACGCATGTTTCCAGTGGTAGCTAAGCTTTCCAGTCTCTCTGCTCACGATGAAGTAGGCTGGACCGTGGCAGAGCTTTCTCCAGCCCGATCGCCCCATCGACCGCAGCTCGGACAATGTCGTCTTGACGCCCTGATTGACGATCTTGCCGTTATTCAGCCTGACCTCGACAATGCCGTGTGGCTTGGTCGGATCGCCGCCGTTCCTTAGGTCGTAAATGACGAAGGCGCGAGCATGGGGGATAGTCTCGAAGACTTCGCGAGCCCACTTGAACACTAAATGAGGCGGGCACATCCCGATAGCGGAGTACGGCTTTCCACTGGCATGCGTGTGAGCGATTGCGTGTGCGACGGCCAAGGACATAAGAGTTTTGCCAGTCCCACACTCTCCGACGATGCGCGCCGACCGCGCACTCTGCAGGTGTTTGGCAACCCCTGCGATGGTCAGTGCTTGAGCAGGAAGCGGCTGTCGAAGCAGTGTTTTGAGAGCGTACGGAAGGGGGTCGTCCGGCCTTTGCAAGGGAGGATACATCTCGAGGATGCGCGCCCCGAGTTCCTGCGAGAACGAGCGGAGGTACTGGTAGTAGTTTTCCACGATGAGCTCCTGTGGAGATGGCAATGAAAAAGGCCAGCTGAGAAGCCGGCCTTGCAGGGTCTGTTGTCTAAATCGGTTGAGTCAGTAGTCCCGACTCACACAGCAATCGCCGCGAGAGCTTGGCGGATGGTATACCTGGGCCACAGCACAGGGCCATTGCTTTCTGGAAACGGAACCAGTCCTGCACAGCGGGCACTTCCGATCCTTGCAAGCAATTCTTCTCGCGTGCCGTGGATAACGGCTGGCGTGCAGCCTATTCCGTCTAGTTGCCGGATTTTCTTCTCCGCCCACATCGCCTCAAGAATTGGTCCGTTCCAGCGTGGCTCCGCAGGGAGCCCAAGAAGACTCACAAGCGTAGCCCAAACGAGATCTCTGGTATGGGGCGCGAGGTGAAGAATGAAGGTTCTCCCCGCACTCCCATTAGCGTAAAGAGACGCCGAGACCCCAATGAGATGTCGCACGGGTTGTTTTTGCCCTCGTAGGTTGACCGATCCGCGATAGCAGACAGCATCTTGGCCGAGACCGACATGCTGCTCCGTGCCGTCTGGGAAAACGACCGTGAAAGTATGCCGCTCATGAATAGCCGCTGTAATTGCCCCTATCTCGGCGTCGCCACCAAAGGCGCTGATCAGATGAGCGTCCCCGCCATCACCCACGTACCGTTCTACGTGAACAGAAATCCTGGTATCGGTTTTGCCTGAGCTGCGGCGATAGTCAAGCCGCCCGAACCGCAGGTGTGCGTTCTCCATGCTGATCCTCCTCTTTCTTCTTGTCTCCAAGCACAAGAGTCCGGCCGTCCTCGTAGACCAGAGCTAACTCATTAGTGAACTGTTCGCGTTTGTGAACTTCAGTGAAGTTTTCCTCTTCGACCTCGAAGACGGTGACAGACTTCACTGAGGTCCAACGAGCGATGTGCCTGTCGGCACCCTGTCCGAAGACTCCGTTGAGCAGACCCGCAGTGCAGAGAAGCCCGACGTGGCCCGCGTGCAATGGGGTGATCGGGCGTCCACCGGCCGTTTCTTCTTTGGGGAGCAATAGGGCTTCAACCTGTTTCCAAGCCGAAGAGCTGACGAGCAGGTCTTCAATCGGATCAAGGGGCGAGCCACGGTAGATAAGTGGAGTCGCAGCAGAAGGCGGGACTCGATAGGGCGGTTCATTCCCCTGGAGCGTTGGCATGTCGTGGCGCCACACTGCCTCCTGGAGCGCAGCACGGTTTCGACTGTATTCTTGCCCGCGTATCTTCTTACGGACTCCGAACAGTGCGACTTGGTCGAATCGTTCCGACTCAGGGTCAGTAAGCCGGAAAACGCGAAGGTCCGTAAAGTTCTCAGCCAACAGCGGGATGGATGGTTCGAGCCGGCCCTGGGGCACAACCAACAGCAGTACTCCGGCCTCGATCAACCACCGGTAGGTATGCTCGAGGAACAGGAACTCCATCCGCTTGTTGTCCATCGATCCAATCTCTGAATCGTACGGCGGGTTGAGATACAGAAAAGAGAACGTTTCTACCCTTCCAACTGCGTTGAAGAGATTGCCGTGAATCGTTGCGATTCCGCTTGCGGCCGACGTCGCGGCGCGGTTGGCATCGAGTTCTACTCCATGCTTGTCAGCTTCGGCTCCATCGGTCAGTTGATGAAGTGCTGCGCCTGTACCAACGCACGGATCGACAACGCTCACACGCCCCGCCGAGAAGTCCAGCAAGTTGCGAAGGCGATTCCCCTCCTCTTGCGGTAAGGGAAAATAACCGAGCTTGATGCGGCCAACATTGCGCATGTTTACCTCCAGTGAGAGATAGGAACTTGAACTCGGCGGGGCCGTTAACTCGATGCGGCCTCCTGGGTGGCCGACGTGGTCAACGAAGGAGAAACAAGTGCTTCTGGTATCCTGTGACACTCCCCGCAAACGGTAATCGGCTAGTGAGAAATACGCGCGAACGCTCGATGAGTGGTTTGGCGATTATGCACTCGTCGAGAACCCGCGATCGATTCCTTGCCAGTTGGCTATGAGACATGCTGGACAATTACGCGATATTCAAATACGTGACGGGGCTCCGAGCTGCCATTTCAATGGATAAAGAGGAGAATGACAGTAACCAGAAAGAGCCGATGCGTGAACATGACCCATCCTACTGCTCGGTCATCGTCAAGCGATTCATATAACAGAGCCAGCGCAAAGGTGCAGGAGGCAATGAGAAGAGGCGTTTCGATTGCACACTGCTACACGGAAGCTATGTCTGTTTCCTGAAAACGCGAGCAGCAAATGCGGAGAAGCGATCTAGCTGAGATCTTAAACGATAACTATTTGCTTAACCGGCAGGCCGGAGCCTGTTCGGAACTGCGGTGCCAAGTCTCAGTACGTCCGAACATCGAGATGCCTACATATCCGCGGACTTTCAAAGAATCTCCCTCTACTGCCAGTTCGGCGCTATATATCTTGCCCGAATCGGGATCGTACAACTTGCCATTCTTTGCGTGGGTGCCATCGGTCAGTGCGAAGTCTTGCCCTAGCTCGATGCCACAGAGCGGTCGCTTGCGAAGCGAGACATCTGGGGTTCTTGTCATCGAGGGCAGTATGATCAACCGTCCGAACTAGCCGAGCACAGAGGGTGTTGCCGCCGCATGGATAAAGCTTCACCACGGAGTGATCTGGAGTGGTCCAGTTCCCGCTGAATGTGGTTGCGGGCTGTGCAGCCTGAAATAACATCGTAGAGACGAGCGATAGTG
>Ga0302319_10011278_pt1 | contig 16967 bp, 15 predicted proteins | sample Bog_T0_2_FD_203319 | JGI IMG/M metagenome (GOLD analysis project Ga0302319, IMG submission 203319) | Peat permafrost microbial communities from Stordalen Mire near Abisko, Sweden - Bog_T0_2 | ecosystem: Environmental > Terrestrial > Soil > Wetlands > Peat | place: Sweden: Abisko, Stordalen Mire...
GCGGTAGCACATTCGGCAAACCTTACTTGGTGGTTAGGCTTCCTGGATGCTACCCCATCCCATCCACCTGTCACCGGAGTTGCCGTTGCACTTCGTTGTTGAATCCGCCAATTGATTTAAAATGACTAGAATTGCCGGCATGGCATTTAAGAAACACGCTCTACCGGTTCTCTTCGAAATCTGTTCTAATGGCGTCGATGAGCGCGCGGTGATGGTACGCAAGGAGATATTTCGATGTCGAATTCCGCTGAAATTACAAATTCCGCTTCGACCATTCCGCATTACGGCGCGCAGGCGCAGCCTCCGCGGCGCATCCGCGTGATCGGCGTTCCGCTTGATCTGGGCGCCAGCCGGCGCGGTGTGGACATGGGGCCGTCGGCGGTGCGCGTGGCCGGGCTGGAGGCGCGGCTGGAGGCGCTGGGCCACGAGGTGACCGACGGGGGAAACATTCGCGTGGAGATTGCCGAGACGCAGACGGCGGGCAAGGAAAATGCGCACTATCTGAAACAAATTGCCCAGACCTGCACGCGCACCGCCGAGGCCGTGGTGAAGACCCTGGAAGAGGGGATGACGCCGCTGGTGCTGGGCGGGGATCACTCGCTGGCCGCTGGATCGGTCTCCGGGGTGGCGGAGTTCTATCGCCGCAAAGGGGAGAAGATCGGGGTGGTGTGGATCGATGCCCACTCGGACATCAACACGCCGGAGACCTCGCCCTCGGGCAATGTGCACGGGATGCCGCTGGCTGCGCTGCTGGGACTGGGGCCGGAGGCGCTGGGCAACATCTTCGGTTACGCGCCCAAGATTGCGGCGGAGAACACGGTGCTGGTAGGGATGCGGGAGATCGACGCCGCCGAGCGGGAGAACATTCGCCGCGCCGGCGTGGCCGTCTACACCATGCGCGACATCGACGAGCGGGGCATGAGAACGGTGATGGAAGAGGCCTTGAGAGCGGCAGGAAACGGGACTGCAGGCTACCACATCTCGTTGGATATGGATTGGATCGATCCCGAGGACGCGCCGGGAGTGGGCACGCCGGTGCGTGGCGGAGCGACCTATCGCGAGGCGCATCTGGCCATGGAAATTATTGCCGACCACGGGCGGCTGCTCAGCTTCGAGATCGTCGAAGTCAATCCCGTGATCGACGAGCACAACCGCACGGCGGATCTGGCGGTGGAGCTGGCCTGCTCGGCGTTTGGGAAGAAGATTCTGTGATGGGCAAATAGTCACGGAGCCTCACCGTCGATTCACGTTAAAATTCACATATGCCTGCCATCGCGCTTTCGCCTCAAGTTCTGGCCAAATACGAGCCCGTCATCGGTCTCGAGGTCCACGTGCAACTGCTTACCCGCACCAAGGCCTTCTGCGGTTGCCAGAATCATTTCGGTTCGGAGCCAAACACCAACATCTGCCCGGTGTGCCTGGGGCTGCCGGGGTCTTTGCCGGTACTCAATTCTCAGGCTGTCGCCTTCGCCACGCTGGCTTCGCTAGCCATCAATTGCGAGGTGCGCGAGCGCTCCATCTTCGCGCGCAAGAACTACTTCTATCCCGACCTGCCCAAGGGCTATCAGATTTCGCAGTTTGACAAACCCCTGGCCGAGCACGGCTGGATCGACGTGCCAACCGCGGACGGCAAGACAAAGCGCATCGGCATCACTCGCCTGCACATGGAAGAGGACGCCGGCAAGAGCATCCACGACGGCTTTGCCGACTCCGCCACACGGACGTATCTTGATTTGAACCGCTGCGGCACGCCGCTGGCCGAGATTGTCTCCGATCCCGACATCCGCACCCCCGACGAGGCCTTCGAGTATCTCACGCGCCTCAAGGAAATCCTGCTCTACTGCGAAGTCTCCGACTGCAATATGGAAGAGGGTTCGCTGCGTTGCGACGCCAACGTCAGTGTGCGCCCATGGGGTCAGGAAAAATTCGGCGCCAAGGTCGAGGTCAAAAACGTCAACAGCTTTCGCTTTGTCCGCGCCGCGCTGGAGTACGAAATCGAGCGCCAGATCGAGGTGATCGAGTCCGGCGGGCAGATCTCCCAGGAGACACGGCTGTGGAACGTGGCCGAAGGACGCACCTATTCGATGCGCTCGAAGGAGCAGGCCCACGACTACCGCTACTTTCCCGAGCCGGACCTGCCGCCGCTGATTGTCTCGGCGGATTTTCTGGCGGAGACAAAGAGAAAACTTCCCGAACTACCGGAAGCGCGCCGCGCCCGCATGATCGCAGAGTACGAGCTGGCCTCTCAGGACGCCTTCACGCTGACCGCCGAGCGCGCCTTCGCGGACCGATTTGAAGCCGCCGCCCGTACCGCCCGCAACCCGCGTCGCGTGGCCAATCTGCTGATCAGCGAACTGGGCGGACGCTTGAAGGCCCTGGGACTGGAGCAGGAACAGTCGCCGGTCTCGATGGCAGGCGTGGTTCAGGCTGCCGATCTGCTGGACGAAGGCAAGATCAGCTCCAAACAGCTCAAGCAGCTTTTCGACGCGTGCTTTGAAAAAGGCGAGGATTTTGCGACGGTTTATGAACGCGAGAAGCCGGAGCAGATCACCGACAGCGGGGCCATTGAAGCCCTAATCGATGAGGTCATTGCCGCCAATCCCAAGCAGGTGGAGCAGTATCGCGGCGGCAAGAAGACCATGGCCGGCTTCTTTGTGGGCCAGGTGATGAAGGCCTCCAAGGGCCAGGCCAACCCTGCGCTGCTGAACGAATTGGTGACAAAAAAACTGGAGGGGTGAGACGGCCACGGCATTCCACGAATTCCGCGGCCCTTGATTTTACTTCAGCTTCAGCTCGACCTCGAACTCCTTGCGCGCGTCCCAGGAGCTGATGGTCTTGACAGCGGTTTTCTTGCCATCCTTCTCCGCCCAGAGTTCATGCTCCTCGGACATGTTCACGCTGGCAAAGCGGAACCGGCCCTTCTCGACGGTTGTATAGCTGCGAATAGCTTTTGACTTTATGTCCTTGAGGAAGACGGTGGCGCCGACCACCGGGGCGGAATTGGCGTCCACCACGGCGCCACTGACCACGCGATAGCCCAGGTTCTGCGCGTCGGCCGCAAGCGGCCCAATGAATCCACCCTGTGACCCCAGGGGAACCAAACCTGCCGCCAAGAGGGCAAACGCTGCCCCGGCCGCCAAAATCGTGCGATTCAACTTCACTCTTCCTCCTCGTCCTCTTTGAGCAAATCCACGTCGTCTTCGTCCAGGTCCTCGCCTACCCGCGTCAACTCCAGCGGCTCAACGCCAACTACCTCGTACTCGGTTCCACATTCATCACAGGTGACCACGTCACCTTCCGCCACTTCATCCAATTCGATGTCCAGTGCAGTCTCGCATTCAGGGCAGTTGGGCATGGCAACCTCCTCTTTCCACGATATTTTGTGTTCCAAGATGACGGTAAAAAGTTGTTCTACACCGTTATTCTTTGAGAAAGACCGGCCTCCAGTCAAGAGGCAGAAGCCAAACCGCCAGCAAAGCTCTCCAGAGAAAGAATACGCCATGAGGTTGACGCATAAAAGCGAGTTTGACTTCCAAGGAGGAATCCGGCCAGAACCGCGGCGAAAATTCGGGAATCGCGAAGGCGGACGGCATTTTTTCCAGGACATTCGCCCACCTTTCGGTTTACCCTTAAACTGACCCTATGCCCAGGCCTGGTTCCACTCCGTTTTCCTTTCCCGAGTTCCGCGGCGCCACCCGCCGCCTGGTTCTGTGGAACCTGGCTGCCTACTTCGCGCTGGCGGTGGCGGGATTGGCCACTCACCCGGTCATCTCCTTCCAGGATCGCTTCGGCTTTATTCCCAGCGCATTCCTGCACGGTGCTTTCTGGCAGCCCTTCACCTACAGCCTCGTTCATCCTACGCTGCTGGGCGCGCTGTTCGAACTTTTGTCTCTGTGGTTTCTGGCCGGTTTTCTGGAGAGCACCCACAGCGAAAGCTGGGTTACCGGCCTCTATGCGGCCGCCGTATTAGGCTCTTCGGCCGCCGCAATCGTAATTTATGAATGCAGCCGCACACTGGGCTATTCGCCAGGCGAAGTTTCACTTTACGGCTGCTTTGGCGGCATCTTCGGCCTGCTGGTAGCCATCGGTGCTCTTTACGGCGATGTGGAGTTCCTGCTGTTCTTTACCATCGGAATCAAGGCTCGCTACATGGTGGCGGTTTATGCGCTGGTCGCCATCGCCATGCTCTTCAGCGAGCAGCGCATGTACGCCTTTGCCCAGTTGGGCGGCGCCCTGGCCGGCCTGCTCTTCATCCGCCTGGCCCCGCGCCGGGGCTTTTCGCTCGGATTGAGCGAAAAATGGTATGCCCTGCGCAACCGCTACTACCGCTGGAAGCGCCATCGCGCCGCGCGCAAGTTCGAGGTCTATATGCGCTCCCAGGGGCGCACCATCCACGTTGACGGCTACGGCCGCCCAATTGACGACGACAACCCGGACGACAAGAAGCACTGGAACTGATTGCCGTCAAGTTGACATATCCGCCCAGCGGGACTGGCCGGCAAATAGGCAAAATATTTACTTGACACCTTTTATACGAACTTGCTAATAATCTCAATATGGACTATTTTAGTCCAAATAAACATGATCTGAGAATACAGGACGGGCCCTCCATCGAGGGTATCCTATTTTGCCATCTAACAAACATCAGTGAGAACTGAAAGCTGAACGAGGAGGAATCAAGCATGCGCATAGGTATTTTTGGACTAGCCGCGTTGCTGGCGGCACAGGCAGCCTTTGCAGACACCACTTCCTACACCGGGACCCTGGCCTCGCCCGAGGACTATTTTACCGTGACGGTTACCATGCCCGTGGACGGAACCCTGGACCTGCAGACCTGGGGATTCGGCGGAGGCACCAATGCGGCAAGCGTGGGGATTCCAGCCGGGGGATTTGATTCCTTCGTAGGGGTCTTCGCCGGCACCGGCCCCACCGCAACGTTCATCGACGGCGCCTCAGACATCCTCGGCAGTTATGGCGCAGGATGCCCGCCGGCAGGGACGGTCAATATTGGCGGCGCAGTCTGCGGCGACATCACGCTGGCCGAATCTCTGACTGCCGGAACCTATACGGTGCTTCTCACCGACGCCAACTATTTACCCTATGCCGTTTTTGGAGACAACAATGGCGAACTGGGCGACTTACAGGCCGACGGATTCTTCGACCTCACCGGAGGCGCCTTTCAGACCTGCAACATGGTCGGCGACAATAACACCTGCGTGAATGACACCGCCAACTATGCGCTCGACATCACCACTCCGAAGGGGGAGGCTCCTTCCGCCGTGCCGGAGCCGGGCGGGCTTTGGGCGCTCGGATTGCTGCTTTTTCTCTGCACTCCGCAGGCGCGGCGGCGTCTGGCCGCAACCATCCCATTCAAGATCTAGATTTAACCCCACAAGGAGGTCGAAATGAAACGAATCGGTAGAATTGCGCTTCTGACGCTAAGCATCCTCGGCGTCAGCTTCGTTCTGACCCTGGCCACCTCGCACAAAGTACGTGCCGCGGTCAGTGCGCTGGTGACGGTTTCCAACACGTCGGCAAACCCCGTGCCCACTCAGTCGGTGGATGCCGAGAATGCCTTCCAAACCAGTTTTACACTCGGTTTGGACAACGTGCCGATTACGATTCCCTCGGGCAAGCGCCTGGTGATCGACTTTGTTCAGGTCAACGGCATCGCGCAACCGACAGCCGGCCCCGTTCAGCCCGACATCGTCATTTACTCCGCGTTGACCGGGGGCGGCTCTGCAAGCTATTTCCTCCAGCCTGCACCCTCCGCAGTCAACATTCCCGGCGAACCACAGTTCTATCTTGCGCAACCCGTCAAAATTTACGCCGACACCTTGAGCGTCTCGGGTGCCTATGCCGGCTACACGCCCAGCTACTTCCAGTTCAATGTGAATATCTCCGGCCATTTTGTTCCGACCTCGTAGCAATGCCAACGATGCTCTCCCTCGGCTCGCCCCGGCGGACAGATGGGTCTGGCCGCAACCATCCCCTTCAAGTTCAAGATTTAACCCCACAAGGAGGACGAAATGAAACGAATCGGTAGAATTGCACTCCTGACGCTAAGCATTTTCGGCGTCAGCTTTATTCTGACCCTGGCTACCTCGCACAAGGTACGTGCCGCGGTCAGTGCGCTGGTGACGGTGAACAACACAGCGGCAAACCCGGTCCCAACCGTCCAGGCTATTCCCACTACGCCGTTTTTCGGCCTTATAACGCTATCCGGCTACACAGCGCAATCCGTCGGACCAGGGACGGGAACGCTTGGCGTCACAGAGATCGTAATCACGAACTTAGATTCGACCGTCAACCAGGTCAACATCTATGCCGGACTGCTTAGCAGCGGAACCTGCGGAGGAACCAACAATGTTGAAGCAGCCACGAACCCTATCCTTGTTGTCAGGGTGCAGCCGAACTCAACGCTGGTGATTCCGGCCCCAACCCCGCTGGTATTCTACCCGGCAACGGGATATGACAACGTTGCCCACACCTGCGTGGCGGCGTCCATGCCCATTACGGGTGGCAACGTCTACGTGGCCGTCAACGGTTTCGTATACTAACGCCGCTTTGCGGAACTCAAGCCGGAGAAACTTCCCCGCCCGGTACCCAACGGGTCAACAATCGATGCATGTTTTGCATCTGGCCTCAGTAGCCGGCAGCGGTTGGTCACCACTTCTTCAATGCGGAGAAGACGCAGGTTATCTGCGAAGCGGCAAGAATCCTGCAATTCGCTCAGCGCCGCGCCACGGCGCTGAGTTTCCAGTTCGCGGACTTGCCACCTTTTCCGGTAAAATCATATTTGCATGTCTATCAAAATAGCTTTTCTCTTTCCGGGGCAAGGTTCGCAGGCGGTTGGCATGGGCCGCGAACTTGCTGATCGCTTTCCAGTTGCCCGCGATACCTACGCCGAGGCCGACGAGGCCCTGGGTTTCCCGATTTCCAAGTTGATCTTCGAGGGGCCGGCGGCAGACCTCAAACTGACGGAAAACACCCAACCCGCCATTCTTACGACGAGCATTGCCACGCTGCGCGTGCTGGCCCTGCATGGGATTGAGCCGGCGCTGGCCGCCGGTCACTCGCTGGGCGAATGGTCGGCTCACGTAGCCGCCGGGACCCTCTCCTTTGCCGACGCCGTGCGCTCGGTCAAGGCGCGCGGACAGGCCATGCAACTGGCGGTGCCCGCCGGCCAGGGCGCCATGGCCGCCATTCTCGCTCTCAGCCCGGAACAGGTGGTAGAAATCTGCGCTGAAGCCTCTCAGGAAACCGGCCTGACGGTCTCGGCAGCCAACTTCAACTCTCCCGGCCAGACGGTCATCTCCGGCGCCCTGGCAGCGGTGGAGAAGGCCTCCGAGATAGCCAAGGCCAGAGGCGCAAAGCGCGCCGTGATGCTCCCCGTCAGCGCGCCCTTCCACTGCGCCTTGATGCAGCCGGCGCAGGAAGAGGTGGCGCGCGTGCTGGGCGAGTTGAAGCTGGCCGATCCTCGCTTCCCCGTGGCCTCAAACGTCACCGGCGGCCTGGTCACCACCGCTGCCGAGGTCCGTGACTGCCTCACCCGCCAGGTCACCGGCGCAGTGCGCTGGGTGGACTGCATGAAGACCCTGATCGGCGCGGGAACAGAAGTTTATATCGAACTCGCCCCCACCACGCAAGTCTTTATCGAACTCGCCCCCGGCACAGTGCTCTGCGGCCTGCTCAAACAGATCGACCCGGCGCAAAAGTCCCTGAATGTGGAAAATGCCGCCAGCCTGGAGAAGACGCTGACCGAGCTGGCGGGCATAAACTCCTCCGGCGGATAAATCGCAAATGCTCCAGCTTCCGGCCTATTTTTTGGCGGACTTTTCCGCTTCTTCGGCGAGTTGCCCGGAATGCTGGTGGGCGTTCAGCGAGAGTTCGTGAGCCTTCCGGCTGAGTTCGTTTGCTGTCAGATGATCACCTTTGCCGTGTGCTTCAGCGGCGGCGGCGTGGGCGTGGGCTGCCAGGTTATGAAGCTCCGCGCCTCGATCGTGTGTGCTCTGGGACATGACGTTCTCCTAGCCGGTTCGATGCAAACGGGCAGGTAAAGACGCTGGAAAGTTTTCCGATGAGGGGATAAAGCGCGTAGGCTCCATCCTCATCGCCCCGCAGCGGCAAAAATGGAGCCTGCGCTCAATAAAATAACTTTCTCTCCCCCTTGCATCAAAGCGAGGTGGCGTTCTTACGAAATTCCCCCAGTCCCCTCCAGAAACTGCACATCTTCCGGCGAAAATCCCAGGGAATGGTCCTTCGGGTCGTAGTCCAGATTGATCGCCTTGCTCTTGCGCTCGTTGATAAAGGTCCCGGTCTGAAGCACGTTGCCGATCATGCGCGCGGCGGCAATCCTGTGGCTGCGAATCTGGCCGTAATCGTTATCCGGACTGGTCGCGCTCCAGTCCTTCTCGAAGCGTTCAAATGTGTAGCCGGCGTGCTTGCCCGGATGCTGCTGCCAGTTCTTGTCGTGGATCCAGACGCCATAGGCCGCGGGCAGATCGTTCTTTTCCAGGTCCTTGAAGAATGCGTTCACGGTTATTCTGCCCAGCAGATGGTTGTTCCAATGCCAGGGCCAGTCCACCGGCCGGCCGGCCGCCAGCCACCAGCCCACAAACAGCACAAACAGCAGCCCCGCCGCGTAATACAGAATCACACGCCGGCGGCGCGCGCCGGCTTCGTCATACACGGGAGCGTCAAGCAAGGTCATGGTGAAAATTCCTTTCAGTGGACAGCGGACAGTGTTCAGTAACCGATGTAGACAAGACTATTATCGCTCCCACTCTCTCTGTTTAGACACCGGAGACAGGCTAACAGTTCCCTGTCGGCGGTAACTGACCACTGACCACTGACCACTGTTCACTGCTCTCTGCTGTAAATCGTCCGGCTCTTTTCCGCGTGCCGCTCCAGGGCCAGCTCAATCAGCCGGGTGATCAGCTCCTTGTAACTGATCCCCGAGGCCTCCCACAACTTGGGAAACATGCTGATGCTGGTAAATCCGGGCATGGTATTCACTTCGTTCAGATAGATGCGCCGCTTGCCCTCCGGCTCCATCAGGAAGTCTACCCGCGCAAGCCCCGACAAATCACAGGCGCGAAAGGCGTCAATGGCTATCTCCCGGATCAGCTTTGTCTCGGCCTTGTTCAGCCGCGCGGGAATCACCGCGGTAGAGCCTTCTGAGAGGTACTTGTCCTCGTAGTCGTAGAACTCCTTGCCGGGGATGATTTCGCCCACTACGCTTGCCTGGGGGTTGTCATTACCCAGCACGGCGACCTCGAACTCCCGCGCCTTGGCCTTTTTGCCGCCCACGCCCTGCTCTACCACCAGCTTACGGTCGTACTTGGCGGCCAAGGTCAGCGCCGGGCCCAGCTCTTTGCGGTTGTGAGCCTTGCTGATGCCCACCGACGAGCCCAGATTTGCCGGCTTCACAAAAACCGGGTAGCGGAGCGCCGCCTCAACCTGAGCGACGGCCTTGCGCGGCGCCTTTTCCCACTCCGCCCGCAGCACTGTGACGTGCTTGACGATGGGCAGCCGGGCCTGGGCAAAGAGCCGCTTCATCACATCCTTGTCCATGCCCGCCGCCGAGCCCAGCACGCGCGCGCCGACATAGGCGATTCCCGCCAGCTCGAAGAGTCCCTGAATCGTTCCATCCTCGCCAAAGGTTCCGTGCAGCACGGGAAAGACCACGTCCAGGGACTGGCCGTCGAGGCAGGACTGGCCGCTTAGGGCCGCGGCCGGTTCCGGCGCCAGCAGCGTAGGCAGCCCCTCAGCCAGCACCCGCGCTCCGGGCGTAGCCGCAGGATCGCCAGCCCGCAGTTTCGTCTGCTCCTTAGTTGGCTCCTTCAATGGCTCTGGGGCGGCATCGGTTCCGGCCCCCTCCAGCAGCCCCTGCGCGGCTCCCGAGGTCAGCCAGTGCCCGGCTTTGTTGATGCCGATGGGCACCACGTCAAATAGCTTGCGATCAATTGCTTGCAAAATCGAAGCCGCCGAGAGCAGCGAAACCTCATGCTCCCCGCTCCGTCCGCCAAAAAGAATCCCAACTCGAAGTTTTTTTGCCATTTCTTCTCAATTGTAGTTTGAAAAACCGAACCGAGCGGTCACCGATGCGACGCATGGGCAGAAAATGCTCTCCGCAACGAATCTCGCCTCGGACGGTGTTGCTGGAATCAAACTTGATGCCAAAGCGTCTAACCCAGCAGAGGCATGGCGTATTAGACTGATGGCAGCGATTGCACCTCGAAGGAGGAATTCGCATGAAGAACCAGAGAATGGCAATTTGGATGATCGCCGGAGCGCTGCTGCTGGCAGCGCCGGCGATCTCGCAGAGTACGGGGCGGGGACGAGCCGTGGTGACGATTCTCTCCAAACAGCATGGAGAATCGACCGCAAGCGTCTCCCAACAGGCCGTGAGCATCAAGGTGAACGGGAAAGAGTCCACCGTTACCAGTTGGACGCCGCTCAGGGGAGCAAACGACAAGCAGGAGTTGGTGATTCTGATCGACAGTTCCGTCCGCAACAGCGTGGGAAGCCAATTCAGTGACTTTGAACATTTCGTCAATAGCCTGCCGCCGAATACCAAGGCCGCGATCGCGTACATGACGAACGGGCGTGCTGTATTTGCCGGTTCTCTGACGGCGGATCACGCCGCGGTGTTGCGCGCGCTTCACCTGCCTGGAGGCTCGCCGGGTTCCAGCGCCAGCCCCTACTTCTGCCTCTCCGACCTGGCCAAGAACTGGCCTTCAGGGGATCGCGGGGCGCGGCGCGAGGTGGTGATGGTGACCGACGGCGTGGATAACTACGAGAGGCGATTCGACCCCGAGGATCCTTATGTCCAGGCCGCAATCAACGACTCAGTCCGCGCGGGCGTCGTGGTCTACTCGATCTACTGGCTAAATCAGGGCCTCGCCGATAACACCATGTACGCCAACAATACCGGCCAGAACCTCTTGACTGAAGTGACCGAGGCGACGGGCGGCAAGAACTTATGGAATGGGATTGGCAACCCGGTTTCCTTTCAGCCGTTTTTTGAGGAGCTCGCCCGCCGCCTGGACAATCAATACGAGTTGGGCTTTTCCGCTCGCCTGGACGGCAAGCCTGCCGCCGAAAATCTGAAGGTTAAGGTGGCCGGGTCTGCAATTGATGTGACGGCCCCTAAGCAGGTGTTTGTCGATCGGGCGGGCGCGGCGGAGTAGGAACTGCGAGTAGCAGCCGTTTCTGGAACGCAGCCTCGCGATGGGTTGCATCAGCCAGATGTGCGCAATTCTTTGGCTGCAAGCCAAAGCCGATCCGCGAGCGCCGCCGCTGCTAAACTAACATCACATGATTCTCCCGTTTGTCCGCGAGATTTTTGCGGAGCTGGAGCACTCTTCGGGATTTGAGCGCGTACGAAGGCATCTGAGCCTTGGTGCGGGGCGAAGACGTGTGTCCGGATTAACAGCCACGGCACGGGCGATCTATCTGCCGCTGATGGTGCACGCCGCGCGGCAGCCGGTTATCGTGGTGGTGGCCGACAACAAAGCCGCCGAGGCGCTGGAGCCGCTGTTGCGCGCGGGATGCGAGCTGACCGGCGCGGTGGACCCTGCGCAAGTGGTGCGGATGCCGGCCCACGATGTGCTTCCGTTTGAAAATCTATCTCCTCATCCCGATGTGCAGGAGCAGCGGGCAGCCGCGCTGTGGAAACTGGCCACGGGAGCGGTGTCGATTCTGATTGCGCCGGTGGAGGCTGCCGCGCTGAAGCTCTTTGATCGCGATTATTATGCAGGCCTCGCGGTGACGCTGAAGCGCGGCGAAGAGGTGGACGTCGAGGTGCTGACCGGGCATCTGGCCAGCGTGGGCTACACGCAGATGGATTTGGTGGAGATGCCGGGGCAGTTCACGCGGCGCGGCGGAATTCTGGACATATATTCGCCGGAAGCGGACCGGCCGGTGCGCATTGAGTTTTTCGGCGACGAGATTGAGACGATTCGAAAATTTGATCCGGAGACGCAACGCTCGCAAACATCGTTGGACGAGGCGCTGTTATTGCCGCTGACCGAGACGCCGGTGACCGAGCACTTGCTGGCCGCGGTGCATGGGAGGCTGAACCGGCAGCGGGTGAAGCTGGACGGCGCGGAAGATGACGAGGAGATGGCTGCTGAGTTGGCCTCTGCCGGCGGGGTGAGCGTCTTTCCGGGGTGGGAGTTTTTCTCCGCGGTGGCCGGAGCGGATAAGTCGCTGCTTACTCTGCTGCCTAAGTGCGCGCTATTTATCGAAGAGCCGGCCATGGTGCGCAACCAGATTGATCGCTGGTGGAACAAGGTCGAGCAGCGGCATGAAAGATCCGGAATAGGCTCGCTGATAAGCCCCGAGGACATCTATCTGCGGCCCGAAGTGTTGCAGGCGCAGTTAGACGCGCACATGGGCCTGGACCTCGATCATCTGGGCGTGGTGGACGTGCTGGATGCGGACAACACGCTGGGCGAGATCGAGCTGAACACGCGACCGACTCTGCGGTTTCATGGATCGATTCCAGCGCTGACCGAGCAATTGCGGACGCTGATGATGGCGGAGACGCGGATTGTGCTGGCCGCGCCGCACCAGGGTGATGTGGAGCGGCTGGCCACGGTGCTGCGCGAGTACCAGATTCCTTATCGTCTCGGCAGCCGCAACCCGCATCCCGGCGAGACAATGCTGGATGAGTCGAGTTACCTGGCCGGCGACCTGCGCGTGCCGGTGATCGTGCGCTCACCGGTAGCTGCGGGAGTTAGTTTTCTCGATTCGAATTTAATTTTGTTCGGGGCCAACGATCTTTCCGATGAAGCCGATGTGGCGGCGCGTCCTGAGCCCAAGCGCTCCAAGACGGCGGCCTTTGTCTCGGATTTTCGCGACCTGGCCATCGGCGATTATGTGGTGCACGTGGAGCATGGCATCGCGCAGTATCAGGGCCTCAAGGAAATTGTGCAGGACGGGCTTTCTGTCGAGTTCATGATTCTGGAGTTTGCGGAAGCCGCCAAGTTATATGTGCCGCTAACTCGGTTGGATTTGATTCAAAAGTACCGCTCCACGGACGCGGGACCGGCGCCGGTGCTGAACCGTCTGGGTTCGCAGCAGTGGACCAAAACAAAAGCAAGAGTCCGCAAGGCCATGCAGGAGATGGCCGGCGAGTTATTGAAGTTATACGCACAGCGTGCCACCGCGCAGGGAACTGCTTTCACGAAGGACAATGAATTTCAGAAGGAGTTTGAGGGCGCGTTCGACTACAGCGAGACCGAAGATCAGAATTCGGCGATCCGTGCCATCAAGTACGACATGGAATCGACCACGCCGATGGATCGGCTGCTATGCGGCGACGTGGGCTATGGCAAGACGGAAGTGGCTATGCGGGCGGCCTTCAAAGCGGTGCAGGACGGCAAACAGGTTGCGGTTCTGACGCCGACCACAATTCTGAGCTTTCAGCACTTCGAGACATTCAAGAAGCGGTTTGCGCAGTTTCCCATCAACGTGGAGATGATCTCGCGCTTCCGTACGGCTAAAGAACAAAAAGATATTGTCGAGCGAGTCGCGATGGGCAAGGTGGACATCCTGATCGGCACGCATCGACTGCTCTCCAAGGACATCAAGTTTCAGGACCTGGGCCTGCTGGTGGTGGATGAGGAGCAGCGCTTCGGCGTGCGTCACAAGGAGCGGCTGAAGCAGATGCGCAAGGAGATCGACGTGCTGGCCATGAGCGCCACGCCAATTCCGCGCACGCTGCATATGTCTCTGGTGGGCCTGCGTGACATGAGCGTGATCGAGACGCCGCCTAAGGACCGCATGGCGATTCAAACGGTTGTCGCCAAGTTCGACGAGAAGATCATTCGCTCGGCCATCGAGGTGGAGTTGGAACGCGGCGGGCAGGTGTACTTTGTGCATAACCGCGTGGAGTCGATATACGAAATTGCCGCGCGCATACAAGAGTTAGTCCCGGCGGCGCGGGTCTGCGTGGGCCACGGGCAGATGAGCGAAACGGAGCTGGAGCGCGTGATGCTGGCTTTCATGCGGCATGAGTACGACGTGCTGGTGGCAACGACGATCATCGAGAACGGGCTCGACATTCCGCTGGCGAATACCATACTCATCAACCGCGCCGACCGGCACGGACTGAGCGAGTTATACCAACTGCGCGGGCGCGTGGGCCGCTCGAACCGGCGCGCCTATGCCTACCTACTGATTCCGCCAGAGCAGGAGTTGACTCCGATTGCGCGCCGGCGCCTGGCGGCGCTGAAGGAGTTCAGCGACCTGGGCGCGGGCTTCAAGATTGCGGCGCTGGACCTGGAACTGCGCGGCGCGGGTAACATGCTGGGCGGCGAGCAGAGCGGGCACATAGAAGCGGTGGGATTCGAGTTATATACCTCCATGCTGGAGGCCGCGGTTAAGGAGATGAAGGGCGAATCGAGCGAGGAGCAGCCGGCCACGCAGTTGAACCTGGGGATTGCGCTGCGCATCGACGAGAGTTATGTCCCGGAGGAGAACCAACGGCTGCGGCTCTACAAGAAAATCGCAGGCTCGAAGAGCGAGGCGGCGGTCAGCGAGGTGCGCGCCGAGATGGAAGACCGCTATGGCGCGCTGCCGGACGCGACGGTGTACTTGCTGGAGGCGGCGCTGATCAGGTTGGAATGCGAGCGCATCGGTATTGCACAGGTGGATCGCAAGCGCGCCGAGCTGCACGTTCGCTTCATGGAAAATGCGGGCATCGATCCGCAACAGCTGATGCAACTGGTGGCGCGCAATGCAAAACGCGGCGCGCAGTTCACGCCGCAGGGTCTGCTGAAGTATCCTTTGGTTGCCACGCGATCCGATGAAATTATGCTGGAAATTCGCGAATTGATTGCCGACTTGCAGCCCGCTCCGGCTAAGGTTTAAGAAACAAAGTTTGATGATGCGAGGAAATATGAAAAAAGTTGCAGTGTTGCTTACGATTGGAGTTTTTATGGCTTCGTCAGTCATTGTTCATGCCGCGAAGGAGAACTGGAAACAGCAGTTTGAGAAAGTCTCGGACGAGTACTTTGACCAGGTGTACTTCCACTATTCTCCGACGCAGGGCACGCAGGCTGGGTATCACCAGTATGATGCGCAACTGGAGGATTATTCGCGCAAGAATATTGACGCGGAAATTGCCGCGCTGAAGGTCTTCGAGAAACGTGTCTCAGCAATTCACTCTGATCCAGCAGCGCTCGATTTGACGACGCGCGGCGACCGTGAGATGGTGCTGTCGAACATTCGCTCTGAGTTGCTCACTTTGGAAACGATTCGCCCGTGGGAGAAGAATGCGGATGAGTATTCGAGCACCTGCGCGAATGGGGCGTTTGTGTTGATGGAGCGTAAATTTGCCTCGCCGGACGAGCGACTGCGCTCGTTGATAGCGCGGGAAAAGCAGATGCCGGCAATGTTGGCCGAGGCGCGCGTGAATCTGAAGAATCCGCCGCGCGTTTTTACTGAGATTGCCATCGAGCAGTTGCCGGATATTGTCAGTTTCTTTCAGCGCGATGTTCCGCTGGCCTTTGCCGATGCTCAAGACCCGGCGCTAAAGACGGAGTTTGCCGAGACCAATGCGGCAGTTATCTCGGCGCTGAATAGTTATCTCGGCTGGTTGAAGACGGATTTGCTGGCTAAGTCGAATGGCGATTTTCGCATTGGTGCGGAGACCTTCTCGAAAAAGCTCCAGTACGACGAAATGGTGGATCTTCCGCTGGATAAGTTACTCGAAATTGGCTGGGCCGATTTGCGCAAGAATCAGGCGCACTTCAATCAGGTTGCCAAAGAGCTGGAGCCGTCGAAGGAGCCAAGCGCGGTGCTGGAGGAGTTAGGCGCGAATCATCCCGCTCCGGATCAGTTATTGAATAGTTTCCGCGCCACCTTCGATGGATTAGTGAGTTTCATTCGCTCGCATCACATCGTTACCATCCCCTCGGATGTGCGGCCCATCGTCGAAGAGACGCCTCCCTTTATGCGCGCCACGACCCAGGCTAGTATGGACACGCCGGGACCGTTTGAGACGCACGCGACGGAGGCCTATTTCAACGTGACCTTGCCTGACCCCAAAATGACGCCCGCGCAGGTTGAGGGCTACATGCATGCCTTCAATGTGGGCACGGTGATTTCAACGGCGATCCATGAGGCTTATCCTGGCCATTACATCCAGTTCTTGTGGCTGCCGCAGGCGCCGAGCCGGGTGCGCAAACTGCTGGGCGCAAACACCGATGTAGAGGGCTGGGCGCACTATACCGAGCAGATGATGCTGGACGAGGGCTATGGCCAGCCCGGAGCCGGAGCCAAGGACGAGCGTGAATCGAAGTTTCTTCGCCTTGGCCAGTTGCAGGACGCGCTGCTGAGAAACGCGCGCTTTATTGCGGGCATCGAGATGCACACCGGCAAGATGAGTTTCGATGAAGCGATTGCGTTCTTTCAGGAGGAAGGATATCAGTCGAAGGAGGCGGCTACTGTGGAGACCAAGCGCGGCGCCGGAGATCCGACTTATCTTTACTACACGCTGGGCAAGCTGGAGATTATGAAACTGCGCGAGGACGTGAAAAAGAAGCAGGGCGCGGCGTTTTCGCTGGAGCAGTTTCACAACGACTTTCTGCGCCAGGGATTTCCGCCGATCAAGATTGTGCGCGAGGCGCTACTGGGAGATGATTCGCCGGCGCTGTGAGTTATGTATACCCGCGCCTTCCTGATCTAAAGGTGTAAACTCATTCGCATGGACGATTCCCTTGAAAAGATTGTCCGCACCTCCGATCCCGGTTGGCTGCGGTCGCTGGCGCTCCTTTATAAAGCCCGCCAGGCCGGGGTGCTCGTCGATGATGCTCACCTCGGCATCCATCCGGAAGACCAGACGCTGTTGCAGATGGCGCGCGTCTCTGGCCTCTCCAAGCGCGAAATTGCGGGCGTCAGCGTGGCGCTAGGCATGAGCGGCGTCGGTGTCACTATGGTGATCCTGGCATTCC
>Ga0302319_10011281_pt1 | contig 16963 bp, 13 predicted proteins | sample Bog_T0_2_FD_203319 | JGI IMG/M metagenome (GOLD analysis project Ga0302319, IMG submission 203319) | Peat permafrost microbial communities from Stordalen Mire near Abisko, Sweden - Bog_T0_2 | ecosystem: Environmental > Terrestrial > Soil > Wetlands > Peat | place: Sweden: Abisko, Stordalen Mire...
TCTCGGCAAGCAGCATGCGCTTCGAGGTGGCGATCGCGCGCACGCGCAGATCGACGTGCTGGGCGCGCAATCGCCCGACCTGGCTCGCGATCTGCTCGAGGAGCACGCGGCCGACCGTACCCGGGCCGATCAAGCCTATGGAAAGCGTGTTCGGCGACAGGTAAAAGCCGGCATGCACGGCGCGCAGCGCCTTCGCCGCGACTTTCCCGTCGACGACCACCGAGATGTTGCGCTCCGATGCGCCCTGGGCGATCGCGCGCACGTTGACGGCGGCCCGGCCGAGGGAATCGAACACCTGGGCGGCGATGCCGTGCGCGCCCGCCATGCCGTCGCCGACGACGGCAAGAATGCTGAGGCCGGTACCGACGTCGACGCTTTGGATCTGACCATCGCGCAGTTCCGTGTCGAAGGCGCGGCGCACGGCATCGAGGGCGCGCCCGGCCTGCGCCTCGGGGATCGCGAAACAGATCGAATGCTCGGAACTGCCCTGCGAGATCAGGATCACGGAGATCCCCGCATCGCGCAACGCGCCGAACAGGCGGTGCGCGGTGCCCGGCACGCCGATCATGCCCGCCCCCTCGAGGTTGACGAGCGCGACCGGATCGATCGTCGTGATGCCCTTGACCTTGAGGGCCGAGGTGGGATGTGCGCAAATCAGCGTCCCACGCTTCTCCGGCGCAAACGTATTGCGGATGAAGATCGGAATGTCGCGGGCGACCGCCGGCTCCATGGTTTGCGGATGAATGACCTTTGCACCGAAGTACGCGAGCTCCATCGCCTCGTTATAGGACAGCTGGTCGATCACCTGGGCGTTCGGCACGAGCCGCGGGTCGGCCGACAACACGCCGTCGACGTCGGTCCAGATCTGGATTTCGAGCGCATTCAACAAGGCGCCGAAGATCGAACCCGAAAAGTCGCTGCCGTTGCGGCCGAGCGTCGTTTGCATGCCCTTGACGGTCGTCGCGATGAAGCCGGTCACGACGAGGCGGCCGGTGAAATCCGGCGGCACGAGCGCCTGGAGCCGGCGCTCGCTCTGCTCCCACTGCACGGCGGGGCCGAGCGGACCCCACTCGACGATCACGACCTGGCGCGCATCGATCCAGCGCACCTCGCCGACCACGCGCGCGCGCTCGCGCAGATACGGCGCGAACAGGCGCGTCGACCAGATTTCGCCGTAGCCCGCGATGACGTCGCTCAGCGCATAGGGCGCCGAGCGAATCAGGCGCACCGTGTGCAGCATGCCGGTAATGTCGCGAATGTCGCCCTCGAGGGATTCGGCATAGGCCGCTTGCGCCGGCGGCGAGACCAACTCCGCTGCGAGATCGAGGTGCCGCTGTTTCAGCGTTTGGGTTGCTGCGAGGAAGTCACCGTCCGGCCGTTCCGCGAGCTTGATCAACTCCAGGAGCGCGTCGGTCACGCCGCGACAGGCGGATAGCACGATCGCTTCGCGCGGATTCGGAGAGGCCTCGATGATGTCGGCGACGCGCCGGAAACAACCGGCGTCGGCGACGCTCGAGCCGCCGAACTTGTGTACGATCCATTTGTCCATTGTTCAATCTCGCACGCGCGCCCTTTCTCGCTCCGACGTTTCGCGGTGCTCCCTTTCGGCCTCTCGAGTGGATGAATTTGGAACCAAAATCCTGAAGCTGACCGCGAACTTTAATCGGTCGGGCGGGACCCTAGCAAGCCTTTCCGGCGGCGCGCCTTCGGTGTGCCGGCCTTCGGCAATCCCGTATGCTGGGTACGAAACGCGCTGCGGGCAGGAGGAACGCCCGGCACTTGCCGCGTTCCGACCGGTTGATAGGCCGGGACCAAATGGTGTTTGCCGTTGCCGATCAAATCCGCCCGCCCCATCTTTTTCAATGCCTCGCGCAAAATCGGCCAATTCTCGGGGTCGTGGTAGCGCAGGAAGGCCTTGTGCAGGCGGCGCACCTTCGTGCCTTTCGGAATCACCACCTCTTCGCTCGCGCGCGAAACGCGCTTCAGCGGATTCTTGCCCGAGTGATACATCGCCGTCGCGGTCGCCATCGGCGAGGGCAGAAATGCCTGAACCTGATCGGCGCGAAAGCCGTTCTTCTTCAGCCACAATGCGAGTTCCAGCATGTCCTGGTCGCGCGTGCCCGGATGAGCGGCGATGAAATAGGGAATGAGATACTGCTCTTTGCCCGCCTCGCGAGAATACTTGTCGAACAATTCCTTGAATCGATAGTACGTGCCGACGCCGGGTTTCATCATCTTCGAAAGCGGACCGTCGCCGATCGCCTCGGGCGCGATCTTCAAATAGCCGCCCGTGTGATGAGTGGCGAGTTCCTTCACGTACTCGGGGGATTCGATCGCGAGGTCATAGCGCACGCCCGAGGCGATCAACACCTTCTTGACGCCGCGCAGGGCGCGCGCGCGCCGATATAATCGGATCAGCGGCGCATGGTCGGTGTCGAGATTCGGACATACGCCGGGAAACACGCACGACGGACGCCGGCATGCAGATTCGATCGCGGCGCTCTTGCAGTGCAGGCGGTACATGTTCGCGGTCGGGCCGCCGAGATCGGAGATCACGCCCGTAAAACCCGGAACGCGATCGCGTATCGTCTCGATCTCGCGAATCACCGAGTCCTCCGAACGGCTCTGAATGATCCGGCCTTCGTGCTCGGTGATCGAGCAGAAGGTGCAGCCGCCAAAGCAGCCACGCTGAATGGCGACCGAGAACCGGATCATGTGATAGGCGGGAATCCGCGCATCGCCGTAGGCCGGGTGCGGCCGGCGGGCATACGGCAATTCGTAGACTGCATCCATGTCCGCCGTCGCGAGCGGAATCGGCGGCGGATTGAGCCAGACGTCGACGGTGCCGTGACGCTGCACGAGCGCGCGCGCATTGCCGGGATTCGCCTCCAAGTGCAGGATGCGCGACGCATGTGCGTACAGCACGGCGTCGACCTTGACCTGATCGTAGGCGGGTAGACGGATCACGCTCTCGGCGCGGCGGGCGTTCGGCACACGGCGATGAAACTTCACGACCTGCTCCGCAACTCGCGCCGGTGCAGCGGCATTCAGGGCGGCATCAGGCGCCGCGGCAGCGGGCGGCGCGGCAGCGGGCGGCGCAGCAGCGGGCGGGGTGGCAGCGGGCGGGGTGGCAAGCGTCTGTTTGCGTTCGGACTCCATGGCATAGGGATCGATCGGCGGCGCGAGCGCGCCGGGCGTATCGAGATCGGTGGAGTCGATCTCGATCCACCCCTGCGGCGTCCCGCGTCGCACGAACGCCGTGCCGCGCAGGTCCGTGATCGACTCGATCGGCTCACCGGCGCTCAAGCGGTGCGCGATGGCGCCGATCTGACGTTCGGCATTTCCGAACACCAACAAGTCGGCCTTCGCGTCGACGAGAACCGAGCGACGCACCTGCTCCGACCAGTAGTCGAAATGCGCGATGCGCCGCAGGCTCGCTTCGATGCCGCCGATCACGATGGGTATGCGCCCGAAGGCCTCGCGCACACGCTGTGAATAGACGATCACGCAACGATCGGGGCGCCGGCCGCCCTGCCCGCCCGGTGTATACGCATCGTCGCTGCGCACGCGCCGGTCCGATGTGTAGCGGTTGACCAGCGAATCCATGTTGCCGCCGGTCACGCCGAAGAACAGCCGGGGCTCGCCGAGCGCCTCGAAGTCCCGGGTCCCGTGCCAGTCGGGTTGGGCAATGATGCCGACCCGATAGCCTTGTGCCTCGAGCACACGGCCGATGATGGCCATCCCGAAGCTCGGGTGATCGACGTAGGCATCGCCCGTGACGATGATGATGTCGCAGCGATCCCAGCCGAGAACCTGCATCTCGGCATGCGACATCGGCAAAAACGGCGCCGGCCGGGGCCCGGCGCCGTTCGATTCAGCCGACGGGAAAAGCGCCGAGGCGGTTTGCATCGCCGCGATTAAATCGGATTATGCCGCGGAAGTACAACGAATCCGTGCTGTTACGCGCAAATCCGCTCGACACCGTCCGGCGTCGGTCGTCTACGGAAATCACCCAAGGTCTAGCGGCAGATAGATCTGCGACTGCTCGCGCTGGATCAGCAGCGCAACGCTGTGTCCGGCGCGCGCGACCTCCTTCTTCAGTTCGGCGATCGAACTCACCGTAGAACCGTTGATGCCGAGCACGACATCGCCGGCCTCGACGCCCGCCGCGAGCGCCGGTCCCGACGCCTCTTCGACCACCAAGTGGCCGCGGGTGTGCAGCTGACGCTGCTCATCCGGATCAAGCGGTCGCAGCGCAAGACCCAGCTTGCCACCGTCCTCCTCGGAATCGGTTTTCGCGACCTGCGCGGGTTCGTCTTCGAGCAACACGGTGCGAACGTCGACGTCGGACTCCTTCTTGTCGTGCCAAACGCCCAAGTGCGCGTCGGTGCCGGGCGCCAACGAGGAGATCGCCACCGGCAAGTCCACCGAACGATCGATGGGATGCCCGTTGACGCTCACGATCACATCGCCGGGCTTGAGGCCCGCCTTCTCACCGGGGCCCTTGGGCTCGACCAAGCTGATCAAGGCACCGCGGGGCATGCCGAGTCCGAAGGTCTGTGCGAGTTGCTGATTGACCTCCTGGACCGCGACGCCGATGCGGCTGCGGGCAACCTTGCCGTTCTTCAAGAGCTGGCTCTTGACATCGAGAGCGAGGTCGATCGGGATCGCGAACGACATGCCCATGTATCCGCCGGTGCGGCTGTAGATCTGGGCGTTGATCCCGATCACCTGTCCGTCGAGGTTGAACAGCGGGCCGCCCGAGTTGCCGGGATTCACGGCCGCGTCGGTTTGAATGAAGGGCACGTAGTTCTCGTCGGCGAGGGGGCGTCCGGTTCCGCTCACGACACCCGCGGTGACGCTGTTCTCGAAGCCGAACGGCGAGCCGATCGCGACCACCCATTGACCCGGACGCAGATGCGAGGAATCGCCGAAGCGCACGGCCGGCAGGCCGGTTGCGGCGATCTTGATGACGGCGACATCACTGCGTTTATCGACGCCGACGACCTTCGCGATGAACTCACGGCGATCGGTGAGCTTCACCGTCACGGTCGCCGCGTCGGCGACCACATGGGCGTTCGTCAGAATATAGCCATCCGGCGTGATGATGAACCCGGAACCGATGCCGCGCGCGGGCGGCATGTGCTCCTGATTGGGCATCTGACGGTGAAAGAACTGCGACAGCGGGTCGCCACCCATCTCGGCCCCGTGATCCGCCTTCTCGACCACGCTTATGTTCACGACCGAGGCGCCGTTCTGCGCCACGAGGTCCGAGAAATCCGGCAGGCCGGTGACGTGCACCGCGGGAGCACCGCTTGCGCCTACCGTGGACGCCGCGACCGCGGGACTCGCGGCGTCCGCACGGACCGCCTCCGCCGAAGCGTTCGAGCCTCGATGTGCCACGACTACGACGAGAACGGCGGACACGGCCGCCAAGGACCAAGTTCTGATGCTACCCATCGATCGATCACCTCTCAAGTCAGGGGAAATGAGCCAATATCCGCGATAGACCCCGAGATGGAGTCATTGGTTTCAATTTTCCAGAGTTCCAGCACACATATTTGGCGGCCACATCCGTAGATTGCGCCGTTGGACAATAAATCTCGACTTTGCTATGCCGGAAGCGATTTCACCAGCAATATTCTGCATCGGCAGCGACGGCAAGCGCCTCCAGTGGATCGCCGCCCACGTCACGAGCCATTGGCCGGCGGCGCGAGTCAAGACGCAGACGGCCGCCACCGCCGACGGTATCGTCCGGGCGGCGCAAACGCTCGTCCACGGCGAGCCCGAGATCTTGATCCTGCAACTGGACTTCGGGGAGGACCGGAACCTGTTGCAACTCGCGCAACTCAAGCAGCTCCTGGAGCGGCGCAAGGGCCTGGATTGTATCGTTCTCGCCGAGCACGGCAACGAGGCGGCGGCGGTGCACACGCTCAAAGCCGGTGCGAACGATTATGTGCCGCTCGCGAGCCTCACGCGCGAGGTGCTGTTAGCCGCCGTCGCCGAAGGGTCGGCGCGTCTGCGCGCCGCGGCGCTCGCCTGCGACGCCGCATCCCGGGCCGACGAGGGCGCATCGTTCGAGGGCTCCTGGTCGAACGCCGCGGACGTCGAGGTTCCCGGTTACACGATTCTCAAGGAGCTCGGCCGCAGCAGCTTTTCGACCGTCTACCTCGCCCGCAGCACGCGCTTGCGCCGCAGTGTCGCCCTCAAGGTGATGCAGCGCGGCAAAAGCAGGCGGGAGCAGGAAGAAACGGAGCGCTTCCAGCGCGAATACGAAATCATTTCGAGCGTCGCGCATCCCGCGATCGCCGAAATCCACGACTTCGGCAAGCTCCCCGGGCACCTGTTCCTGGCCCTGGAATATTTTCCCTGCGGCGATTTGCGCGAACGGTTGCGCAATCCCATGACGCAGGACGAGGCCATGGGTTACTTGCGCCGGATCGCCGAAGCGCTGCGCGTGATCCACGTGTTCGGCATTCTGCATCGCGACTTGAAGCCCGCGAACGTCATGCTGCGCGAGGACAATTCACCGGTCCTGATCGACTTCGGGCTCGCGCGCCGGGTCTTCGACGGGGCCGCGATCACGAACACCGGGCAGGTGCTGGGCTCGCCCTATTACATAAGTCCCGAACAAGCCCAGGGCCAGGCGGTCGATGCACGCACCGACCTGTACAGCCTCGGCGTCATGTTCTTCGAGATGCTCACCGGCGAGAAGCCCTATGTCGGCCAGAGCGCGGTCGCGGTGCTCGCCCAACACACGAATGCACCCCCTCCGCGCCTGCCCTCCCGTCTCGCCGCCCTGCAGGCGCTCATCGACCGTCTCATGGCGAAGGAGGCACGTGCCCGCTACGGTTCAGCCGACGAATTGCTCGCGGATCTGACGCCGCTGGAAGTGCCGATCGTGTGACTGTGACCGCCGTCACGGCATGGCCCTGTCCTGCCTGTGACACGGTTCGTCTCGTGCGGCGCCACGCTTTGGCACCCTTGCACTATGTTCACACAAGCCAAGCGACAGGAACGCCGGGCGCAAGCCCTGCAACATGGCGGCAATCGCCTCAAGGAAGCGCTCATCGAACACGTCTCTCAAGGCGTGTTCCTGGTCGATCACCGCGAACGCATTTTGCAGCCGGTGTCCCGCTCGATGGCGATGCTGTTCAGGCGCCGCGACTTCACACGGCTCACCTTCGAGAGACTGCTCGAACCGCACGCGGCGGAGGGCACCGTACGCGCGCTCGCCGCGGAACTCGCCGAACACCGCGCAGGCACCGCCGCGGTGTTCGAAAGCGCGCAGACGCGGCCCGTCGAGCTGCGGCTGCCGAGGCCGGACGGCGCATTCGACGTCGTCCATTACAGCTTCGACTTCTTCCCGATCAGCGTGCCGGAGCAGCCGCTCGCCTGGATGGTGCGCGTCACGGACCGTACGCTGCAGGTCGTCCAGGCGCGGGAACTCGATGAATTGCGGCCGCAGCTCGCCGAGTTGCGCGCGGAGTACCAGTTTCACGGCGAGGTGCTGCGCATCCTGCTGCTCATCGGGCGCGGCCGCTTCGCCAATGCCATCCAGACGAGCCGAACCGCTCTCAAGGCGATCAAGGCCATCCTCAAGAAGCCTGCACGCGAAGCAGCCGCGTTCCGCGTGAAGCTCGAGGAGATCCTCGTCGAGGTCACGCAGATCCGGCGCGCCTCGGCGTCACTGCAGTTGAGCGGACTCGATCTGGCGGCCCGCCGCTTCGAGGCCAGCCTGCGCGACCTCGGCAAGCGCGTGGACTTGAGCGGCAATGACTTCGTACCGATCGCCGTGCAATTGGACCAAATGTCCGAGCAACTCGTGCGACTGCGCACGCTCACTGCGAGCCTCGGCGCGACCCGATCCGCGCGCAGGCCGGCGACCGGCGGTGCCACCGCCGTGAATGCCGGCGCGGCACAGACCGGCGCGGCACAGACCGGCGCAGCACAGGCCGGCGCGGCGAAACAGGCTCGGCCGACCGCCGCCGACGGTCTCGAACATACGCTCGCGACGATGGCCGAACACATCGCGCTCGAGAATCACAAGTCCGTCGCGCTCAAGTGCATCGGGCTCGACCGCGTGCCCGCCGCCTACCTCGCACCCATCAAGAACGTCGCGATCCAGCTGATCCGCAACTCCCTGATCCACGGCATCGAGGCGCCGACCGAGCGCGCGCTTGCCGGCAAGCCGCTCGTCGGCAATCTCCAGCTGCGCTTCAACTCACTGCCCGACGGGAATTTCGAACTGCGCTTCGAGGATGACGGCCGCGGCATCGATGCCGCGATCGTGCGCCGCACGGCGGTGGAACGAAATCTCATGAGTCCCGATGCGGTCGAGCGTTTGCGCGATCGTCAGGTGATCAAGCTGATCTTCAAGGATGGTTTCACGACTCTGCCGGCCTCGAAAGACGGACCCAGCCACGGCAGCGGCCTGTCCTTCGTGAGACGCTACGTGCACGACGCGGGCGGCAAAGTGTCCCTCGCGAGCGATCTCGGCCGCGAGACGCGCTTCAAGGTGACGCTGCCGGCCGTCGACAGGTCAGGCTCCATTGATCCGAGCGCGAGGCCCGACGACGACGCCCAGGTCGCGTGAGAATCGGTCGAGCGATCGAGCCCCGCGGCGGTATCGGGCATTGACCGTCTTGCACGGTGATCATCGGCAACGACACCGCATTTGCAGACCGGCTGCCGACCCTGTTCCCCGCCTATTCGGCCGCGAAGGATTTCTTCAAGTATCCCGCCGGCGCCATGGTGCCGCTGCTGCGCAATGGCTCCTTGCAAGGGGTCTACGAGCATATCCGCCCCCGCAGTCCGCGCCTATCGTTCACCGAGGCCTGCGGGGTCGTCTGACAGCGCCGGCGATCAGAATAAAATGACCTCGCGCACCGTGTCCGGATCGAGCGGGTCATGTCGGCTCGAGTTGAACGACACCAGAATCATCGCGGCGCTGCCGATATTGCGGTAGGCATGGACGATGCCGGGCGGAATCGTCAAACGCCAATTCTCGCCGGCCGGAATCGTCACGTCCCGCAGGCGCTCACTCTCCTTGAGGCGCACGAGACAGGGGCCGACGATCGCGGTCATTTCCACGGAGCGGCGGTGATAGTGATTGCCGCGGATCGCATCCGGCGCGGTGATCACGACGTGGATATTGCGTTGTTCGCTGAGTTCCTGCGCATCCAGCGGTTCGAACAAGCTGCCGCGCGCGTCCTGATGACCGGTGATGCGCTCGATCTTGACGCGGCTCGACGAGTCGGCGGCAGCCTCCGCAACCGATTGGATTTCTACCGGTAAATCCGTCATGGGCAATGCCTCCCCGCAGGCCGGGCGCCGCGACGCGAGCGCAGTCCGATGAAGCCCGCGGCTATGAGCAAATCGTACCATCCCAGAGCGCCCCCCCCCGGGTGGGCGGCGGCGTCACGCTCAAGCTGGCCGTCGCGGCCACACGGTTGCCCCCCGCGGGCGCCGTCGTGAGGGCGTTCACGGCAATCTGCGTCGCATAGTTGCCGGCCTTCGCGCTCACGACCGGCACCACGACGGTGCAGCGTCCGCGGTGACGCTCACCGTTGCGATCGCGAGCGGTGCGGGCGGCGAGGCGCCGGTGTTGCAGGCGGCGACGCTCGTGCTCGCGTCGAGCACGCTGGCCGCCGCGAGCGGCGTCGGGATCGCGATCACGCCGATCGGCTTCTGGGCGCTCGAGACCGCTTGACAAGCATCGACCATGCCGGCCCCGCATTCGCTGCCGTCGTTCGGGCACGCACACTCGCCGCTCGAGGAGAGTGCCGGGCAGGTCGGTAGTCCCGCATTGCCGGCGGGGAAGAGATTCGCGCTCGATTGCAGCCGCGCCGCGAGTTGTACCGGCAGGATCCACGGCCCCCAACTCATGCCGGCGACACCGATCGCATTGTCGGTCAATGCGCCATAAACCCCGACGACCCGCGTGCCGTGCCAGGAACTCGGGATCAATCCGCCGCTTTGGGAGGGGTCACCGCAGGCGGCGGTCGGGAAGCTTGCGAGCGCCGCCCCCGTGGTCGAGGTCGGCGATGACGATGCCGGTGCTGCGCGTGGTGAGATTCCACGCCGACACGGCGTCGGTCGCCGCGAGGTCGGTCGTCGAGACGCCCGCCACGGTCATCGGCGTGCTGCTCGGCGCCTGCAAGTACCATTGCCCGCTCGCCGGCGGGTTCGCGGTCGGCGTCGGCAGGAACAGGGGCTCGTTCGGTAGGGTCTGCGCGTCGCGGCGCGCATCGATCGCGGCAAACCCCACGGCCGGGTCCGCCCGCAGACGATCGAGCGTCGCGAGGAGCCTCGCTCCATAGAGGCGCTCCGGCAAGAGCAGCACATGCATCGCGGATGTCAGTTGGCGCGATCCGGCGAGTCCGATGCCGGCACGACCCGCGAGCGCCACGGCGTCCTTCCCTGAGGTTTCGGCCAGCAGGATCCTTGGTGCGCCGACGTCTTAGCGCCGGCGGACCCCGTGAACCGATTGATTCTCCGGCGTCGGCTTGAAGCCGACGATGATCCGGTCGGCTTCGGGGCCCAAGGATGGCGGTGCCCGGCGCACCGGATTCCATTCGGCGGCCGGGGCGCCCAAGGCCACGACACCAATGAGAAGACCGGCGAGGAGGGCCACGCAGACGCGGGGACGCAAGACCAGAAAGCGGAAGATCGATGTATCCTGCGGCAACCGGCTCGCGGACACCCACGACCCAGCGCCGGTGGGCGCCAACGCGTAGAATACCCGCCGCGACCGTACGCTTTCTGTGAGGAATTTTGCAATGAAGTACCAGGATCGGCAATTCTTTATCGACGGCCAATGGGTGAACCCGGTCGTACCCAGGGAATTCGAGGTCGTCAACCCGGCGACCGAGACCGTCTCGGGCGTGATATCGATGGGCAGCGCGAAGGACGTCGACATCGCGGTTGCCGCCGCGCGCCGCGCCTTCGACAGCTATTCGCGCACCACCCCCGCCGAACGCCTCGCGCTGATGGAGCGAATCCTCGTCGCGTACAACGCCCACTACGATGAGATCGCGGCGGCGATCTCGACCGAGATGGGCGCCCCGATCACGCTCGCCAGGGGTTCCCAAACTCGGATCGGCGTCGGTCACATCACTGCGATGATCGAGGTTCTCAAGACCTTCAAGTTCGAAGAGACCCACGGCAGCACGCGCCTCGTACAGGAACCCGTCGGCGTCTGTGCGCTGATCACCCCCTGGAACTGGCCCATGAATCAAGTGGCCGCCAAGGTCGTGCCCGCGCTCGCGGCCGGCTGCACGATGGTCTTGAAGCCCTCCGAATTCTCGCCGTTCAGCGCGATCCTGTGGGCCAAGGTGATGCAGGAAGCGGGCGTACCTGCGGGGGTGTTCAACCTCGTGAACGGCGACGGTCCCGGCGTCGGCGCGCCGCTCTCCTCGCATCCGGGCATCGACATGGTGTCGTTCACGGGTTCGACACGCGCCGGTACCGAAGTCGCAAAGGCCGCCGCCGTCTCGGTCAAGCGCGTGCATCAGGAACTCGGCGGCAAGTCGCCTAACCTGTTGCTCGAAGACGCGGACCTGGAGAAGGCCGTCACCAAGAGCGTGCTGCACGTGTTTCAGAATTCGGGTCAATCCTGCAACGCGCCGACGCGCATGCTGGTGCCGGCCGCAAAACTCGCCGAGGTCGAGGCAATCGCGAAGCGCGTCGCGGCCAATGTCGTCGTCGGCGATCCGGCCTCGGACAAGACCAACGTCGGACCCGTCGTCTCGAAATTGCAATTCGAGCGCGTCGAGGGCTACATTGAGAAGGGCATCGCGGAAGGCGCGCGTCTCGTGTGCGGCGGCCCCGGCCGGCCGCAAGGACTCGAGAAGGGCTACTTCGTCAAACCCACGATCTTCTCCGACGTCAACAATCAGATGACGATCGCGCGCGAGGAGATCTTCGGACCCGTGCTCTGTATTTTGCCCTACGACACCGAGGAACAGGCGATTCAGATCGCGAACGACACGCCCTATGGCCTCGCGGCCTACGTCTGGTCGAAGGACAACGTGCATGCACGCCGCGTCGGCGCACGCATTCGCGCGGGACAGGTTGCCCTCAACGGGGCGTCGGGCGACATGCGTACGCCGTTCGGCGGTTTCAAGATGTCGGGCAACGGCCGCGAGTATGGCGAACACGGCCTGCGCGACTTTCTCGAGGTCAAGGCCGTCATCGGCGTGGACGCTGCTTGAGGACGGTGGCGCCGGGCGGGAGCCGCGGAACCCGGTGACGGATTCCGCGGCTCCCCAGCCCGAGGTACTGCGCCTCGAGGGATTGAGCAAGCGTTATCGCGCGGATCGTCCGCCGGTCCTCGACGGCATCTCACTCGAACTCAGGGCCGGAGAGTATCTCGCCATCATGGGTGAATCCGGCGTCGGCAAGTCCACGCTGCTCAACCTGCTCGCCGGCCTCGACCGGGCCGATTCCGGCCGCGTGCTGCTCGAGGGCACGGACTTGGGTTCACTCGACGATGACGCCACCACCTTGTTGCGCCGCCGCGCCGTGGGTTTCGTTTTCCAAGCCTTTCACGTGCTGCCTTATCTGAGCGTCGCCCAAAACGTCGCCCTGCCGCTCGAGCTGCTCGGGGTTGCCGCAGGCGAGAGAGACCGCCGCACGGCCGAGATGCTCGAGGCGGTCGGCATCGGTGCGCTCGCGGCACGCTTTCCGCGTGAGATGTCGGGCGGCGAAGTGCAGCGCATCGCGATTGCGCGCGCGCTCGTCCACAAACCGCGTCTGGTGCTCGCCGACGAACCGACCGGGAACTTGGATCCGCGCAGCGCCGCCCAGACGCTGGAACTGCTGCGCACGCAAATCAAGGCGAATGCCGGCGCAGGCATTTTGATCACGCATTCGCGCACGGCCGCCGAAACGGCGGACCGCATCCTCGTGCTCGACGCGGGCGGCCTCAATCCAATCGCGCCCCGCTGACATGTCGGGCCCGCGACGTGACGCCGGCAACCCCGCTCGCCATGCCGGCGCGGCACGGATCTGGCGCATGCTGCTGCTGTCGCAACTGCGCGAGCAGCCCGCGCGCCTCGCCGTGACGATCATCGCGATCGCACTCGGTGTAGCGCTGGCTTCCGCCGTCCATCTGGTCAACACCGCCGCCTTGGCGGAGTTCTCGCAGGCGACGAAGCGGCTCGTCGGCGAAGCGGACATCGTCGTGCGCGGGCCGCGCGACGGCTTCCCCGAGTCGCTGTTCGTCGCGCTCGCAAGCGATCCGCGCGTGAGTCTCGCGAGTCCCGTGCTCGAGATCGACGCCGCGATCCCCGGTCGGCGCGAAGCGCTGCACATCATCGGGCTCGATCCGTTTCGCGCCGGGGAGCTGCAGCCGGCGCTGATCGGGGATATCGGCGCCGATCTGCTGCGGCTGTTTGCGGGACGCGGTATCTACTTGAGCGCGCCCGCTGCGCAGTCGCTCGGCCTGCATGCCGGCGACACGCTGCAGGTCACGGTCGGCAATACCGTCGAGACGCTGCCGGTGCAGGGCCTCTTGTCACCCGACACCTATGCGCAACCGCTCGGCCTCATGGACATCGCGGCCGCGCAGTGGGTCTTCGGGCGGGTCGGTCGCATCAATCGCGTCGACCTGCGCCTGCCTCCGGGCGGCGATGTCGGCGGCGCGCAGCACGAACTGGCCGCTCATCTGCCGGCCGGCATACTCGCGATCGCGCCGGATGTCGAACGCGATCGGGCGGTCACCGTCACGCGCGCCTACCGCGTGAATCTCAATATGCTCGCGCTGGTGGCGCTGTGGACCGGCGCCTTTCTCGTCTTCTCGACCCAATCCCTGTCGGTACTGCGGCGGCGTAAATCGCTCGCGCTGCTGCGCGCGCTGGGCTTGACGCGAGGGCAGCTCGAGCGCGCATTGATCGGCGAGGGGGCGGCCCTCGGGGCGGTCGGCGCCGTGCTCGGCATCGCCGGCGGAACGCTGCTCGCGGCGGCGATGCTGCGCTTGGTGGCCGGCGACTTGGGCAACGGCCAGCTGCACGTACTCGGCGCGACACTGCGGGCCGCGCCTTGGTCTTTGCTGCTGTTCTTCGCGATGGGCACGCTGGTCGCGGCGATCGGCGCGTGGCTGCCGGCGCGCAGCGCGGCGCGAGAGCCTCCAGCCCGTGCGCTGAAGGGGGGTGACGACGCCTATGCCGCTGTGGCCAAGTCCGCAATTTCGGCGGGCGTGATCCTGCTCGTCGTGGGCGCCGGTCTCGCCTGGCTGCCGCCGATCGCGGGCTTGCCGGTCTTCGGCTACGCCGCCGTCGGTGCCCTGTTGTTCGGCGCGATCCTGCTCGTGCCCGCGCTCACGGTCGGGATTCTGCGTGCCGCGCCACGCACCGGCCGGGTGGTATTCGACACGGCCGTGGCGCAATTGCGCGAAAACGTCGGTCATTCGACCTTGAGCCTCGCATCGATCATCGTGAGCTTCAGTCTCATGGTGGCGATGGCGATCATGGTCTATTCATTTCGCGTGTCCTTCGATCACTGGCTCGACAAAGTGCTGCCGGCCGACCTCCAGGTGCGTGCGCCGTTCGGCAGCGATACGGCGTTCCTGACGCCGGAGGATCAGGCGCGCATCGGTGCGGTGGCCGGCGTCGCGCGCGCCGAATTCCGGCGTACGAAGGCGCTGCTGCTCGATCCCGCGCGCCCTCCCGTGACCTTGATCGCACGCGATCTGCGGCCCTCGAAGATCGGCGAACAATTGCCCTTGCTCCGCACGCTGCCGCCGCCGCTGCCCGACAATCCTGCCTGGATCTCAGAGGCGGTCCAGGATCTCTATGGCCTGCAACTCGGCGGGCACCTCGCGCTCACGCTGGGCGGGTCCGCCGCATCCGCAGTCGGCGGGCAGACGCGCGACTTCGTGATCGCCGGTATCTGGCGCGACTACGCGCGCAGCACCGGGGCCATCGTGATCGACCGCAACACCTACGTCGCCGCGAGCGGCGATCGCGACGCGAACGAAGCGTCGATCTGGCTCGAGGCCGGCGGCGATACGGCAGCCGCCGAGACCGCCGTGAGGCGCATCTTCCCGAGACCGGACGCGTTCGAACTGATGACCAGCACGGTGGTACACGAACGTTCACTGCAAATCTTCGACCGCGCCTTCGCGATCACCTACGCCCTCGAGGCGATCGCGGTGCTCATCGGCCTCACCGGCGTGAGTTTCGCAGCGAGTTCGACCGCGCTCGCGCGCCGGGCGGAGTTCGGCATGTTGCGCCATCTCGGCATGCGGCGCGCGCAGGTGGTCGGACTGCTCGCCGACGAAGGGCTCCTGCTCAGCGTGTTCGGCGTCGTTTACGGCCTGCTGCTCGGCGGCATCTTGAGTCTCGTACTGGTCTACGTCATCAACCGGCAATCGTTCAACTGGAGCATCGATCTCGCCATACCGCTTTGGCAGCTCGGCGCGATCAGTGTCGTACTGATCGCCGCCGCGGCGGTCACGGCGATCTGGAGCGGGCGCGCCGCGATGAGCGAAGACGCGGTGCGCGCCGTGCGGGAGGACTGGTGAGTAGCGTGCACCGCAAGCGCCCATGGCCAACGGCCGGGCGGACCCGCGGCCGCTCGCCTCCCCTCCTCCTCGCGATGGCGGTCATGCTGGACGTTTTCGCCGGCCTCGCGCTCGCCGGGGCCACGGGCGACACGGCGCCCTACGCCGAGGTCACGCACGAGCGCGGCATCGAGTTCCCGGCAGACTTCGGCAGTCACCCGGCGTTTCGCACGGAGTGGTGGTATGTGACGGGCTGGCTCACGACCACCGGCGGTCAGCCGCTCGGATTCCAAGTCACGTTCTTCCGCACGCGACCCGCGGTTCCCGAGGGCAATCCGAGCGCCTTCACCCCGCGCCAGTTGATCATCGCACACGCTGCGATCAGCGATCCGCAACGCGGCCGGCTGTGGCAGGACCAGCGCATCGAACGCGCGGGCTTCGGTCTCGCCGAGGCGGCGACCGACGACACCCGGGTGTGGGTCGGGCACTGGCGCCTCGAGCGCAAAGACGAGAGCTATACCACGAGCGTCACCGGCGAAGATTTTTCGCTCGACCTGCAGTTCGGTAACACCCAAGCGCCGATGCGCAACGGCGATGCCGGCGTGAGCCGCAAGGGACCCGAGGCGGCGGCGGCGAGCTATTACTATAGCCTGCCGCATCTCGCGGTATCCGGACGCGTCCAACGCGGCGGCCGCACCGACGGCGTGACGGGCACGGCATGGCTCGATCACGAATGGTCGAGTGAATACCTCGATCCCGACGCCGTCGGCTGGGACTGGATCGGCGTGAACCTCGACGACGGCGGTGCGCTCATGGCGTTTCGGATTCGCGATCGCGACGGTGCCGCGCGTTGGAGCGGCGGCAGCCTGCGCGGCGCCGACGGTCATGTGGAGATCTTGAATCCGGCGGACGTGCGCTTCGTGCCCGGCCGCGCGTGGACCTCGCCGCGCAGCGGCATCCGCTACCCCGTCGTGTGGCAAGTGCGCGCAGGCGCGCGCGCGTTCGATCTCGAGCCGCTCATGGACGACCAGGAAAACGATACGCGCATGTCGACCGGCGCGATTTACTGGGAGGGAGCGGTGCGGGCCACGGAGCATGGCAAACCCGCCGGTCGTGGCTACCTGGAATTGACGGGGTATGGAGAGAAGCTGCGGCTGAGGTAGGCGCCGTTTGCGGCTCAGGAATCCATCGGCAAGGAGAGGTTCAAGTGCACGCGCGTCCCGCGCTCTTTCTGTCGTGAAACGTGCAAGGATGCGCCGATGACGGCCGCCCGGTAGCGCATGATCTTGAGCCCCATTCCCGCGTGAGGCCGGTCGACGGCGAATCCGACTCCATCGTCGGTGACGCAGATCGATAGACGCCGCAGTCGAACCCGCATGAGCATCCCGATCTTACGAGCGCCGGCGTGTTTGATCGCGTTGGTGATGGCCTCTTGAGAAATGCGGTAAAGGTGATCCG
>Ga0302319_10011282_pt1 | contig 16963 bp, 9 predicted proteins | sample Bog_T0_2_FD_203319 | JGI IMG/M metagenome (GOLD analysis project Ga0302319, IMG submission 203319) | Peat permafrost microbial communities from Stordalen Mire near Abisko, Sweden - Bog_T0_2 | ecosystem: Environmental > Terrestrial > Soil > Wetlands > Peat | place: Sweden: Abisko, Stordalen Mire...
ATCGACGTTCCCATGGTGTATGCCGGCGCGGACCACGATCTGCCCGGCGTACGCAATGTCCGCATCAACTATCTACCCGGCTTCAAAGACGCCGTCAAACACCTGGTCGACTTCGGGCATCAGCGCATCGGCTACATCAGCGGACGTCTCCGCTGGAGCAGCATGCGCACGCGCTTCGAGGCGCTCCGCAAAGCCATGAAAGCGGTCGGCTACACCTTCGACAAGGACCTCGTCGCCGAGTGCGATCACACCTGGGACGGTGGCGCGCAGGGTATGGGATTTTTGCTCAGCCTTCCCAAGCCGCCCACTGCTGTTTTGTGTTGCAACGATGTTGCCGCCGTCGGCGCCTTGAAGACCCTTGCCGCACGCGGTCTTCAGGCCGGAAAAGACATCGCGCTCATCGGCTTCGACGACCTCACCATCTGCCAGTACACGCAGCCGCCGCTCTCCTCTATCCAATTCTCTCCGCGCGAACTGGCCAGCCTGGCCTTCCGCGCACTCGTCGAAGAAATCCAGCACGTCCCGGCGAAAACTAATTTCGAATACAAAACGCGGTTTGTGCTCCGCGAATCCACCTGCGCCCCGCGCGCATAATCGCCGCCAGCCCCTGCGCGCCCCGGTTCGCCCCTTGTCGCCGCCTCACTGCTCCGTCGACTCGAATTCCGGATACTGCTTTGCCCAGGACGACGTAGGGTAACTGCTGTGCGGCAGGTCGAAGACCTGCTGCCGCGCTGTGCTGTCTTCCACATTGCAGCCGCGGTCATTGCGCACGTCATTCGCAGTGGTCAACTGCGCACGCGACTAACCCGAGAACTCGAACCGGACTGCCGAAGCGCAATCGGGAAGTCGCGTCAATCCACCTCAAGAAGCTCTTTCTAATGGTTTGTAAGTAGGGTTAGACGTCAGGAATGAGCCTCTGATTACAGAAACCAATTCGTAGAGACGCCCTTTTTCGCTATCTCACAAGGACCTGTGAGATGTGTCACAGTACATGCGTTTAGCCCAGCAAATTGGGAAGAATTTATTGACAGAACTACTCAAGTCGTCCTTATCATGGTTGCGACATTCATCAACAGTTCCTGGATGCGTGCTGTGAAAGTGACGGCATGGGGATGCACCGTCACGCTGAATGGAACGGATAACGTTTTACTAGTTACCCCGGCCGGTGAGCTGGATCACACCGACCACCCTGCTTTGTCTCGAGCGCGCTTCCGGAATATCACTGCGCCGGTTTTTGGGCCTGCGCACATCGAGTTTCCAGCACGCACCAGCGCGCTTCTCACAGCGCGCTGGCCAGAAAGGCAGGACCATGAACCACCGCAATTGGTTTTTCTCGTGGGTAACTACTCTTCATAATCTTGGCGGTCTGCGGCGCGGCACATTGCTGCTGGCCGCAGCCGTGTGCCTGTTCGCCACTCCAGCGGTGGCGCAACTCGGCTATACGGTCAACAACACCGGCGATCCCGGAACCGGAACTGCTACCAACTGTCCGGTGAATTCATCGGCATCGGGGCCAGGCACCTGCACGTTGCGCGATGCCCTTGCCGCAGCCAACGCGTCAGCCTCGTCTGCGCAGGGCGCGACCATCGTTTTTGATCCTTCGCTGACGGCGAGCGACGCGGCCGACATCCGTTTTTGCATAGGCTGCGGCCCCTACCTGGTCAACAATTACATCGCGATCATCGGGCCTTCGAGCGGTCATCCCGTGGAGATTGACGGCTTCTTCACCGATCTGAGCGGCGTGTCGATGCTATTCGACGAAACCGGCGGAAGCCTTGTCCTCTCTGGAAAGTTGATTTTCATGAACGGCGCGGGGACAGAGGCCTACCCAGGCGGTGCCGGTGGCGGCGGCCAGGCAGGCGGCATCGAGATTGATGGCGGAAGCTTAATAGCCACCGGCGTTACCTTCCAGAACAATCTGGGACTGAGCGGCGGCGCCATTTACAACAACAGCAATGCCAGCATCGGCGGAAATCCCACGGTGACGGTGAACAACTGCAGTTTCATCTTCAACAGCACCGGCATCACAAGCAATCAGGGCTCGTTGCTTGTGCAAAACAGCACGTTTTCTGAAAATGCGGCGGCCCTGGTGAGCGGGAGTCCGGTTACCGGTGAAGCGGCGGGAGGCATCCTGGCCAACAACACTGTCGTCACCGTCCAGAACAGTTCCTTCCTGAACAACTCCAACAACAACAATGGGCAGGCCGGTGGCGCCATCGCTTTGACGGGAGATCCGGGGGTTGCCAATATCGGCGTGTCGGGCAGCACCTTCGCCTACAACTCCGCGGTAGCCGAAGGCGGAGCCGCCTATATTGGCCAGGGCCTCGCAGCATGGTTTACCAACGACACCTTCTACGCCAACTCCGTCCAAACTTACCCCAACACCATCACGGACCAGGGCGGCGCGGCGGGCATCTTCGCCGATTCCAACAGCGACTTGTCGTTGCAGCAACTAACCATGCAGGATACCAACTCGGGTCCAGGGTTATATGACGACACCCTCGCCTACGGAAATCTGTCGGTCGTCAACAGCCTGATTTACGGCGAGGTAATATACGCTGGCACGGTCAATGCAACGGGTAACGTCTGGAACTCGAGCACGCCCATCTCCGCACTCGGCAACTATGGCGGCCCGACGCAAACCATGATGCCGATGCCCCAGGGGAACACCGTCTCGGCCGTGATCTGCGGCGGAGCAACCACCAACCTCGGAAACGACGCGACGGGCGGCGGCATTACTCTGCCGTCAACCGACCAGCGCGGGTACGCGCGCATTGGAGACAATCACGGCAGTCCCTGCGTGGACGTAGGAGCGGTGCAATCGGCTTACTCGCTGCAATGGATAGCCTCACCTTCTAATCCGCAGGTGGGCGGCGCCACGATGACGGCCACCTCCGCACCTACCTATCCCACGGTGCAGTTGCTGGAACACAACAACGTGATCGCGCTCGCCGGAGCCATCATCCCTGCGGCTCTGACCACCGGCACACTGGGTGGCACAATCACGGCAACCACAGCGCCGAACGGTGTCGCCACCTTCAACGCGCTCACTTCGCCCGTTGTGACGACTCCAATCTCCGGTGACCAACTATTCGCCGGGCTCTACATCGGCCCGGGACCGTCGCCCGGTGATACCAACTGGGGGAACTACCCCAGCACCCCCTTTGACATCACCGATCTCACTCTTCCGCCGACCACGCTCGCCAGCGGAACCGTGGGAACCGTCTATTCGCAGATCATCAACCCGGCGACAGGAGGCGAAGGAACCATCGCCTACGCGGTCACCGGCGGTGCGCTGCCAAATGGGCTGAACCTCAATAGCTCCTCGGGAGCGATCACCGGCATTCCCACAGCAGCTGCTCCCTCCGGAGCCTCCTTCACCATCACCGCAACCGATAGTGACGGCGACACCGCGACCCAGCTCTACTCGATCTCGATCGCCAAGGGCACGCCAATCGTCAGCTGGGCGACGCCAGCAGCCATCGCCTACGGCACGGCGCTCAGCGGTACGCAACTGAACGCGACCGCGTCCCTCGACGAATCGAACATACCCGGCAACTTTAACTACACGCCGCCATCGGGAACGGTCCTCACCGCTGGAACGCAGACGCTTTCCGTGCTCTTTACCCCCACCGACACGGCCGACTACACCACCGCCACCCAGACAGTGCAGTTGCAGGTGAATAAGGCCACACCGCTCATCACCTGGGCGACGCCCACTGCCATTACTTACGGCACCGCGCTCAGCGCCACGCAACTGAACGCCACGGCAAGCTCCAGCGGATCGAGCGTGCCCGGCAACTTTACTTACACGCCGCCATCCGGAACCATTTTGACCCCCGGAAATCAAACCCTCTCTGTTGCGTTTGCGCCCACCGATACCACCGACTACAACAACGCATCGCAGACCGTGACGTTGGTGGTGAACAAGGCCACACCGGCGGTCAAAATCTCGCTCACCGCGGGCTCGAATCCGGTCTTCCAGGGCAACAGCGTAACCTTCACGGCGACCGTGTCCTTCAGTTCGTCTGCAGGACCCGTAGCCACGCCAACCGGCTCAGTTAGCTTCTTGGTTGGTTCGTCGTCGCTGTGCGCAACCGTCAACCTGACCGCGGGCGCCGCCCCTTGCACCACAAACACATTGGCGCAGGGCGCGGACGTCATCACCGCCAGCTACACCGGCGACAGCAACTACAATCCAGTAGCGGCCGCCGCCAGCACCTCATTGACTGAAACCGTCATGGGGCTGATTTTGACCCCGCTTCAGAATGCGCTCACGGTGATTCCAGGACAAGCCGCCGTCTACTCCATCACCGTAGGCACCACGCCGTCGGGATCTCCCACAACCTTCCCGGCGCCGGTCACATTCACGGTCACTTGTGGCTCCTGCGCGGGAGGCGCGTTCCCAGCCGGCATCACTGCCGGGCTGAACCTTACGTCTCTTTCGTCCACGGGCACGCTCGTATTGACCCTTCAAACCACGAATGTGGCGAGTCTGTCGCCCTCCAACATACGTCCCGGCAGCGCCTCGCGGTTCGGGCCCCTGGCACTGGCGCTTTTGCTGCTGCCCTTTGCGCGCCGGTTGCGCCGCACAGGCCGCCGTCTGTCGCAAATCGGTCTCGCCCTGCTTCTCGCAGTCGTCAGTCTGGCTGTAGCGACGGGCATTTCGGGCTGCGGTTCAACCGTCGGCTTCTTCGGCCAGGCGCAGCAAAGCTACTCGGTAGTAGTTACCGCAACTTCGGGTTCCTACACCGACACCACCACCGTCTCGGTCACCGTCGAGTGAGCAAGGAGAGAGTCAGATGCAAATATCAAATGTTGGAAAGGCGCTGCTCGTAGGCGCATGCATATTGGCGGGGACTGCCGGCTGGTCGCAGCAAAAGGCGGCCGCGCCTGAAGTTTCCACCGACATCGCCGCCACCTTCGCCGTGGAACATTCGCAGGTCGTTCCCTCCAAGTGCTGCTTCTGGTTAATGGGCGGTGGAGCGGACGCGGCGATCACCTTCAAGAATGGTCTGGGCGCCGCAGTTGCGTTCACTGGCGACCATGCTTCCAACGTCACACCTGGCGTGGATGTCAACAAAATAACCATCATGGCGGGGCCGCGCTATACCTGGACCGTCCCTCAGTCGAAGAGTGCATCGCAGAAGAATTATCAAATCTTCACTCAGGGACTCTTCGGCCGCGTGCACGGCTTTAACGGAGCCTACCCGGCAATGCCCGCGCTGGCCTCCACAGCCAACGCCTTCGCGTTTCAGGCGGGCGCTGGCCTCAACCTTCTCTGCCATAATAACTGGGGCGTGCGTCTGCTTGAAGCCGACTACGTGCACTCCACACTGCCGAACGGCTCAGGAAATCTGCAGAACGATTTCCGCATTTCGTTCGGCGTCACCTGGCACCACTAGGGGGCAGTCCATTCGCACCAGCCCCTGCCTCCAAAGCAGGGACTGCTCCCTCAGGCGGTGGTTCCATCGAGCGCCGGAGCGGCAATCGTCCACGCGATGCTGCTCCGGCGTCCCATTTGCACAATATCCTTCCCGGCCCCACGCCATGCTGCCCAGGTCGCACAGTGCGCCCGCTCTGCGCTCCGTCTTGGCCGCGTACTCCGCCGCTCTCACATCCGAAAATTCATCTGCGCGGTACGCCCCAGCCCAGGGTGCGTCTCATTAGATCAAAATCGTTTTGCCCATGATCTCCACCTTCCAACCGCAGGTCGCCGCGACAACGGAAGAATCGAACAATCGAAGCAGGCAAAAGCCTCAGCCGGCATCGCATGAGCAGAGTCTCGCTCGATAACGACCAGGCAGAGTGCATACCGCCAATTGCTCGATCTGCTCTCTTCTGACGAACGGAAGCGCAACATGCGCCATGTCGAGAAAGTCTTTGCGCGTTCATGCTTTCTTGATGCGTCGGATCCGATGCTTGAAACAGCACAACTGTGGTTTCTCTCAACGGCAAGCTCGCGGATCTCTTCGCGCGCTGCGGAAGTTCTGCGTAACTGCTCGCGGATCGACAATGACAGCTAACAGAAGCTGAACCTGGTTGGGATTCGGCAAAGCCGCTGCATGTTCAGACGATTCGCAACGATATCTATTAATCACGTCCGCTCATGATCGGATTTATAGATTCCATATACGGCCTTTATGCGCAGCTTACGCGATGCCGCTTGTAATCGTCATGTGGCTGTACTCGGTGCCACCAATGCCCTCGGCTCAGGAGACAGGGAGTGTCTTAGCGGTATCAACATATATCTGAGCCGGATTGCACGGAAACATAACAATGCAAGTCACAGCACGTGAAGACCGCTAGGCACTTATCAATTTCACGCGAGAGGTTAGGATGAAAAATATTGTTTGGACCGCCGTGACGCTGGCAGCAGCACTTATTGGCGCAACATGTTCTGCCAAAGCGCAGACCGCCTCAACCGCCCATTCAGACTTAACGCCGACGACCCAGGCCACACCTCCGCAGCCTGCGCAGGTGGCAGCTACTGATCCACCGGCCGCTCCCGGCACTACCACCAGCCGTCCCGCCGCCGCGACGGCATTGCCCGAGTCGCCTCTGGAGCAGGAGGTTGAAGTTCTCAAGGCGCGCATCGACCAACTCGAAAAAGAAGTTGAGCACGCGTCCACGCTCCAGGGCTCCAGTGACGCCACTGCGCTGAGTGCCGCGGAAAAAAATCTCCTCGGCCCCAATCAAGCCTCAGTTCTTCATGCCACTGCGCCTGGCTCGACTATGGTCAGAGCCGTCACGCCGCAGGAACCAGCTGCTCCCGCCGCGCCGGCGGCCCCGGAAATCAGCGCGCAAACCACCACCAAGGGCGAACCGTTCCCCGGCGACTGGACATGGCTAAACAGCAATGGACACCAGACAGACAGCCCCATGGCCACCAAGTACTTCACGCCGGAGTTCAGGGCCGACGCAAATTACACGCTCGATTACAATCATCCAGTGGACGATACCCTGGGCGGATCTACAGAAACATTCCGCTCGGATGAGTGGCAACTGGAGCAGATCAGCATTGGCGGCGACATTCACATTAACAATGTGCGCGGACGCATTCTCACAATGGATGGCTTGTTCGCCACGACGACGGTGCGCAACGACGGCAGTCCTAACCGCGGTCAGTGGGATCTGGCGAACGCATATAAATACGTCTCCGAAGCGTGGGGCGGCTATCACTGGGATGTAGCTCATGGCCTGAACGTCGATGCGGGTATCTTCGTTTCCTACATCGGCCTCTTCAGTTATTACAACTTCGATAACTGGACCTATCAGCCGTCATTTGTATCGTCGAACACACCATGGTTCTTCAACGGTCTTCGCATCCAATATTTCCCCACGAGCAAACTGAAGATTGAGCCGTGGATTATCAACGGTTGGCAATCGTACGCGCGCTATGGCAGCAAGCCCGGTCTGGGTGGACAGATTCTCTGGCGTCCCAAGCCGTACCTTGACTTTGTGTGGAATAACTATGGCCTGGGCGAAGACGACTCGACAAATCTTGGCCGCTCGCGCATCCACGCCGACTATAGCGCCCAAGTCAAGGTATATGACCAGCCGAAGAACTTTCTGGACAAGATCGCGTTCACAGTCACCGGCGATGCGGGATGCGAGTATGGCGGCGGCGGAGTTTCCTTCGCCACCCCCGATGGCGCGTTAAACAAGAACGGTCTCTCGCCCTTGAAAGGCACCACCGATACGTACAACGGCGGCGTTAACTGTCACGGCAACTCGAAAAACGGCCGGCCGAAGCAGGACTTTGTCGGTTGGATGATGTACAACCGCTACTGGTTCAAGCACGATCTTTATGCAGTTACCCTTGGCGGCGGTCAAATGAACAACCCCGGCCGCTATCTTACCCTACTGCCGCCCATCAACGGCGCCACGGCCATTAGCGGGTCTCCGTACTACACAGAGTCTGCCGGCGATCGCGCCCAGATGCACGACGGCACCATTACCTTCGACTACATGCCCAGCCAGTTCATTACCTTTCGCTTGGAAGAGGGTTATCGCTACTCGGATACGCCCTACTGGACGGGACGCGGCGGCATCACCCCGCCAGGGGGGAACACCGGAGCGCCCTCACAATACGTCTGTGCCGGCGGCGGTGCTTCGGGTTTCGGCTACGGCACGGCGGGCCTGGACAGCGCTGAGACCGCCTGCGGCGCGGCGCCTGGGGACGTAGGCAAGCCCGCAGGTCTCAATTCGATCTGGTGGCCGGATCTGCGTACCAACCAGACAGTCAGCACCATCGCGATTATGGTTCGCTTTTAGTCGCGCCATGGCCCGGCCGGTCGCAGTCTCGTAACGGCGGCCGGACTTGCTAACTCAGAGACTGGCACACAGCACCGGGATTTTATGCAATTCCGGTGCTGCCCAGATCGATGAGTAACTTTAGTACGGCGGCTACTTACCGGCGCATAAGTGCTAACAAATGCTCGCAAGGATGTAAGTGGAGTGCAAAGGTAATTACTGATGGAGTTAGCTCTCAATCTCGGATGGACGGCGCTGGCCATAGGGATGTGCTGGCTGTGGTTGCATCGTGCGCCCCGCGAGGGTCGGGGACGCTTGGCGCAATTCGTCTCCCTGGGGCTAGTCCTCATTTTCATGTTTGTTGTGATCACGATGTATGACGACATGGCGATGGCGCAAAATCCCGCCGAGACACGCTGTATCCAGCGCGAGGACGATTTGGGCGCGCATGCACACGCCGAATTTCATCCGGTTGTGGCATCGATTCCAACGCTTGCCGCGGAGCTTGATTTTAGCTCGGTTCGCCATGCTGTGCCGGGTAGCCTCCTTGTCCCGACTGTGAAGGTTCCGGCTCTCTTTTCCATTCAGAATAGGCCCCCTCCCGCGGCCTGATTCACTCCTCTCATTCGATCGAAATCCAGGCAGGTTTACTTCCTGCAGATGCTACGCGCAGCAATGCGCAGAGGCAGCTTCAGAAAGAGACTTGTTCCACAGTCCGGCCATGATCACAACGGCTACCGCTGTTGGAAGGTATCCGGTGTCCAGATGGCCGAGATGCACAAGGGGGCAGGAATCATGATGAAAAGCAAAGCTATGGGATTTGCGCTGCTGCCGATAGTGCTGATCGCAACTACCGTGATCAGCGGCTGCAAGAGCGATAAGGTCAATGCGGACGCCGAGGCGCCGCCGCCGGCCAAGGTGGTTCCCGCGCTGGATCCCTCCTTTTTCGCGGTGGAGCATCCGGAGTTGTATCCGATCGCAACAGCGACCCAATACCAGGCCCCATCGCAAATGCCCGTGACCGGCACTGTGTTTCCGGACATCTCGCGAACGGTTCCGGTGATCTCGCTCGCCTCCGGCCGCGTTGTGGACATCCGCGCACGCCTTGGCGACGCAGTAAGGAAGGGTCAACTCTTGTTGCGGGTTCGCAGCGACGACATTTCGGGAGGCTTCGACGCTTACCGCAAGGCCATCTCCGATGAACTGCTTGCGCGCAAGCAATTGGATCGCGCCAAGCTGCTGTACGAGCACGGGGCCATTGCGCAGCAGGACCTGGAGGTTGCGCAAGACACCGAGGACGACGCGAAGACCACCCTCGATACCGCGACTGAGCATCTCCACCTGCTCGGCAGCGATCCCAACGATCCGAAGGGACTTGTCGATATCACCGCTCCGGTTTCCGGTGTGATCACCGATCAGGAAGTGGCGATCGGGGCGGCCGTGCAGGCCTACTCTACGCCGAACCCATTCACCATTTCGGACCTCACCACCGTGTGGATCGTCTGCGACGTCTACGAAAATGACATGGCCAACGTGCGCCTTGGGGAACCCGCCCAAATCAAGTTGAACGCCTATCCGGACAAAGTTCTCAATGGCACGGTGAGCAACATCGGTTCCATTCTCGATCCGACTATCCGCACCGCGAAGGTCCGTATTGAAGTGGCCAATCCGGGCGAGATGATGCGGCCGGGCATGTTTGCCTCGGTGACATTGTTCGGCAAGGGAAAGCAGAACTACGCGGCAGTCCCGGCGTCCGCGATTGTGCATCTGCACGACCGAGATTGGGTCTACATCCCCACGGACGGGAAGTTCAAGCGGGTTGAGGTTGTCAGCGGTGAACAGTTACCGGACCAGATGCAGGCGATTCTGTCCGGGTTGCAACCGGGCCAGCAGGTCGTGACAAACGCGATCAATCTCGAAAATGCGATCGACAATGAATAACGCCCGGCTCCAGGATCCGAGGAAGAAACGATGATTCGCAATCTCGTAGATTTTGCTCTCAATAATCGATACGTGGTGCTGGCGGTTGGGTTGCTCTTGCTCGGCTGGGGGGCGGTGTCGTTCCACAACATGCCCGTAGAGGCGTATCCCGACATTGCCGATAATTACGTGAATATCATCAGCCAGTGGCCCGGGCATTCCGCCGAAGAAATGGAGCAGCAAGTATCGGTTCCCGTCGAAATTCAGGTCTTTGGCATTCCGCATCTCGCCACGGTGCGGTCGGAATCGATTTTTGGTCTTTCCCTGATTACGCTCATCTTCGACGATTCATCCATCAACGACTGGAACCGCCAAAAGGTGCTGGAAAGGCTCACGCAGGTCAGTGTGCCGGCGGGCGTGCTGCCTCAAATCGGCACGGACTGGAGCATGACGGGCCAAATCTACTGGTACACCGTCCGCAGCACGAATCCGGCGTATGACCTGATGAATCTGAGGAGCATCGAAGACTGGACTCTGTACAAGGAATTCAGAAAAGTTCCAAACATCGTGGACGTAAGCGACTTTGGCGGCACCGCGCGCGAATATCAGGTGCGCGTCGATCCCAATAAGCTGATCTCCTACGGCTTGAGCATCAGCCAGGTGGAAAACCAGCTGGCTAACAATAACGTGAACGCCGGCGGCAGCTTCGTCGAAGAGGGCGCGCAGCAATTGAACGTTCGTGCGCTCGGACTTTACCGCAGCGTGCAGGATATCGAGAACACCGTCTTGTCGACTTCGAATGGTGCTCCCGTTCGCGTCAAGGACATCGCGGTGGTCGAATGGGGCCCCAGAATCCGGCTGGGGCACATGGCCAGGGCCGACCATCGTCCAGACGGCGTGATTGTCGATGAGCCCGACGTCATCCAGGGCGGCGTGCTCATGCGCAAGGGGGCCGAAGAAGGCCCTACACTCGACGCGATTCACCAAAAGGTCGACGAGCTCAACAACCACATCTTGCCCGAAGGTGTGAAGGTTATTCCCATGCTCGACCGCAGCGATCTGCTTCATTTCACTTTGCACACGGTGCTGCACAACCTCGGCGAGGGCATGATCCTGGTTACGATCATTCTGCTGCTCTTCCTCGGCAATGTGCGCGCGGCACTTATTGTTGCGGTGACAATTCCGTTTTCCCTGATGTTTGCCTCAATCTTTCTCAATTTGAGCAATATCCCCGCAAACCTTATTTCACTTGGCGCGCTCGATTTCGGGATGGTCGTTGACGGCGCAGTGGTGATGGTGGAGAACATCGTTCGGCACCTGAGCCGCGAGTTTGGCGCCAACGCGGCAAGCGGACAGCATACCAACGGTGAAATCGACGATGAGCCCAGGGGCCGGCAAACACTTCCCAAGCCTGTTTCTACTGTGATTCGTGAGGCGTGCCACGAGGTCCAGCGGCCGGTTTTCTTCGCCATCGCCATCATCATCACCGCCTACATGCCGATCTTTACGCTGCAACGAGTCGAAGGCCGTTTGTTCCGCCCCATGGCATGGACCGTTGCCTTCGCACTCCTCGGCGCCATGACGTTCTCGATCCTGATTGCGCCCGTGCTCTGCGCCATTGTTTTCCGAAATGGAGTCAAGGAATGGCGCAACCCGGTCATGGTTTTTCTCATCGATCGTTACCGGACCGGCGCGCGCTGGGCTGTCAAGAACCGCGTGATCGTTGTCGGCGCTGCCCTGGCTTCGTTGGCCGTCGCCCTTTTCCTGGCGTTCAGCGGTGTCATTGGCTCGGAGTTCCTGCCGCATTTGGACGAAGGCGCCATTTGGGCGCGCGGTGCCATGGCCAACAGCGTAGGCGAGACGGAAGGCACGCGCTTCACCCAGCAATCCCGTTATATCCTCGCCTCTTTCCCCGAGGTCACCAAGGTCGTTTCGCAAGCTGGCGCGCCCGACGATGGAACCGACACCGGCGGATTCGGCAACACGGAATACTTCGTCGACTTGAAGCCCAAGGATGAATGGCGGCCGGTCTTTCATCAAAACAAAGAAGAACTGATCGCCGCAATGGATCGCGAACTGGAGAAACACCCAGGGGCCTTCTGGAATTTCTCTCAGCCCATTGAGGACAACGTCGATGAAACCATGACCGGCACCAAAGGCGGACTGTGCGCCAAATTATACGGGCCGGATCTGGACGTTCTCGAGGAAAAAGGCGAACAGATCAAGGATGTCATGTCCAATATTGACGGGGTCAAGGATTTGGGAATTCAACGCGATACTGGCCAGCCGAATATCGACCTCACTGTTGACCGTCAGGCGGCTGCGCGTTTCGGCATCAATGTGGCCGATATTCAAGATGCGATTCAGACCGCGGTCGGCGGTAATCCTGTCAGCCAGGTCTTGCAGGGAGAGGCAGTCTACAACGTCGTGGTGCGCTATCAAAAACCCTATCGCGATACCAAGGAGGCCATCCAGAATATTCGACTCCTCACTCCCTCGGGTGAGCGCGTCTCGCTGGCCCAGGTAACCAAAGCCCAGGTTCGCGATGACGCCTACGACATCTACCGGGAAGACGGATCTCGGTACGTGGCTATCCGCTTTGAGGTGCGCGGGCGCGACCTGGGCACCACAGTCAAGGAATCCATCGACAAGATCGCCAGGAATGTGCAACTCCCTCGTGGCTATCACCTCGAATGGTCGGGAGAATACGCGAGCGAAAAGCGCGCCGAAAGCAGGCTGGCCCTCATTGTGCCACTCACCATCTTCTTGATCTTCATCATTCTCTACGCCATGTTTCGTTCCTTCAAGTGGGCGCTGCTGATTCTCGCCAACGTGGCCATGGCTCCCGTTGGCGGCTTGCTCGCTCTCCTTGTCACCGGTACATACTTCAGCGTGTCTTCCGGTGTCGGTTTCCTGGCGCTGTTCGGCGTCTCCGTCCAGACCGGTGTCATCATGTTGGAATACATCAACCAATTGAGAGTTCGCGGCTATACCGTCGTCGATGCCGCTGTCGAAGGCGCAGTCTTGCGGCTGCGACCGATCATGATGACGATGCTGGTAGCTACCCTGGGACTGCTTCCGGCGGCTGTGTCCCACGCCATAGGATCGGACTCGCAGCGTCCCTTTGCGATTGTCATTGTGGGGGGACTCATGGCAGCTCTCGCGATGAGCATCTTTCTGCTGCCCACTTTGTATGTCTGGGTGGCGCGAGAGGGCGACACGCTGCCTGAACCGGAAACGGGGGCATCCTTTGAACATTGATTTGGTTTCTTCACACATGCAACTTAAGACAATGCGCAAAAGTCTCGTAGCTGCTTGCGCATTCATCGTGGCGTCGGCGTTTACGCCGATTGTGCTTGCCCAGCAGCCACTTGAATGGGATCAGGTAAAAGCAAGGTTCATTGCCGCCAATCCGGCGTTAAAGGCCGATGCCGACAACGTGGACGAGATGAGGGCCGAGGAAATCACCGCTTTCCTCCGGCCAAATCCGCAATTCACTCTATCGGCGGATGGCAACCAGGTCGCGCCGCACAATGGCGTTTGGACTCCCTTCAAAGGCACCACTGAACAGCCGAATTTCAGCTACCTGCACGAACGCGAACATAAGCGCGAGTTGCGCCTTGAGAGTGCGCAGCAAGGCACGCGCATCACGCAATCGCAGCACGAAGATTTGCAGCGAAATATGATCTTTGCGCTGCGCGCGGCATTTGTCGGAACGCTCCAGGCGAAGTATATTCTGGATCTGGCGAAGGCGGACCTCGAATACTACGACAAGATCATCGGCATCAGCCGCGCGATGTTCAAAGCAGGCGCCATCGGCCAGATCGATCTGGACCGCATCGAGCTGCTTCGCGTGCAATACGAATCGGAGATCGAGAACGCGACTGTTAACCTGCGCACGGCCAAGATCCAGCTTCTGCAAATGCTCGACGATCGCACACCGGTCGACCAATTCGACGTGACCGGCCCATTCGATTTCAGTGACGCTCTGCAGCCATTGAATACTTACCGCGATGCCGCATTGGCGGCCAGGCCGGACTTGCACGCCGCGCTGCAGACGATTCAGCAGTCACAAACAAATCACAAGCTGGCTGTGGCAAACGGCTCAACCGATCCAACCTATGCCGGTTGGTTCACCAATAACTCCTCTACGAATAACCCCAATGGTCCACAGACTCTTGGTGCCGGCGTAAGCATCCCGTTGCGTATCTTCGACCGCAATCAGGGCGAAAAAAAACGCACGCTGATTGACATCGATCGCAGCCGGCAGGCCAGCGAGGCCACGCGTGCCCAGGTCTTCAGCGATGTGGACACAGCCTACGAGTTGGTTCGCAGCAACATTGCGCTTCTCAAGCCGTATAAGCAGAAGTACAACGATCAGGCGCTCCGCGTCCGCGACACCGTAACCTTCGCCTACCAGCACGGTGGCGCTTCGCTCATGGACTTTCTTAACGCGCAAAGCGACTACCGACAGGTGCAACTTGCCTATGCACAGTTACTCGGATCCTATCTAACGGCAGAGGGTCAACTTACTCTCGCCGTCGGCTCCGAAAAACTTCCGTAGACATCTTCCAAACGGATTCTGTATTCGCTCGCGGTGTCGCTTAAGTCGGCCATTTAACTCCAAGTGAGGTCAGGAAAACTGTATGAAACGGGAAGCGGTCAGCGCTCTTATTGAAGAAATCGGGATCTTTCCCGGCATCCGCGCGAAGTCGGGGGACCAGGCCCTGTACGTCGCTGAGACTCTGTATCACGCCGGGATCCCTGTAGCGGAAATCACTATGACCGTTCCCGGTGGGATCGAAGTAATTCGCAAGCTTGCGAAGGAGTTTCCAAATATGGCGGTGGGCGCCGGAACAGTCCTCGACGAGGAGACCGCCGAGCGTTGCCTCGACGCGGGAGCCCGTTTCCTCACCAGTACAGGCTTCGTTCCCGAAGTGGTTGCATGCGCACTGAAGAGAGATGTGGTGGCGATTCCGGGAGCTCTCACACCGACGGAAGTTATCGCAGCCATGAAAACGGGCGCGGACTTTGTGAAGATTTTTCCCGTCGGTCCGGTAGGAGGGGGTCTCTACATTCGCTCCTTGAAGTTGCCGTTGCCAGAAGTGAAATTGATCGCCGCGGGTGGAGTAAATCAGCAGACCGCAACAAGTTTCATTCTTGCCGGTGCATCTGCCCTGGGGGTTGGGACAGAATTGATTCCTCGCGATGCGGTCGAAAGGCATCAGGATGATCGCATTCACGAGTTGGCGCGACGCTTTCTGAGGTACGTGAGCGATGGCCGAGCTGCGGTCTAGGCTGACATCGTAACCGGGCATAAGTGGTCATTCCGGCGGACATGATCCTCCATACAATCTTTCTATAGAAGGTTCATGCTTCCTTCACGTCATCCGACCGAAGCTATAAGTGAAGGAGGTAGCACAATGACCCGAGTAATTCCCGTTGCCTTAACAATCGCGTTGGCTTTTGTTGCGGGCGCACAGTCGCCTGCGCAGCCTTCCAATACTGCTCGCTACACCAAGTCCGAGATCAAGCAATTGGTCCACGATGCACACACGCCCGAGCAATACCAGGCTCTTGCGCAATATTTCCGGTCGCGGCAGCAGGCCGACGAACAGCAGGCGCAGACGGAGAAGGCTGAGTGGGAGCGCCTCAGTGGAGGCGTAACAAGCGCAGCAGCCAAGTACCCGAGGCCGGCCGACTCGTCGCGAATTCAGTATGAAAACCTTTCCGATCGAGCGCAGCAGATGGGCCAGCGGGCAGAGCACTACGAAGAGCTGCTGGCAAAGTCACAGCACTAACTAGAGTCGGATCTATGAATAAGTGAGGGGCCAGAGCTTGACCGGATCACGGTCTTCGCTTTGGCCCTAACGTTTTCTTTGTGATTCGTTTATGTTCTCTTAATCCATCGTTATATAGCCTAACTTATCGGGCTCAGGAGCATAACGTCTTGTCTGCAATCAAGATTGCGGAATACCTCGGCAAGAACGACACGCCGTCCAGACTGCAATTCCTGGGCGAAAGCATGGTTGGGTGCTGGGCTATTGCGCTACTCACGTTTTCAGGGTACGAACTGCATTTCAATCCGGCGCCCGTAGGATTTCTGTTTCTCATTGTTGTAGTGTGCGTCGCAATCGTATGCGGATTCTGGCAGGCATCGATTGTGTCGGTGGTTGCATGCTTGTGCCTGGACTATTTCTTTTATCCCCCACTCCTGGAGTTCAGCGTCACCGATCCGCAGAACTGGGTGGCATTGGGGGCTTTCGAGATCAGCGCGCTACTCGTAAGCAGGCTTTCTTCGCGCGAGCAAATGAAATCGCGCGAGGCCCAGATGCAGCGTATGGCGATGGAGCAGCTGTACGAGCTAAGCCGGAGCACTTTGCTCATCAATATGCACCAGCCGCCGGGGCCGCAATTGACAAGACTGATTCAGCAGATATTTGCGGCGGATGCCGTGGCCGTATTCGACGCCGATTCGGGCACAAGCGATGTGACGGGCGCATGGGCAAAGGATGAACAGGATGCCGCGAAGGAATGCTACCTGAATCAGGCTGACGACGAGGATAAATCGACAAGAACCTCGAGGAGGATCTTGAGAGCCGGCGCAGGTCCGATTGGCGCCCTGGCTATCAGAGGACAACTCGGCCCACTGGTCATCAATGCTCTGGCATCGCTGACCGCGATTGCGCTTGACCGCAGCGTGTCCTTTCAGAAGGAAAACCAGATTGAGGCTGCTCACGAAAGCGAGCGGTTAAGGACCGCGGTCCTGGATTCGCTGGCGCACGCC
>Ga0302319_10011284_pt1 | contig 16961 bp, 12 predicted proteins | sample Bog_T0_2_FD_203319 | JGI IMG/M metagenome (GOLD analysis project Ga0302319, IMG submission 203319) | Peat permafrost microbial communities from Stordalen Mire near Abisko, Sweden - Bog_T0_2 | ecosystem: Environmental > Terrestrial > Soil > Wetlands > Peat | place: Sweden: Abisko, Stordalen Mire...
CGCGGCTGGCTATTCACCTGACCAGGTGGGGTCATTCGCCAATGTTGTGGAAGAGCGAATAGGTCAACTGATCCGGCTGTGACCGAGCGTCTCGGGCTCGCCGAACTGGATTCCATAGAGGCCTGAGTAAATGCCTCCGGAGGCGATAAGATCCTCATGGCGTCCCTGTTCCGCAATTGACCCGTCTTTCACGACGAAGATGATGTCTGCTGCCCGCACAGTCGAAAGCCGGTGCGCGATCACAATGGAAGTCTTGCCTTTCATCAGACGGTCCAGCGCATCGAAGACCAGCTTCTCTGCCTCCGCGTCGAGACCTGAACTCGGTTCATCGAGAATCAGCAGGGGAGTGTTGCGAATTACCGCGCGCGCTATGGCAATGCGTTGCCGCTGACCGCCTGAGAGCGTCACTCCACGCTCGCCCACAATTGTGTCGTAGCCTTTGGGCATTTTCTCGATGAACTCGGATGCATTTGCCAGTTCTGCCGCTCGCACAATCTCCTCGCGGGTCGCCTCCGGCCGTCCATAGGCGATGTTGTGCCACACCGTGCCCTGGAACAGCAGCGTTTCCTGCAGCACAAAACTGATGTGTTCCCGCAGTGACCGCTGCTGGTATCTGCGCACGTCTTCGCCATCGATTCTCACGATGCCGGAATCGGGATCGTAAAACCGCGGAATCAGGCTGATGATCGTTGTCTTTCCCGCGCCGGTCGGCCCCACAAACGCCGCCACCTGGCCCGGCTTGATCCTGAAGCTCATGTCCTGGATAATCGGACTCCCGGGCTCATAAGAAAAATTAACGTGCTCGAATTCGATCGCACCTTCCAGCCGCCGGATTGGCCGCGCACCGGGCAAATCTTTAATCTCGCGCTCCGTGTCCAAAACTTCGCGGATTCGTTCATACGCCACCGAAGCTTTTGACCACGAATCCGTCATCTTCGATAGGTCCTGCATCGGTTTGTACATCTTGCCGAGGTACCAGATGAACAGAACCAGTGACCCCGGATCCAGTTGGCCCGCCAGCACGAGCCTCGCTCCAAACCACAGCACCAGGCCCGTGCCCACCGCCACGATCACCTCGACGATCGGGGACAGTCTCGCCTTCAGACCGCGTGCTTTCAAGGCGATCTCGACGTTCTCGAGGCTCTCCTCTTCAAGGCGCTTCAGCTCATATTCCTCACGCGCGAACGCTTTCACCACGCGCATTGAGGAAAGAACTTCCTGGATCACCGAAACAATTTCGCCTTCCTTCTTGCGCACCGCCCGGGAAGCCTTTTTGATGTTTCGTGTGTACTTGAACACCACTATGGCCAGCGCCGGCAGCACCGAAAGCGCAATCAGCGTGAATCGCCAGTTGACGTAAAACATCACGCCGACCATTCCCGTCAGCGTGATCACGTCCAGCAGCGAATCGAGCAGATTGGAAGTAATGAAGCTCTGGATGGAATCGATATCGCTCGTCACCCGGCTGATCAGATCGCCCGTGCGTGACTGATCGTGATAAGCCAGCGACAGCCTCTGCATGTGGAAATAAACCGTCTGCCGCAAGTCGTGAGTCACCCACTGGCCCACGGTCGTCGTCAACAGCTTTTCTGCGTAAGAGCAAAGTGCGCCCACCGCCGCAATCACGAATACCGCAAACGCCGCCAGCTTGAGGATGGCCAGTTTATCCGTGCCGGCTGCCAGAAAAATGAGGTGATTCAGCCAACCGTTCGCGGATTCTTTGCTCTTAAGGACGTTGTCCAGGACGACTTTGAGGGGCCACGGCTCCAGCAGATTGGTAATGGCTTCTCCGATGGCAGCGAGGACGCCGAGTATCAGTGACTTGGTGTGAGGGCGCAGCAGCTCACGGATCGTGAGTTTCCGGCCGGAATGCGGCGCAGTCGGGTCCAGCAGCGTCGGAACTGTATTAGTTTTCGCCACGCAGATTAACGCGCCAACGCCTTTATATTAGCGTTCATTCATTGGGGCCGAAAACCAAGTGTCTCGAAGACTTTGCGAACGGCCACGTGTATCAGGCCGTCTTCAATCCGAAGCATCACGCTCTGTTCGCCGATCCGCGATGCTTCGGCAATTGCGTCTGTCAGGGGAAGCTTGCTTTCCAGGTTCAGCTCGGCTGGGCCGTCGCGGTCGGGACGCAGCACCAGATGGTCTTTATCGAGAACCAGCACTTCGAATCGGTCCCAGCGCTGCTCTTCGCAAAAACGCCGAATGGGTGGCGGAAATTCGATGGCATTTTTGCGAACCCGCGCCAGGTAGTTGCCTTCCGGTACGGTCATATTGGTAACGCCATCATATGAGTAATGCCATCAGGCGGGTTCCGTTCCCGTAACGCGAGCCCGGATGGCGTCCTGCGCGAAAACGATTTTCACGTCCGTACCCGTGGGTGTGGCGGCTGCTCCATGAATGACGGCCCCGCTGGAGTCGAGGACGATGGCATATCCTCTCGCGAGGACGAGACGAGGATCCAGCTGGCCCAGCCGCGCGGCCGCATTTTCATAGCGCCTGCGCCGGGCTGTGAGTTGAGCGCGCATAACTGAGAGTGCATGAAATGAGGCGTTGTTGAGCCGTTCCCGGTCGCGGCGCAGCCGGGGACGAATGTCGAATACACTGAGACGCCCTTCGAGAGCCCGGCGCGCCCGCTCCCGTCCGGCAATTCCGCGGCGGAATGCGGCACTGATTCGCTCCACCGCATCGTCCACCCGCTGATTGCGCCGCGCGACACTTCGTTCGAGTAAGGTATGGGCGCGTGTGATCGCCTGATCGTGCAGGCGGCGCGCCATCATAGCGAGGCGGTATCGCAGGGCACGCGTGGCGTGCAGACGCGCATTGTCGATGCGGTCCAGCAACTCCTGTCTGGTGCAGACAATCATTTCGGCTGCGGCTGAAGGCGTAGGGGCGCGCAGATCGGCCACGAAATCCGCGATGGTTACATCCGTCTCGTGCCCAATCGCGGATACGACGGGTAGCGGCGATTCTAAGATGGCACGCGCGATGGCTTCTTCATTGAACGTCCAGAGATCTTCCAGAGATCCACCGCCGCGGGCCAAAACCACGACTTCGGCCCAACCGGAATTCCCGAAATAATCGAGGCCGCGACGGATGTCGTCGATCGAGCCGGGACCTTGAACGCGGGCAGGGAAGAGTCGCACATGAAGCCCAGGAAAACGGCGGGAGAGGATCTCGATGAAGTCGCGAATCACAGCGCCCTGGGGCGAGGCTATGATTCCGATACGCCGCGGAAAAGTGGGCAGTGGCCGCTTGTGCGCGCTATCGAAGAGACCCTCGGCAAGCAGCTTTTGCCTGAGCTGATCGAATGCCAGTTGCAGAGCGCCCTGGCCCTGCGGCTCGATGGCCTCCACCACGAACTGGTATTCACTGCGTTGCTCATAGATGTCGACGCGCCCGCGGACGAGCACCTGAACGCCGTCTTTGGGGCGGAACTTCAGTCGCCAGTAGGTCAGTTTCCAGCAGACGCATTTGATCTGCGCGTCACTGTCCTTGAGCGTGAAATAGCAGTGTCCGCTTGACACCTGTTTAGTCCCGGAGATTTCACCCGAGATCCAGATGTTGGTAAGGCCGCGCTCGAGCGCCGCGCGAATGGCGTCGCTGATTTCTCGCAATGAGAATATCTGGCGTTCCGGAACGAAATTGAGGGCGAATTGTTCCATTGAGAGCGGTGCGCAACATCAGTGTAGCGGGAGATCAAAAATGAGCGCTGGGGTACACTGATCGAAAGAACGTCTTCGCTCTTTTCCCCGGTCGTCTAATGGTAGGACAGCGGCCTTTGACGCCGTGAATCGTGGTTCGAATCCATGCCGGGGAGCCAGTTTTGATTTTGAACACTTTCACGGGCTCTACGCCATTAATGGGGGCAAGAAGCCTCTGACCGATCTTAAGAACACATTACCTTAACCATCAGTCTGTAATTGGTTGAAGTTGAGAAAGCCGTAGGCTTGACGTTGCAGAACTTCCATTTTGGTATGGGATCCTTCGGTGATGGCGTTGCTTCTGGTGAAGCGCCCATGGTAGCGATTTCTTCTCTCCAGGAATGGAGCGTATGGCCGCGCTGGACGACGCATCGCTCCGGTTTCAAATCGACCAGACGCACTAAGCTCCAAAAATTTTAAACACAAATATCCCCTCCTCCTTGCGCATTACAGGTCAGAGCCAAAAACGAGGTCGCCTCGGCGAACCTCCGGAGGCTTTGAGTTCCGGCCGCGCGCGCCCGGAGATCAACCGAAAAGGGACGATATGCGGAGGCTCGGAATTAACCTTAGGCACCGGGGGATGCGAAGTTTGTTGCTTGCGGTCTGCGCAGCAGTCTTCATGACTGGCGCCGCGGCGCAGAATATCAATACCGTCGCAGGGGGAGGCAGTCCCCTCGGTCTGGCCGCCACTGCCTGGGGCGCCAGTGGACCCGGCGGCGCAGCCGTCGATGCGAGCGGCAACGTTTATCTCGCGGTCGGTAATCAGATCTGGATCGTGAATGCCGCCGGAGTTGTGACCGGCCTGGTCGGAACCGGCACAGGGGGTTACAGCGGCGATGGCGGACCTGCCTCCAGCGCGACATTGAACCTCCCCACGGGCGTCGCGCTCGATGCCGCCGGCAACATTTACATCGCCGACCAGCAGAACAACGTAGTCCGCAAAGTTACCGTCGGCACCGGCATAATCACCACGTTCGCCGGCAACGGCACCTATAGTTTCAGCGGCGACGGTGTACCAGCGACCGACGCTCAACTGGCCGGTCCTGCCGGCGTCGCGGTCGATTCCTCCGGCAACCTGTATATCGCCGATGAAGGCAACAGGCGCATTCGCAAGGTTACCGCCGCAACGGGCTTCATAAGTACGGTCGCCGGCGATGGCGGATCGGGCTATAACGGCGATGGCGAACTGGCGATCGACGCGACACTTAATTTCCCCACTGGCGTGGCGGTCGATTCCAGCGGCAATATTTACATCGCCGACAGCTCTAACAACCTCATCCGTGAGGTTTCGGCAGCCACAGGCTTTATCAGCACGATAGCCGGAGGCGGAGCGGGCACCGGCAGTGGTGTACCCGCGACCAGCATCCATCTGGATTCCCCCGTCGGCATCACCCTGGGTTCGAACGGCAACCTCTATATCGCCGATTCGGGGAACTGCCTGATCCGCAAGTTTACCGTCGGGGGCAATATCAACACCGTGGCGGGCGACGGCTCATGTGCTTACTCGGGGGATGGCGGAGCCGCCACCAGCGCCGCATTGAATAGCCCTACTGGCGTCGCAGTGGATTCGAGCGGCAACCTGTACATCGCCGACTACGCTAACAACCTGGTCCGCAAAGTCACGGCGGCCACCGGCAAGATCGGCACATTCGCCGGAAACGGTACACCCGGCTTGGCCGGCAATGGCGGCGAGGCCACCAGCGCCGAGCTTCATTTTCCCACTGGCGTCGCCGTGGATTCCGCCGGCGACATTTACATCGCCGACACCAACAATCAGGTAATCCGCAAGGTCACGGCGGCCACCGGCGATATCACCACCTTCGCCGGTAACGGCACCACAGGCTACAGCGGCGATGGCGGACCAGCCATCAGTGCGCAACTATATAATCCCTACGCTATCGCGGTCGATTCCGGCGGCAACCTGTACATCGCCGACACAGGCAATGCGGTAATACGCAAAGTTACGCCGGCCGGCGTTATCAGTACTGTCGCGGGGAACAACACCGCCGGTTACAGCGGTGATTTGGGACCTGCCATCAGCGCCGAGTTGCGCAGCCCCTTCGGTGTCGCGGTGGATGGCAGCGGCAACCTTTACATCGCCGATGCGAGCAACCAGGTAATTCGCATGGTAACCGCGGCCACCGGTATCATCACCACCATCGCCGGCAACGGCACGAATGGCTACAGTGGCGATGGCGGACCCGCCACCAGCGCCCACCTGAGTCTCCCCTTTGGCGTCGCGGTGGATTCGAACGCCAACGTCTATATCTCCGATTCCAACAATAGCGTGATTCGTAAAGTTACCGCTGCCACCGGCGTTATCACCACCATCGCCGGAAACGGCACGGCTGGTTACAGCGGCGATGGTGGGCCGGCGACCGGCGCCGAACTGTACTATCCTTATGGCATCTCAGTGGATTCCGGCGGCAATATCTACGTCGCCGACTCATCCAATAGTGCAATCCGCAAGTTCACGGCCGGTGGCAATATCACCACCTTCGCCGGCACCGGTACGTTTGGCTATAGTGGCGACGGCGGACAGGCCAGCAGCGCCGAACTGGCCTCACCGGAAGGCGTCACCGTAGGCGCCGGCGGTCTGGTCTTCGTGGCCGACAGCGGCAACAATCGCATCCGCGCCATCACGGTGCCCGCAGGCCTGGCTACGCATTTCACGGTCAGCGCTCCCGCCGCGGCCACGGCGGGAACCGCCTTCAACAACCTCGTGGTGACCGCGCTGGATGCCAACAACGACACAGTTACCGGTTATGGCGGCACTATCCATTTCACCAGCACCGACGGCGCGTCGGCGCTGCCCGCCAACGCCACGCTGACCAATGGGGCCGGCACCTTCAGCGCCACGTTGAATACCCCCGGCAATCAGACCATCACCGCCACCGATACGGTCACGGTTACCATCACGGGCGTTTCGGGAACGATCGCGGTGAGCGGGGGCCCGGCTACCCATTTCACGGTTACCGCTCCGGCGGCGGCCACGGCGGGAACTGCTTTCAACAACCTGGTGGTGACCGCGCTCGACGCTAATAACAACACCGCGACCGCTTACGCCGGCACGGTGCATTTCTCCAGCACCGATGGGGCCGCGGCGCTGCCCGCCAACGCCACGCTGATCAATGGGACCGGCACATTCAGCGCCATCCTGAAAACGACCGGTAACCGGACCATCACCGCCGCCGACACCATCTCGGGTTCCATCACGGGCACAACAGGGACAATCACGGTGACCGCAGGCCCGGCCACGCACTTTACATTGACCGCTCCCGCCGCAGCCACGGCGGGAACTGCTTTCAACAACCTGGTGGTGACCGCGCTCGACGCCAATAACAACACTGCGGCAGCCTATGCGGGCACGGTGCACTTCACCAGCACCGACGGTGCCGCGGCGCTGCCTGCCAATGCTACGCTCACCAACGGGACTGGCACATTCAGCGTCACCCTGAATACCATCGGCAACCAGACCATCACTGCCACCGACACCGTGACCGCCGGGATCACGGGCACGTCGGGTTTGATTGCCGTGAATCAACCGCAGCCTCCTGCTCCTGCGCCGCCGTCCTACTATCCGCCCAATCTGACGATGAGTTTTGGACTGACATCGATGCCGCTCGGGGGCACCACGACGCTGACTTTCACGCTGTCGAATCCTAACCAGACTCTTTCTCTGAGCGGCGTGGGATTTACTGACGAGCTTCCGGCCGGGTTGATCGTGACTTCACCGGGCAGTTCCGCGAGTTCCTGCGGACCAGTCACGACTACGATGGAGAGCATCAATCTATCCGCCGGAACTCTGGGCCTAAACGGGACCTGCAGTTTCTCGATTACAGTCATGGGGGTCGCGGTGGGGACGCAGAATGACACTACTGGCCCAGTCGCATCGGCGCAGGTGTCGGGCTCCAGCTCCGCGTTCGCGCAGCTCAATGTGACCCAGGGGACTGAGTCGATTATGAGCAGCGGTTCGTTCGTGCAGGGCGCCATTGCGCCCAATTCGATTCTGACTTATTTTGGGCCGGTAATTTGTCTGCCTAATGAACAGGTGCTGATAAACGGCACGGCAACGAAGATTCTGTTCGCTAATGCGACGCAGATCAATTTCGTTTCTCCGGGATCGCTGGTGGGGGGGGCCGTCACGCTTCAGATCGTCTGTACCGGCTACGCGCCGGTAACGCTCACGGCTCCGGTGGCGACGGCCAATCCGTCGATTTTCACGCAGAATGAAACCGGGAAGGGAGAGGGCGCCATCCTGAATCTCGACGAGACGGTAAACTCCCCAGCCGCGCCCACCCAGCAGGGCAGCTACATATCGGTTTATGGAACTGGCTTTGGTGCATTCGCTCCCTCCGGTCCTGACGGCCTGCAGCATCTGGTGGCGACAGTGACGGCAAACATCGGCGGAGTAGCCGCGACCGTGGTCTACGCGGGCGAGGCACCAGGTGAGACATCCGGTCTGCAGCAGATTAATATTCGGGTACCGACCGGAATTGCAGCAGGGCCGGCAGTGCCGATTCTGCTGTCGGCGAACGGCGCAGCCACGCAGAACGGAGTGACGCTGGCCGTGCAGTAGAAGTTCGCTGCGAAGGAATCTTGTATTCCGTAGGTGTTCCCGGTTTTCCTCTCAAGGAATGGTATACGGTGGGCTCGCTGCACTCGCCCGGACGGAGGTTTCTTACAGCGGCTTAGTGACGTCCTTTTCAAACATAGTGTGCACTTGATGGCCGTACCATAAAGGGCGCTACCTCCCCTTCCAGTCGGCAAGGAGCGTCTGTGCTTCCGTACGCCGCCGCTCCTCGGCCGGATCCAGAGCCCTTCGCGAAGTGATCGCAGCATAGCGGTCCATGGCAGTATTTACAGCCGACAAGCCATCTTGCCTCCGCCCGGATTCAGCGAGACAACGCGCCAAAAATATATAGTCCGCCGCAGTTTCACTGAGTGGTTTTTGGTTTTCCGGGTCCCGCATTGCGATGGCTTCGTTTGCCGTGATCGAGGCACGAACTTCGCTAATCGCGTTCGGCCAGAGTTTCTGCGCCATGTAAACATCGGCCCGGGCGCGGGCAATCTCGGCGCGAAACTCAAGGCAAATCAGAGAATCCGGCTGCTGCTTCTCGAGTGCGGCCGCATAGTTCTCCGCCTGAGTGAGGTCTTCCAGCGCCTCCCCGTATCCTTTGGAATCAGTCGCGGAATCTGCCAGACGGCGATACAGCTGAACGAAGATCTGCTCGTTCGCGGAAGCTCCGGCGGTGCTTGTGTCCGCGAGCTTCCTGAGCATTACGACGCCGCGGTTCCATGTGGCGGCGGCGCCTTTCCTGTCGTTTTCGCCCTGTTGCCAGTCTCCGAGCTCGACGTCGAAATAGGCAAGATCGAACAGCGCCCTCCGGTTATCAGGATCGGCGGCGATCATTCTTTCGGAAGCCGCTGCGCAGACATCCAGCTGGCGCCCAACCTCGAGTCTCGGAAAAACGTCCTCCCCAACACCCGCTCGCACAAGCCGCGCCGCCCAAATGGTAGCTATACAAACGACCCGCAGCTTCGGGATGCTTGCCGGATCGGCCGCCGCCACGCTCCGGTAGCCATCGAGCGCCGGTTGGGCGTGCTCCAGTGCCTCGGCCCGCCGGCCCGCAAGTTCGTACTGTTCGGCAAGTTTCACATGAGCGGTAGCGACGCCTGCGGTGGAACCAACGGTACCGCCTTCGTCGTGGGCAATCTGCAATCGCAAGGCCAGCATGCGGGAATACGCCGCGATCGCCTCGCCGCGAGCGCCGGCATAGGCGAGCGCATCGCCAAGCAGGCTCCAGGCTTGACCGTGAATGTCTCTCTCCTGGCGGAACGGCGCCGCCGGACCGTCTTCTCCCAGCGCCAGCGCCAGTTTGAAATAACGGGCAGCGGCGCCGTAATCGTCCTTGCCAAGCATCGCCTGGCCAAGCCGGACGTAACCCCGCATGCGATCCATCAGGAACTCCGGCGAGGGGTCGGCGATCCCATCCCGAATGGCCAGCGCCTTACGGTAACTGGCCTCCGATCCCGGGATATCGCCCAGATTCGAAAAATAAATATTCCCCTGTACGTCACCCAGGCGGTCATATCCGCGGGCGATTTCCTTGAGCAATTCCCGGTTGCCCGCGGCGTCCTTCAACAAAAGGTCGTAGTAACGAAGCCCCGTGTCGACGGCCAGTTTGCGGGCGGGCGTCGCGCCGGTCAGGTTCGCAATGGAATCGTGGAAATCAAAAAGAAACTTTCCGGCCATTTCGCGGGTCTGCTGAAAATTGCGTTCCGCACGTTCCCTGGCGCTTTCCGCAATCCTTTTCTGCGCTTCGGCTTCGCTCCGCTGACGGTCCGCCTCGGCGTGCTCGTCTTCGGCCTGTAGCCTCGCGGCGGCCGATTTTGTCGCTTCCGTACGGGCGATCTCCCGTTCCTGTTCGGCTTCAGCCCGTCGCGCTTCCGCGATCTGTTTTTCCGATTGTGCTTTCCGGGCCTGCCATAAAGTCGAGGTCACGCCGGCGACGATACTGACGACCATCAGACCGGCGGCCAAAGTCCCGATCCTGTGCCGGCGCATGAACTTGCCGCAACGGTAAACAAGGCTTTCATCCCTCGCCTCCACCGGCAAACCTGCAAGATAAGACCGCAGGTCTTTACCAAGTTTTTCGACGGAAAGATATCTGCGTTCGGGCTCCGCTCGCAGGGCCATGTGCAGAATGGTGTCGAGGTCCCCTCCGACCCGCCGTACCCACCGCGCATTCCTGCCGCTCCGGAGCGCTGCCGCACTCACCTTCTCTTCCCCGCTTTGTGGCCTCGATCCCGCGAGGAGTTCGAACAAAACCACGCCGAGCGAGTAGACGTCTGTGGATGTACCCACTACGCTGCCCGCAACTTGCTCCGGACTGGCGTATTCCGGCGTCAGAGCCCGTAACGGGATGCGGGTTTCCAGAGTCTCTCCGCGGTCGAACCCATCGCCAAGCACTTTGGCGATCCCGAAATCCAGCAGCTTCGGATTGCCGTCAGGGCCTACCAGAACATTGCCGGGTTTCAGATCCCGGTGGATCACCAGATTGCGGTGCGCATAAGCCACGGCATCGCAGACTTTAGCGATCAGTTCGCATCGCTGCTCCACCCCCAGGCCGCGTTCGTCGCACCAGTCATTGATCGGCAGACCCTCCACGTAATCCATCACGATGTAAGGCAAGCCATCAGCGGTCGTACCGCCGTCAAGCAACCGCGCAATATAGGGATGATCCAAAGCCGCCAGAATGCGGCGTTCCCTCTGGAACCGTTCCACTACGGCGGCTGTATCCATGCCGCGCTTAATGACCTTGATGGCGACGCGTCTCGAAAATTGCCCGTCTGCGCGAATGGCCAGGTACACCACCGACATGCCGCCGCGCCCCAGTTCCCGCTCCACCCGCCAGGGTCCCAGCAGGGTACCTTCGAGACGCACATTGGTCAGGATGCTGCGTGCTCCCTGCTCCACAGCTTCCTGAATATCGGGTCCGCTGGAGTCGTAGCGCAGAAGGGAAAAAACTTCGTCCCTGAGTTCCTCGTCCCCCTGGGACTGCTCCTCAACTAACTGCCGCCGCTGTTCCGGCGGCAACTCGGCGGCTGCCACGAAAAGGCTTTGCACCTTTGTCCACCGCTCCCGGCTGAGAGGACTTCGCAACCTGCAACGCTCCTTATAATACTTAAGCGTTATCCGGAGCGCGATTTGAAGTTGAGGATTCCATTTCCCGCCGCAGCCATGCCTGTGCCGTTCTGATTTGCCAGTTGACCTGATTGAGAGTGATCCCCAGTACTTCCGCCATCTCTTCCGATGTGAGGCCGCCGAAGTACTTGAGTTCCAGAAGACGGGCCTTCTCTCCGTCCTGCCGCTCCAGATCCGCCAGGACATCGTCGAGCACAATCAGAGTCGCTGTTTTTTCTCCAACGGCAGCGGTCGATTCTTCAAGTTCCACCCGCCATCCGCCGTTTCGTTTATCGGCATTCCGGGCCCGTGCGCGGTCCACCAGAATCTGCCGCATGATGCGCGCCGCCACGCAGCGAAAATGAGCGCTGTTGCGGAAATCGGGGTCTCCGGAGCCTGCGAAACGGAGGTATGCCTCGTGAACCAGCGCCGTCGGCTGCAGGGTCTGACCAGCGGGTTCGCGGCTCAGATAGCCAGCCGCCATTCGCTTCAATTCCGCGTAAACCAGCGGGATCAACTGGTCCAAAGCAGAGCCGTCACCGTCCTTCCAGGCCTGGAGCAGGACCGTGACCGACGGTTTATCGCCGTTCATTCGTCTGGATTCTAACATTTTTTCAGAGACCCACTCCAAAACGCCTTCGCTTCTCCGCGTTACGAGTCAGGAGACCGAAACAAGGCTCTCCGGTAAAAACAGGCGGTAATTCAAACGGAGGCATCGAATTGAAATCAAGGTTCCAGCATTTCGCCGTCGCGACCTGCGCCCTCTCCATCGAGTCAGAATCATGACAAAGTTGAAGCGCAGCCAAGCCATTTTCTTCTTACCAGCGACCCTTCTGTTTATCGGCCTGGCTGCACCAAAGCTGGAAGCCGATGTGATTTGGAATTATTCGGGCACTGTAACGGACGATTGCATCCTCGGGCCGTGTTCTGACGGCAGCCTTCTGATAGACACGCTCAACCTTACGATCACTTTCAGTGGCAGCCAACTGGCAGACAATCTAAACTCTGTTGACCTGAATGCAGCATCCGACATCATTTCCTGGACACTGTCAGATACCCAGGGTTACATCGATTTCTCTTCAACGGATGCGGGAGATGCCGTGTACGACTCTTTCACCACGAACGCCGGCGGTAACATCACTCCCAACACGTATTTTACTGTTTTAGGGCCGAATTACGGCCTTCCGGATTCAGTAGGAGCCGCTGTTTCAAGCTGCGAAGAAGGGTACTGCGACGAGGTCTTCGTTTACGATCAGGAGCAAACTTTCTCCGCCGTTGAAGCGGATTCAGACGGAGTTTGGAGCAGTTCCCCTGAACCCTCCACTACACTCCTGATGGCCACGGGCGGGGGAATTCTTCTGCTCGCACTACGGCGTAAGTATCGGCTATCTATCGAGGTGCTCGGACGCAGCCGTCTGCTGCGCGAAGGGGCCGCACAAAAAGCGCTCTCTCAACAAGGATTCACTCAAATGACGAAAGATAATTGAAGTTCACGCCAGGCCACATTGGCAGGGACCATGGCAAGTGGCCAGCAGTTATTCATACAAAGCCTGCTGCCGGTCAGTCCTTCATTGACGACCTTTTTACGGTCCCGGAACGATGGCGCCGTCTTTGCACCACCGCGGCCTACTTCCCTGTAAGCGGGACAGGTGGGCGGAGCCACCTTCCCCACACCGGCAGGCGTCAAAACCAGCCTGATTACCGGCCCAATGGCAAATGCCGACTATACCGTCAGAGTTCAGCTAAATATTACAGGTAACACGGTAATGGTCACGCCGAGCGGCGCCACTATGGCGGACGCCGCCGGAGTCCTCAGCGTCACATTCTGACGAATTAGCCCAAATCGTAACCGGACGCGTATTACGCGTGCGTGTTCACTGAAGCAGTTAATCAAGCGGCCCTTCTGGCTGCCAGAACTGCAGGCGAGGGGTAGTGGGACCAAAGGCTTAACGCGGGTTACCGCTGGATGCAGGTTGGGGTGCAGAACGGCTGACGACAGTCTGCATACCCTCATCCAGATACCGATATAATGCTTACTCGACCGCTCGCAGGGCCGTTCGGGGTGAAGTCATGCTCCTTGCTTGAGCGGGCACCTTGACTCGCACCCGCGGGCGCGTATAAAATTTTATACATGCTGGTCGTATGGACGATGAAAAAACAGATCCGTTGGTTAGGGTCTGCCTACGATGATCTGCTGGCATTCCCAAATGACGCTCGGAAGGAAGCGGGTTTCCAGTTGGGGAAGGTCCAGGCTGGGCTTGAGCCGACCGACTGGAAGCCGTTTGACGAAGTGGGTGCGGTGCAAGAGAGATTCGCATCCGGGACGCGAGCGGCATCTACCGTGTGATGTACCTCACCAAATTCGAGGAAGCCATCTACGTCCTGCATTGCTTCCGGAAGAAGACTCAGGTGACCAGAAAGCAGGATAAGGCTATTGCGGCGGCGCGCTATCGAGCCGTGGTCTACGCGAGGAAGGAAAAGAAATGAAGATCGACACCGCAATCCGCCATGTGACAAAGCCGGGAGCGAACCTCTTCCTGGAACTGGGTTTTACGCCGGACGAGGCCAAACGTCTACAGGCTGCGTCCCGCAAACAGATCAATGACACGCGGCTGCTGAAGCAGCAACTGATGGAAGAGCTGTCGGTCTGGATTGCGAAACATCACTTAAAGCAGGCCGAGGCCGCCGAGATTCTGATGGTCTCGCGCCCGCGTGTGTCCGACGTGGTGAACAAAAAAACGGCTAAGTTCACCATCGATACGCTCGTGGAAATGCTCAGCCGCGTCGGCAAACCGGTCAAGCTGGCGATCAGTTGACCAGCTGATGTTCTGGTGAGGGAATTGTCGGGCGATATTCGCGCCACCTCTTCTCTTGTAATCAATACGTTACGGGCGGAGAGGTTGTTGTAAACTATGGTTTCCGGGGAGCCATAAGGTTGACAGGTTCTTCAAACCAGAGAGGTTTGAGGGGTCCGCTCCTGGGTCGTCAACTTCAGCGGTGCTTCCCTGGCTGCACTCGTCTGGACCCGATCGCCTCTGCAATGATCGCAGTCACAAAGCTATTGATACTCACTCCCTCCTGTTCGGCCTGCGCCGTGAGCTTTGAGTAGAGCGTACGCGGCAAACGTTGCCGCCACTGCGCCGCTTCAATACCGGGTTTCGGCACCTTCCGGCCGGATTCCTGGAACACGGCAACGCAATCGCGCAAGGCTTCTCTGCCGTTGGCGATGGCTTCTTCGATCGTCTCGCCGTCAGACATGCATCCGGGGATATCCGGATATTCCACCAAATAGCCGCCGCCCTCTTCTTTGGAAAGCGGGCGGACCGTGAACTGGTACGCATCAAGATTCCGCTTTGTTCTTATGCTCATTCTGTTTGACCTCCACCGCACTGTCGATTAACGCCAGAAACTGTCTGATGTAGACGGGCTTAATCGGCCGCTTCGCGGGAACCGATACGATTTCGCGCATCCCGGAAGCACTGAAGATTACGTGGTTGCCTCCGTGACCCGGTCGCCGCCACTCAACTCCGTTTCCATCCGCTACCGCCTGCAACTCATCGATGCGCCAGCCATCTTGATTCATGCGCATTTTCTGGAGCGTCTTACCTGCGGCGGACACGTACAAAATGGTACCGCATACGGTATCTCCGTGCGGGCTGGCCAAGCACCCGGATTACAGGTGGCTGTCTGCAAACCTGGACCGCAGACCACGCAGTCCAGCGCCAGCGACTCTACTGTCAGACAAGCATCATGCAGAATCAATAAGCTGCAAGCGGAGAGGTTGTTGCATACCCCGTTTTTCGGGGAGCCACATAGGTAGGGGATGCAGAACGGCTGACGACAGTCTGCGTCGGAGCCAAACACGCTCTTAGCATTTAACCAATCCGTGTTACGCTCAAAAAACAGGAGATATCATGTATGAAAAATTACTTAATGGTGGTGGCGTTGTTGGCAACGGCATTTGTGAGCACAGTCAAAAGCCAACGACATCACTTATAACGTCGATCTGTCAGGGGACGGGGTGAGCGTGATCGGCACAATTACGACCGATGGAACAATTGGAACTATATCTGAAGTCGACCTTCAGGGGCCTGGCTGGGACCTTTTCGTTTCTGACGGAAGCACTACGACCGAGATTACCGCCGCTAACGGCTATTTTGGAACATCTGACCCCGCCAATTTATTCCAAGCCACGAGTTCGGAACTCACGTACAATGCCGCTGGGGGCACGGGTTACGACTTGTTTTGGGGCCCCGGTACGGATAGTTTTTTTTGTCTTCAGGCGGCGGGTGGTTGCAGCCGCGCCGACGACTCTGATCCCGGATATGCCGTGAGCCTGAATTCGGGAGCTTCGAGCCCTCTCGTATACAACGTACCTGAATCCGGTGTATTTGTCGTCGGCACGACTGAAGGTGCAAGCGCTCCTGAGCCTGCTCCCGGGATGCTTATGATCGGTGGATTGGGCATCTCGCTCCTGGTAAGAAGCCGGATTGGGGCTCAGGCCACCAAAACGAACCTCTAAACCCGAACCTCTCTTCCCATCCTTGCAGAAGGTTCATCGTTAAACGCCGGGTTGACTGCGGCCAGCCGCAACCGAACAGTTGGTCCGAACAGGGAGATAGGTAACAGACCAGTCCAGGGACATGGGTGACAGTTTATCGAAGTTGAGCAGGGGTCACCTGAGCCAGATTGTAGCTGGTTACCGGTCTGGTTGTGCAGGGCCGGGATCTTCGAGTTCCTTTTCATCAGGAAGGTTTTGATTTTTCAGTTCGCGGGGCTGCTTTCGGCTGAAGCGATTTCGGCAGCCGTCCAGCCAGCCGAGTTCGACTGGTCCGTAATAAACACGCAGCCAGCGTTCGTCAAGCGGTTTCAGACCCAGCGGCTCGTAACGAAAAACCTCGCTGATGTAGGTTCTCTCACCTTTCCACTTCACGCTACCCTGCTGTGACACACGACGCACTTCGGTGCTGTCGTCATACTCCAGTTCGGAAGCGCGACGCGGATACTCCAGCAAGCTTCGCCGATAACAGGCCGTCGGCGTCAGGTCGCCCAGCGCTTCGTGTGGGCGGTGCTCGTTGTACTGGCAACGGAACCGGTCAAACGCGTTCTGCTGCAGGCGACTGGTAGCCTCTGGCGGGCATGGCCGTCGCCTGTTTCAGATTGCGGTGCATTCATTCATGCCGCCCGTTGTCCTGTGGCGAGGCAGGGCGGCTGCGCTCCGGGGTGATCCCCAGCCGGACGAACCACATCGATAACCGGCTCAGCCCGCCGGGCGCAACGGATGCAAACGGCACTCCGTTGTCGGTGTGGATGACACCAGGCATCCCGTATTCCCGAAACGCCGCTTCGAAGACGGCCTGCGCGTGCGTGTAGCCGGTGCGCTCCACGATCTGGCAGCGCAGCAGATAACGGCTGGAGGCGTCGGTGATGGTGAGCGGATCTAGGAGTGTGTCGGAGTGAAAAAAGCGGTGCGGATCTGTTGAGATCGGAAATCCCGCTTGGCGAGAACGCAAACGCGCGCTTTCGGCAGCCGGGACGACTGTGATCGCCTGCCAGGTGTTAGTGCG
>Ga0302319_10011285_pt1 | contig 16959 bp, 16 predicted proteins | sample Bog_T0_2_FD_203319 | JGI IMG/M metagenome (GOLD analysis project Ga0302319, IMG submission 203319) | Peat permafrost microbial communities from Stordalen Mire near Abisko, Sweden - Bog_T0_2 | ecosystem: Environmental > Terrestrial > Soil > Wetlands > Peat | place: Sweden: Abisko, Stordalen Mire...
AAAGCAGGGACCAGGGAATAGGGAGCAGGGAAAAGATTCCAGAAGGAATTGTTCCTTGTGTGGGACCACTGCTCACGATGTGGGGATGAGGTGACGCAAATATATAGGCGGCTAAGCCGCAGCACCAGCTGCGCGTGCGCCAGCAACGGGCGCGGCTGCGAGAAGGAATTGGGCAATTGGCTGCATCGAAATTATTATAGCGCGGCGATCCGGAGCGATCGCTTAGTGCTCAAGGATTGACCGGAGCCTCAGCATGCGCCAGCACTACGGACGAGTGAGCTGCAGCCTGTTCGTAGTACTTCACGAAGTTCTTGGGCTCGTCGGCCGCGTAAGATCCAAGGTTGTGCGCCCAGCGGTACCCGACCGGTTGATATAGGAGCTCAACGGATATGCTGAACGGGCCCTTGGCTCCCTTGGCGGCCACGGCGTACTGCGTTGTACTTTGCCCTGCGGTGAAGCCGGCGTCATCGGCCGCTTCGCCGTGGACGGCAATGTCGGCGGACGCGGATTTCTTGTCGAACCCCGTCGGCAGGATGCGATTGTCCTTGAGGTATTGCGTGGCCGAAAGCAAGCCGGTGGTGACGTGACCCTGGCTGTCACCGAGGATGGGCTCAAAGATCTCCACCTGGTCAGGCGTGGTGATGCGGGCGTAGTGGGGCGAGTAGCGAGTGGCGTCGGCGTCGTTCGCGTTGCCGGCGATGGAGCCGTCGGGGTTCAGCTTGCCCGATTCGAAAATCACCTGGCCGTAGGGCGCGGACACCACCACATGCAGCCATGCGCGGCGGGATGGGAAGGCCGTGGGCAGCTTGTGACCGGTAAGGTTTTCGACGTGCACGGCGAAGGAGAGTTCGCCCCGAGCCGCCTTTATTCCGTCGAGCGTGACGTGCGCGGACTGTGATTGAAGAAACGCGGTGGAACTGGCTGCGGCGGCGGCCAACTCGGCTGACTGGGCTGTAACACCAAGCTCGTCGCGATGAGCGTCGAGCATGGACTCCATCAGGAAGTTGGCGCCGAGAAATCCGTGGCGGCGGACGCCGTCGCGAGGCTGGCCCAGCAGCGATGAGACTGCAACAGAGCCTTCGACAGCCGGCATGTGGCATTGCTGGCAGGTCTGCTTGTCGCGATAGTCGCTGTGCAGCCACTCCAGGTAGGGCATCTGCTCGGGGAGCTGGCCAATCTGTTTACCGTCAGGCCCGCGCGTTGCAGTGTAGAGCGTGTGGCAACCGCCGCAGAGGCCCGCTGCGCGAATATGGTCCGATTGAACGGGCGCGTAGCCGGCGGAAACTTCATGCACTTTGGTGATTCGGTCGGGGTCTTCAGCGAAAGGACCGAAAACCGGACGCGGATTGGTTCCTGCCGGCGCGACTTCAAAGTTTCCGCTATAAGAGGCCGGGGTTCCAAGGCCCTTGGATTGGATCTGGTGACAGACGGTACAGGAGACACCGTCTGCTGCCGATGCATCGTCCGCATGATCGGGCTGGAGAGGGAGGTGCTTGAAAACTTCTGTCGGATGGCCCTGCTCCTTGTCCTGAAGGAACTGCAGAGGCATGTGGCAGCTGGCGCACTCGGTCTGAATGGCGACGCTTGACTCGGGATGCTCGAGTACCTCGCGGCGCACACTGCCCTGCCAGTAGGGATCGCGCGCCGAATTGGCCATGGTGCCCGCGCGCCACTCCTTGCCGATGGAGACATCCTGTCCAGACGCGGTCTTGAGATTGTTGTGGCATACGAGGCAGCGGGCGGAGGCACGAAAGTCCGCCGTGGGGTCCTGCTGTGGCTGCGACTGTGAGCTGGCCCTGCTTGGCACGGCCAATGCACCCATGAGGGCGAAAGAGGCGAAGAAGAAGTAAGGCAGACGATTCGTCAATTCCATCCCTTTGGGTTCGGGCGCCAGGCTTTAGGCCCGAGACAGTAACTTCAAGGCAGATCGGGGCTGCCGCGAAGGGTTCGAGAAAGCTCAGGTTAGCATGGATGCGCCGCTTGCAACAGAGGCGGAAGCCGTGTGCCGGATGGCCGCGAGCGCGACCTTATACTGGGAAGTGAGATGAGTACGTTCCTGCCCGTAGACGAACAGATGGACCTGCTTCAAAAAGGCGCCGCGGAGATCATTCGCGTGACCGACCTGAGAGAGCGCCTGGAAGACAGCCGCAAGACCGGACGCCCCTTGCGCGTGAAAGCCGGATTTGACCCGACCGCTCCCGACCTGCACCTGGGCCATACCGTGCTGATGCGCAAACTGCGCCACTTTCAGCAGCTTGGGCACACGGTGATTTTCCTGGTGGGCGATTTTACGTCGCTCATCGGCGACCCAACCGGCCGGAACGTGACGCGGAAGCCTTTGACGCGCGAACAGATCGACGAAAACGCCGAGACCTACAAGCAGCAGGTCTTCAAAATTCTTGACGAGCAGGCGACCGAAGTCCGCTACAACTCGGAGTGGCTGAGCAAGCTTGGCTACGAAGGCACCATTCGGCTGACGGCGCACTTTACGGTGAGCCAGATGCTTGAGCGCGACGACTTCAGCAAGCGCTTCCAGGCCGAGCAGCCCATCAGCCTGCATGAGTTGCTGTATCCCGTGATGCAGGGCTATGACTCTGTCGCTCTGGAATGCGATGTGGAGCTTGGTGGCACCGACCAGAAGTTCAACCTGCTTTGTGGCCGCGAGCTGCAGCGGCACTACGGACAGAAGCCGCAGATTGTGCTGATGACGCCGATCCTCGAAGGCCTCGACGGCGTTCAGAAGATGTCGAAATCGCTGGGCAATGCGATCGGCATCAACGAGCCGCCGGCCGAGATGTACGGCAAGCTGATGAGCATCAACGACGAGTTGATGTGGAAGTATTTCTTGTTTCTCACGGACCTGCGCGCGTCAGAGATTGAGGCGCTCAAAGAGGACGTGGAGGCGGGCCGCGCTCATCCGATGGAGATGAAGAAGAGGCTGGCGCGGACCATCGTGGGCGGCTTCCATGGTGAAGCGGCAGCGGTCAGCGCCGATGAGAATTGGGCGCGGATGTTCCAGCAAAAGGAAGCGGCGGAAGATCTGGAAGAGGTGTCCGTGCGCTTTGCGGATGTGGCCGGGCCAGACAGCGGACAGATCCGGCTGCCGAAGTTGCTGGTGCAGCTTGGACTGGCGGCGTCAGGGGCCGAGGCCAATCGCAAGATTGCGGAGAAGGCTGTGAAGCTGGACGGAGCAACAGCGGAGAATCTGCTGGTTCCGATGGCTGCGCGGCTGGTAGTGCGTCTCGGCAAGCGCGCCAAGGTTGCTGTGATTGGCTGATGGCTAGTTGAAGTCCGGATCGGGCTCCATGTCGGGCTCGGTCCATAGCAGAATGGCTTGCGGCAGCGTGAGGAAGAGGGCGAGCGAGGCAAGCAGCATTCCCGAGGCAATCTGATTGGCAACGGCATGGCCGAGTAGACCGAGCTTGTGCCGGCCGAGAGACAAGATGATCCAGGGCACCACAATCGAAACACCCAGAATCTGATAGGCCCAGTAGTGGGCTCGATCGCGCTGTTGGAGCTCCCGTTCGTCGTTGAGGTATTCAGCGCCGAGGCCTGAAATGGGCTGATAGACGCGCAGCTTGAGGCTCAGCAATGACGGTGGCGCTTCCCAATCCTTCTGCCCTTTGCTGTTGAACGGCTTGACGAGCCCACCTGTGGCATTTCCGCCAAGGAACAGGCGACAGGCAAAGATGGCCGCCCAAATGACGTAGGTGCCCAGGTTACTCACCATGCTGCTCAAGCGAGAGTTCGCGCAAGCAGCGATCACCAGGACCGCAAGGATGGAATAGATCAGCACGATCATGGCTCGCCGACGGCTTCGTTGAGCCATGCTGACGCGCCTGCCAAAGAAATCGAGTTCGGCATTCATTGGGATTGCTCCGGATTATCGTGATTTGCCTTGACGCCGTAAATTTGTTCGCTGAGCGGCCTGAGTGGCTCCGTCGAAAAAATCGCCTCGACAGGCAGGCCAAAAAATGCGGAGATCTGAAAGGCAAGTTTCAGGCTAGGGCCGTAGTCGCCGCGTTCCAGAAAGCCGATGGTCTGGTAATTCACGCCCAGCGCGTCGGCCAGTTCCTGCCGGCTCACGCCCCGTTCGGCGCGCAAAACCCCTATGCGGTTGAAAAGTCCGCTTTCCCCGACGGCCTGCGTTGTTTGATTGCCCTGCACAAGCTTATGTTGTGTTAACACAATATTTTTGTCAAATTGGCAACATTGATATGAGTCCAAAGATGGAATTCGAGCAAAATGGCATCTGCAATTGAGCCATGTGGCGTATTATCCAGTTAGAGGGTTGCCATGGCGACTTATTCGATTCCGGATTTGCTTGGTGGCGAGCTCGTGCTCGGTAGGTCGATGAACAAGGGCGGAGCCTTGGCGGAGCTGGTACGCGAGGGCCTGCCGGTGAAGGCCTTGCTTCTGCTTGCCGAACGACTGGACCTGCGCCAGGCGGAGATTTCCGAGAAGATCGGCATTCCCAAGCGCACGCTGACCAGGCGGCTGACGCAGCACTCACGGCTGACGGCGGCCGAGTCAGATCGGGCCGTTCGTCTGGCCCAGGTGTACTCGAATGCGGCGGAAACGCTCGGCAGCGGCGAAAAGGCGGCAGCGTGGCTGAAGACACCCAACCGCGCCTTGCGAGGAGGGCGACCGCTGGACCAGTTGGACACCGACCCGGGCGTGCGCGAGGTTGAGGACGTGTTGGGGCGGATTGCCTACGGCGTTTATAGCTGATGCAAATCTGGCGAATCTGCAAGGCGCGATTTGCCGATGAGGCATTCTCCGGAATGGGGGCAAAGCGCTTCGGCGGACGCTGGAACTCGCCTGGTGTGCCCATGGTCTATGCATCGTCTTCGCTGGCGTTAGCGGCTATCGAGTTGTTCGTCCACCTGGAGCCCAACCAGCAGCCGAGCGACCTTGTCTACATTGCGGCGCAGCTACCCAAAGGAGAACCGGGAAAGCGGCTTGAGTCAGGCCGTCTGCCTGCGGACTGGTGGATCGACGACCTGGGGCGGCTTCGAGAACTTGGAGACGGATGGGTTCGCGAAATGAGTTCGCTGGCCATCGAGGTTCCATCGGCGGCGCTGCGGATGGAGTGGAATGTGCTGGTGAATCCGCTTCACCCGGAACTTACCAAAATCAAGGTGGAAACGCCACAGCCATTCCAATTTGATGCGCGCATGTTTCGCTAAGCCATTCTAGGAAGCCCCGATGACGGCGAATTTACGCATCAAAATCCAGTTCGACAGGATCGATCAGCGGCACCAGCCATTGCAGCAGCGCCAGGTGCGCGGGATGGACGGCGTACGCATCGCAGGCAGCCTTGTTGGTGAACTTCATCATGCCGGCGAATGTGTAGCCGAGGCTGCGCTGCGAAACATTGGGGCCGACAAACGCTTCGATTAGGCCGGGAATAACGCCGCGGAAGGCGAGGATTTCATTCTCGGCGCGAGCCTGATCGACTACAGTGGCTCCCGGCTTCCAGCGAAAACCAAAAATATGAATGAACATGGATTGCTCCCTGGGGAGATTTGTTGCCCGGCCAGAATAAACGGTTGTGCCGCAAATGAGGCAAGGGCGAGGATCCTGCTCCGGAAGAAGCAGAGCGCAGCCAGGCCTGTGATACAACTTGCGAAGACTAGAAATCAACAGCAAGAGCGGAGACAGGTCCAGTGCAAGGGATTGAGGGAAACCGGCGCGAACTCCAGATGAAGGCGTGGAACTACTGGCTCTTTTTGATCCTTGGCCTCGTGCTCGTCGGCATTGGAGTTTTCGGCGCGTATGCCATGACTGGCAGCACCAACAGCAAGCCGCTGGCGTTGCCGATTGTCCTGCTGTTTCCGCTCGGCTTCGGTGCCTACTTGATGCTTCTCGCGCTGCGCTCGCGCGTCATTGTGGATGGCACACGCATCGAGGTGCGAACGCCTTTCGGCGAGAAGACCGCCGACGCCAGCGAGGTGGAAGGATACCGCGACATCTCGACGCGCAACGGTTCGTTTTGGCGGCTGCAACTGAAGGACGGCCGGGGTTCCCTCGTCATCCAGAAGTGGTTTGACTCGCCCGACCTGCGCGCGTGGATGCAGCAAATCACCGATCTCGACGAACGCGACCGAAAGGCGATTCTCGACGAGATCGAGCAAAACCCAGAACTGGGAGCAACACCGGAAGAGCGCCTGAGCGCGCTCAAACAGGCCAGGGTATGGAACATTGGCCTGACGACGGTCGCCATTGCCGCGGCTGTGTGCCGTCTTTTCCCAAGGAACCCATTCTTTCTTTCTGCTGCGTTTGTTCTCGCGCTTACGCCGCTTGCAATCATTACTCTGCTGCACCGCTCGCCCCTGCTCTACGTTCTGGGCAAGCGAAAACGCGATCCGAGAGCCGATTTCACTTTCGCGTTCATCGCCGCTGGGGTCGGGCTCTGGCTGGGAAATATTGGCGTGAACTTTGTATCGCTCCGATCGCTTTACCCAGCAATTGTGCTGGTTTCGGTCGCAACGTGCGGCGGGCTCTTGGTGGTTGCGCGTAGCACGTCGGGGCCGCGCGGGGCGTGGATTCTGATCGTGATAATGTCCGGTTCCTACGGCTATGGACTCGTCACGTCAGGCGACACACTGCCCGATCATGCACAGCCCGAACGCTACTCTGTTTCGATTGTCGGCAAGCACACGGTCAGCGGAAAATCGACAACGTATTACCTCGATTTGGGCCCCTGGGGCCCGATCACCGAGGAAAACAAGTTGAGTGTGTCTAGGCGTCTCTACGATGCCGCAGGAATTGGCGAGCTCGCATGTCTGGAGCTGCACCCTGGGTATCTGCATGCGCCCTGGTATCGGCAAGTGGACTGCGTCGAGCCCGGAGAAGAGCCCGCGCAATAGTTCGATATCCCGGTCCCAGCTATTCGTTCAAAGCGAACTTTCGCGCAGAATCAAGAATCTTTGCCACAGACTCCTTTGAGCACGACTCCGTGTAGATGCGCAGCAGCGGTTCCGTGCCGCTGGCGCGCAGCAGCAGCCAGGTTTCCGCGGCGTTGGGCTTGGTCTTGGCTTCAGGGTTGTCAAGATAGAACTTCACTCCGTCCAGATTTTCCTGCCGCAGCACAGGCATGCCCGCAAAAGCTGGATCACCAGTCTTGAGGGCGCGCGCACGGGCGATGGCGCCGTTCTTTACGTCATCGGGAATGGTGAGGTCTATGCGACCGTATTGATGCTCCCCATACTCGGCCTGCAAGTCGGCGACGAGCTGGCCAAGGGTTTTGCCTTCCTGTGCCGTCACATTGGCGAGCAGCAATGCGTTGAGCAGGCCGTCGCGCTCGGGCATGTGGCGCTGAAAGCCGATGCCGCCGGACTCCTCGCCGCCCATGAGGATCTCGCGCTCAAGCATGTAATCGCAGACAAACTTGAAGCCGATGCCGTGCTCGATCAGTTCGCGGCCGTGTTTGGCGCAGATGCGGTCCAGCATCTTGGTGGTGTTGAAGGCGCGCGTCACGGCGCCAGGCCAGCCCTTGTACTTGAGCACCCAGCTGAGCAGCACGCAGTAGATCTTGTGGGGATCAACGAACTCGCCGTGCTCGTCCGTGGCGCCAATGCGGTCGGCGTCCCCGTCTGTGCAGAGGCCGGCATGGCAGGCATTGGCAACCGCTGCTTCGCCAAGGGCCCGGATATTGGGCTCGATGGGCTCAGGGTTGATGCCGGGGAAAAGCGGATCGGGATTGGAGCGAATCTGTATGTGCTCCACACCGATGCGGGTGAAGATATCGGAGATGATCGTGCCGCCTGCACCATACATGGAGTCGATGGCATACTTCATGCCCGCTTTGGCGATGACGTCGAGGTCGGCGAAGTTCTCGATGGCCTTGAGGTAGGTAGGCAGAAAGTCGACTTCGGTTATTGCGGCAGGCTCAGCTGGACGCGGCACCGGTTTGCCCAGAAACGATTCGATCTCCGCAATGATAGAGGGCTTGCCTGAGCCGCCGTACCAGGCCTTGTACTTCACGCCATTCCACTGCGCCGGGTTGTGCGACGAAGTGATCATGATGCCGCCGGCTGCGCCCCGCTCGCGCACGCCCCAGCTCAGGGCAGGCGTGGGCGTAATGGCTTTGGCGAGCATCACGGGAATTCCGGTAGTTGCCGCTACCTCAGCGCAGGCGCGGGCAAAGGCCTTGGATCCGAAGCGCGTATCGTAACCAATGCAGAGGCCCTTGGCGGGATCCTCTTTCGCGTGAATGTAAGCTGCGACGGCCTCAGCCGCCGTGCGCACGTTGGCAAACGTGAAATCGTCGGCGATGAGACCACGCCAACCGTCGGTACCAAACTTGATTTGAGGATGAGCCATCTTCTGGGCACTCTTTCCCGCTGGAAATAAGTGTCCATAATACAAGATGGGACCGGTCAGGACTGTGCTGGAACTTGCGCATCCAGCTACCCCGGAGAGGGGTTATGGTTGGCTTTGGCTCGCCTTCTTCGCGTCGCTTTTGGCCTGTTTCGCCGCCGCATCGGCCGCCCGCATCTCGGCATCGTGCCCGTTGGTCGGGTCTTTATGGAAGAACTTCCGCGAGATATCCGGCCAGAACTCCTGCAATACACCGCCGAAGGTTCCTTCGCTGGTGACCACGAAGCCGTTGGTCAAAGTTTGACCCCAGCCCGAGCCTTGCGACGGGTAGTAGAGGTTCGAGATCGCCCCGGAAATAATGTTGCCGCCAACGTTGGAGTAGTTGGGTTCCCATTTACCGGTTTTGTCGTGCTTGCAGATGTAGCTGGTGGCGATGGCGTAGAGCAACCGGTGCTTTGCAGTGCCATGACCTAGCCGAAAATAGCGGGGATCCTGGTGAAGAAGAATGGGAAGAAAGGCGTTTCCGATCATGGTGCCGTCGAATGTGTCGAGGTACGCAGCTCCCGAGCGCCTCAGATAACCGACGGGACCCCATCCCTCTCCCACATCATCGTCTTTAGCTTCGCCGATTCCCGCGACGATAAATGCAATCCCGAAGGTATAGGGATCGACCGCGGAGTGGAAGGCTAGATTGAGCTTTTCTTTCGGCGTAAGGGAAGCAGCATTCGCGTCGTAGGAAGTGTTAAATGCGGGGATGATGCCCATCACCCGCTGGTGCTCCTGCTTCTTGACCTGATCTTCAGCCTTCTCATGCTCCGTCTTCTGGGTTTCGGCGGGCGCGGGCGTGGCTGAGGAAGAATCTTTGCCTGTCACACCAGGACTCTCCTGCGCCGGGGATGCCGGAGTTTGGGCCGGCTGCTGCTGGTCAGAATCTTCCGCAATGTGCGGCGTGGGCGCTTCAGGCAGCTCCAGGGACGCCACTGAAACACTGGCAGCCTCATCCGCCCTGTCAGTCCGCGAGAGCGGCAGCCGCTCGGCAAACAGCGCAGAAGACAAAATCAACACAACAAGAACGCCGCTGGATTTGATGAAGGCAGATCGAGTTCGAATGAGCATTCATTCCCCGTACTGAATTTCGATGCCGGTTCAGCTCATCCGCACTCATTGGGAATCGGATGAAAATGACAGCCGCTTATCCTCCCTGGCGCAACCTTCCGGTCGAGGAAAGGCTTGCAGTAGAACGCTGCCAAGTGTTAAGCGACACACATAGCTTATTAGACGAATTCTGCTGAGCAGAGGACCCCTGAAATCCGCGCGTTCCGTCGGACCCGCTTTTGGCTGGGTCCGGACGATGCGGCTTGTCTCGATTTTAAAGTGCCTGGTGCTGGATTAATTTGACTTATCCCGCGAAAGATACCGAGAGCTCACCCCAATGTGGGAACTCCGCGCGCAGATTTCCGGCCGTAGCAACGCCGTCATCGAACGGGCCAATTTTCCGGCGGGTTATGTCCTGCAGGTCTCACCGGACGCCCGTTATCGGGCTGCTGGTCCAGCGGAGCCCGCCCCAGTGCCCCCGGCCTGCAAGGCGAAGTCAATAAAGCCCTTCTCCGGGTTGGTGGAGATAAGCTTCACCGTCAGCTTGTCGCCCACGTCCAGTCCCTTGCCGCCCTGCACCAGCATTCCGTCCACATGGGGATCTAGGGTACGGACGAAGGTTCCGTAGTTGTTGACGCCGGTGACAATCGCCTGGAAGTTCTGGCCGATCCGCGGATGCAGCACCACGGCGGCGATGCGCTTTTGCATGTCGCGCTCCACCTTGCGGGCATTGTCTTCCATCAGCGTGCAGCGGGCAGCGATTGCGGTGAGTTCGTCGGTGGTATACGGCTGCGGGCCCTTCGCCAGCCACGCCTTCATGAGGCGCTGCGTCACCACATCGGGAAAGCGGCGATTGGGCGCAGTGGAGTGGGTGTAATCTTGGACTGCCAAGCCGAAATGGCCCGGTGAAACTTCATGCGGACCAACCAGCACATACTCGCCCGGCCCCATCAACTTCACGATGGTCAACGAAAGATCGGGAAAGTGGTCGGGATCCTTTGCCTTTTGCGCGAGCAGAAAATCGTTGAGCGCCTTGGAGTCGGGTTCCGCGGGGAGGGTGGTGCCGAGGCCCTCAGCCACTTCCACAATCTTGTCCCAGCGCTTGGGAACGCGCACGATGCGCCGGATGGATGCCACGCCCGCGTCTTCAAACGTCCGCGCGATGACGCCGTTGGCCGCCACCATGAACTCCTCAATGAGCGATGTGGCGCGGTTCTTCTCAAGCTTCGCGATCTCGACAACCTTGTCGGCCAGAATCACGGGCCGCGTTTCGATGGTTTCAAGATCGAGGGCCCCATGCTGGAAGCGCCCGTCCACCATGCGCTGCGCAGCCGTATCCTGCAACTTGAGCTGGGCAGCCAGATCGGCATTCGCCGCAACCTTGCCTGGAGCGGATCCCCGCGATTCAAGCCAGGCACCCACGCTGTTGTAGGCCAGTTGCGCTCGGTTGCGCACCAGCGCGCGGTACGCTTTGCCGTCGGATGCCGTACCGCTGGCATCTACGCAAAATTCAATCACGATCGCGACTCGATCTTCGTTCTCGTTCAGCGACGTGATGCCCTCGGAGAGCTCGGCGGGCAACATGGGAAATACCTTTACCCCGGTGTAAACCGACGTCGTCTCGCTGGCTGCATGCTTGTCTAGCACGGTGCCTTTCGGCACGCGGACATCCACGTCGGCGACGCCGACCAGCACGCGGATGCGGCCGTCGGACAACTGCTCAGCCCATTCGATCTGGTCGAGATCCTTGGAGGTGTCGTTATCGATCGACGACCAGAGCAGATTGCGCAGGTCCTGGGCGCCCGGTGCGGCAGGCAACTCAGGGTGTGCCTGGATGGCCGCTACTTCAGCAACGGCACCCGCCGGAAAATCGGGCTGAAATCCGTTCTCGAGCATGGTGGCGTGGGCGGCGGCGACAAGGTTGAAGTGAAACGGCTGACTTGACGACATACGAAAATGGCTCCTGAATACGACAAGTCAGCCTAACACCTTGAGCCCGTTTTCAGCTCTTGCGTGGGTGGCCGGATTGGTACCTGGTTTGGGGTTTGAATGGAATTTATGGCGCGGTCACGCCGGGTGGTAACACATCCACGGTGAGGTAAACGCTGTGGCTCACGACTGTATTGTCCACATTCGCCGAGGCAGTGATTTTGAGTGTGGCGACGCCTAGCGGAGTGCCTGTGGTTGCGACCCCTCCGGTTGACGTGCAACCGATGCCAGTGCCCGCAAGGCCCACCAGAAGGACGAGCAGGATAATGACTCGTCCAGTGGACGTTGCAGCGGCGCGGCGGAGCTTCAGGTGTGCGCGGCCTGAGAAGGGCAGTAGAAAAAATCCCACGACCGCCAGCGCAGTGCCGCCGGCAGCGCGCGGCCATACCGGCCTGGGCGCGTCGCGATGCGCTACAAAGCCGTTTGCAAAAGTTTTGACGACGAAGGTGACCGTTGCCGTCGGCGTCACCTGTTGCGGCGTTGCTGTGCATGTCATGTTGTCCTGCGTGGGAACGGCACAAACAACCTGCACCTGGCCGTTGAATCCGCCCATGCCCCCGACGACAAATGACGCCTGCCCCGCCGAGCCTTGATAGATATTCAGGTTCTCTGCAGGGTTGGTAGCCGCAGGCGTGATGCTGAAATCCTGCACAGCCACGGTGATGGCGTTCGAATTGGCGGTGGCATAGAACGTATCACCTAGATACTTGGCAGTGAGCGTATCCTGCCCGCCGGGCAAGGTGGTCGTGGTCAGGGTCGTCATCGAGGCGTCGGACCCAGTGCCCACGGGATACAGCGTGGAAGTACCGAGCAGCGTTATGCCGTCATAAAACGACACCGACCCGGTGGGAGTTGCCTCAGCGCCGGTGACGGGTGGGATCGCTGGGGTCACCGTAGCAGTGAGCGTGAGCGCCGTGCCGCTTTGAATCGAAGTGTAGTTGGTGGTGAGCACAATGGAATCGGCGAGCGGCATGGCCGGTGGGGTCTGGGCCGCGACTGGAAGGAGGGATCCCGACAGGCACGCAAAAAGGACGAATGCAGGAACCAGACCGACGCTTCGTTTCTGTGCCATGTTCCTCATCCAGGCTTGATCCCTCAGGCGTCTCGCTGCTTCTCAGTGTTGGCGACGTAATCAGTCCCTGGTTGCAGGTTCTGTCTGGCCCTGATTGTATAGCGAGACACGCACGAGAAGCCGTTGATTATTCACAAGCTGCGAACCGCACTAGCAGTGAACATAACGTCTTTCCTTTTCAAACGAAAACGGCGGCCCGAAGGCCGCCGCGTAGCTCGTTGGTGAGTGTTTCATTACTTAGAGACCCAGGTCGGCCAGCACCTTTGGCTTCGATTCCTCAACCGCCAGAAGATTGTGGCAGTTCGAGCAATCCTGGGTGATTGTTTTGCCGCCCTTGGAAACATGGTCACCGTCGTGGCAGCGGAAGCAGCCCGGATACGCCATGTGGCCAATGTTGTTCGGATGCGTTCCCCACGTCACCTTCATGTCAGGAAATACGTTCTGGGAATAGATCGTGACGAGCTGGTCGCCGGCAGCCTTGACCAGCGCACCCTTCGTCGTGAGCACTTCCGGATGCTGGCTCTGGTAAAACGCCTGCAGCTGCGCGGGAATCTTTGTGCGCGCCTCGTCCTGGCTGGAGTAGGTTGCGTTCAACAGTTCGAGGCCTTCTTTGTGAACCCAGGGAAGCTCGGGACTGATGGCGCCGTCCGCCATGGAACGGTTCACGGCGTCTTCTGCCGTCGAGAATGTGTGTGCCGCCCGGTTGTGGCAGTCGATGCAATCCATCGTTCTGCGCTCACCCTTGGGCATGGCGCCATTCAAAGCAGTGGCCGCAAATACCGTCTCGGTGCCATCGGAGTTTTCTCTCTGCACCCACGGAATCGTAGAGCGACCGGGATCGGCTGCGATGTACTCCATGTGGTTGAGGTGTACGCCGTGAATGCCGGACAGTCGCGAGAGGGAATCCTCACCGCCCAGGTGAAGCACCAAGACTGTCTGACTTTCGGTGTTCGTTGCGTCGTCAGCAAAGTTGGACTTGACGAGAAGCTTTTCGCCGATAAACTTCGCGGGCGTATGGCAGCCTTCGCAGGTGAATCGCGCTGGGCGCAGGCTTGTTACCGGCGATGGAATCGGCGTGGGATAACGGTCGAATGCCACTTCCACCAGTTGCTTGGTTCCGTTCACCTTGGCATTGAAGTAAGCCTGTGCGCCGGATCCGATATGGCACTCCACGCAGGGGACGTGGGAGTGCGCCGAAATTTTGTAGGCAGTGTACTCCGGGTGCATCACGTGGCAGGATTGTCCGCAGAACTGCGGCGAATCCATGTAGGCCGCGCCACGATAGCTCGCCATGGCCACAACCAGCAGGTTGACGATGGTGGCAACCAGGACGATGTCGAGGCCGTGACGAAACATCTTGTCATTGAAGTCAACCTTGGGGAATTCAAGGGGAATCTGGCCGGCCTTCTGCAGTTTCTTGCGGCGAATAAACACGCCGACCGGAATCATCACCAGTCCAGCGATGAATACTCCGGGCAACAGAAGGAAGAAAATGATGCCCATGTAGGGGTTGTCATTGAACCGGCCAAACAGTTCAACCAACCAATAGGCGATCATGGTGACGCCGGAGGCGGTCGTGATGGCGCCGCCGGCAAGGCTTATAGGGTTGTTGCCGAAAAACAGTGCCGGGCGCACCCAGCTTTCACGGAATCGTTGGAACAAAGGCATTGCTTATCCCCGCAGAGAGACGGATAGCCCGCCGTGAACGGCGGGCCTTGTTGTGATGACCGGAATAGTGAGTACAGCCTACTTGAGGGAGCGGAAGTAGGTTACAACATCCTTGATCTGTGCGTCGGTCAGTCCGGCAATGGGCTTCATCTTGCCTTTGCCGTTCTTCACGACAGTCGTCATGTCGGCCACGCTAAGCGCCTTCATCGAAGGATCGGAAACAGCCTTGATCCCCATCATTTTGGCCATGCCGGCGCTGGGTGTTCCCGCGGGGCCGTGACAGGTGGCACACTTTGCTTTGTAGGTTGCTTCGCCGGAATCGGCGAAGGCGAGGGTACCGGCCAGGGTAACTGCTGCGGCAAGCACCAAGAGGGAACGAACGGATTTTGTCATGGTGAGACTCCTTGATTTGATATGCGGCCAGTACACACCGTACAGCACCTGCCGGGTTATGGATTGTTGTTTTCCGTCCCCAGTCCATTTTCTGCAAACTGGGAGACGGCCATTGATCTATGGGAGAGCCTCATCTGGGTGCCGCGCAACAGTGAATCAGTGTTCTGTTGCGCCGCACTTGATCTACTTCGCAAACGAACGGAAGTAGTCCACGGAATCCTTAATCTGTGCGTCGGTGATCTTGCCTTTGAAGGCAGGCATCTTTCCTGCTCCATTGGTGGTGGTGGCAATCATCTGCGCTTCGGTCTTGCTCTTGACCGAGGGATCGCTCGCCGCCTTCACGCCCATTGCCTTGGCGATTCCGGGGTTCGGCACACCGGCGGTACCATGACAACTTTGACACTTGGCCTTATACGTCGCTTCGCCGGACTGGGCGAAGCCCACGGCACTGGCCAGCAGAACAACTGCGGCCAGAGTCACCTGGAATCGAATGGTCTTTCTCATGGTAAAACTCCTGAATAAATTCCCACTTCCGTTTGCGAGTCGATCCGAGGGTCGCATTCGGCTTCTTTTAGAAGAGCGTACTCAGTTGTTCGCGCCGGTCTCTGTTTGTCTTCTTCGGTCGACCTGCGCCTTTCCTCCAAAGGAAGGGGTGAACCGAAAAAATTAATTCCGGTTCACCCCATCGGGCCCTTGAGGGAGGGCAACTGAATTTAGAACTCGTAATGCACTCCGAGGGTGATGTTGTTCGCGTGGAAGTTGCGCGGCGCTGTCATTCCGGCGGATGTGCTGTTCATGCCGGTTGACACTGACATCGAAGCGCAAGGCACAACATTGGACGCCGACGCCGTAGCGACAGAGTTCAACGTGCAGTATTGCGCGCCCGATGGGCCGCCCTCTCCGTAGCCGTAGAAGTTATACTCCGCCTTCCACACAAGGCCCGGATGCATCTTGTAGTTCACGTTCAGGTAGGGAGTCTGGTAGGTCGAAACCAGGCTTCCGTTCACTGCGCGTGCATCCGTAAAGAACTGGCTGCCGGCAACCGAGCTGACCGTGTAGCCGACACCGTAGTTCATTTTCTCGTTGGGGTTCAGAACCACGCCCACCGTCCCGTGCTGCGTCGGCGCATCCATGAACGCGCGGCCATACCACTGGGTAGGAGTGCTGTTGGTTGCGCTGGTTGGGCAGGTCAACACAGCGCCCGAAGAACTGAGCGAAGCGGCGCCTGCGAAATAAGGGCTCGTCGTACCTGTCAGAAATCCGCTGTCCATGTTGGCGAAGCAGATATTCGTGGCCGTGTAGACGTCGCTGTACGCGTAGTCGAAGTCAACCGCAACGTGCTCGTTCTTGGCGAACGTTCCAGAGATGCTCGCCGTGCGGCTGTGGTCGACATGATTCAGGGGGCCATAGAGAAGCGCTGCGCCCGAGTTGTTGGTGTTGTTGTGGCGCTCCATGTCGTTGAAGGCCGCCGAGATGGTTGCCCAGCTCATGGGACGGAACTTGGTGTGCACGCGATAGTGGCGCACCTGGCGCGGTGACATGGCCGTGAAGGCGTTGTCGTCGTAAAGAGCCTCAACCGAGCCGTTGATGTCCCAGTTGCTGTTCACACGATAGGCCGCATTCAGGATTCCGCCCTGCTCGGTAATGGCAATCACCGTGCGCGGGTTGGTCGCTGAGACGGCCGTGTTCACGCCGATGTTCCGGTTGCCGTAGCGATAAGTAAACGAGAAGTTCGCCTTCGGCGTCGCGATCCAGCTTCCTGTCAGGTTGTTCACGAGCTGCTCGTTGCCGAAGTAGGTATACGAGTTTCCGTAGACTAGTCCCGTAACCAACGCGCTGTTTGTCACGGAGGTTGTGAACGGACCGGTGTTGTTGATGGTCTCCTGGCCGGCGGCAGTGCCAGTAGCCACCTTGGTGTACCCGCCGACGTTCAGACTGCCTGGCTGTCCAGCTGCCGACAAACTGATTTGGTCGGCAAGGCTGAATTTGTCGGACAGTTGCCAGATCACTCCGAAATTCGCGTTGTACACTTCGCGCTTGGCGGAGCCAGTTGCCGAGTAATATTCCTGGACCGAAGTAGTTGGGCATGTTCATCTTCACCCAGCTGTAGCTTCCCTGGCCGTTGAAAACCAGGTTCTTGATGCTGGTGGACTGAAAGAGAATCGTCTCGCTCGGCATGGTGGAGCGTATCGGATTCGTCCGCTGGTAGCTGGTGACCACCGCGCAGGAAGGATCGATGATCGGCTTGCCGCCGCTCGGGTTGGGATAAAGAAACGTGGTGGGAGAAATGATGCTGTTGGCGTTGCAGGCGGCCGTGCTGTACGGCGCAAAGGTTGTCGCTGTATTCGCCGCGCCGTTGCTCGATAGATCCCAGTTGCCAAGGTAGACCGGCGTGCCATTGGCTTCCTGCACCATAA
>Ga0302319_10011286_pt1 | contig 16957 bp, 10 predicted proteins | sample Bog_T0_2_FD_203319 | JGI IMG/M metagenome (GOLD analysis project Ga0302319, IMG submission 203319) | Peat permafrost microbial communities from Stordalen Mire near Abisko, Sweden - Bog_T0_2 | ecosystem: Environmental > Terrestrial > Soil > Wetlands > Peat | place: Sweden: Abisko, Stordalen Mire...
CGAGCCCACTAGCCTTCCGCGCCAATGTGCCGGAGCCAGCTCCGCGATGTACACCGGTCCCAGCACCGTGCCCGCGCCCACGGCCAGGCCGCCTACGAAGCGCGCCGCCAGCAGCATGGGCCAGCCGATGGAAAAAGCAGCGCACAGGGCGGCCATGAAGTAGAGGGCGGCGGCATAGCGCAGCGCGGTGCGCGTGCCCAGCCTTTGCCCCAGGACTCCAGCCGCGAAACAGCCCACGATGGTCCCAACGGGAGAGGCAGCGACGGTCAAACCCATGCTGAGAGAGCTCAAGCCATAAATCCGCGTCACCGAGTCGATGATGCCGGAGATGACTACGGTGTCGAATCCATACAGAAGCCCGCCCAGGGCCCCCGTCAGTGTTGACTTGATCAGTCGGGAATTGGGTCGCGTCACATCTTGCCTCTCAACCATGAATTCTGTTTTTAACTTTCCCTGCGAGCGCCAGTTTAAATCATCACCCGGGAGGTTTGGCGTTCTATCCGGTCCGTTCCCAAGCAGGTCAGCGAAATTGTGCGGCATTTGTCGAATGGCCGGCATCGCGAGGCCGGGCCGATGCGGCGTCCGCCTCGCGATGCGGCACTACAGTGGATGTCAAGAGACCGAGCGAGCCCCTTTAGAAAGTGAGCCGCAGGGCGAACTGAATGGTGCGCGGAAGAGTGGTCTGATGCGACACCTGGCCGAAGCCGGGAGAGGACAGATTGGTATTCGGTTCCGCGAACTGGGCGTGGTTGAACAGGTCGAAGATTTCGGTGCTGAACTTGAGCTTGAAGTCCTCCTTGAAGTCGAAGGATTTGTTGATGGACGCATCGAAGTTGTCTTCTCCTTCCGATTTCAACTTGGGATCGACGCGCGGTTCGTTACCGAAAGAGAAGTAGTCCGGCTGTGTGAAGCAGGCGGTATTGAACCACTGATTGGCCCTGGCCGCGCTGTGCGGAGATCCGGTTCCGGCCTTTGAGCAACCCGCGGTGTAATTGGGCCGGATGTTGCCGGCGCCAAATTGGCTGAGCCCGTTTCCGGCTGCCACGAGCGCGATCGGGATGCCGCTGCGCAGGGTGGTGATGCCGTTGACCCGCCAGCCGCCGATGATTTGATTGGCCACGCCATTGACGTGGGAGAGATAGGCTTCTCCATGACCAAAGGGCAGATTGGCGCCGTAGTTGACGACCAGACTGTTGGCTAGATCCTGCTGGCTGATGGACTTTTCAACCTTCAGATTGGTGTTGTCCTGGACGACGCCGATGCCGCCCTGCCCGTCCTGGAAGGCGCTGGTGTTGTCGGTATTGCTGAGCAGCTTGCCCCACGTATATGCGCCTTGCAGGGTCCCAGCATGGCCGAAGCGGCGGATGTAAGTAGCCTGCAGGGCGTTGTAGGAGGAGTCGCCCAAGCGGGGCACAGCCTGATTGAAGCCCGTGTATTGCGGATGGGGCGTGAGCAGGTAGCCTTCCGCAATTGTCGGAGCGCCAAACGTGGTTCCGGCGGGAAGGACTCCAAAGAAGGGATTTGTGACCTGGGTCAGCAGCGTGGAACCCAGCGAGTCGTAGCTGTCGGGAAGCTGGTTGAGGTTCAATCCCGTGCCGGTGTAGCCCTGGGAAAGAATCAGGTGCGTTCCCTTGGAGCCGGCATAGGCGACGGTGGCAGTGGAGTTGTGATCGAGCGCGCGCTCCAGGGCCAGGTTCCATTGCTGAGAATAGCCGTACGCCTGGCTGGGAATGCGCCCTCCGACGCCGTTTCCAAGCGTTATATCGAGGCCCGCCTGGGTGCGTGCACCGGTGGCCAGATTGATTCCGTTCGGCAAGGGATTGGCCACCGTAGCCAGCAGCGGCTGCCCAACGGTGTTGGTGACGCTGGTGCCCGCCGAATTGATGGGGCTCGCGCCTGGGGAATCGGCGGTCATTTCAGCCGGGAAGAAGGATATCCCATAGCCGGAGCGGACAACGGTCTTGGGGTCGACGCGGTACGCGAAGCCTAGACGCGGAGAGAACAGCTTCCAGTGGAGATCCTCTTCTCTGCGCGAGGAATACTGCGTGCTGTCCACATAGACCAGTTGCCCGGTCAGCGGCACGGAGTTTCCGGTCACGGGATTGGTGATGGAAGTGAGGCTGCCGACGGTGGCAGCGGCGTTGGGTTGAAGGACTGAATCCCGGTTCTGCTCTTCAGAGTAGGACCCGGGCTGCTCCCAGCGCAGACCGGCGGTCACGGTCAGCTTTGGGGTTGCCTGGAAAGTATCCTCTATGAAGAGGCCGTAGTTGTGGAGGAACGCGTGCCAGGTTCCAACCGAGTTGACGCCGGTGCTGGAGGGAATTCCCAGCAGGAATGACGCCAGGGCGTTGCCGGTGGTGGAATCGGTGGCCGAGGAGGCGGTGTAGAAGGGAGAGGCGTTGATGCCGAGGCCCTGGTTGTTGCTGTAGTTCTCCCACAACACCTGACGCCAATTGCCGCCGGCCTTGACGGTGTGTTTTCCGATAATCTTCGTGACGCTGCCGTTGATGGCCCAAACGTTATTGTTCCAGTAGAGTTGCGAGAGCTCGGCGCCGATGCCGTATCCTTGGAGGCCCAGACCTGGGAGCAGGCCCTCCTTGTCCTGGCTCTCCGCCTCAATGGCGCCATAGGCCGAGCTGATCGACGACATATCGAATCCATCGCTCAGCGGGTACTGGAAGTTATAGTTCTCAAGATACGACAGGCGCAAATCCGCGATGGTGGTCTGGTTGAAAATGTGGTTGTCGCCCAGTACCGCTTCTTGCGTGTAGTTGCCCGTGGGGCCTGCGCCGGTCTTGGCGCCGAAGGGATCGCTGGGTCCGTTGTGCGGGTTCCAGAACGTATAGCGGGCAAAGACATTATCTTTGCCAACACTGGCGTCGATGCGGGCGTTGTACTGGTCCTGATAGCCCTCGATGGGCGCAGAGGCAAAGAAGTTGGTGGTGAAGGGTGTTTGTGTTACCCGGGACTCAGCCGGAGTCTCGAGCTTGGCGATGGTCAAGGCAGTGGGGTCAATCCTGCCGGCAATGCTGTTGTTGGGAAACGGCTTGCCCGTGGTGGGGTCGTAAATGATTTGCGGGTCCGCGGAAAAATCTCCATTCAGTTCCGCGGTCGTTGGCACGGTCCAAGAGCCTGGGCTGGCTGAAATGACCGATTCATGCTCCCAGGAGAAGAAGAAGAACAGCTTGTTCCTCAGAGCGGGTCCGCCGATGTTGGCTCCGTACTGATTCTGATGCAGCGTCGACCTGCCCAGATTGTCATGGTTGCTGAACCAGTCGTTGGCATCCAGGTCGGTGTTGCGAAAGTACTCATACGCGTTTCCGTGGAAACTGTTGGTGCCGCTCTTGGTGGAGATCTGAATGACTCCGCCCCCGTAGCCGCCGAATTCAGCGCTTACGTTGTTGGTGGAGACGCGGAACTCCTGGACGGCATCCTGGGTGGGAACGAGGGTGTTGACATTGTTTTCAGAGATGTTTGAACCAACGCCATCGATGAAGAACAGGCTCTGGCCGCTGAATGCGCCGCCAATCTGATAGTTTCCGTAGGCGATGGCCTGTGTTTGTCCGCCGGCCTGGAAGTTGCCGCTGCCGCCATTGGCCATGGTGTTGCCCTGGGTGCCTCCGCCGGGAGTCACGCCGGGCACAAAATCGAGCAGGTTGTTCACGTCACGGCCGTTGAGCGGAGCCTCAAGGACCTGCTGGCCTTCGATGACTCCCTCCAGCGTTGCGCTGTCGGTGTGCAGATCGCTGGTGGCGCCGGTTACGGTCACGGTTTGCGCCACGTCGCCAACCTCCAGAGCGACGTCCACGCGGGTGGCGCCGCCGATCTGGACGTCCACCGGGCTGATAGTTGCGGACTTGAAGCCCGGCTGCGATACGGTCACGCTGTAGGAGCCGGGATTGAGGTTGATGAAGTTGAAGGTGCCGCCATTGCCGGAAGTGGCCTTTTCGATGGCGTCCGTGCCGTTGTTCTTCAATGCGACCTTGGCGCCGACCACATGCGCTCCGGTCGCATCGGTGACCGTTCCAACGACAGTTCCATAGCTTGTTTGGGCCCGGACGTGGATGCAGCAGGCGGCGCCGAACAAGAGCGCAAACGCCAGAAACGCGGTGAGGGAATCGAGTCCCCGGCGATGCGGTGCGCGCTGCCGTGGGACAGGGTGAGACGAGCCTTCTCGCCTCGACAGAGATGATCTGGTTGTCATTTTCTTCAACTCCGAATTGTGGATTTTGATTGGCATGTTGGTCTCCTACGCGAAAATGGCTTTCGCCGGCAGTGTTCGAGAGTCTGCGGGCGACGACCGGGAGTGGCCGACAACCGCAGCGGAAATCTGTGGTTTATCGAGATGGCTCGACTCCGCCTATAGAGACGGAGGAGGGGGCGCATAATCAGGCTCACCTGTAAAGTTTTTTATCTTCATCTTGTAAACTTCTTGCGATCATCTGTAACATTCTTGATTTGACTGGCTGCCGAACCGCAGCGTAAATATTCCTGCTACCGGACCCTGAATTCCAGCCTGCTCGTTCGTCTTACGGACAGTGCAGAGGTTTGGGTATACTTCCTTGACGAATTTCGAGGAGGCGGCGGGAACGGCGCCGAGATGGAACAACCATCTGACAGCGCCATTTCGCCTGACGGGGTCGGATCCACGGATGGACGAGCAACTTGCTGCATACGTGAGTGGACTTTACGAGGAGCACTATGGCGGCCTGTTCCGGCACCTGATTCTGTCCGGATCGACCGGGGCGGAAGCTGACGACCTTATCCAGGAAGGCTTCCTGCGCCTCTTTCGTCACCTGGGCAGCGGCCGCGAGGTGAACAATCCGCGATGGTGGCTGCTGCGCGTGATGCACAATCTGCGCATCGATGAGATTCGCAAGCGGAAGCGGGAATTCGCGTTGGACCGTCCCGAATTCGAAGGCCTGGTCGACCAGTTGCGCACTCAGGATCCGGACGCCGAGGCGCAAATCATCGAGCGTGAACAGACGGCCCGGATTCGGACCGCGGTTGGCAAACTGGCTCCACGCCAGTATCAGTATTTATTGCTTCGGGCGGAGGGCCTCAAGCTTCGTGAAATCGCTGAAATGTTCCGCGTGACAGTGCAAACCGTCTCGGAGTCGTGTGCGAAGGCGATGCTTGAGCTGGGGAGATTAACCGATGAATCGTAAGCCTTGGCAAGATCGGGAAGGGCATCCCCCGGCCGGCCTTCTATTGCTTCATTTGGACGATGAGCTCGAAGTGGGCACCGCCGACGCCGTCCGTCTGCACTTGATCGGATGCGCGGCATGCCGCGAGGAGTGCGAGCAGATTGAGCGCGGCATCTCCCGCTTCATCGCATTCCGCGACGCCGTCGAAGTGCCGGCTCCGGCTCCTCGCCCAGCAGCGCTTCGCGAGCGCCTCCTCGGCACGGAAACCGGGCGGTCCTCGATGCCGGTGTTGGTTCGCCTTCGCGGCCTCATTCGGCTCAATCCCCCGCGGCCCGTGGCCTTCGCATTGGGCAGTGCCTTTCTTTGCATGGTCGTATGGCTGTGGCTCTTCCTGGGTGCGCCGCGGCAGTCCGTTTATGCCTCGCAGATCCTCGACGATGCCCGCAATGCCTCCGACTCGCTCATCGCTCACTCCAAGGTCCTGAACCAGAAGATTCGACTGCGGCGCGGGAGCCTGGTCATTGAGAGAAGCATCCGCCACGGCCGCCAGAGCTCTTTGCAGGCGCGGGAATCCAGCATCGACCTCCAATTGCAGCAAGACCTCGATCTGGCCCACATTAATCTGAACGATCCGCTCAGCGCCAATGACTTTGCCGACTGGAGGTCCGGGCAACAGGGACACACCGACTCGGTCAAAGAAACCTCGCTGGACGTGACCATCACCACGCGCGTGGCTCGAGGCGCAATCACGGAAGGTTCTCTGACGCTGTCCCGGCCGGGCTGGCGGCCGATTGCGCGCAGCGTCGAATTCCGCGGCCAGGCTCCCATCGAGATCAGTGAAGAGGGCTACGATATCACCGATTCGCCGAGCGTGATGCCGGAGTCGACGATTGGTTCCCTGGCGCCTGGCTCCACTTCTGCGATCAACGCGCCTGCGGCAGCGGCTGAGGTGTCCGCCGCGGAGTTGGAAGTCTCCGAACTGGACCTGCGTGAAGCACTTCACTCCATCGGAGCCGATGTGTCGGCTTCTCCTGAAATCTGGAGGTCGGAAAGCACGGTGTTCTTCAATGTCTTGCCCGAGAGTCCAAAGCAAAAGGCAGCGATCGGAGATGCCGCGAGCCGCATCCCGCACGTCAGGGAAGCCGGCAAGCAGTTCGCCCCATCCGCGGAGGCGTCGTCCGCAAAGACATCGGGCCCCTATACGACCACCCCGCCGCTTGCCGCCGCGCTTGAAGCCGAGTTCGGCGATGCGCAGGCAGCGGGCAATTTTCTTGATTCATTGCGAACTCGTTCTTCGCGCGTGCTCGCCGAAGCTGCCGCACTGGACCAACTTGGCAAGAGATACCCGGCGGACGCGATAAAGGCCCTGCCGCCCGATCTGCGCGCACGGGTCAACCGTCTCGCGGCCAGCATGCTGTCTTCGCTTCAGCATGACTCAGCCGATTATGTGAAGCTGTTGTCTCCTACGCTGGACCAGATGGCTCATGAACTGAACATCGCCGTTTCCAGCGAGGTCAACAGGAATCTTCCTGGCTGCCTTGCCTGGCAGCAGAATGCGGCTCTCGCGGAGCCGCAGTTGCGCAATCTTGCCAATGACGTCTCTCTTCTCTTTGTTCCCAACCATACGGAGAAACCCGTCGCGCCGAAAGCCGATGCGCTGCTCGCCGAGAGCCTCGCGACCAGGTCATTCCTGGAGCTTCACCTGATGTCAACCTGCCAGTTGTTTGCGGCTGACTGAGCGATTCCGCCGCCGTTGTTGAATGCCAGGATGATCGACTTCCGTGCGGGCTGACCGGCGTTCTAGAAGCTGAGCCGCAAGGCAAACTGAATGGTGCGCGGCAGATTGGCCTGGTTTTCCACCTGGCCGAAGCCGGGCGAGGCGAGATTCACATTCGGCTCCGCGAACTGGGCGTGGTTGAACAGGTCGAATATTTCAGTGTTGAATTTGAGCCGGACGCGCTCCGTCATCTCGAAGGATTTGTTGATCGATACATCGAAATTCGCTTCTCCGTCGGCCTTCAACGCCGGATCGACGCGCGGTTCGTTGCCGAATGAGAAGTTGCCGGGCTGAGTGAAGCAGGCCGTATTGAACCACTCGTTGGCCCTGGCTGCGCTGTGCGCAGAACCAGGTGCTTTCTTCGCGCACCCTAAAGCGATATTGGGCCGGATTGCGCCGGCGCCAAACTGGCTGAGCCCGTTGCTTGCCGCGACCAGCGCGATGGGGAGACCGCTGCGCCACTTTGTAATGCCGTTGACGCGCCAGCCGCCGATGACCGCATTGGCCGTCCTGCCGATGCGCGAGAAATAGGGCTCATCGTGCCCGAAGGGCAGGTCGACGCCGTAATTGACGACCAGGTTATTGGCCACATCCTCTTCGCTGACGGCTCGTTCCGCTTTCAGGTTGTAGTTGTCCTGCACCACTGCGATTCCGCCCTGGCCGTCCTGGAAGGAACTCGTGTTTTCGGTGTTGCTCAGCAGCTTGCCCCATGTATACGCGCCTTGCACGGTTCCGGCGTGCGGGAAGTGGCGGATATATGTGGCCTGCAGGGCGTGGTAGGTGGAGTCGCCGTCGCGCGCCACGGCCTGCGAAAGCCCGCCTGGGTACTGCGGATGGGGCAGCAGCAGGTACCCTTCCGCAACCGTCGCCGCGCCCATTGTTGTCCCAGCCTGAAGAACTCCAAAAAACGGATTTGCCACCTCGGTCAGCAGAGCCGAGCCCAGAGAGTCGTAGGTGTCGCGAAGCTGATTCAGGTTCAAGCCCGTTCCGGTGTACGTCAAGGAGAGAATCAGGTGCGTTCCCTTGGAGCCCGCATAGGCAATCGTGGCAGTGGAGTGGTGGTCGAGCGCCCGCTCCAGGGCCAGGTTCCATTGTTGCGAATATCCGTACGTCTGGTTGGGAATGCGTCCGGAGATGCTTTGTCCCAGCGCCGCATCCAGGCCCGCCTGTGTACGGCCAGTGGGTAGATGAATGCCGTTCGGCAGGGGATTGGCCACGGTGGCCAGCAGCGGGTTTCCAGGGCTGGGGTTGATGATGCCAGTGAAGGCCGCATTGATGGGGCTCACGCCCGGCGAATCGCCGGTCATTTCAGCCGGGAAGAAGGATATCCCGTAGCCCGAGCGGACGACGGTCCCCGGATCGAAACGGTAGCCAAAGCCCAGGCGCGGAGAAAACAGCTTCAAGTGGAGAGCCTCTTCTCTGCGCGAAGGATATTGTGGACTATCGACAAATACCAGTTGACCGGTAAGGGGCACAGCCGCACCGGTGACCGGGTTCGTAATCGCACTCAGGCTGCCGATGGAGACCGCGGCGTCTGGCTGGAGCACCGTATCCAGGTTATTGACCTCGGAGTAAGAACCTGGCTGTTCCCAGTGCAGGCCGGCCGTCACGGTCAGCTTCGCGCCAGCCTGAAAAGTGTCGGAGATGAACAAGCCGTAGTTGTGCAGGAATGCTCGCCATGTACCCACGGATTCGATGCTGGTGGTCGAGGGAATACCAAGCAAAAACGAGGCCAGAGCGTTGCCATCCATGCTGTCGGTTGCGCTGGCGGCCGTATAGAACGGAGTCGCATCAATGACCAGGCCCTGGCTGTTCCCATAGCTCTCCCACAACACCTGGCGCCAGTTGCCGCCAGCCTTGATGGAGTGCCTGCCAAGAACCTTGGTCACGCTGCCGTTCACAGCCCAGGCGTTATTGTTCCAGTAAAGGTGTGAGAGCTCGGGTCCCACGCCATAGCCCTGGATGCCGAGCACTGGAAGCAGGCCTTCATGATCCTCGCTCTCGGACTGAATCTTGCCATAGTTTGCGCTGATCGACGACATATCGAAGCCGCCGCTCAGCGGGTACTGAAAGTTATAGTTCTCAAGATACGACAGGCGCACATCGGCGATCGTGGTGGCGTTGAATACGTGAGTTTCGCCCAGCACTCCTTCCTGGGTGTAGTTGCCCGTGGGGCCTGCGCCGGTCTTGTTGCCGAAAGGATCGCTGGGCTCATTGTGCGGGTTCCAGAATGTATACCGGGCAAAAAGCGTGTCGGCGGTCCGTGGATTGGCGTCGATGCGCGCATTGTACTGGTCCTGGTACCCTTTGATCGGCGCGGAAGCATAGGCGTTGGTGGTGTATGGCGTCTGGATGACACGAGACTCGTCTGGAGTTTCGAGCTTCAGGATAGTCAGAGCTGTCTGGTCAATCCGGTTCGACGGAATCCTGTTCTCGGAAAATGGCTCTCCGGTCGCAGGGTCGTAGATGATTTGCGGATCGCCGGAGAAGTCTCCGCTCAGTTCTGCGGTAGTTGGCACAGTGGCAGAGATTGGACTGGCTGAAAGCAGCGACTCATGTTCCCAGGAGAAAAAGAAAAACAGCTTGTTCCTCAAGGCGGGTCCGCCGATGTTCGCGCCGTACAGATTCTGATGGAGCGGCGACCGGCCCAGATTCTCACGGGTGCTGAACCAGTCGTTGGCATCCAGATCGGTGTTGCGAAAGTATTCGTAGGCGTTGCCATGGAAACTGTTGGTGCCGCTCTTGGAGGAGATTTGAATCACTCCACCGCCGTAGCCGCCGAATTCCGCGCTCACGTTGTTGGTCGAAACTCGGAATTCCTGCACCGCGTCCTGGGTGAGAACGAGTGTGTTGACGTTGTTCTCAGCGATGTTCGACGCAACGCCATCGACGAAGAACAGGCTCTGGCCGCTGAATGCGCCGCCAATCTGGTAATTTCCATAGGCGATTGGCTGCGTCTGACCGCCGGCTTTGAAATTGCCGCTGCCGCCATTGGCCACGGTGCTGCCCTGGGTTCCACCGCCGGGAATCACTCCCGGTACAAAATCCAGCAGGTTGTTCACGTTGCGGCCGTTCAGCGGAGCCTCGACCACCTGCTGGCCTTCGATCACTCCATCCAATGTGGCGCTGTCGGTATGCAGGTCGCCCGCCGCCCCTGTCACCATCAGGGTCTGGGTCACATCCCCAACCTGCAGCGTGACGTCGACACGGGTGAATCCGCCGATCTGCACATCGACCTGGCTTCGCCTGGAGGATTCGAATCCCTGCTGCGACACGGTCAGGGTGTAGAAACCTGGATTCAGGTTATGAAAACTATAGGTCCCGCCCTCGCCGGTCACGGTGGTTGCCGCGGCATCCGTGCCGTCGTTCTTCAAGGTCACTGTCGCGCCCAGTACGTCCGCCCCCGTGGTATCGGTGACGGCGCCCACCACGGTTCCATAGCTAGTTTGCGCCTGAATGCAGGACCGTGCGCCGACACCCAGCAATGAAAAAAGCAGCAGCCCCGCGAAAGAGAACGACCGTCTCGCCGATTGCAGTGGAGGCAGCCTGAAGAACAGATAAGGCTGGCTCTTTGCTGCTGCAAGAGGTGATCCGGTTGTCATTTTCAACTCCGAACGGCGCGTTCCCATGGTCATGATGGACAGAGTGGCGCGCTTCTGCCGGCACGCCGGGCAAGCTGCCGCGGATTGTTGCTCCAACTCCCTGGCCATTGCCGCGAAAGTCAGAGATCAACGCCTGCCGTGTGCATGTTTCGGGAAGAAGGCGTCTCCGGACAAGGCATTTTAACGACACATAGACTAGGACAGGTTGAATACAATTGTCAACAAAAACAGTTACATAAAGTAATATCGTGTGATACAGTCTGGAAAGATTGAACTCCGAGCGATGCGCGGCAGATTGCGGGAGCTGCAGTGGAATGTTCCGCCGGGCCCTCCGATTCCTCAGGGCACTGGAGGGCCGACGAATTGCAAAGGGCTTCGCTGACGGCTGGAGTGTCTTTTTTTGAGCTAGGGCTGAGCGAGCTCGTGCCGATGGAACTCCGAAGCGGTGAGCGGCTCGCTTCAACATCGTTTCAATGAGGTAAGGGTAATGTCTCAGAGCGCAGGCATCGAATCCCCGAGTAAAGGACCCAAGTACAAGCGCGTCTACCTCGAACTCCGCGAGGCCCTCAAGGACGGCACCCACAGGCAGGGTGACAAGCTGGCCAGCGAGAACGATCTCGTGGAGCGATTCGGCGTTAGCCGCCCGACGGTGCGCCGCGCTTTGGCGCAACTGGTGGACGAAGGATTCATCGAGCGCCGCATGGGAGCTGGCAGTGTCGTCGCCCATCGAAGCGAGCACGAGATCCTGGTTTTCGGGCTGCTGATCCCGGAACTGGGAACCACCGAGATCTTCGAACCCATCTGCCAGGGCATCTCGCAGGCCCACAGCAACAGCCGGCATGAGCTCTTATGGGGCCCATCGTTCCTCAAGGGAGCCAGCAAGGAAGTCCAGGCCGAGCACTTGTGCAGGTACTATATTGAACGCCAGGTCTCCGGGGTCTTCTTCGCACCGATGGAGCTGTTCGAAGGCCGGGACGCGGTAAATGTCTCCATTGCCCGCGCACTGGATGAGGCTCATATACCGGTGGTGCTGCTGGACCGCGACATTGTGCTGTTCCCGGAGCGAAGCAAGTACGATCTGGTGGGCATCGACAACCACCGCGCCGGATATGTTCTCGCCGAATACCTGCTTCGTTCCGGCTCGCGCAGAGTAGCCTTTCTGGCCTCGCCGTTTTCAGCTCATACCGTGGACGCCCGAATCGGCGGTTACCAGGAAGCGCTGCACAACCACCGTGAGGCGGCGGCGCAGCCGCTGGTCAAATGGATCGATCCCAACGATGTGGCCGGGGTCCAGGACTTTCTGGATCAAATGAAGCCCGACGCGATCATCTGCGCCAACGATCATACCGCGGCGCAACTCCTGAGAACCCTTGCCGGCATTGGGGTCCAGGTTCCCGCACAGATCCGCATCGCCGGAGTTGACGACGTGAAGTATGCGCAACTGCTGCAAACCCCTCTGACCACCATCCGGCAACCCTGCCTGGAGATCGGATCGACCGCATTGCTCGCCATGCTGGATCGAATTGCTCGTCCGGCCACGCCAGCCCGGGAGTTCATCGTCGATTTTCAGCTTGTCATCCGGACTTCCACCGAGGCCGGTGCGCAGGAGCCATTGGAATCGGGCTTGAACCGTCTCGCCGGCAAGGACGATACCGCGGAGGCGCACCTGGCAAGGGAGAGCCCAGACACCGCTGGAACCGCGCAGGGCAGAGAGAACAGATTCTGATGCGAAGGCAAAGCGTAGCAACTGCTCAACACCCATCCCCATAGTGCCAAAGCTCAACCTGGCAGGCCTTGCGCTCACCGGGAAGGGCGACACCCAGCAGCCGGCGAATACTTCGGGTAGGTTCTCCAAAGGTGGACTGGGGGCCGTGACGACCCGAGCTTTTGGTCCTTGCTGGTGCTTTGATGGTGCGCTTGTGGACGGTTGTTCTCCGCATGAAACGACGCGGGGAAGGTCTGGATTTGAGAGGGTGGGCGAGAGCGAAATTGAAGAGGACGAGAAGCTGGGCGAGATCCTCTTCGAGGTGTGCGAGGACGAGGGGGATGGAGGTTATGCCTCTTCCGCTCTGGGGTACGAAACCCAGCTTGTGGCTGGCAGGGCAAATGCAGCGGGTGGGCCACTGGCCCACCCGCAGAGACATGGGACCAGGCTACGGCCAGACGAGATTGCCCGCCGCCCAGGAGAACTGTTGATTCACTACAACAAAGCCTCCTCCGCTGATCGAGGAGCTTTGCGCGCTGACCGTGTTGCCCGTGCCGCCGCTGACTGAGGAGAACAGACCGCTGGCGGTATTTGCGGAGCCGCCGGAGACGGAGGAGGATTCTGCGCTGGCAGTGTTGTTTGATCCGGCGCTGACGGAAGACCATCTTCCGCTGGCCACGCCCTGAAGGCCACCGGAAACCGCGGCGCCTTCCGCGCTGGCCGAGTTGTCCTCGCCGCCGCTGACAGAAGACCACAGCCCGCTCGCCACGCCATAATGACCACCGCAAACCGCAGCACCCTCTGCAGTGGCCGAGTTGCCCTCGCCGCCGCTGACGCTAGAGAACTTATCGCTTGCAATGCTATATTCCCCAGCGGTGATGGTTGCATACGGGCCGGAGATGGTGTTGGAAAAACCGGCCACGATGCCACCGATGGAGGTATATCCGTTGTCTACGCCTAAAACGAGGTTGTGCGATCCGGTGCGGGGCCGTTCGGCTTGCGACGGGCAACCGGTACAGGGAGGTATCCCATTTTCGTTGTAGCCGATGATGAGGTTGCCGAGCCCGTTGGGGTTGGGGATGTAGGGGGAACCAAGCGTTCCGCCGGTGGCGCCGCTGCCATCGCGGATATTGAGGTTTGCACCCGTGATGTACATATCGGTGCCGTCGACGGTGACAAACTGGAGCTTTTGTTCGTGACTCGATACGGAGTTGCCAAGTTGGGCAATGGTGAGGTCTTGGGCGTCGATTGTGGAGTGGAGCTTGCGCAGGTCGGCTTCCTGACGCAGAACGGTGGCATCCAGAGCAGCGACTTCGTGCTGCAAGCGGATTACCATCTGGCGAAGGTCCTGGGAGTCAGGCGCACCAGCGGGGCTTTCCCTGCGGGCGATTCCGAAGACCACGATTGCGATCACGACACTGACGGTGATCCGGCGTGATATTTGAGATTTCATTGCGATTACCTCCCACTTGGGTGGTTACAGGTCGGGCATCAGAAGATGCCGGTGGGTTGGGCGGGACTCATCAGGAGCGGTCGATAAGCCATACCGGCTGGCAGGGCTAGTGAATGAGGGCCGATTGCCGGCGACCTGGGGGTGCAGGCCGGCCAGACAACCCCGAGACTTTCCACGGAGAGATGCCATTTGTCTGTGCTGGTTGTCACAAAGAAGAAGCGGGATGGATAGTGGGTTGGGTTTGCGATCTTACACCCTTGAATCAAAGAGCGATTCAGTGCGAGGCGTCCAGTTTTTGGAGTGATTCAGGGATAGGCCATCCGCCAAGAAATCTTTGGGGGATTACTGTGTGTTGAGGTGGTAACCATAAAAGCGGTACAAGGAGCAATCGTTTTTCTGCCACCTGTGTTGCACGACAGAACATTAGGGCTACGCTTCTTATGTTGCCGGAAGGCAAGTTGAAGGCTCGACACTGGGAGGCGTCCATGAAAGTCTGGTTTGAAGACCACGCGCATTTCCTCTACCTGGGGGCAACGATTGCCTTCATCCTCCTTGGGTGCACATCCGTTGCTCTCACACTGGCGGGAGTTCAGCAGTGAAGTAAATGCTGGTTGACCGGGAGACTGGCGCAGAGATTCGCGCCGGGGACACCGTGACCAGGTTTTGCGGCGAGGAGGACGAGCTAACGAGCTTCTGCCCACTTCCAGCGCCATCTACCGTGCGTTGACCACCCAGCGACCGGGCGGGAACCACAGAGGGATTCTGGATCATTCACCGATCAAAACAGGAACGCTCCCTATCGTCCTGAAGCACATCGGCGCCCACTGGGTGATTGTCGAACAACTCCTGGAATGGCTTGAGTTATAGGCTGGCCTCACTCCCAGGATTCAACGACGAGGCCTGGCGCACCTGGCACCCAGGTTCTCTGTCTGGCTCGCCAGAGCACTCGGCTGTCGCTGCTGACCTTTTGTCTCTCCATATCGGATGAGTCCACGGTCGAAGCCGTCTATACTCGATGGCAAAGGAGATTCCTTGCTCGCTCCACTCCGATTTATCTGGAATGCAACCCGCGGCCACCGGCTGGCTCCGTGGCGTAGCGAATATCTGCGCTGGCGGGTGGAGACCTACTCCGGCAAGCGTGCGGAGACCCTGACAACCAAGGATTTCATGAGCTTTGCCTGGACCTCGCGGTGGGAGCTTCTGGGCTTTCTGGCCTGGACGGGGCGTCTGGACCGCGAGGTGCGCAAGCGCGCCTGAAGCGGGCGAATGGCTCCGGTGGCATAGGCCGATCCAGAATCAAGGCGATCCAGGAGTTAAGCCGATCCAGAAGTTTCGATCCGCGGAGAGGCCGATGAGCCACCGCTTATGATCGACATTGGAGTCTTTTCTCGCATGAGATTTGGAAGATTGCGTTTTTCGCGCCGGGTGTTCGCGGCGTTATTGTTCACCACTGCGGCAGCCGTAGCGCAGATGCCGCCGGCCGAGCCTCCGTTGCCGCTGCCCACACCCCACAACGACTCGCCCAGTCTGCGCGTGACGACCACTGAAGTGCTGGTGCCCACGCTGGTGGAGAAGCGCGGCGGGGGGATTATCTACGGTCTAAAACCGGAAGATTTTGTGCTTGAGGATAACGGCGTGCCGCAGAAGATTCGCGTGCAGGAGGAGATGGACACGGCCCCCGTGGCGCTGGTCGTCGCCGTCGAACAGGGCGGGGCGAGCGTACTCGAATTCGACAAGGTGGCCAAACTGGGCCCGCTGCTGGACCTGTTTCTGTCCGACGGCAGGAGCCAGGCCGCGCTGGTGGGATTCGACTCCAAGCCCCATCTGATTCGCGACTACACGCACTCCAGCGAAGAGGTGAACGAGGCCCTCAAGCACCTGGAACCGGGCAACGGCGGCGACGCGATTCTGGATACGGTCAGTTATGCCGTCGATCTGCTCGAATCCCAGCCCAAGGAGTACCGCCGGGTTCTGCTCTTGATCAGCGAGGAGCGGGACCACGGCAGCAAGCACACCAAGCCGGATCAGTTGATCCGCAAGATCGGCCAGTCGGACGTGCTGGTGCTGAGCGTGGCGTTTTCCCCGGCGCGCGCCGAATTGCTGCACGACATGAAAGATTCCGGCGATGACCGGACCATGAGCATGATCTCGTCGCTTTTTATGCTGGTGCAGGCATTCAAGAAGAATGCGGCCAAGGAAGTGGCCCGGATGAGCGGCGGGGAGTACAACACATTTACCGGCGGCAAGGGCTTTGAGCAGCGGGTGGTGGATTCGGCCCGGCACGCCCGGAATCGGTACCTGATTACCTTCAGCCCTTCGGACCCCAGCCCCGGCCTGCATTCAATCCGCGTCCGGACGGCGCAGGACTACGGCGCCCGCGTCGTGGCTCGGGCCAATTATTGGAGGACGGACGAGCCGTAACGGGCGGGGAGCGGAAAACGGGATACCAACCGGGTTCCCGCCAGGCCGCGAATGGCGCGGGGGTGGGAATTCATGGTAATCTCACCTTAGACACTTGAAGAGTGGACCTGAGAAGACAAGAGGAGTAACACACGCCGTGCTGGCGACTGCAAAGAAAACAACACTCATTGAAAGCTTCCGCACCCACGATTCGGACACCGGTTCACCGGAGGTCCAGATCGCGATTCTGAGTGCGCGTATCGCGGAACTGACCGAGCACTTCAAAACCCACAAGAAGGACCATGCCTCGCGGCGTGGACTCTTGCAACTGGTCAGCAAGCGTCGCCGCCTTCTCGATTACCTGAAGACGCACGATACCGATCGCTATCGCGACGTGATCGGTAAACTCGGCATCCGCAAGTAATCAGAAAGCCAACCTTGACCCGGAAGCGCCCAGACCGGAAATTGGTCGAGGCTCCCGTTCTACCCAGGAACTGGGGCCATGGTGTACCTGGCGAACTCGACCCGCTGCCAGGGATCGCGCACAGCTATCGGCTGAGCGCGATCCCGGTGAGCAGCCTGGTTGATGGCCCGGCCGGCAGGCCGGGAGAATCCGCTCCCCCGCGCACCTCCCACTCTTTTGCGCGCGTCCTGCCCTTCGCCCCGCCTTTCGCCAGCGCCTTCACACCCTCCGGCACATTCCACTCAAAAGTTTCCCAAGCGAACAAAATGAAACGAGGACTCTATGTCTAAGCATGAAGTAGCCGTCGAGCTTGCCGGTGGCAAGCGCCTGGTCTTTGAGACCGGACGCATGGCCAAGCAAGCATCCGGCGCAGCACTGGTGACCACGGGCGAAACCGTAGTTCTGGCAAC
>Ga0302319_10011287_pt1 | contig 16955 bp, 13 predicted proteins | sample Bog_T0_2_FD_203319 | JGI IMG/M metagenome (GOLD analysis project Ga0302319, IMG submission 203319) | Peat permafrost microbial communities from Stordalen Mire near Abisko, Sweden - Bog_T0_2 | ecosystem: Environmental > Terrestrial > Soil > Wetlands > Peat | place: Sweden: Abisko, Stordalen Mire...
CCTGGTCCAAGCCGCCAAGGCCAAAGCCCGAGGCTATCGCTCCGAACGCAACCTCGTCACCATCATCTACCTCATCGCAGGCAAACTCGATCTGGCATGTCAACCCACGTGAAACAGCGAAGAACCGATAAGTTTCATGGAGTCCGCGAAACTCCGGTGCCCCAATTGTAAAGCCAATATGCAATTGGGAGCAGATCGACTGGAAGTCTAGAAGTGGGACAGCCACTAAAGAGGGTAGCGTCGGCCCTGCGGGCGGGAGCAACTCGAGCAGCCTCCGTACCGCCTCGTGCTCAGGTCGACAACTGGCGGAATAGCGCTCGAAGGCCCTGAAGGACGTCTCGTTGAAGGGGCTGAAACACGGAGGCAATCGATGCCAATGTACGTGTCCGAAACAGATCCATAGGCGCGCCTGATCAAACACCTCTTGCGCATTGTCGCTAAATCGAGAATGAAGGTCTGCCAGACGATAGATGAGACGCGCGTCGCGGCTCTTTAGAAGGGGAATAGACTGGCTACTCAGGAGTCTCCAATCTTTATCGTCGTCGGCCAGAAACACCACAGTGCTACTACTGCGTACCGCACTCAGCAGGCGCTCGATACGAGCCTTGGCCGATTCATAATCGACGAGACGATCAGTCTGGCTTCGGTAGGCAAACACGGCCAAAGGCAGACCCAGGGTATCTAGCGTATGGGTCAGAGTCCTTTCCGCCATCGGTAAACTCATAAGCGACGCCATGAGGGTTCTCGACTTTCCCGACTCGGCCAGAGCATGGAAAACAGAGAACAGCATGCCGCGGGCCAACTTGCGCCGAAGGGACGGGCAGCGCATCCCGTCCAGGGGACGGCACATCCGGACGGGGCCAGCCTCCACGCGCCCCACGGGCGGCCTAACTGGCGCGCCCGGCAGACCGCCGCGAGCGAGCCCGGTGCCAAGGCGTCACCACTGAACAGTTTCATGCAGCGTTGCACTGGGCAATCTCGATATCGATGTAAGAGCTTATCATAAATGCATTTAGATCGGCTGAGGACGGTACAAGCCAGCAGGATCCTCTCGTTCATCCGGGAACCGACGTCGCTCCGCGGCCGGGCGTCACAGAATCGACGGCAAGGGGCCGGGCGGCGTTCAGGCTGCTCGGGAATAGCACTTTCCGACTCGACAACGAGGCTGCGCGGACGCCATGGCAGGTCTCCAAGGGTTCGGCGCTTACCCGACGCACTGTGGTCGCATTCTAGCTACTGCGACTCGCAGAAGAGCAACAGATTGAGGCACCACGTGGAGACGAGAGGATCTCCACCGGCGCACGCTGGCCGGCAGGCTTTTAAAAACGGTCGACAGGGGCAACGCCAGCAGCGCAGCAGTCTCTCTAGGTTTGGGTGCCGGTGAGTTCAACGCCGGAGGCATCCCTAACCGCACTTGAATTCTTGACTTCGTGAGGCGAATCGCACACAGGGCGCAGTGTCAGCCTTTGAATCGTGTGCCTTTCAACGGCAGCACGTGAGTACAAGAGAGGCACATATTCCTTCCGCTGCCACAGGCAAAGATGATCTCCATAGTGGCGACTGCGTGGATCACCGGACTGGCCCGGCGCATTGATGAACAGAGAACGATCCCAGTCAGCAAGGTCGATGATCTGTCGATAGGATGGCCCATAGTTGCAGCCGTAATCCGGGCCTCGCGTTGAGTTCACAGTTTCCTCGTCCCCGCCACACTCGAAGTCTCCGATATCGAAAGTATCAGCTTGGTTTGAATCGCTCGCGATCGAGTGATAGAAGCGAGCTTTGTGCAGTGCACCCCAGCGCCATCGACTCATATCAGGGCCGAGCCGTGCCGAACCCTCCTGGACGGCAGATGTTAGAGCGTCCATTAACAATGTTCGAACGTCGTCCGCCGACAGTGTCTGGAGAAGTTGTACGATGGTTTCGGTCTGCAGATACTTCCTAGCAACATTGCGCTGGAACTCATTGACGTGGCGCTCCAGAAAGAGGGACCGTATCCTGGACAGCCAGATCTCAAACAACGCTGCTGGCGCAGAGTTCTGCGCCAGCACAAAGTCCCAGGCGTTCAATATTGCGACTGCGTGTTGTATTGGCTGACTAGTGGGACATTGCAGGTCCCTCATCAGCGTGACTAGCCTGCGGGCCCGCAGGGAGAATTCATCTGTCTGTAATAGCTTGAAGTCCTCAACCGTAATGCTCGTGCGACCTTCAAGAACTTGGCGGATTCTATCAATGCGGTAAGATGCCTTCCAGTCGAAGCCGATGTCAACGGGACTACCGGTTGGCACGATATTGTGGTTTGCTGACGCAACATAGCGACGCGGTGGGTTGAACTCTTGTGGCATTTCTTCAATGCCTCGAAACCCGCTCCATTCGAACCTACCAACACTGCCGGGGACCGGTAGTAGGCCATCCCAATTCTGACGGATGGGGAGGAGACCCACCGCAATCCACCCAATATTGTTGTCAACGTCGGCATAGATCATGTTTTCTGATGGCATACGCCATCGTCGAATGGCTGAACAGAAACTGGCCCAGTCATGTGCCTGGTCAACACCCAGACAGCCGAGATAAGCCGCAGCGCCAGCCTCTTCCCCGGTCCAACGAAGTGCCAATGCACGGTTCGACTCGATGTTCTCCCAAATGATCGGACCATGCCGCGTGAATTTCAAGACGACCTCTACCGCCTCATTCCTCCCCTTAACGCTGATGGCCTCACGGGCAACGCTCATCTTGACCCAATCGTCACCCACACGATACTGCTGCGCGTCGTCCTTCGAAAGCGTTTCTACGTATAGATCCGTCTGATCGAATTGTGCGACGGTAAAACCAAACGCAATGCGGTCATTGTGACCCAGCGCAATGCCGGGAAGCGAAGGTTCCCCCGCACCGATCACGTTCCATTGTGGAGCAATGAGGTGACATACATATCGAAGGGACGGCAGCATGAGCGGCCGATGCGGATCACTGGCTAGTAACGGTTTGCCAGTCGAACTTAGTTCGCCAGCAACCGCCCAACAGTTGCTTCCGTCGTGGTCAGACATGTTCAAAGTGCGACTGAAGTCGAAGGGGGACAGAATAGCTGGCGAGATCTTTGACAAGTCTACTTCTGGAACAACAGTTGGCGATCGAGGAGGGTCGGTGGGCATGTATTTCAGGGTGTCCTCAAGGCCGATCTGTGAAATCATGTCGGCGCGGGCGAGTTCTTGTGCCGCGTTGAATGTGATAGTCGGGGAGAACTGCCGGAGCAAGCAGTGCTCCGGTTGCCATGTTTTCGGTTTAAAGCCGAGGAGTTGGAATTCGATGGGCAGATTATCGCCGCAGGTATCTATGCATCCGTTGATGCCGCGGGTGAAGGAATCGACGATCAGACGCGCACCTTGGGAGCAGCTGCTCCAGTCGGCTTCAATGTCGCCGCGATATTTCATCAGCCTCGCAACACGGTCGTGCTCAATATGTGATGAGCCGAGTACCTCTGACAACTCTCCCGTCCGCGTACGGCGCCACATCTCCATTTGGTACAACCGGTCTTGCGCTGCGACGAATCCTTGCCCGAAGAAGAGATCCTCCGTACAGGTCGCGTAGATGTGTGGGACCCCCCATTCATCTCGGAGAACTTCAACTGGAGCTTGAATTCCGTGGATGTACAGGACCTCTTCAGTCCACCGAGAAGCCTCAGCACGCGAAGATGCAGGCTCGCTCTCCCGCGTTTGCGGACCGTTCCCGGTAGGATGCGGTTCTTCGGAACCCATGATGAGTATGGTAACGGATCAACCAGTCCAAAAGGCGCGCAGTTCAACGGGTGACCGCCTCCTACCGCCGTCGAGAGGCGCACCCCAGACGAATCCACCGGGGAAAGCGGCAGTCGAAACACCAAACGAGGCTTTTGTCTCCGAAACCATGAAGGCCACGAATTCATCGTGCGTGGGCACAGGTGGCATCGACTTGCTGATGAGCTAAGGTAGTAGCGGGAAGGACCTGTTTTGAGAGGTTCGGATCTCCGCGTAACGGAAACGATGATTTCAGCGATGTGGAAAACGTATCATGAACGCGTGGACGACCGATCTCACTCTCTGGAGAACTGCTGTATGTCCAGTCAGATGGATGAAATGACGAGAAGGCTTGGCGGCCTCAGCCCAGTGGCGATCCCACCGATCCCTGCGAACCCGGTTCTTGCGGCTGGTACCTCAGCCCACGATGAGATCGATGAACAAGCTCCGCTCGTGATATTAGAGGCGGACAGACGGGTTGTTGTAAGGCCGCACTACTACCTCAAAAGTGTGGTCGGGGCGACCCCCGTCATAAGAGTTCGTGAACCTGTGGTGGCCCGTCTGCGGAAGGCAGCTTCTCTGATTCCCGATGGCTTTGCTATCGCGGTTCTTGATGGCTGGAGAGCGGATGCGACACAACGCGCAGTGTATGAGCGGATCTGTGAAGCGGCTCGCGAGGCAGGAGAGCAGAATCCTTCGGCGTTCGCTTTTGATCTGGACCGGAGAGGCGCCCTGATGGGCTATCCAACCCGCGATGCACCGCACCGGACGGGCGGAGCGGTGGATGTTGCGTTGCTGGGACCGGACGGTCGAGATTGGGAGATGGGTACCGAGTTCGATGCAGTTTCCAAACGCTCTGCTATGCGTGCACTGGAACAAGAAGACAGCCCAGCCGACCTTGCGGCACTGATTGGCCGACGAGTTCTTTACCATGCCATGGCGGCTGCCGGGTTCACCAACTATCCCGGAGAATGGTGGCACTTCGATTATGGGAATGCATTCTGGAGGTATTACGGCAGATTACCCTCTGGTAACGTCTTCCAGACACTTGGTTGACGCCGAAGGACCAGGCGTACGGAGTTTTGCGTGGCTGTTTCGGCACCGGCCAGGAAGGCCCCGGCTCTTGGGAGCCATTTTGCGCTTGGCGAGGGAAGCCTTTCCCTTTTCGCAGATGATCGCAGAAGGGTCGTCGCCGCCAAGGTCCATTGCGGCGCGCATACCCCCAAGGCGGCCCTTGACCCCTCCGGCCGTTCTCACGACCTCCCAATGAGCAGGGTGCAATCAAGAGGACGGCAACCACGCCGGCACCTTGGGCGTCGTTTCCGTCGTTTTGGTACGGCTTTTTCACCGTCACCGGCTGGGGCGGCCACTTCTGAGTGGTCCCCCCAGCCGGGATTGGTGTGACGGTTCCGGAACTCGACGTGCTCCCGTCACTTGATGCGAGCAAAATCGCGGAGTGGCGCCGGATGGCGGAGTTGGTATACCATGTTGCGTTACCGTAAAGAATTGGAGGCATCGGTCGATGTTCTCTTTAGTAGGGGTTGTTATGGATCAAGGTGTTGACTTGGCAGGCACTTCGCGAAGGCTGAAACCCACGCCTTGCGAGATCCGTCTCTCGCATGTGAGAAGCGATAAGGAATTCAATTACTTAGCGGACGTGGCACGAGTCGGCTGGTCAAGGCTCAAGGGTCAAAGGCAGAAGAACACGAACATGAACGTGAACCATGGAAAGACGGAAGACGCGCCCGGAGCTGAACCCATGCTCGCGGGGCGATGCAGGAATTTGCCCTCAGCCGAAGAAATCTCGAAGCGGATCGGCGACAGACTACCACCTGTTCGCTACAAGGGCCCCGTAGTGGTTCCCCCGCATGCAGCTGGCATCTAACCCGCCCGCGAACGATTCCGCGGCGACGTTCAGCTACCCATAGCGCTTCACGACCGCCACAGATCGCCTGGAATCCGCTCCGCCGCAACAATCCCTGATCGAAATTGCGGCCCGACGGAGCTTCATTGGCCTTCGCGTCGCGCCTCTTCTCTGGGCCTCAGCCCCCAATTCAGCTGCTGTCAGTTGCAGAAGAGATCCCCCTAGTCGCATAATTGCAACCAGGAGTGGTCTCTGGATGTTCATTCCTGACAGCAGGAAACGGATAGTGCGCGGCGTGGCATGGTCCCTTTTGTCGTGGGGAAATCCCAAGCAATCGATTGTTTTTGAAGACATTTGGCCTCAGACAGAGGACAACAGATGGTTGCTCGCGGACACCGTTTCTGTAGCCCGCCGCGATTTGGACCGGCCCGTGCATTCGTTTCAGATGTGGACCCTGCTCGATATTCAGCCCCTGATCGGCCGGCGACTGTGACTGAGCGTCACCCGTTTTCGGATTGTGGCACGCCTACGCGGCGTGAGGGGGCTTTAGCGCGGAACAATGCCGATTCCACCTCCGGTCGACCGCCCGACACACGACCGTCCGTGCGGGATTTCCTCCCCGTGCGCGCGGAGGGACTCTGAAATGTCCGATATCACAATCGCCCTAGTCACCCCCCCAGGCTGGACGTTAGCGACGGGCGGTCCCCACCTCGCACTTCCTCTGCTTGCGGGTGCTCTGCGCCGCGACGGACATTCCGCTTATCTTGCGGACTGGAACATAGAGGTGTCGAAGCGCTTCGGCGCACGGATTACCGAGGACCAAGCTCGCGCGATCTCGGATGATCTCGACTTCGGATCAATGAACGGCCCCTACTCGGCAGCGCAGGACGCTCTCCTCGGCGGGTTGGCGGGAACTACTGCGACCTGGGACCCGCAGTTGGGTTACTCAGATTCCGCGTACGACTCCAGCGACCCGGCAGCGATCCGCGAGGCTCTCGAAGCCCCAAGCCCCATCGACGGCGTCCTCACCGATTTGGCGCAAGGCCTCTTAAGCGAGTCTAGGCCGCGGATCATCGGGTTTAGTATCTCCGTCCCAGGCCAAATTCTACCTTGCTTCTATGCCGTAAGGGCACTGAGGAAATGCGGTTTTCGTGGAATAATCGTACTCGGAGGGAACGTGATCACACGGCTCGCCTCCAAGATGGCCCTCACTTGGGTATTCGATTGGGTCGATGCACTGGTTGTCTACCAAGGAGAACTCGTATTGCCCGCCTTATGCCGAGCATCCGAGGGGCGGGACTGGACGACGATACCTAATTTGGTTTGGAGGGACGGGGACCAGATTCACGCCAATTCAACCCACGTCCTCACGCCTTCGCAATTCGGCGCCCCGGACTTCCGAGGACTACCTCTGGAAGACTACTGGGGCGCGCAGTTCCTCACGGCGGTGGGCTCGCGTGGGTGCTATTACGGCCGTTGCTCCTTTTGTTCCATTCCATATGCATGGGGTAACGACGGCTTCCTCGGGAACGACACCCCGACCGCCATCGTGCAACAATTCGAGACTGGCATCTCTCGACATGGTATACATCGTTTCAAGTTTATCGACGAAGCGTTGCATCCGGGGCTTCTCTCCCTCGTTGCCGACATCGTCATCGACCGGGGCCTCAAGGTTGAGTTCGAGGGTTACGCGCGCCTCGATCAGTCATGGCTGTCGCCGCGACTCTTGTCTCGTCTTTCAAAAGCAGGTCTCAGGAAGCTCTATGTGGGCATCGAAATCGCTGGCTCCAAGAACCGCATTCTCTTAAACAAATCAGACAACGCTGACCCCGGAAAGTTCCTAACCTCACTCTCCGACCACGGAATACTCGCTCATCTCTTTTGTATGTTCGGGTTTCCTGGCACGGGCGAAGACGACGCAGTTGCAACGGTCGAGTTCGCACTTCAGCATGAGCCGCATATAGATACTCTCGACATCCTCCCGTTCCACTATGCGAACCACACGGTCGTGCCGGGCGCGATAATCGTCGACGAGCCTGAACGGGCGTGGGCTTTAACACACAGGTATCTCCCAACTGTTCCGGGTGCCCTATCTATGGAGGGAGTATCTGAGCTCGCACGAGCCTACGAGAATTATGTGTGGGTGACCAACGCTCGCTGGATACACCCTGTTTATCGACTAGCTTCACCATGGACACCAACACCAACTGGAGTTGAACCGCAAAGGATGATCCTATGTGGCAGCAGCTATTAATCAACGGATTGATTGCTGGCAGCGCCCTCGGATTGTTAGCTGCAAGTTTTGCACTCATATATCAGACAGCCAGATTCTTCCATTTCGCGCATGCGTCCGTCTTCACGCTCGCGGGATACCTGACCTATCTCTTTGCACGTACCCTTGGCTGGCCGCTTTTGGTTTCGATATCTGCGTCCGTCTTCCTCACCGGAGTTGCAGGCTGGTTGCTCTATGTCAGTATCTACTTGCCCATTACAAGGCGGGATGCGGGTCCAACGTCGCTTCTGCTTGTCTCCCTGGGCCTGATGGTCGCTATTCAGAACATCATTTCCATGGCCTTCGGAGACGAATTGAAGACACTGTGGGATCGACCTGTAGGTAGAGGGCTCAGTTTGGGATCTGCTCTCATCACGCCGGTTCAACTTTTGACCGTGATTTCTTCCTTTGTTGCGCTCATATCGCTTGCGGCCTTCCTGAGGCTCACACGCTTGGGTTTATCTCTGCGCTCGGTAGCCGACAACGAAGAACTAGCGGTCGTGATTGGCCTGGACCCAAAGAAAGTCACTGCTGTCGCATTTGGCATCGGTTCCGCAATCGCCGCCATCTCCGCAATACTTGCCTCGTTTGATACCGGATTGACGCCTGCAATGGGATTTAACGCGCTGCTGATGGCCGTTGTAGCTGTCGTGGTAGGTGGAGTGGGCAGTATTCCCGGCGCTCTACTTGGTGGAGTAGGCATTGGATTAATTCGGAATCTTGCGGTCGCAGTTGTGCCAACCGCATGGATTGATTCTATCGTTTTCTTAGTGTTGATCGTCTTCTTGTTGGTTCGTCCGCACGGGCTGCTGGGCGAATCGCCGTCCCGCAGGTGAGCTGAGAGTCGCTATGGCCTATTACATACTGCACCTCGTCACGCTGGCATGCATCCTTGCGACAGCCGTTATCGCTCTTCAGTTGCTTGTAAGTGGAACCGGGCTACTGTCAGTGGCCCAGGCTGTATTTCTGGGCATTGGTGCTTATTCTGGTGCGTTGACGGCGACTCGGCTGGGCCTCGACGGCGTCACTGAGTTGCTTGTAGCTGCCGGTTGCTCGCTTCTGGTCTCGCTTTTTGTCTCAATCCCGTCCTTACGACTGCGAGATGACTATTTTGCGATTGCGACCTTTGGCCTTCAGATGATCACAACCGGTGTACTAGTGAACTGGGTCGGCGTGACAAATGGACCATTGGGTATCAGCGGAATCGGCCCTTTCTCTTTGTTAGGCATCAGCGTGCGCTCGCCTTTTGCGCTCCTGGGATTGGCCCTCCTTGTCTGCGTCCTAGCCGTGGCAATTGCAAGCAGCATTCAGGCCTCCAGATATGGGCTGGTGCTTCGCGCTATTCGGAGTGACGAACTATTTGCGCAGTCTCTGGGCAAGAACACGCTGTGGTTTAAGGTGAAGATCGTTGGTCTAAGCGCGGTATTGGCCTCAGTGGCGGGTGTACTCTATGCTCACTTCCTGACCTACATCGACCCCGCAAGTTTTACCCTCATGGATTCAGTTCAACTGTTGTCGATGGTCGTCATTGGTGGCGGAAGGCCTCTCGATGCTGCGGCGGGTACCCTCTTGCTCGTGTTGTTGCCGGAAGCGCTACGGTTCCTGGGACTACCCGCCGCGTTAGCTGCCAATCTCAGGCAGATCGCGTACGGCATTCTGATCGTGGTTGTTGTCGCATTTCGTCCACAAGGGCTGTTCTCTAGGAAGCAGCGTGCGACGTGAGGAACGTGCAAGATGACACTTGAGTGTTGCCACATATCCAAGGCGTTTGGCGGAGTTCAGGCGTTGGCCGATGTTTCTATCCGCTTTCCGCCGGAAGGCATTGTTGCCGTCATCGGTGCGAACGGTGCTGGCAAAACCACGTTGATCGACACAGTGACAGGAATCGTACGGCCCGACCGAGGCCAGTGGTTGCTCGACGGGAGGGACATCACTGGCTTGAGCACTGAAAAGGTCGCTCAGACTGGCATCGCACGTAGCTTTCAGGGAATTCGGCTTCTTCCCGACGAAACTGTTCTCGACAACATTGCTCTCGCGGTGCCGGACCGTGGGTCCGAGACGCTCTTCTCTGCCTTCCTTCATTTCAAGACGTCGACTCGGCGGCAATCGGTCGTTGAGGAGGCCAACAGGTTAGCTGGATTGGCCGGTCTCAACGGCCGCCGGCACGATTCTGTGCGGTGGCTCTCCTATGGCGAGCAGAAGCTTGTCAGTGCAGTAGTGACCGCAGCCACAGGTGCCAGGATTCTGTTGTTCGATGAGCCGCTGGCAGGAGTGCACGGCGACGGGGTTGGACAAATCGTCTCCTTTGCCCAGCAACTCGCATCTAACGGCCGTCTGGTTGTCTTCATCGAGCACGACTTGGCGGCCGTGCGGAGACTGGCGGCGACTACGGTCCTCATGGACCACGGCACAGTATTGGCCGTTGGCCCGACCGCAGAGGTTTTGGAGCGTGGAGATCTGCTGGAGGCCTATCTTGGCTAACAGAGGGATCGAAGTACTCGAAGCGCGTAACCTTCGGGCAGGATACGGTATGCGGGATGCCTTCGCCGCCTTGAATCTCATTATCCGGCCGGGTGAGATTCTCGGCTTGCTTGGGCATAATGGCGCCGGTAAGACCTCCCTCTTGAAGTCGCTCGCCGGTGTTCTGGCGATTCGCGAAGGCGACGTCCTTGTTGACGGCATTTCCGTTGCTCAGCGGTCGCCCTTGGAACGGATCGAACTCGGGGTGACTTACCTGCCCCAAGGGAATCCAGTGTTCCCTCATTTGACCGTACGCGACAATCTGCTGCTCCGCCTTCGTTTCACGCGTACTAGCTGTCCATCGACATCCCTCGACACCGTGTTGGATTCGTTCCCTCAGCTTAAGGAACGCTTGAAACAGAGCGCAGGAAGCCTTTCGGGTGGCGAAAAGCAAATGTTATCGCTGGCTGGTGCGCTCCTGACCAACCCACGATTCCTTCTTCTAGATGAACCATCGCTCGGTCTAGCGCCGAGCGTCGTTTCGAAGACGTTCGTTCGGCTCAGAGAACTTACTCGAGACGCAGCTGTTGGCATACTCATGGTTGAGCAGAAGGTTCGTGAGGCGTTGCGAATATGTGATGAGCTGGTGGTCCTGAAACAGGGGCAGATCGTCTTTGCCGGTCCTTGTTCGGAGGATGCCGCGGAACGGAGTGAGTTTCGTGAACTCTGTCTGTAGCTCGCGACTCGACGCTTATGATGGACAGCTTCTCGCAATATCCATCCACTGCAATCTGGCTTTCTACTTCATCTGGAGGTTCTATGAAAACGCTACGTAGATTTGCCGCGTTTGCGGCGCTTCTCATCTGCCTGACAGGTTGCCGGACTGGTAATGAAAGCATCGTGCTAGGTTGCCTTTCTCCACTCACCGGCGAAGGGGCTACCTACGGCCGGTCAACCCGGAGGGGCGTCGAACTGGCTGTGGAAGAAATCAACGCCCAAAAACGACTTCCAAAGTCGCTCTCCGTCATCTTTGAAGACGACAAAATGAGCCCGAAAGATGGTGTGAGCGCCTTCCAGAAACTCGTCAACGTGGACCACGTTCCACTTGTTATCGGACCTTTCGGCTCCTCTATTGTCCTTGCTAGCGCTCCAATCGCAAACGAGACCAAAACCGTGATAATCACGGCCAGCGCCACTGCTGACAAGATTGCGGATGCAGGCGACTACGTTTTCCGCATCGTCCCGCCAAACTCCAAGCAAGGTTCGGACCTTGCTCAATTCTGCCTCGGGAAGCTGCACGCCAAGCGCGCTGCAATTCTCTATCAAACGAACGATTACGGATTGACCCTTCGCGATGCGTTCGACAAGACGTTCCGCGAACTAGGAGGCGTTGTCGTGGGCGCAGAGGGATACCCGTTAGGGGCTACGGATTATCGAGCGGCACTGACCAAGCTCAAGACGATGAAGCCGGACGTGGTATTCTATCCACTTCACCAAGCGGAGGCCGCGTTGATGCTTCGGCAGGCAAAAGAGCTCGGTTATGGTTGCGATTTTGTCAGCGCTGACGGCGCATACACTGAAGACCTTATCAAGGCTGCCGGCAGCGCAGCTGAGGGTTCCTATTTCTCTACAATGGCGCTTGCCTATGGTGTCGCTGATCAGGCCATTTCCCAGTTCCAGAGTAGATTCAAAGCGAAGTTCAACCAGGATCCTGATGTCTACTCCGCCTACTACTACGAGGTGACGAACTTGGTCGCACAGGTCATAAAAGACAACGGCTCCTCGGGCGAGGAGATCCGCAAAGGATTATATGCTCTGACCGGTTCCAACGCCTACCATGGCATCACCGGCGTGACAGCTTTCGACGCAAAGGGAGAGGTTAACAAGGCGTTCTACATATATCAAGTCAAGAACGGGGGATTTCACTTGGTGGGGCCTCCGCTGTGATGTAGCTATGGTCGACGATTGGCCTGTCAACATTGCGTCCCTACGCATAGCAGACATTCTTCGGACGCGCATTCGACAAAAGAGCACTGCAAGCGAGTCGCTCGAGCGGCAGGTGCTACAACGGCTCTTCGTCGCAATTCGCCAACCTCACGCCCGCCGTGCCCTTGACAGCTGGCTCGATTTCCGAAGACGAGCAAAGTCATCACGCGCAGGCGACCTCGATAGGGTCTCGGAACTGCTTCGGTCACTGAGCGCATCTGGTGCAAATGATCAGACGGTCGCCGATGACCTCGGCACTGGTGTGTTTGCCAACGAACAGCTTGAGGACCTCCTGACCCTGTTTGAGTTGTTATTGGGAACTACGATTTTGCGTCCGCTGCGTTCAGTAGAAGCGGGCCGATACAGTTCGATGTACTATGCTTCGATTTATCACCCACTGCTGGACGACACAACGGTAAAGTCCATCATGGAGTCGGTCGTCATCCCACCGGGCAGCGGTTCCGCAGGAGATGCCATACGGAATGGACAAAAAGGCGTTGTATCTCCGGAGTCGTTTGGTGAAAGGCGTGGGGTTGTTGAGTGGCAGGACCTCGTTTTAGGCCAAGTCTCGATGCTTGTCAGCAGCTTCCACAACGGCGCCGACGCACGCCCCGGTCACGGAGAATGCTCTCTGTTTGTTGCGTCGGCATTCCTCCCGGTCCCTGGAGTATTCGATGTGCTGGAAACCCAGGGTACTGGATCACTTGTGGACTTGTTGGTGGATAGCGTAGAGAGCTTTCGCGCGGACCTCGTCTGCGCTTTGTGTGACGCACAGGCTGACGCGCGAGACAAGCGACTTTCAAGGCTCGTATTAGGCCATACTCACGAAGTGGCGACCCGTCACGGCTCGGTGCTCGACGAACTTGTCGGCAAGGTTGCTCAGAGGCTGGTCCCCCGTTCGTTTCTCGAGCGACCGAGCCCGCTTCAAGCCGTGGCGGTCGCTCTCCCGCGCTCGGAGGCCTCGAAGGGATTCCGGCTCGCATACGTGTGCTTTGAAGATACGCTGGTGAGGAATGCACTTCGACTATCTCTGCCATTCCAGGCCGCCGAATTCATCCATGATAAAGCAGTCATCGTTGCCGACACACCCACCGGTCCAATGGCTCTCCGGGATATGCTCGTGCACGGCGATCACGGCTGGTCTCCTCGGTTCCCGCCGCGCCTGGCGAACCTGTTTCCTGACGAAGGCAACGGCCACATAGGGAAGGCGCAAGTCCTCAGCTTCTCAACCGCCGCCGGATATTCGAGAATCGACAATCGCCTTGGTGCATTGTGGATTATCCATACGAAACGTGATCGCGGTTGGCCGCCTCTTGGTGAATCGCATCTGAACACCATTCGCCGCGCCTTCAATCGTCTTGAGCACCTGGTGGAGCGACTCTCGCCCTTCTTCAGCAAGTACAGCGAGACTGAGCGCTTGCTCGATCAAATGGGGGTGCCAGCCGAATGGCGCAGGCGAAACGCTGTCTACAAGCTGCGCCAAAACGTATTGGCCTCATTCTTCGACCTTCTGTCCCGCGTTCTCGTCGCTCCAACAGAGGACCATGACGTTGCGGAGCAGCTGCAATACATACTAGAAGTCGTTCTCCATCCTCCTTGGAGTGCCACGGCCAACGACGACGTTTCTCCGGCGACCCTCGCCAGAGATACTGGAAACGCCATTCTGGCGATGCGCGGTGAAGTACTGAAACAACTCGGCGATGACTTCCTGGGGACATCTTCTTGCGTGGTTATAGGTGGACAGATCCACCTCCCGAAGCCGGAGCAATTATCTATCTCGGACCTCGTGTCACGGAGCACCGTTTGCGACCTGATCCATACCGCACTACTTGGGGGCTATCGAATCGAGCCTCTCAATTCCACGTCGTCTTCTTCGGAACACGAAACCGAACTACGGTCCTGTCTTGATGATGGTGACGCGCGGCTGTTTGCCGAGAAGGGTTGGCTCCGAATCGTTCTCCATGACGCCGCCTCCGGGCACTCCGCCGCACCAACGCACCGTGCGACCCTCGTCTGTCGTTCCGATGACGGCCGCGAACAAGAAAGACCATTCGAATATACAGTAGTCGATAAGTTGTTCTGTGGCACAACATTGAGCGCTCGGCCGACCCCTGGCGAGGGCTTGGTTGCGGCTTGGCAGAATTCCATCGTGAGACACACGTCAGGTGTCGTTGCATTACAGCAAATAGCTAATGAATTAGCGCTCCGCACTGGTGTTGAGTTTCATTTCGAGCCACCCACACACGAGCGGACCCCTACCCTTCTCTATGCTCTTAGAACTGGCGAAGCACGAACCGACGACCTGTATCACAATGACCTCTTACCGACGGCCTCGCTCCTGCAGGACAGCATCCGCGCCTCGCAGCTATCCGCCTCCCGCACGCTCGAATCCTACGCTCGGGGCGCGGCACACGCACTTAAGAACGCTTTAAATGCTGTCGAATTCCTGCTTGGCAATGCCCCTGAGGCGTTTCAGCAACAGATTGCTGAGTATGTCTTCCCAGCCGAGATCAGTTCGACGGTCACTCGTTTTGCGAGCCGAATGGTTGCGGCGCGACGGCTCATAGATCACGTGAGAAAACAGGCCAAGCTGTTCTATTGGATGATGGATCCGGAACTCGCCACCGCGGAGCTGCGGTCGGAGGCAGAGAACACGACTGAGCTGGGCGCAATCGTGTCACGAACCCTGGTCGAGGCTGCCTACCACGCAATCCTGCGGGTTGATCGCAAACAATGGGTCAGGCAGAAATGGCTCCTTGCTTCAACAGGCCCGCTCGTCCAGGACATGGAATTCGCTTTGATGCGTGTCGTTGGCCAAACAGACACGCGCTCTGGACTCGAAAGGATGCAGCGAGTGCTACGGAGATATCGGGTCCAGTACTCGTTTCCGGTCACTACCGCGCATGTGAAGATGTCCAGTGATGCAGCCAGTATTCTCGTATCAATTCTTGCAGAACTGCTCCAGAATGCATTTAAGGCCGTCCTTCGCGCTGCGCTCAGCCCGGGGTACCCGAATCCGTTGATTAAGGTTGAAATGAGGCTAGTGTGTTCCCACTGTGTTGCATTTGAAATCGTCAATAGCGCTACGCAACGTGATCTCGATGCCCTGCAAGATGCCATCTCAACCAGTGCATATGAACGTGGAGTCGCCGACAGGATGTCAGGAGCCTGGCAGATCGAATTATTACGTAGTCGCCTCGGGAGCGCGGTCGAGTTTGAACGTGAAGTAATGACGGCCAAACGCGAGGCTAGGCACTCGTTCAAGTTTCGCTACGTGGAGGCCAATCCGTGTACAAGTTGTGGATAGTTGAGGATGACGCGGATACACAGGACCCTTTGCATCAAAGTTTGACCGATGCGCTGGGCCGCAGCAAGGGAGGCCTTGCAGAGTGGGAGGTGTTCGACACGGCGAAGGATGTCATTGAGAGGTGTTTCGCCTGTCTTTCTTCGGGTGATGCTTTCCCGGATGTCGCTATAGTCGACGCCAGCCTCGAACACGACAGCGAGGAGGACGCCTTGCACTTCGTGGGAGATAAACCGCAGAGACGCGGGTTTATTGTTGCCGCGGCGCTGCAGGCGTTTTCGAAGGGGAAGACAATTCTCGTCATATACACCGGAAACCAAGTTGTAAAGCACTTTAAGAGCGAATTTCTAAGCATCCCTCATGAACTATCCAACAAGGGTGTACGCCCCCTACTGACCATCGAAGACAAAGCCGATGCAAATCCGACCGAGATGCTGATAGGGTGGATCCGGACGGCAGTTCGGCAACTGAGTGAACGGGCCGTGAAAGACCGGGGACACGATGAGCTCGCGACGCCCGCGCTGATGTCCGTGGTTACTCGGCTGCAGGACATGCTTGCCGCTGAGAGAGAGATGGATCGGATGCTTGAACCGTTATTTGACGAAGTCCAGCGTTTAGAGGCGGACTATGAGAAGGCGTCGACATCTGAAAGAGATGCCACCGACTGTTTCTTAGATGTCTCGCAGCTTGCTGAGGCCCGTGCATCCAGGCGGCCGGCGACGCGTCTCCACAAACTATATGAGGCCTTTCTGGACGGCGCATCGACAGGGTGGGTTGTGGATCGTTGGAAAGTGGACATAGAGCCGCGAGCCAACCAACTGAGGCTGGAGTGCGCCAAGGCTCTTTCAGATAGCCGTCTGGAAGTCCAGCACTTGCTTAAGCTGATTCAGGCGTCTGGGTGGTATTCGAACCTGGGAGAGTTGGCTCCGTTCGAGGCTCACCTTCTGAACAGTTTTGCGTCTGGCTCGGAGCGCACACTTGAGGATTGCCTACAGGCACTGAACTCAATGCTGTCACTTCTGGATCTGGCGGACCATACAGCGAGCTTGGCGCGAGCTTTCCTATCGATGGAAAGCTCGCCTGGAGCCGGGACTGTGCCAACTACCGTGTTCGCCCATGCCTGTCATGGATGGTCGCATCGAGGACTTTGGCAATATCCGGTTCCCTATCCGACGTACGTCGCCACGAGAGAACAGTATTTGGAGGCCGAGCTCGGCGGGAATGGCGGTGCTGACTTTTCGTTCCAGCGATTGGTCCTTCCCGAAGCCTCTCTAAAGAGGATAAAGGAGTACGGCGAGTCGC
>Ga0302319_10011289_pt1 | contig 16953 bp, 17 predicted proteins | sample Bog_T0_2_FD_203319 | JGI IMG/M metagenome (GOLD analysis project Ga0302319, IMG submission 203319) | Peat permafrost microbial communities from Stordalen Mire near Abisko, Sweden - Bog_T0_2 | ecosystem: Environmental > Terrestrial > Soil > Wetlands > Peat | place: Sweden: Abisko, Stordalen Mire...
GTAAGCGTTGCGGTCGTGTCGGTTACGGTCGCACCATAATTGCACCACGGAGTGGTTTGACCCTGCGTGACGAAAAGCTCGGGCGCCCAACCCGGATGTGTGATTCGCCGGAAGTAATTGTCGAACAAAGCTAGGTTGCTGAATGTTATGGAGCCGTCCGGCGGATAGTCGCTACATTGGTAAATGCTGTAGACCTCCAACACGCCGGATTGTGCCCACACGAAATTCAGCAAGCTGGGGAAAGAGACCTTCAAGGTTGTGCTTTGCCCGGTAGTCAAGTCTTCGGTTGTAATATTCCATCTCGAACAGGCCTGAACGAGTGCGCCCCCGCAGGCGCTCATAACCGTGCCCGAGATTTGATCGCCGGGATTAACGGTCACCGGGTTACTGTTCCATGTCATGCCGCCCGGACAGCAGTTCCAGCTCGCAATATTCCATGGTCCAACCCCGTACTGTCCATCATTCCATCCCAGCACCGGCTGGATAATCGGCTCCTCACTGGGTGGAGTAAGGTGGTTATGAGTGAGAGCGGGAAAGAAAAACAAAGTCTGGCCATCATTTGAGGTAGGCGTCGACGGGACGGTCCAGCTGGCCATAATTGCATCATAAGTAGTACTGGTGACAACCTGGCCGGATTCAATCCAGCTCCAACTTATCTCGAGAGGTCCGGGGTTTGCCGAAGCTTCGACTACCAGCTCTCCCGTGGGCGTATAGCGGGGGAAACTACAAAACGGAGCGACTGTCTCTTCCGTTCCGTCCTCAAATCGGATGCGGCCATCGCCCAGCACGGTCTCTCCGCTCTTGGCCGTCCGGACACACGATGGATGAAAGTAGCCGAACGGCGTAATCACATAGTCGGACGGCACACCGGCGGGACGATTCGATCCTACCGGCATCTGGGCATACAGCATTCCCAGCGACATCATGAGAAACAACATTATGGAAAAAGTCCATTTTGCCCTATTCATTCTTGGCTCCTATATTGCAGTGTGAACGATCAAGAAGCGGAACCGCTGGCTGCTCTATCATCATGGCTGACGCTTGCGCCCGTTGGCCGCCGGAGTGCGGCGGAGCGTCCGGGTGTTCCACTCCGGTCACCGCAACAACATCCCCATCAGGATCTTTGTTTTGACGGCGACGACGGCACCATTGTAGTCCCAGCTCACCTGCTGGTCGACGTTGTGCTGATCGGCACTCCATTTTCTGACCCACAACCTGAGAAATAATTCCAGCAAAATGGAAGGCCCAAAGCAGGGCGATTTGGTGGGTGGCCCAGGCAAGCACTTTGATGAGTTGATGAGCAATGGGGCGCCTCATCCAAGCCGGGTTTGCTTGGGTGGGGATTTTTTGTCGCGGGTCACAGGCTCGCTTCGGCAGCGGGTTGTATGCTGCCCTCGTGTCTTGGGGATTGAAGCGATATCAACAAGTTCGTGACTTGATCGCAGTTTCCCAGATACTCCTAGCGGAGTTGACCGGAAAAATTTTGGGCGGCCCTTACGGACCGCCCATTTGCCTTATCTAGTTGCTTCTTCACGCCTGCGCCGGGCGCTCGCCGGGAGCCACGTTGGGCTGGCCGGGAGCGGGTTTCAGCACCTGCTGCACATCATCGTCCTTGGCAGGCGGCGGAACGTTGGGATTCACCTTAATCGGCAGCTCCTTGCCTTCGATGATCAACTGGACTTCGTTGGCGTCAATCACCTCGCGCTCCAGCAGCGCCATGGCGATGGTCTCCAGGATTGGCCGGTTGCTCTCCAGGATGTGGCGCGCCGAGTTGTAGCCATCGTCGACGAAGCGGCGCACTTCCGCGTCGATCTTCTGCGCCGTTTCCTCGCTGAAGTCGCGATGCTGGCTGATCTCGCGGCCCAGGAATATCTGCTCTTCCTTCTTGCCAAACGTGATCGGTCCCAGCGACGACATGCCAAATTCGCAGGTCATCTTGCGGGCCAGGTCGGACGCCTGCTCAATGTCGTTGCCCGCGCCCGTGGTCATGGTGTTGAGGAACAGCTCCTCGGCCACGCGGCCGCCCATCATAATGGCCAGTCGCGTTTCCAGGTAGTCGCGGGTATAAGTGTGCTTATCGTCGATGGGCAATTGCATGGTGACGCCCAGCGCCATGCCGCGCGGGATGATGGTCACCTTGTGCAGCGGATCGGAATGCTCGCGCATGGCGGCCACCAGCGCGTGGCCCGCCTCGTGATACGCAGTGACCCTCTTCTCTTCGTCCGAGAGCAGCATCGACTTGCGCTCGGCGCCCATCAGGACTTTGTCCTTGGCTTGCTCGAAGTCCCACATCAGCACCGTCTTGCGGTTTTGACGCGCGGCACTCAGCGCGGCCTCGTTCACCATGTTCGCCAAATCGGCGCCGGAAAAACCCGGCGTACCGCGAGCCAGCACGGGAAGATCGACATCGTCGCTGACAGGAATCTTGCGGGTGTGCACGCGCAGAATCTCCTCGCGGCCACGCACGTCAGGACGCGACACCACCACCCGGCGATCGAAGCGGCCCGGCCGCAGCAGCGCCGGATCAAGCACGTCAGGACGGTTGGTGGCAGCGATCAGGATGACGCCTTCGTTCGATTCGAAGCCGTCCATTTCGACCAGCAACTGGTTCAGGGTCTGCTCGCGCTCGTCGTGCCCGCCGCCCAGGCCGGCGCCACGATGACGCCCCACCGCGTCGATTTCGTCGATAAAGATGATGCAAGGCGCGTTCTTCTTGCCCTGCTCGAACAGGTCGCGGACGCGGCTTGCGCCCACGCCGACGAACATCTCCACAAAGTCGGAACCGGAGATGCTGAAGAACGGCACGTTGGCTTCGCCGGCCACGGCGCGCGCCAGCAAGGTTTTGCCGGTTCCCGGAGGTCCCACCAGCAACACGCCTTTGGGAATGCGGCCGCCCAGCTTCTGGAACTTCTGCGCCTCGCGTAGGAACTCGATGATCTCTTTGAGTTCTTCTTTGGCTTCATCCACGCCGGCGACGTCTTTGAACGTGACCTTCTTCTGCTGCATGGAGAGCAGGCGGGCCCGGCTCTTGCCGAACGACAGCGCCTTGTTGCCCCCGGTCTGCATCTGGCGGATCATGATGAACCACAGCGCGCCCAGCAGAATGAACGGCGCCAGGTTGAGCAGCCAAGACGGCCAGCCGCCGGCCTGGGCGTCCTTCACCGTAATGTTGACGCCTTTATCGCGCAGTTCCTTGATCATGTCGGTGTAGCCGGACATGACTGTGCTGTGGAAGCCTGCCTTGTCGTTCTTGAATTTGCCGCGGACCTCCTGGCCAATGATCGTCACTTCGCTGACGTTGCCCTGGTCCACGTTGGAAAGGAACTCCGAGAAATTGATTTCGCGATCTTTCGCTCCCGAGTTCGCGCCCTTGACGACCTGCCACAGCAGAACGCCCGAGAGCACGATCACGAGCCAGAACACGACTGTTTTGACCGTCGAATTCACTGAATACTCCTGTTGCAAAAGGCAGACACGGATCCCGTGTCTGGGAAATTAGATGCTCCCCGCACTCGCCGGATTTACAAATTCCGACTCACTCTAGATTGTAACCCGCAGCTAAACGAAGCGGCGCAAAAGACTTGTACAAAAATGAACGGATTACGGAAGCGCCCGGCTTAGGGTCAAATCGGAACTAAGGAGAATGCCGGCGTGGGCGGCGCGAAACGCCTGCTTGACATTCCTCCGTCGTCGTAGAAGATTAGGCAGTATCTTTGGGAGGGTATTCGATGGCAACCACAGCGCAGCGCTCGTATTCCGATGTTCCTGAAGGTAAGGGCCTGATCAGCTTTGAGGAGGCTATGGAGGTGCTGTCCCGCGACGAGCGCTTCAAGGCCACAGTCTACGCCATGAACACCTTGCTGGTGGAAAAAGGCATCTATTCTCCGGAGGAATTCGAATTCCACTTCCGTCACTGGGCGCAGAAGGTCAAAAAGTAAGACCCTTCTTTTTCCTCTTCTCCAGATCCTACCATTTTGGGCATGTGACACCTTCTTGCTAGGAAAACGACGTGCGAGTGCGGAAGGCGATTTCGCTCAGCACATGCACGCTAGAAGAATCGGTGAATTTGCTGCAACCAAAGGTGCTTAAAGTTTTGTAAAGTTGGTTGCAACTGAGAACAAGAGGGGTTAGTCTTGTACACGGATGGGTAAATCCTGAGCGACCCGCGATGTCCAGTGGATGTCGTAAGCGCGGTGTAAACGCGCCGGATTCAGGGGCCATCCATAAGTCTTATAGTCTTATAGCAAAAGCTCCCATTGCGGAGCTTTTGTTATTTATGAGCGCAACCTCGTCAGCAGTGCTTTATATCGATGAAAGCGGAGATTTAGGCTGGACATTTAGCGCGCCACATGGCGCTGGAGGTTCAAGTCGATATCTCACGATCGCTACGATTTGTGTCCCCTCCGATAAAAAACACATTCCCAAACGCGTCATAAAAAACCTCTACAACAAATTCAACTGGCCCACAAACATTGAGAAAAAATGGTCCGCAATGGCCCCAGAAGAGCGTTGCGAGTTTGCCGATGCTGCACATTCGATGTGCGCAAAGCATCCCGATATCCATCTGCACGCCATTGCTGTACAAAAAGAGAAACGTACGAGCACACATCCGAACTGACAGCAATAAGCTCTATAACTACATGCTCCGCCTCTCCTTGTTGGATCGGATGGCTGAGTACAAGAAGCGTGACCATGATTCCCGACCCAAGATCGATAAAGGTTAAGAGCGGGAACAGCTTGCACGATTACCTCTTAACAGAGCTGTGGTTTACGAAGCAAGCGACAACCGACCTTAATACCTGCCAAGTCGATAGCGCTAAATGCGCGGGCATACAGTTTGCTGATATGCTCGCAGGCGTCGTACAGGGCCGATTTGAGGCAGGCCGTTTTGAGTGCTTCGTGACCCTGCAATCGAAACTCAACTTAAAGCGCCTTTTCTTCACGCGCTGAATTCAAACTGGGCCACACCGATGGCTGGGACTGCTCCCGCTGCACGTCACCGTTGCGTTACAATCAGCTATTCATGTCCTCGACCTCCCAAGCGGTAACTCGAACTCCCGCCGAAGTTGTGCGGATGGCCCCGGTTTCGCAGGCCGGCAACGGCATCTGCTATTCGGTGATGGGAGAAATCACTCCCGGCATCGCCGACCTGGAGCGCATGGTCGCTGCGGTGCCGCGCACCATCGCCGCCGCGCTCGATCGCAAGGCCTACTACTTCGTCCCGCTCACCCTGAACCTGGGCGACGAGACCATGATCGTCGATCGCTACGACGTGCAGCTCTCTGACAGCGCCGTCTGCCATCGCAATCAGACCCTGGGCGACTCGCAGTGCGTCTTCATTTCCACCCGACTGATGGAAGACAGCTTCGCCATCGCCTTCGAGTTCTTCATCAACATCGGCCACAACTTCGTCGACCTGGTCGGTGTCTCGCAGGAATTTTCCGATCTGGTGTGGAAGCAGGTGGACGACAAGGCCCGCGGCGAGACTTCGCTTGACGCCTACGAGTTGCGCAAAGTTGCTACCACCAACGGTCCCGAGGCCGAGAAGGCCAAGCATGAGTACCTGCTGGCCACTTTTGCCGATGCGATTGCGGTGTACCTGCTGTCGCTGTATCTCGACGTGGATTACCAGGACCTGCGCGAGCGCGATTATCCACTGCTAGCTCCCAACGCCATGGCCGAGCGCCTGCGCAAGGTCAACGAACTGTTCCCCGCCAATCCCGGCTTCGAGTTCGCGGTCTATCACCGGAGAAGGCAGTAAGCCAGGGGCTAGGGATTAGGGGTTTGTAAACGGCGAATCGGGATGCTGCCTCGCTTTTATCCATTTGTCATCCCGATCGGAGCGGAGGGATCTGCGGTTTCCATATTTCCATGGGATCAGAGCTAGGGAATTTCGCAACTCTCTTCAACTAGCCTCTAATCTCTAGTCCCTAGCAACTGCCCTATGATTGCTCACCTTCGCGGACGGCTGATCTCGAAGCATCCCAACCAGGCCATCGTCGAGGCCGGCGGCGTCGGCTACGACGTTGTCATTACCGTTCCTACATTTTCCGAGTTGCCGGCAGCGGGCTCCGAAGTTGCACTGCACATCCACACCCATGTGCGCGAGGACGCGCTGGCGCTCTACGGGTTCTTGCGGCCGGAAGAAAAGCAGCTCTTCGAAAAGCTGATCACGGTCAGCGGCATCGGACCGAAGCTAGCCATCACCATTCTGAGCGGCATGGCCACGGCCGACATGGTGGGCGCAATTCGCGGCAACGATTTCGCGCGCCTGACGAAGATTCCCGGCATCGGCCGCAAGACTGCCGAGCGCATGTGTGTCGAGCTGCGCGACAAGCTGGAAGGCTTCGGCGCGCCGCAGCCCGTGGTGGCGCATTCGGCGGTCGAGGAGGACGTGATCTCCGCGCTCAACAATCTCGGCTATCAACGCGCGTTGGCCGAGAAGGCAGTCGAGCGCGCGGTGCAGGCTGCCGGCCGCGAGAACTTCGACGCCATCTTCCGCGCCGCCCTAGGCTCGCTGTCAAAATAGCGGAGCCGCCGTTGGCTGTTCGCTTTTCGCTTGTCGCTTTTCCCGTCGTCCCCGCCTTTCACGGTTAAGGAGACTCTGATAAGTCACAGCAATTCCCTCAGCGGCTGAAGCCGAGGTGATTCTGCGGCATTTACGGACGGCCTCAAGGCCGTCCCCTTCAGGAAATCAGACTTAACCAGAGTTTCCTTAACCGTTCGCGTTGGCACTTCGCTACAACTCTCGTTGTCCTCCTGAGCGGAGCCCGCCGCGGCGGGCGGAGTCGAAGGACCTCTATTGCTGCTACAAACCCAGACCAGCCATAGGTCCACTTCGATTCGCGTTCGCAAACCCGGCGACCACTCGCTCAGCATGACGGCGAGAGTTTTACCAATAGCGAAAGGCGAAGAGCGAGCAGCGAAGAGCGACGCCTTGCTACTATAAGCCCGTGCGCGACAAGGTGTTTCGCTACATCCGCGACCTCGAACTGATGCGTGCGGGCGACCGCGTGGCGGTGGCTGTCTCCGGCGGCGCGGACTCGGTTGCGCTGCTGCGCGTGCTGCTGGAGTTGCGGACCGAGCTGGGCATCGTGCTCGCGGTCGCGCACTTCAATCACGGACTGCGCGGCGAGCAGTCGAACGCCGACCAGGCATTTGTCGCCGAACTCGCCAGGGAACACGCGGTGGAATTTTTTGTCGGACACGGCGATGTGCGCGACCACGCTTTCACCAACAAGCTCAGCGTCGAGGCGGCGGGACGTGAACTTCGTTACCAATGGCTGGCGCAATTGGCCGCCGAGCGGCGATTCGATGCCATCGCCACCGCGCACACGCTCGACGATCAGGCCGAAACAGTTTTGCTGAAGTTCCTGCGCGGCGCGGGGACCAGAGGGTTGGCCGGAATCTACCCAATCCTGGATTTACGTCGTCATGGGAATACCTCTGGGGCTAAAGCCCGTCTTCAGAAGGGAGCGTTGGATGGCACGCCAGAAGCCGCGCCCTTTCACATCAGGACTGTGGGGAGAACTCACGATTCCATCCGCATCATTCGCCCGCTGCTGTGCATCTCCCGCGACCAGGTCGAAACTTACCTTGAATCTCTGGATCAACCCTGGCGCGAGGACGAAAGCAACCTTGACCGCCGATTCACTCGCAATCGGGTGCGCCACGATTTGCTGCCACTGCTGGAGCGTGAGTTCAATCCCAACCTGCGCGCCGTCCTGAACGACGCGGCCGAGGTGTCGCGCGGCGACGAGGAATATTGGCAGGCCCTGGTGCAGGGGGAACTGCTGCGAAGACTCAAGCCGACCGAAGACGCTGCGGTTCACCCGCGCCGGCTTTCCTTAGACGGATTCGCCGAACTCCCCCTGGCTCTGCAGCGCCGCCTCCTCAAGCGCTTCGCCGAAGACGCAGGCCTGGCCCTCGATTTCGAGCACGTGGAGAAGCTGCGGCGTTGCGCGCTGGGCAATTTGTCGCAGGCCGAGCTTCCTTCCGGCCGGCGGGCGCAGCGCAAAGGCGATTACCTGGAACTGGGAACGCTGGAAGCGGTCGACGAATTCGAACCGAGCTATGAATACATCTTGCCGGTTCCCGGCGAGATTCGCATCGCAGAATTGGGCGTGACGGTGCGGGCCCTCACCATTGCCGAGGACCAGGCCCGCGCAGCGACCGGCAGCAGCTTGTTGAGCGCGGCCTTGATCGGCCCGGAACTCACCGTCCGCAATTGGCGTCCGGGAGACCGTTTCTGGCCGGCCCATAGCCGCTCGCCGGAAAAGCTGAAGCGGCTTTTCGCCGAAAAGCATGTCCCGGCAGAGCAACGCCGGCGCTGGCCGATGCTGCTGCATGACGCAGAAATCGTCTGGGTACGCGGATTTCCCGTGGCCCGCAATTACGAATGGAAGGGCGCGGACCAGGCCGTCAGCATCGAGATCGCGTAGCAGTGAGTGGAGTGGGTTGGGCCGTGCAGTTCCGCTCTCTTCCGTCGGCTTCTCTAGAACCCGCGGGCTGAAGAGGCTGCGGAAAAAAGTCAGCATTCTGTATTTTCGGGGCTAAGCCCAGTTGTTTAGGGGAGCCCTGATTAAGTCTGTAGGTTGATAATTGGCTTGCACAACCAGGGAAGCTCAACATGCAGGCTCAATCAGAGCTTCGCAGGGGACGGCCTGCAGAGACTGGGGCGCCACCCGTGTCGCCGCTCTGCGGCTCAGATTAAATTCCCCCTGGGCCGGGGCCTTACGGCCCCGGCTAACAGCATCCCGCCGCGTTGCGGCTATTACGGCCAACTATTACGCAGCTCTTGTTCCCCTAAGCGTGGGCCGCTTCGAGTCCGGTGGCGATCACGTTTTTCAGCAAGACCGCGTAGCCACGACGCCAAACCTAGTCCTTGCCGCGGGCGATGGCGCCGACGGTGGCGTGGGTGACGCGCAGGTAGTCGGCGGGAGCGGTCAGGATTTGCATACCGCGCACGCCGGCGGAAATCGAGATCACATCCCACAGCTCGATGGTCTCGTCGGCATAGACCGGATAGTCCTTCTTCGCGCCCAGCACGGTGACGCCGCCGCGAATGTATCCGGTGAGCGGCTGCACTTCCTTCAGGTGAACCAGTTCGAGCTTGCGATCGCCGGTGAGTTTCGCCAGCGCTTTGTAGTCGAGCTCGGCATTGCCGGGGAGGACAGCGAAGCACGGCCCGGTGCGATTACCCCGCGCCAGTAGCGTCTTGAAGACCTGCTGGGGAGGCAGTCCGAGCTTGGCGGCGACGGTCTCGGCGGCCAAGTCGTCGGGATCGACGGCGTACTGGCGAAGTTGGTAGCTCACGCCCAGGCTGTCGAGTAGGCGAACGGCGTTGGTCTTCATGACATCAGTTGCCAGTTACTAGTCTAGTGTGGTGTCTCGCAATTTCAGGTCATAGCTCCGAAGTTACACTGTTGCCGGAAGGTACTCACGTCAGCGGATAAAGCCACCTATACATGCACTGTTGCGGCACGGCTGAAGCCGTGCCCTTGCAAACCCGATTTAGGAGATAGCTTGTAGTTGCGACACCGCTTCTGAACGCCCGCCCTATCCTGCGGCTTCTAATCGGGACGCAACCTGACCAGAAGGCAAACTGAAACTCTGCTGATTTAGTCGCGCGAAGGCGGAGGGACTGCGGCGCGCACACATCTAACTAGAGAGCCGCCAAGTTTCCTGTTGCCAGGCGACGGGCCTTGCTTAGGAGCACGGTATCGAAGGTGGCAAAGCGCCGCGCGCCGGCCGCCGAGGCCAGGTGCAGACTATCGGCAAAGTTCATGCCCTGGCCGTACCAGTCCAGCGCCTGCAATACCGCGACTTCATCCTCAACTTCCAGATTGCCGGCGGTGAGCAGGCGACGAAGAGCGGCCAGTATCTCCGGAGGAGCAAAGCCATAGGCGCGGCGCAGCACCCACTCAAATTCGAGCAGCACCGTCTTGGCCAGGTACACTCGATCCTGCTTTTGCAGAAATGCAGCAGCGCGCGCGGCTTGCGATTTATCGTCATTGGTGACGATACGAAGCAGCACATTGGTATCGACGGCGGTCATTTGCGCGACCGCGCCGCGGCGGCAACAGCCGCATCCATCTGCCGGATGGATTTGCGCCGGCCAGAGTAAGCCAGGCAGCCGATTAGCTTGTTCCAGGTCCCCGACTTAGTGGCCGCCTTGGGTAGCAGAAGAATGCCGTCGTCCTGTTCCTGGATTACGAATTCCATGCCGGGCTTCCAGCGATGCGCCGTCCGCAGTGACTTGGGGAGGACGACCTGGCCTTTGGTGGACAGCTTGGTGGTGTGGTCCATGGTAAGATGACGGGTAAGATTATGCCAGTTTTGGGCGTCCGTCCGCAACTGGTAAAGGCCGCTCTAGTTTAGGTAATTATATCGTTGACTAATACACGATTCGGGGCTAGTATTAGAGCATGAAAGTCGCTAACAGTGAGCCCCAAAGCCTCCAAGAAGCAATCCTCTATTTCTCGAATCAAGAGAACTGTATGCACTACCTCGTTGCGCGTCGCCCTGAATGGAAGAATGGCGTTATCTGCCCAAGGTGCGGTAGCTCGACTGTCGGCTTCTTGAAGAATCAGTTGCGGTGGCAGTGCAGCATCCGCCATCCTAGGAGACAATTTTCGGTCAAGGTTGGAACCATCTTCGAGGATTCTCCGCTCGGTTTGGATAAGTGGCTTCCTGCAATGTGGCTCATTCTCAACTGCAAGAACGGCATTAGCAGTTGCGAGGTTGCTAAAGCGCTTAGAGTGACCCAGAAAACCGCGTGGTTCATGCTGCATCGTATCCGACTCGCCCAACAAGGAAAGCATGGCGGCAAGCTCTCCGGCGAAGTGGAAGTTGATGAGACCTTTATTGGTGGTAAGTCTCGCAACATGCACAAGTCGAAACGTGAACGCGTCATCACCGGCACCGGAGGAAAGGATAAAACCGTAGTGATGGGAATGATGGAGCGGGGCGGAAGCGTGCGGGCCTTCGTTGTAGACAATCGCCGCAAGCATGAACTTCAGCAGCAAGTCCGCGAGCACGTCGAAGCGGGCTCTGCCATCTTCAGCGACGAATTGAAATCCTACGATGGACTGAGCGCTGACTACCAACACGCAGTTATTAACCATGCGGTCGAATACGTGAACGACAAGATTCACACCAATGGCATGGAGAATTTCTGGAGTCTGTTGAAGCGCGGATTGCATGGAACCTATGTCAGCGTTGAGCCGTTCCACTTGTTCAGGTACATCGACGAACAGGCATTCCGATTTAACAACCGCAAGGCGACCGATGCGCAACGCTTTGACATTGGCGTCCGTGAGATCGTGGGCAAACGATTGACCTATGCTGAACTCACCGGCAAGGTGGGAGAAACGGGAACGATCAATTAAGTCATGGCGCGGGAAGCGCGGGCCTAAGCCGAGGGCTTGACCTTTGGCTTGGGGCCTCGCCGATTCGGATTCGCCAAGGACTTCTTTTTGTACGCGCGTTCGCGGCGCACAAGTGTGGAGTGCGGAACGGAAAGAATCTGCCGCACTACTTCGTCGAACCGGCGATATGCTTCCGGCCCTTCTATGCATTCCGGCAACGGTTGTGTTGCGGATTTGGTTTTCATGTGTCCTGCCTCCTAGCATTTCACACCGACTTCAGCCTCGGGCTTATCGGCCTTGATTTCAAGCATGAGAGAAAATCCAACCGGGAAGTCACGATTTAGCAGGCGTGCGACTGTTTTGATCGCACCAATCGCGTCCTCAATGGCACCCTCCATCGTTGAACCATTGATTGTCCAAGCGTGTTCGCAGTGTGGACACACACGTAGTCTCTTGACGCGAAGTTCTTTGGACAGCGGCAAAGAGATTTCTGCCTCACACTCGTTGCATCGCAAGCGTAACGCTAGGATGCTAGATAGTTCGATGAAATGTTTAGTTTGGTTCGTCAAGGCTGATCCTCCCACTCCGCGGTTATCTCAGCGCTAATGGGATCGGGCAGTAAGCCGCTTTCCATGGTCATTACTGCGGCGCATTGGCTCGCGGCCAAAAACTCTACGGTCTGCTTCGGCGGAAGGTATTTGATGGTTGCAGATACCGGCCCCCCTGCCTTTCCGCAAGAGCCGTGTCCATCTTTCCCCATCCACTTTTTCCAGATGTAGTACCTGATAACCACGTTCTTTACGCCGTCGCTGTTCGGGTTGTAGACGCTCCCTTTCACTGCGTACAAGCAGCCGATGCAATCGCCATCATTCACCTTTACAAGATTATCGTTGACGATTCTCAGGGTTGACCAGGCAGGCTTGCGTACTGGTTGCTGAGCGGTGCCAGTGCACGTTATGAGCACAGCCAACAAAAGCTGCATCAGAATGTTCTTCATTGAGGCTTCCTGTGGGGTCTTGGTTTGACTGGTCATTTACTTTGTCTCTTTGGCACTTTCCATGCGGCACAGTACTGCAAAAGGGACTCATAATTTAGGGCGCCCGCATCTTTGGGGATCCTGCTCAGCATTTCTACCGATTGCAACAGGCGCACACCCTTTTCTATCGTGTGGTCATCTCGAAGTGCTGATTCGATGGAGTTACGAATCTTCCATGCAGCGAAATCGGCGGACTGAAACGCGATTGCTCTACTCTTGTCTAGGAATTGCGGACGTACACCATACGCCGCCTTATGCATCTGCTCAAAATTCCCTTTATCAAAGTCTCCGTCTTCGAAATAGTATAGAAGCCTTCGCTCAGCGTTCTTTTTCTTTGCCCATTTCCGAAGCGTGAAGGTACACACCATGCAGCAAAGTGCATATGGTCGGCCCACAAACTCTTTAAGCTCGTAAAGTTTGTTAGCCTTGTTGTAGTCGGCAATTACCAATGTTGTGCGAAACGCTTTGTTCACATTATTCTCAAGGCACTTCATGAGGCGAGCAATGAAGTCCTTGCGCTTTTGGGTCTCGCCTTTCCATCCGATGGCGAAATCTCCGGAATTGTTCACGAAATCGGTCATGCGAAAAAGATCAATTCCTTCTGAGCGAAGAATCTTCGTCCATTCAACATCAAAGCGGTTCCACTTCTTGACAGTTGACGCAAAACCGGCGACGGTTATAGCTTTTTGTTGAGCTGGGTGACCGCTCGCGTCGAAATATCCTGTGTACGCCGTAGCCAAAGCTATCTGCACCTCATCGCTATATTTTGAGAAGAGCACCGACATGGCTAGGTGCTTCCAATAATTGTAGCGGGCGGTCACAGCGCACCCCCGTCACCATCCCCTGCACTCCCAAACGTAACAGGTAAGCCTGTATTAGGCAAGTATATATTTGCCCTAGTTTAGGCGCGCGACAGGTAGGCGCCCTCGGAGGTATCGACGCGAATCTTTTCGCCTTCATTGATGAACGCCGGGACCTGCACGACCAGGCCGGTTTCGGTGGTGGCCGGCTTGGTGACGCTGCTGGCGGTTGCCGATTTCAAGCCGGGCTCGGTTTCGACCACGGTGAGCTCGACCGTCTGCGGCAGCTCGATGCCGACGGCTTTGCCGTCGAAGAACTCGACCTTGATGGCGAGGTTGGCGATGAGGTAATCGACGGCGTCGCCTAGGATGTCTCTGCCGAGATGAAGCTGCTCGTAGTTTTCGGTGTTCATGAAGTGGTAGTCGTCGCCATCGGCGTAGAGGAATTCCATCTCCACCTCATCGACGATGATTTTATCGATAGCGTCGCCGGAACGGAAACGGTGCTCGAACATGGCGCCGGTGCGCAGGTTGCGCAGCTTGGCCTGGATGAAGGCCCGCAAGTTGCCGGGGGTGCGATGCTCCACGCTGAACACGGAATGAAGATCGTTGTTGTGCTTGATGACCATGCCCGGACGTAATTGTGTGGCTGAAATCGCCATGCGTCTAAAACTCCTTGGTTAACTGCATTTCTGGGGAGAGCCGTTCCGCCCCGCACGGCTTGCCGCGACTTCCGGGACCGCGCCACTGGGGAGAGCATCCCGCCTGCCAGCGTGCACTGAAATGTTCCACGTGGAACACCGGCCTGAAGGCTAAACACTTGATTTTACACGTGGCGCTGGAGGATTGGGAAATCCGCGGATGACCTGGTGCCCTGATTCATGAAGACGGCATCCGGAATGATCGCCTCCGTTAGGCAACAATCCTAGCGTGCGTGTTCTCGAACTAACGGCAGCCAACGTTACCAGAAAAACACCTGCGGGCCGGTTGCCTCTCACCTGCGATCGAATGGCTCCGGCCAGATATATTTGTAGCCAAAATCGCGGTACTATTTGCACAGAGGAAAGGACGGATCTCATGAACGACGAAACCAATGATTTCGCAAGCCAGGGAGACTATCGCTCTTCGGAAGGAAGTGTCAGCGTGGGCCTGACGTGGCTCTTTGTTGGACTCGCGCTGGGGGCGCTGACCGCGCTGTTGTTGGCGCCGAAGACCGGTAGGCAGATGCGCCGCAGCCTCCGGCGCAAGTATGAAGACGCGCGCAACGCGGTGGAAAACTTCAGCGACCAGGCGGGCGACTGGATCGACAAGGGATCGGAATGGGCGGAGAAAGCGAAGGACCGCGTGGCGCCGCTGACCAAGCCTTTCCCGCGCTAGGCGGAAACCGATCGCGCCGGGCCTGCTAATCGCGTTTTTCTTACAGCCGGGGCGCGCGGTCTGATAACTGGCCGCCCGGCGGGACAGGTGTCTTCGCACTCCTTACTTCGGACCATCCTGCTGCGTGTCCCTTCACCCGGAACCCGGTAGTGTCCTAACTTCAATCTGAACTAACTCCCAAAAACACTAAAGGAGGTTATATAGGACAGTACCGCGACCCCGTTTCCTGCTTTCAACCACTCGTTGATATAGAATTCGTGCGACCAGCAGTTTTCGTCGCCGGCCAGTATCGACGAATCTTTCAATCGTGCGACCGCCAATCAAACTCGCCGTCTTGATGTTCCTGCTCCTGGCCACCTGCTGCGCGCGCGCGGAAAAAATCTCCGCCATTCAGGCCCAGGGATACGTCACCGATCTGGCGCACGTCATCGATCCCGCAACCACCGCAAAGATCGAGGCCCTGTGCGCCGAAGTCGATCAGAAGACAGGCGCGCAGATTGCCGTCGTCACCGTCGCTTCGCTCGAGGGCGAGACCAAGGAAGATTATGCTGTCGATCTCTACAAGCATCTGGGCGTGGGATCGAAGAAAAATAATCGCGGTGTGCTGTTGTTGATCGCCCCCACCCAGCGCCAGTACCGGATCGAAGTTGGTTACGGCCTAGAGCCAGTCATCAACGATGCGCGCGCCGGCGACATTGGCCGTGCCATGGTGCCCAGTCTCCGCAACGGCGATTACAGCGCCGCCGCGCTGGTGGGCGTCTCCAGCCTCGCCCATCTGATCGCCGCCGATAAGGGTGTGACTTTGAATGGCGTGCCGGCGCGGCAGCGGGCGACGAAGAGTCCCTGGCCGTGGTGGCTGAAGCTGCTGGCCCTGATTGGGGTCCTCTGGTTTGTTCGCACCGTGGCGCAGAGCATGCGCAAAGGCGGAGGCGGTCCGCGTTCCGGCCTGCGTAGTGGGCTTGGCCCGGGCATGGTCTTCCTGCCGCCGATGATGGGCGGTGGCTGGGGCGGCGGCCGCGGCGGTGGTTTCGGAGGCAGCTCCGGCGGCTTCTCCGGCGGCGGTGGATTTGGCGGCTTCGGCGGCGGCTTGAGCGGCGGCGGCGGCGCCGGAGGCAGTTGGTGAACCATAGGAGATCGCGATGAAGAAGCCCGCAGGCAAACTTCAGGAACTCGTCAACCAACTGCAGGAAGCGTGCGGCGCCAACCTGGTCTCGGTGGTGCTATACGGCTCCGCCGCCCGCGAAGATTTCCATGAGCAGTATTCCGACGTCAATCTGCTGGCGGTATTAAAGGACCTGGGCCCTGGCTCGCTGGCTGCGCTCATGCCGGTGGTTCGTTGGTGGACGCAGGAAGAGCGCTTCTCGCCCCCACTGATCATGACCGTCGAAGAGCTGCGCGAGTCCGCCGACGTGTTCGCCATCGAGTTGCTCGACATCCAGCAGACGCACCAGACGTTGTTCGGCGAAGACATCGTCAGCGCCGTCGAAGTGCCTATGAACCTGCACCGCGTGGAAGTAGAGCACGAGCTGCGGACCACCCTGTTGCGGCTGCGGCAACACCTGCTGCTGCGTCCTGACGATCCGGCTGAACTGCAGGGAGTGCTGGCAAAATCGAGCAGCAGCGTGATGACGCTGTTTCGTCACGCGCTCATCGCGTTGGGGGGTGACCCTCCGCTCGCGAAGGGACAGTTACTGGAGCACGCGGGCCAGGTTTTTGGCTTCGATGCCGCGCCCCTGCAAGCCATCCTCACGCTCCGGACCGACCCGCAGCATTCCGTGGACGCCGCTGCCGCGTATCACGCCTACATGGGCGCCATCGCTCGCGTTGCGCATGAGCTCGATGCCCGGGCGCCGAAGCGCCATTGGCAAAAGATGTCCCACAATGTATGACACGATTTCAAGGCTGATATGGTCCGGCGAGCTGCAGCGATTTTGAAGGGGCGTAGCTTTAGCTACGCCGTCACAGGCTCTTTATTTTTGTCGTCCCGGACCGGCTTCAGAGACTTGTGTCGCAACTGAAAAAGAAAGTTTGTGGTGGAACAAAGTGCTAGAAAACCCAATAAACTAGCCGCGCAGCGGCGGCTATGAAGTTAGCCCGGCGCGTGACCGGGGCCCCCAACTCACACCGCTTTTGTGCGAGTTGGGGTGGTTGACCGGGGCCCCCAACTCACACCGCTTTTGTGCGAGTTGGGGGTGGTTGAGCGCCGGGTAAAGTGAGAAATAATCCCGAGCCGCGCTATCGCAGTATCGACGGTTATCAAGTTGCGACTAGAGCCATCTCATAAATCGGGTTTGAAAGGGCACGGCTTTAGCCGTGCCGCCAGGGCCGTGTAATGTTGGGCTTTAGCCCCGGAGGTTACTCGGTTGGAAGC
>Ga0302319_10011294_pt1 | contig 16949 bp, 13 predicted proteins | sample Bog_T0_2_FD_203319 | JGI IMG/M metagenome (GOLD analysis project Ga0302319, IMG submission 203319) | Peat permafrost microbial communities from Stordalen Mire near Abisko, Sweden - Bog_T0_2 | ecosystem: Environmental > Terrestrial > Soil > Wetlands > Peat | place: Sweden: Abisko, Stordalen Mire...
CGGCGGTGGAACACCTTCGGAAAGCCGTCGCAGAATTGAAATCGAAAAATGACCAGACAGCGAGAATACGCTGATTTTATCGAGCTGAAATCGTTGTCATGAAAACCTTAACGGGACAGCAGTGATTTCCTGAATATGCCGCTCCTGACGGAGCTTTGTCATTTTTGCAATTTGCGGCTACAAAGATTGCGCTCCGACGGAGCTTCATTTTGAATCCTGACATGGCACGAACGCGCTGCTCGTAGTCAAAAATCTGAAGGTGCATTTTCCAGTGAAGCGCGGAATTTTCCGGACCGATCCGTGATTCATTTATTTCGCGGTTGATCTTCGGACTCAATCGCCGCCGCCATCGCCACCGCCGCCATCACCGCCGCCGGAATCTCCTCCACCATCGCCGCCGCCTCCCGCATCGGCAGCCCCGCCGTCGGTTTCGGCCGTGTCCTGATTGTTGGGATTTCCCTCGCTGACCATGTCGCTGACCTGGCTCTCCAGTTCCGCCGTTTCTGCCTCGGTCATTGCCTCATGCTCCGGCTGGCCTTGGGAGGTGATTTCAACTTCCTCGGGATTGCTGGCATCCCTGGCGACGCTGATTTGCAGGTTGTTATCGGCCGGCGATCTGGCGGATTGCACCCAGGTGCTTGCCGCGGGGGAATAGACGCCGCCGGAATCGCCAAAGATGATGTTGTAATACCACCAGTTCTGCCCGTCGTTGTAGCAATATCCCCCGTCCTGCAAATGATGCACCTGGGCAAAGCGGCGCGGTTCGTGCCGGGCGGAAGGCCGGACTGGGTGTTGATAAATGCAGAACACAAGCGCGCCGATGATGACCAGCGCGGACAGGATTTTAACTGCGTGATGGTTGTTACTGGCCGTCATATTGAACTCACTCGGCCGTCACGCTCTTCGCCAAATTTCTGGGCCTGGCCACGTCGCAGCCGCACGGAATGATGCCGGTGTTTTTCACGCGGCTGATTAAGCCACAGAAAACCGCGCCAAAGCAAGCAGCGAAAGCGGGATGAAACGCCGAAAATCGGAAATAACTTCTGTGTCTCCGCGGAATCTTCTTCCTGCTGAAACTTTCAGGTGTAAAAATCCCGGCAAATTGTAATTGGAACGCGGAATTATTTTGAGCAATCTCAACACCCATTGACCACAAACGCAAAAGTTGAACCGCCATCACCATGAAATCACATAACAAACGGACGCCAACGATTGGAATCTTTCTTGGTCTGGCGCTGATTGGAATGGCGGTGCTCTGTGCTTACCGTCACATAATGCCGGGGATCGGAATTCTGATTCTGATTTTATCCGGCTATTTCATTTATCTCGCTGGATGTGCCGGCTTGGGCAAGGCCAAAGGCTACACCGCCGGCCAAGGAATGCTCGTTGGAATGATATTTCCCGCGCTCTTGGTGCTTATCATGCCGGACCGGACAAAAATGCCCAAGGCTGAACGGGAGCAAGCGGAGCGCGAAGAAATCGAAGAACAAAAAGCCGGCCGCGATGCCAGACGCCGCCCCTTGAAAGGAGCCCAAAAGGGATTCGCTTGGATGCTGGGACTTTGCTTTTTGGCCGCCGGCCTGGCGATGATCGTTGGCTATGAAATTTACTGGGCACGGGTGGTGGCGCCGGAACGTGAAGGCATGGCCACAGCCATTCCGGTCGGCGCTGACAAACTTGATCCGCAAAATAATGGCAGACTGGTTCACGTCACCGGCGAACTCGCCGGGGTTGAAAATCTGACCGACCCGGAATTTGGCGTGGCGGTGGATGCCTTGAGACTGCGCCGCCGCGTGTGGATGTATCAATGGCAGCAAGGCAGCCTCAAGAGCCAATTTTCGGTTGGGACCGAAGATTCCAAAGGCAACAGCACGACCTTGTTAAAAACAAAAAACTACAATTATTCGAAGGACTGGTCGGAGAAACTGATTGATTCACGTTCGTTTTATAACGCTGGCCACGACAACCCCGCCGCGAAGGGGATTCCCGACCGCACGGTTGCCGCCGCAAAAATAACCTTGGGCGTTTTTGCTGTCGCGCCGGAATTGGCGGGCCAGATAGACAACTTCCAAACCGTGCCGGTGAGTGATAAAAATCTTTCCGCGCTGGCGGAACCCCTTCGAACGAGGGCGAAACTGTTTGGCGATGGAATTTACCTTGGCACAAATGCCGATCAGCCGGCCATCGGCGACTTGAAGGTCAAATTTGAATTCGCACCGGCGGCAACTGCCTCCGTAATTGCCCGGCAGAACGGAAATAATCTGTCGCCTTATGCCGTGGCAAAATCCGGCTCAATCGCGCAACTGCGGGTCGGGACATTTTCAGTTCAGGAAATGACCCGCCAGTTTGCCAAAGACGAATTTCAAACGCGCTTGCTGGTCTGGGTATTTGGTGGCCTTGTAATTCTGTTCGGCAGCGTCGTCATCGCGGTTGCCCGAAGACGATGAGGCGCGCAACTATTTTTCACTCGACCGTCACGCTCTTGGCAAGATTGCGCGGCTTGTCCACGTCGCAGCCGCGCGCGACGGCGATGTAATAGGCGAACAGTTGCAACGGCACGGCGGCCAGTATCGGATAAATCAGTTCCAGTGCCTTCGGCAGGTAAATCACGTCGTTCGCCACCTTGCCGATCTGTTTGTCGCCCTCGGTGGCCAGCGCGATGATCGGGCCTTTGCGCGCGCGAATCATCGCCAGGTTCGCCATCGTCTTGTCATACATCGAATCCTGCGGCACGAGGAACACCGTCGGCGTCTTGGGATCAATCAGTGCAATCGGGCCGTGCTTCATTTCCGCCGCCGAATAGCCCTCGGCGTGGATGTAGGAAATCTCCTTCAGCTTGAGCGCGCCTTCCAGCGCAATCGGGAACGTGTAGCCGCGGCTCAAGAAAAAGAAATCGTCGGCCTTCGCATATTTCTTCGCGAGCTTTTTGAATGTGTTGTTTTGCGCGAGGATGGATTCGAGCTGTTTCGGCACGGCTTCGAGCGCGTGCAAAATTTCCAGCGCGCGCCGGGCGGAAAGATTTCGCAGACGGCCCAAATGCACCGCCAGCAATGAAAGAACCGTGAGCGTGGAGACAAAGGCCTTGGTGGAGGCGACGCCGATTTCCGGCCCGGCGTGCATGTAAATGCCGCCGTCAGATTCGCGCGCGATGGTGCTGCCGACGACGTTGATGATGGCGAGCGCGCGGTGGCCGCGGCGCTTGGCCTCGCGGAGCGCGGCGAGTGTGTCGGCGGTCTCTCCGGATTGCGAGATGACCAGCAGCACGGTGTTTTTTTCGAGCGGACAATTGCGGTAACAAAATTCGTGCGCGAACTCGACCTCGACCGGGATTTGCGCCAGTTCTTCGATGAGATATTCGCCGACGAGCGCCGCGTGCCAGCTCGTGCCGCTGGCCGCGATGACGATGCGGTCAATCGAGCGCAACTCGGCGGCCGTGAGATTCAAGCCGCCGAATCGGGCGGTGGCGCCTTCGTTGTCCACGCGGCCGCGCAAGGCGTTTTCCACGGTGCGCGGCTGCTCGAAAATTTCCTTGAGCATGAAATGCTCGTATTTTCCGCGCACGGCGTCTTCCTGGCTGAATTCCAGATTGCTGATCTGGACATTCGCCGTGTCCGCGCCGAGGTTCAAAACGTCGAAGCGGTCGGGCGTGATCGTCGCCACGTCGTAGTCGTTGAGATAGACGACTTTTTTGGTGTGGGCGACAATGGCATTGGCGTCGCTGGCCAGAAAATTTTCGCCCGTGCCGATGCCGATGATGAGCGGCGAACCGCGCCGCGCGCCGACAATGGTGTCCGGCTGGTCGGCGGAAATCACCGCAAGACCGTAGGTGCCGATGACTTCGCGGAGCGCATCGCAGACGGCCTGGGTGAGCTGGTTGCCATTGCCGTCTTTGCCCCGCCGTTTTTCGTAATAAACGCCGATCAAATGCGCCAGCACTTCAGTGTCGGTGTCCGATTTGAAAGTGTGTCCGGCTTTGAGCAATTTCTGCTTGAGCGCGTCGTAATTTTCGATGACGCCGTTGTGAACGATGGCGATTTTGCCGGATTGATCGAGCTGCGGATGGGAATTTTTGTCCGAGGGCGGGCCGTGTGTGGCCCAGCGCGTGTGGCCGATGCCGAGATTTCCCTCGACCGGTTCGGATTTCAAAAGCCGCGCGAGTCCCTCGCCGATTTTTCCCATTTTCTTGCGCACGAGCAGGTCGCCGCCGCACACCAAAGCCACGCCCGCGCTGTCGTAGCCGCGATATTCCAGCCGCCGCAAGCCTTCGAGCAGGATGGGCGAAGCCGCCTTTTTCCCGACGTATCCGATGATGCCGCACATAAATCAAATTTTGAATTTTGAATTTTGAATTTTGAATTCGCTTTCCAAAATCCACTCCGCCGCGCCGCTCAAATCATCCACGACCACGGCGCGCGCCAATTTGTCCGGTTCGGTCCGTTCCAGTTCCGCGCCGTAGCCGGTGCGGACGAGGATGGACTTTTTCACGCCCGCGTTCCAGCCGCATTCCAAGTCAATGAGCTTGTCGCCAATCAGGCAGCTTTGCGCCAAATCCAAGCCGAATTCGTCGCGCGCGTCGAACAAAAACTGCGGCGACGGTTTGCGCCCGCGGCTCGAGTCGCCGGGTTTTTCCGGCGCGATGTAAATTTTTTCAAATCGAATGCCATCGCCCACCAGTTCACGGCAAAGATGCTCGTTCACGCGCTCCACGTCCGCAAGCGTGAAGTAACCGCGCCCGACGCCGGACTGATTCGAGACGATGAACAGTTTGTAGCCCGCGCCGGCCAGCCGTTTCAAGCCGGCGGGCGTGGCGGGAAAGATTTCCACGTCCTCGGGGCGGCAGAGATAATTCTTCTCGGCAATCATCGTTCCGTCGCGGTCAAGGAAAACAGCCCGGTTCATTCGGCAAATTGTGGTTGGTTTTTGGCAAGAATGGAATTGAATTTTTTTCAACGCATGGCATTCTGCAATGAACTTATGAGCAACAAAGGCAGATTGGGCATTTTAGTCGGTGGCGGCCCGGCCCCGGGCATCAACGGCGTCATCGCCGCCGTCACCATCGAAGGCATCAACAGTGGATTTGAAGTCATCGGTTTTCGCGACGGCTTCAAATACCTCGCGCAGGGCGACATCCACCAGTGCAAGCCGCTGACCATCCGCGACGTGTCGGGCATTCACCTGCGCGGCGGCTCGATTCTCGGCACCGCGCGCACCAACCCCACCAAGTCCGAGGAGCAGATGAAGAATGTCTTCAAGGCATTCGACAAGCTCGGCATCACGACGCTGGTGACGATCGGCGGCGACGACACCGGATTTTCCGCGAGCGTCGTGGCCAAGCAAAGCAAGGGGAAAATCAAGGTGGCGCACGTGCCCAAGACGATTGACAACGACCTGCCGCTGCCCGGCGCGACGCCGACGTTTGGCTTCGAGACCGCGCGGCATTACGGCGTCCAAATCGTGCGCAATCTCATGGAAGACGCCCGCACCACCTCGCGCTGGTATCTCATCATTTGCATGGGCCGCGCCGCGGGACACCTCGCGCTCGGCGTCGGCAAGGCGGCGGCGGCGACGCTCTCCATCATCCCGGAGGAATTTCACAAGCGGCAGGTGACGGTGGACGAGGTGTGCGACATCATTATCGGCTCCATCATCAAACGCCGCGCCGAAGGCTCGCAATACGGCCTCGTCGTCCTCGCCGAAGGTTTGATCGAGGCGATGGGCGAAAAGGGTTTGGTCAAGGCGCTGCCCGAGGGGCAATTGGAGCGTTACGGCAAGGTGCTGCGCGACGACCATGGCCATTTGCGCCTCGGCGAAATCGAATTTGGCCGCCTGATGAAAGACCTCTTGAACGCCCGACTCGAAAAACTCGGCGTCAAGACGACCTTCATTGACAAGGACCTCGGCTACGAGTTGCGCTGCGCCGACCCGATTCCGTTCGACGCCGAATACACCCGCGACCTTGGCTACGGCGCGGTGAAATTCCTGCTCTCGCCCGAAGCCGAGAAATATGGCGCCATCATCAGCTTCGTGGACGGCAAGATGAACCCGCTGCCGTTCGAGAAGATGCTCGACCCCAAGACCGGCCGCATGCAAAACCGCAAGGTGAACGTGGACGGCGAGGCCTTCGAATGCGCCTGCGCCTACATGATCCGGCTGGAACGCGAGGACTTCGAGGACGCCAAGAAGCTCGCCAAGCTCGCCGCCGTCATCAAAGTGACACCGGAAGAATTCCGCACGAAATTCGGCTATGTCACCGGCTTGAAGTAAAATTTGCGAATGCACCCGGCGGCGGCAGAAATCCTGCCGCCGTTTTTGTTTTCAAGGAACAAATAAGTTTGACCTGACGCCAACTCATTGAACTCGCGTGCCGATGACGCCCGCGCTAAAATGATTCATGTTTCTTGCCGGACTTGGAACCGCCGTGCCGCCGCAATGCTACGCTCAACGCGATTGCTGGAGTGCCCTTCAAAAATCGGCGCAATTCCATCAACTTAAGCCGCGTTCGCGGACCATCCTCGAAAAAGTTCTGTGTGGCGACAGCGGCATCGCCACGCGCCATCTCGCGCTCGACCCGCTGTCCGAGGTTTTTGATTTGACGCCCGACGTGCTGCAAGCTCGCTTTGCCCGGCACGCGCCCGCGTTGGCCGTCGAGGCCGCGCAACGCGCACTGAAAGACGCAGGCTGTTCGCCGGATGAAATGGACGTCATTCTTATCAGCACCTGCACCGGCTATTTATGCCCCGGTCTCACGAGCTACGCCAGCGAACGTCTTGGCCTGCGTCCCGATGTGTTCGCGCTCGACCTCGTCGGCCAGGGTTGCGGCGCGGCGTTGCCCAATTTGCGGACTGCCGAGGCGTTGCTTGCCGCCGGTCGCGCGAAAAAAGTTCTGTCCATTTGCGTCGAAGTTTGCAGCGCGGCGTTTTTTCTCGACGACGACCCCGGCGTGCTCATCAGCGCGTGCCTCTTCGGAGACGGCGCGGGCGCGGCGGTGTTGTCGAACGAACCGAAATCCAATCGCCGTTGCGTCGAATGGAAATTCGCCTCGTCCTGTCTCGCGCCCGACAAACGGGACGTGCTGCGGTTCAGCCACCAAAACGGAATGTTGCGGAACATTTTGCTGCCGCAGGTCCCGCAAATCGCCGGCGACGAAGCCGCGAAATTATTTTCCGAATCACTCGCCGCCGCCGGCGTGAAACGCGAAAGCATCGCCGGCTGGATTTTGCATACTGGCGGACGCGACGTCATTCTTGCCCTGCGCGACAAACTCGCGTTGAGCGAGGACGACGTGCGTCACAGCGCAGCCGTTCTGCGCCAGTTCGGCAACATCAGCAGCCCGACCGTGTATTTCGTGCTCGAACGCGCCCTGCGCGACACCGTGCCGGACGGCCTCTGGTGGATGTCGGCATTCGGCGCGGGTTTCAGTTGCCACGGAGCGTTGCTGGAGGTGAAATGATTTCGATCGGTGGGGCGAGACTCCGCCGGGCCCTGACTTGGTATTTGTGCCGATAATGAAACGCATCGTCGAATCTGAATTGCTCGACACGCTGCCGCCGGACGATCCGCGCGCCGTCCGCTCGCGCCGCGACTTGCGCCGCGTCAATGCCTGGATGCGCAACCACGTCATCATGGCGGGCGCGTTAAAAAATAATTTGAGCGGCCTGGCGCTGGAACAAATCACCGAACTCGGCGCGGGCGACGGGGATTTTCTGCTGCGCGTCGCAAAACAGATTTCTCCGCATCGGACAAACGTGAACGCGATTTTGCTCGACCGCCAGAACATCGTGACGCCGCAAACGCTCGCCGCTTTCGCGCCGCTCGGCTGGCGCGCCGAAACCGTCGTCGCGGACGTTTTTGACTGGCCGCAAGTCCCGGCGCAGATTGTCATCGCCAATCTGTTCCTGCACCATTTTGAGGATGCGCGGCTGGCGGAATTGCTGCGCGTCATTTCCAAACGCGCGGAATTGTTCATCGCCATCGAGCCGCACCGGTTTCGTCACGCATTTCCCTGCGGCCAGTTGCTTTGGTTCATCGGTTGCAATGCCGTCACGCGACACGACGCCGAGGCCAGCGTGCGCGCGGGATTTTTGGGCGGCGAACTTTCCGCGTTTTGGCCGAACCAGGACAAGTGGCAGTTGACCGAGAGCCGCGCCGGTTTTTTCAGCCATTTGTTTGTCGCGCGCCGGAATTCCTGAAATGACCGCCACAAAACCAGTTCAAATTGCCGGCGGCGGTCTTGCCGGCTTGACGTTGGGCATCGGTCTGCGGCAACACGATATTCCGGTGACAATTTGCGAGGCGGGAAATTATCCGCGCCACCGGGTCTGCGGCGAATTCATCAGCGGTCGCGGCCAGCAAACGCTCGCGCGGCTCGGCCTGCGCGAAATGCTCGAACGCGCCGGCGCCGTCCGCGCGCGGACTGCGGCGTTTTATTCGGCTGCCAAGTCAATGGAGCCGCGCCCTTTGCCGTCGGCAGCCATCTGTCTTTCGCGCTTCACTCTGGACGCGGCGCTCGCGGAAAAATTCCGCGAATTCGGCGGCGAATTGCTCGAAGGCAAACGCGTGCCCGCGGAAAATATCGGCGAAGGCATCGTTCGCGCCGCAGGTCGGCGCGCGCCGGCGGACGAACGCGGCCCCCGCTGGTTCGGACTGAAGATTCACGCGCGCAACGTCACACCCGCCGCCGATCTGGAGATGCACGTTTCGCCGCAGGGTTATGTCGGCTTGTGCAAAATCAACGGCGGCGAGATGAACGTCTGCGGCCTGTTCCGCAAACGCGCCGGGCAAAATGCCGAGGCCAACAACTGGCGCGAGCTGTTGCGCGGCCCGGCGGATTCACCATTGCGCGCGCGGCTTGCCAGCGTGGTGTTTGACGAAGATTCTTTTTGCGCCGTGGCCGGACTTTCACTGCGACCGCAGCAGGCCGCCGCACGCGCCGAAATTTGCATCGGCGACGCCATCACCATGATACCGCCGGTCACTGGCAATGGCATGTCCATGGCGTTTGAGTCGGCGGAACTTGCCATTGCGCCACTCGTTGCGTGGAGCCGCGGCGAAACTTCCTGGGCCGAGGCCCGCCAGAAAATTGCCCGCGACTGCGACGCCGCCTTCGCCCGCCGGCTCAAATGGGCGAAATGGCTGCAACGAATCGCCTTGACGCCATCGCTTCAAAATCCACTTATCGCGATCATGTCGCGGAGCAACTGGTTCTGGTGTATGGCGTTTGAACACACGCGCTGATGTTTTGTCTTGAACAGAAGCAAACGGGAGTTACGGAAACCTGATTCGGAAAGGCTGGGCAATATTGGCATGGGAAATTTAATCTCCATCTCCGTTTCGCTGTTTTCTCCAGCTACATTAATCAATTGGTTTGGACTTGGAGTAAAGGGACAATCTTTGAGTGTAGCTGATTCATTTCATGCCCGGCAAAATCACGAACACCATGCACAAAAAGAACCTGCAAAGGGGATTGACAAGTGGGCCGATCTTGAGATCATGAACCATCGTGAGTGAGACCAAAACCGAATTCTCTCTCAACCCGCGCAGCATCAACGTTTCTGCGGCGGGTAAAACAAAACCCCATCAGTAGTTTCATTCATATGTGGAGGATCGCCATGTCTTATCGTTATTATCTACCCTTCATTGTTTTATTGGCTCCCTTTGTCGCCGCGGGCCAGATCGCGCCCGGTCGGGCTCAAAACTTCGATGCCGGCTGGCTCTTCAGCCGCACCGACCCCAAAGGCGCCGATCAAGCCGATTTCGTGGATTCCACCTGGCGCAAGCTTGACCTGCCGCACGATTGGAGCATCGAAGGCCCCGTTGACCAGAACAACCCGTCGAGCGGCCGCGGCGCATTTGTGCCAACCGGCATTGGCTGGTATCGCAAGCACTTCACCCTTGCCCCTGACGCCGCCGGCAAAACGGTCTTGATCCAGTTCGATGGCGTCATGGCCAACAGCGATGTTTATATCAACGGGTTCCTGCTGGGACATCGCCCAAACGGCTGGGTCAGCTTCCAATACGATCTCACCGGCCACGTCAACTTCGGCCCCGACAAACCCAATGTGATTTCCGTCCGTTGCGACAATTCTGCCCAGCCCGCGTCACGGTTTTACACGGGTTCTGGCATCTATCGCCATGTCTATATCAGCGTCCTCGATCCCGTCCACATTGATCACGACAGCATCATTGTCACCACGCCCGCCGTCGCCCCCGACAAGGCCACCGTGAATATCAAGACGACCATTGACAACCAATCCACCGCCGATGCGCCCGTCAGCCTCTCCGTCAAGCTCACTCCCGTCGGAACAGCCAAAGGCGGCTCTTATGCCGACGCCCCGCGTGCCGCCGTTTCGCCGACAACCGTCCCCGCCGGAAAATCTTTGGAAATCTCCGGCACCTATACGCTTCCCAATCCCGCCATCTGGAATCTCGATACGCCCAACCTCTACCACGCCACCGTCAACGTCTTGTCCAACGGCAAAACCATTGACTCGCAAACCGTCTCCTTTGGCGTGCGTCAAATTGAATTCAAATCCGACACCGGCTTCTGGCTCAACGGGAAGAACTTCAAACTTCTCGGCGGCGCCGTCCACAGCGAAGGCGGCGCGTTCGGTGTCGCCGTCCCGGACAGCGTCTGGGGACGCCGCCTGGACATCCTCAAAACCCTCGGCGTCAATGCCATCCGCACCGCGCACAATCCTCCATCGCCCGAATTTCTGGACATCTGCGACCGCGAGGGGCTTTTGGTTATGGATGAAATGTTTGACGTCTGGACCGTCCGCAAATACCAGGACCAGGACTACAGCACATACTTCCGCGATTGGTGGCGGCCCGACACAACCGATACCCTCCGCCGCGACCGCAACCATCCCAGCGTGGTCATCTGGTCCATGGGCAACGAAATCCACGACAATCTGGCCAGCGCCCAGGGCAAACAGCAATTCACGGACATGCGCGATCTGGCGCACCAACTCGACACCACGCGCCCCGTCACCATGGCCATCCTCCAGCCTCTGCAACACAATATCTTCACGAGCGGATTCTCTGATCTTATGGACGTGGTTGGCGTGAACTATCACGAAATGGATTTGCTCAACGAACATAAAGCCCGCCCCGACTACAAAATCCTCGGCACCGAAAACCATTATGAACTCTCGACCTGGCTCGCCCTGCGCGACAACCCCGCCTACTCCGGGCAATTTCTGTGGACCGGCATTGACTACCTCGGCGAAGCCGGCGCCTGGCCGCGCATTGGCAATGGTTCGGGACTGATTGACCGCGACAGCGTCATCAAGCCGCTCGGCTACCAGCGCCAAAGCTGGTGGTCCACCAAGCCGATGGTCTATATCATGCGCAGTGGCGCAGGTGGCCGCGGCGGACGCGGCGGCGCAGGCGGTCGTGGAGGTCGTGGCGCGGCGGCTGGCGCTCCGCCGGACGAAGCCGCCAATGCGACTGCGGCCACAGCCGCTGATGCCAGTGGCGGCCCCGTCACTGTTTATAGCAACTGCAAGCAGGTCGAACTTTTCCTCGACGGCAAATCGCTCGGCTCGAAGCCCAAACCCGCTGATGACTCCCCGCGAACTTGGACCGCCGCCGCTGGAAACCTCAAGGCCGTCGGCTCCAACGACGGCAAACCCGTCGCCACCTATGAATTACACGCCGCTGGTCCCGCAGCCAAAATCGCCCTGGCCGCTGATCCCGGTGAAGCAAAGCTTCCTCATGATTACGACGATGTCGCCACTGTTCAAGTGACCATCACCGATGCCGCCGGAAACCGTGTTGCCAGCGCCACACCGGAAGTCAAGTTTGCCATCGCCGGGCCGGGCGCAATCGCGGCCATTGACAATGGCGCGGAAGACAATCACGAATCCTTCCAAGGCAGCCAGATTCGCGCCGCCGGCGGCCAATGCACCGCCTACATTCGCGCCACTGCCAATTCTGGAAAGATCACCGTCACCGCCACTGCCGATGGCCTCGCCACTGGAAGCGTCACTTTCACTGCGCAACCCCCAAAACGGAAATAGCCCTGCTAATTCAAATTCGCATTCAACATGAAATGAGCGGCGCGCGGTTGTGGCGAAATCATTGCGCGCCGGAACCGGTCGAATCGCTCACCCGCATCACATCACCGCCCGATTCCAATCATTGTCATTCAAGCCCGTTTCCTCGCCCGCCCGCGCCGCCCCCCGTTTGCGGTTTTTGTTTGAATGGAAATATGCGGGCAACATGCAACCTTAAACGCCTTTGTTCAGTCTTTTGAAGTGCAAGACTGGTTGGTTCCGAAGACAATGTTGTCCAGCATAAAATGCAAGTCGCCCTAAGCACGAAAACCATTCGCCGCCTGGCGCGGATTTCAACCTGGTTCGCCGGGCTGGTATTCGCGGCGGCGCTGTCAGTCGCCGCCGAGGACTCGCCGGTCAAGACGGCGCCACTTCGGCTGCGGATCGAGCCGGCTCAAAACTCCGCGTGGCCCGCGAACGTGGGCGCGGTGGAAATTGCGCCGTGCCTGAATTCGCCCGGTCCGTTCGGCGTGTTCACGGCTGCCGGAAAACCCGTCGCCTTTCAAACTTACTGGTCGGCCGGCGGCGAACCGAGCCTCGTTCGTTTCGACACCTCCGGCGGCGCATCCGGCTATTACCTCTGCTTCGCCACCAATCTGCCGGCGGCGCCCGGCGGCTGGAAACCCGAAGCCGGTGTCCTCGTGGCAACACGCGCCTGCGCCCGACAACCGGTCAACACCTTATCTCAAATATCACAGTTGCTTAACACTGCCAGTCCGCTCCAAGGCCGCGATTATTTTCCGAACATCTTTCAGGGCATCAACCCGTTCGGCCCCAGCTCATTTTATATTGCGTCGTTCACCGGCTGGTTGTGCATTTCAAATCCCGGCGCCTACCGGTTTGCCACGCTTTCAACGGACGCCTCCTGGCTGCAAATTGACGACCAGACCGTGGCGGAATGGCTTGGCGAGCATGGCTACCAGGGCGGCCGGCACGGCGAACACAGCGGCGACATCCAGCTCCGCGCGGGGCTGCACCGCCTGGATTACACGCAAATCCAGTTTGATGGCGAAGCCGCCGCCGAGACCGCGTGGCAACCGCCGGGGGCCAGCCATTTTGAAGTCATTCCCGCCAGCGCATTCATCCCGGTCGCCAAATTTCGCGTCACGGGTTTTGAGTCGGCGACGGAGCCGGGGCCGCTTTACTTCGAATGGCGCACCGCCGCCCAATGCGCGCTCGGCGACACGATGGCGTTGCGCGTCCGCTTTCATGTCGTGGACAATTCCCAGCGCCGCAATTATCGCTGGCATTTCGATGACGGCGCCGAGACAACGGGCATGAACCCGGAGCATTTTTTCCCGCAGCCCGGCATGCGCCTGGTCACGCTCGAAGCCTGGCAGCGCGGCCTTTGCGTCGCGACCAACACCGTCCGCGTCCGCATCGCGCCCAACTGGCTCCAGCGCGACTCGTGGCGCGAAGACATTTTTAACGACGCCAAAATTGATTTTCTCCAGCGCGACTTGAACCGCACTCCGGCGCGCGATCTGGCGGCGATCATTGACCTGGCCGACCGCGCCGACGACCGCGAATTGCTGACCCGCGCCGGCGAAGCGATGGTCCGGCGCGCGGTTGAATTCAAGACCGCCGCGGACGGCCTCACATTTTACAAACTTGGCATCGGCTTCGAGCATCAGGGCGACACCGGTGACGCGCTGGCGGAAAAATCATTCCGGCTCGCGCTCGCGCCGGATCGCGGTTCTTCGGCCATCGCGGAAAAAGTGAAACTGCGGCTGGCCGACTTGCTCATTCATTGGTCCGGTAACTTTGACGAGGCGGAAAAATTGCTCGCCGGCATTTCCGGCGGCAATCTGACCGGCGACGAAAAACGGCTGCAACGATTGCTGCAAGGCGACCTGTTGCTCGCGCGCGGCAAAATCGAGGCGGCGCGCAAACAATATCTCGCCGTCGGCCAGCGGGCCGGGCCGGGAAATTTTGATGCCGCCCGCGCCGCGCGGCTGGAGAGCGCGAACATTTTGATTGAGCGCGGCCAGTTCGACGACGCGCAGCAGGCGCTCGACTGGCTGGAAATGGAAATTTCGGCGGAACGGATGTCGCTCGACACCGGCCTGCTGCAGATTCAACTGGAACTCCAGCACAAGGAATTCCAGCGCGCCTTCACCGGCTGCCAGCTTCTTTCTCCCGTGGCGGAAAATGAGCCGCGCCAGTCGGAAATTCTTTACGGCACGGTTGAATCCGGTCTGGCCCTCGGCAAAACCGACGACGCCCGCCGCGCGCTGACGCAATTGCTCAAGGATTTTCCCTACAGCGAAGCCGCCGCGAAGGCAAAAGATAAATGGCCGTGAAATTTAATCCGGTGTTCGCGCATCTGATTTGCGGAATCCCAAAACTCTGCGATGCTATTGCAGCGTCGGCACATCGGCAGTAACTCTCATTCCAGCGTGACCGTCTCTAAACTTATGAAAATCCGCCGTCAATGGTGGTTGGCCCTGCTGCTCGGAAGCACAATCTTCTCGCGCGCGGGCGAAAATGACTGGTTCGTCCCTCTTGGCCCGCCGCCCGAAGCCGGCAAGCGCCGCATCTCCGGCGGCGAGGCATTCCCGCCGCTGCCGCTGCCCGCCACGCCGCTGCGCCGCACGGAACGCAAACGCGAACCCAGTCCGCCCAAGCTCATCGCCAAGATCGTCTGGGGCGAGGACGCGTCCTTCACCTACGAAACCGGCGACAAGACGAGCATCGCGGACTGGAATCTCTGCCCCGGCGATCTCCAGCAGTTGATGAAAAATGCCAGCGCACGGCTCGGCGTGACTTATGGCGCGGACAGTTTCAGCCTCGCGTCCTTCGACGGCGATCCGGCCAAGACGCCGGTGCTGTTTTTCAGCGGCGTGCGCACGATCAAATTTTCTCCGCACGAAATCGAACTGCTCCGCAGCTACGTTTTGCGCGGCGGCATGATCGTGGCCGACAGCGTGGCCGGCTCGCCGTATTTTTATGATTCCTTCCGCGCGGCGATGGAGCAGGCGTTTCCCGATTTAAGTTTCCGCAAGCTGCCCGCCGATCATCCGATTTATCATATGCTGGTGGACGTGAACAAAGTCAACTGCCCGAACAATCCCGACGCCACCGCGCCGTCGCTCGAAGGCATGTATGTCTATTCTCGCGTCGGTGTGCTGCTGTCCCAATACGGCCTCGGCTGCGGTTGGGACGGTCACGCGGTGCCGTTGCTGAAGCAGGCCGAGTATTACGACGTGGATTCGGCGGACAAAATCGGCGTGAACCTCATCGCCTACGCCATCGGCTACGCCAGCCTCGGTCGCGCGGAGGCAAAACCGGAGCTTTACGGCGCGCTGGATGAAAAGCGCCCGACGGATGAATTCGTCTTCGCGCAAATCAAGCACGACGGCGCGTGGAACGCCGAAGCCGGCGGCGCAACGCGGCTGCTGGAACAATTGCGCATCAACACGTCGCTGCGCGTGAGCCTCAAGCGCGTGCCCGTGCAGCCGGGTCACGATGATTTGTCGTCGTTCACGTTTTTGTATTTGACCGGCCTCGACGATTTTCATTGGGACGCTGGCGCGGTGGCCGCGTTGCGGCGTTTTCTCGACGCGGGCGGCACGCTGCTCATCAACAACAGCCTCGGCCTGCACACCTTCGACGCGGCGGTGCAGCGCGAGTTGAAAAAAGTTCTGCCGGAGAGCGAGTTGGCACCGCTGCCGCCGACGAGTCCGATTTTCAGTTCCGTCTTCAAAATTGCCGGCGCGAATTACTCGCCCGCCGCGCTCGCGCCGAATCCCGGCCTTGACCAGCCGCGGCTCGAAGGCATTTCGCTGCACGGCGACGTGAAGGTGATTTACAGTCCGTTCGATCTGGAAGCCGGCTGGCAGGGCATGGATCATCCGCTCGCCAAGGCTTACACCTCGGATTCCGCGCTGAAGCTCGGTGTCAACATCGTCATGTATGCCATGACGCACTGACCGGAAAGGTAGAAGTATGAATGAAGAATGAAGAAACAAAATGCCAGCAACTGGCGACTCGCTTCTTCATTCTTCATTTTGCATTCTTCATTTAGTTTTTATGCCCACGCTGATTTATAGATTCCAGGAACAGGAACACCGCATTTCGCTGGCCGACTGCGTCAGCATCGGCCGCGAGGAGGACAACGACGTGTGCGTGCCGTGCGATTCCGTGTCGTCGCATCACGCGGTGATTTCGCGCAACGGCGACGGCTTTCACATCGCCGCCGGCGGCCGGAATGGAATTTTCGCCGACGGCCAGCAGGTGGAATCGCTCGATTTGCAGGACGGTGCCATCTTTGCGCTCGGCGACGTGGAATTTGTTTTTTCCGCCCCGGATGAAGTGTTTGAAACCCCGCCGCCGGCCGCTGCGGCGAAAGAAGATCCGCTGGCCGCCATCGCCGGCTTCAAAAACGCGCACGAAAAAGTTCTCGCCGAAATCGGCAAGGTCGTCATCGGCCAGCGCGCGGTGCTGAACCAGATGCTCGTCGCGCTGTTTGCGCGCGGCCATTGCCTGCTCATCGGCGTGCCGGGGCTGGCCAAGACGCTCATGGTGCGGACGCTTGGCAGCGCGATTGATCTCGGCTCCAACCGCATCCAGTTCACGCCCGACCTCATGCCGGCGGACATCACCGGCACGGACATTCTCGAAGAAGATCCCGTCACCGGCAAACGCGTATTCCGTTTTCATCGCGGACCGATATTCACCAACCTCCTCCTCGCCGACGAAATCAACCGTACGCCGCCCAAGACGCAGGCCGCGCTGCTCGAAGCGATGCAGGAACATCGCGTGACGATTTCCGGCACGAGCTACGACCTGCCCGATCCGTTCATGGTGCTGGCCACGCAAAATCCGATCGAGCAGGAAGGCACCTATCCCCTGCCCGAGGCGCAGCTTGACCGCTTCATGTTTTGCATCCTG
>Ga0302319_10011297_pt1 | contig 16947 bp, 11 predicted proteins | sample Bog_T0_2_FD_203319 | JGI IMG/M metagenome (GOLD analysis project Ga0302319, IMG submission 203319) | Peat permafrost microbial communities from Stordalen Mire near Abisko, Sweden - Bog_T0_2 | ecosystem: Environmental > Terrestrial > Soil > Wetlands > Peat | place: Sweden: Abisko, Stordalen Mire...
TAAAGGACGGGGTCGTCGTTCCGAACTTTTCGCACGGCGAAATCATCGAGGCCGTATTCCGCCGCACGCGTGTAACGGTTGGCCTGATGACAAGCGCGAAGCTGCTTTCCGCCGTCGAGCCGATCATTCTTTATCAGCGCCGTCGATTCCGCGGCGGCCAGGGCGCGCCCGGATCGCCGCGCTACGAACTCGGTATCCAACAAAAGGAAGACGCCCTGCATCGGCTCGTGGACATCTGGTCCACCGGCGAAGCGAGCGCGTCGCTCGGCTTCGAGGCAGCGCGGGTATTCGACGAGCTCGATCCGCTTGAAAAGGAAAAAGATCGCATCCTTGCGGAGAAAGGCTTAACGGGCCGCGCGGCATTCAAGGAATTGGGCAAGGCGCAGGACGAAGCTCTTGCGGCGGTGAACGCCGGCAAGCCTGTCGAATCGCAGGTCGCGAAATTCGCGCTGATGAATTCGATAGCCAACGTACTATGTCCTGCCTGCAAGCTTTGGAACACCGGCCACGGCGCAACGATGATGCGCGAGGCCGTGAGCTTAATGGGCGGGTACGGCGTCACGGAAGATTGCCCCGGGTTCCTCGGCCAGAAATGGATGGATGCGCAGTTCGAAGCGACCTACGAAGGCCCGGAGGCCGTGCAGCGTTTGCAACTTTCCATAACGATGACCAACGAGTTGTTCCTCGCGCAGTTCAAGCGCTGGATCATCGACTTGAAACAGATCTCCTCCGAACGCCCCGGCACCGGCGCCTGCGCGCTTGGCACCGCCATGAAGCTCTGGCTCTGGACGCTCGAACACATTCAAAACGCCACCGACGCCGACGGCGTGAAGCTCTATCACAAGACACGCCAGGGCGTTTCGTTCCCGCTCGCCGACGCGCTCTGCTGGATGCTCGCTGCGCGGCAATTCATCCTCGATGTGATTGAGCTGGAGATAAAGGGCGCGGAAAGTTTGCCAGGCCTGATCAGTTTCTACACCGACCTTTGCCACACACAGGCCGCGCGAGCCGCAGGCGAAGTCGGCCGCGTCTGCGCGGAAATTGTCCACGGTTACAATCGTCATCCCGTGTGGGACGACGACAGTTGCCCCGCAGGCTCCGATGCGTCCGGGACCCCCGCGGAACGGCCGTGCAAAGCCGGCCCATGCGTTAAAGGCGAGGGGCTCGAGCCGTTTGCGCATCTCCGTGCCAAGCTCGATACCTGCATCACCGGCTGCCGTCTTGCGAAAGACCGCGCCGCCGAAGCGCTGACCAAGGTCATGACGCGCGAAGCGCTGGACTATCCAGTCTGATCCTGCAGGAGCCGAAGTAACCGGCCTCAAACTGAAAATTGATTTCAGAGCCTTCTCACGCCGTCCCCTGCAATCAATCGGCGAACTGAATTGACCATGTCCGAAAATATTCAAACTGAACGCCCGCGCATGGACTCGGACATTGTCTGCGTCGGCTTCGGCCCGGCAGCGGCGGGATTTCTCGCCACGCTGTCCAAGCAGCTCGTCAACTCCGATGGCACACCCGCCATCGAGAGCGCCGTCATGCCTGGAATGCCGCCGCAGGTGCTCTGCTACGAACGCGCCGACGACATCGGCTTCGGTGTCTCCGGCATCGACACGCGCGCGCAAGCGTTGAAAGCCACCTTTCCGGAAATCAAGACCGCCGGCATTCCGATGGCCGCCCCTATCGGTGAGGAAAAAGTACTCTACCTGCTTGATCCGCACGGCGTAAGTCGGCGCTCCGCCGCGCTGCGGGCGGCGGACGCGTTGATTCGCGCGACGAAATGGGCGCTGCCTTTCGAGCATCACGCGCTGAGCCTGCCGTGGACACCGTCGTTTCTACACAAGCACGATGGAATGATTCTCTCGATGGGCCAGTTCATGCAATGGGTGGGCGCGCAGGTGCAAAGTACCGGCAACGTCCAAATCTGGCCCGGCACGCCGGTATCTCAGGCGCTGGTTGAGGAAAAGAAAGTCGTTGGAGTCCGCCTGCTTGACCAAGGCGTGGACAAAAAGGGAAATCCGTCCGACGGATTCATGCCCGGCATGGATATCCACGCCGCGCTCACGGTCGTCGCAGACGGTCCCGTTGGTCCCATCGGCCGCCAGCTTGACGAGCAATTCGGTATGCCGGTTGGAAATCACATTCGCGACTGGGCTGTGGGCATGAAGTTCGTCGTGGATTTGCCGGAAGATACGCGCTCAAAGCTGGCACAGTACTCCACACGTTCGGTTATCCCGAGCCGGAGATTTTTGGTTTTCTCTACATCCATCCCGACCGCGTCGCGTCGCTGGGCATTTTTATGCCATCGTGGTTCGACAGTCCGGCACGCACGGCCTACCGCTATCTCCAGCATTGGATGCTGCATCCCTATCTCTGGCGCTGTCTCAAAGGCGGCAAGTTGCGCTCGTGGGGCGCCAAGACGCTCGGCGAATCCGGTAAGCACGGCGAGCCGCGCCTCGCCGGTGACGGCTACGCGCGCATCGGCGAAGGGAGTGGCTCGACCAATGTGCTCACCGGCTCAGGCGTGGACGAGGCCTGGGCCACAGGCACCCAACTCGCCGAGGCCGTCGTCGAATTGCTCAACGCGAAAAAGCCGTTCACAGGGCAAAACCTCGAAGAAACCTACGTCAAGCGCCGGCGCGAGAGCTGGGTTGAAGCCGAAGGGCGCATTGCCGAAAAATCCCGCGACGGTTTTCAAAAAGGCGTCGTCACCGGCATGATCGGCATGGCGCTTGCCGGTTTGACGAACGGAAAACTCTCGCTCGGCGGCGTGCCATTGCAGCCATGGAAACGCATTCCAACGGTCGAAAATTATTTCGCCGAAAAAATTTCACGCGACGAGTGCAAAACCAGTAACATCCCGCTGCACGGCGCACTGATGGACAAAGCCGGTTGGCCGGCGATTCCATTCGACGGGCAATTGCTCGTGTCGCACCAGGATGCGCTGCTGATGGGCGGCAAAGTGCAGGCGCCGGACGGCTACTCGGACCTCGTCGTTTTCCTGCATCCCTATCTCTGTCAAAAATGCGGCGAGCGTATTTGCATCGAGGCGTGCAGCGGCCAGGCGATCTACCCCGGCGATACCGGCGTACCAAATTTCGACCGCGAGAAATGCGTGCACTGCGGAGTGTGCATGTGGAATTGCTCGCAGGCGACGCCGGAAAATCCCGAACAGATGAACATTGTCTTCCGCGCCGGCGCCGGCGGATTGCACTCGGCGGAAAATTGAACCAATAAGATTATGAGCACCTCCTATCAAATTGTTGTCTGCGGCAGCATTATTCCTGATCCGCTGCAAACTTTGGAACCCATCGCATCGCCCGCCTGACCGGCATTGAAAAATGAAATGATGCTGCCGGCCATCCTCGATCCATGGGCGGGGCACGCACTTTTTGAAGCCGCCAATCTGGCGAAAAACCAACCCGGCTCAAAAGTCTGGCTCGTCAGTCTCGGCCCGAAAGCCAAGCTGCAACAGGTTATGATGACCGTCGCGCAAAAAGTGCCATTCGATCTGGTCGCGCTCGACAGCCCTGCCAACGGTTTCACCGATGCCACGGAAACGGCGGCGGCTCTCGCCGAGGCCATCGCGGCGATTCCCGGGCTTGACAAAACCAGGCTGCTCCTTTTCGGCGGCTGGGAATCCGCCTCACGCGGCGCGGGCGCGACGATGCAAATAGTTGGCGAACGCCTCGGCATTACCGAGCAGTTTCAGGGCGTGGATGAACTGAAGGTAACCGCCGACGGCTCGCTGGAGATTCTGGAGCGCGTCGAAGGCGGCAAACACCAGGTCTCAAAATGCGCGGGTGCGCCGGCGTTGCTTGGCTGGGCCACCGGCAATTTGCCGGATCCGAAAAACAATCCGCAGGTCGGCATGGCCAACATGCGCACTGTGATGCCCGCGTTGCAAAAGGCCAAGCCGGTGAAATTCATAGGCGAAGGGTTGAGCTTTGCAAGTGTGGCGTTGCCGAAACAAATGCGTGAAACACAGGTTGTGAAGGACAAATCGCCGGACGACATCGCCAAAGAAATCGTCGAGTGGATTAAGAACTAGAAAACCGGAATCAAACCAAACACGCAAGAATTTCACTCTATGGAAACCATTCTTGTTCTGGATCACACGGAAAACGACGGATCGCTCGCCAGGTCGGCGCGCGAAGCGTTGCACACGGCGGCGACACTGCATAAGTCGCTCGCCGGATCACAAATTGTCATCGGCCTCGCCGGCGAAAATGTTCAGGCGGCGGCCAATTCCATCGCGGCTTGTCCCGCGACGAAATATTTCGGCGTCACCGGAGCGGATTTCATCCAAGCGCGTTACGCCACGGATGCGGCCGCGGCGGAAGCGATTTGCAAAGCGGCGCAAGCCACAATTGTCGTCGCGCCGGCGACTTCGCGCTGGATGCGCGTTTTGCCCGGCGTGGCGCAGCGGCTCGGCGGACGCGCGGACACGCATGTCACCGGAGTGGCGGCAGCGGACGGCAAAATTTCCGTGAACCGCTGGTATTACCGCCAGCGTATGGAAAGCACACAGAACCGAACCCAGCGTCCGTGGATTCTCGCCATTGATCCCGGCAGCCAGACGGCGTGCGAGTGCGGCGCGGGCACGGCCAGCGTGGAAATAGTCGCCGTGACTATCCCGGAAGCGGCCAAACGGACGACGGTTGTTGGCGTGCGCGAACCGAAGGCCGATGCGCAGACGATTCGGCCCGACGCGCAACTGCTGTTCGTAATCGGTGCGGGCTGGACGAAAAAGCAGGCCGACGGTCAAACGCACGTTCCGGAGGCCGCGAAAATCATCCTCGAATTTCTCCACAAAACCCGCGCTTCGCTGGGCAGCAGCAAATCGTTGGTGGACTTGGGCGGCGAAGGGCAGGCGGTATTGCCATTTCTGTCACACTTGAATCAGATTGGCCAGACCGGCGCGACACCGCGCCATCCCAAAGGTCTTTCCACTTGCTGTCACGGCGAAGAGCCACACACGGTTGGCTGGCGATTTGTCAATGAGCGTCGCGCCATCAGCCTGGATCCGAATTGTTGCTGGGCGCGCGGCAAAGCGGACGTGCTTTATGTGGCTGATGCTTTTTCGGTTATGAAAAAAGTCAACGAGTTGCTGGTCGCTGACCCGATCTAGATTCTTCTACCGTTTCCAAAAAACAGCGATATTCCCTCTTAAGAACGCTTGACGCGCTCGCGGATTCTGTTACGAACGGCTCCGCAATTTAAAACTCGGGACCTAAAAAAATCCCGGGATGCGTCGGTGCAGGAAACGCCGTTAAAATCGGCGACAGTGCCGCTACTGTGACTGGCTACGAAACCTCGATATGCCACTCGGCTTTACAAAGGGCCGGGGAAGGCGAGGCGGTAGGCTTGATGCCAGGAGTCAGGATATCGGCCGACGCGTGATTGATAGAAGCCCTTCGAAACAAAGGAGAAATCATAGTGCCAACTCGTCCGTCGACCCCAGGCCGCCGATGTGAACCCCCTGTTCGCCTCGCGCCGCCGTTCTTTCGATCCGCCGTTTGAAGATGGGCCGCTGCATTCTGGTCACCGGCGGCAGCCGGAGCGGCAAGAGCATCGTTGCACAACGACTGGCACAGTCCCTGGCCGGCCCGCGTGCGTTCGTGGCCACATGCCCGGCGATTGACGATGAGATGCGGGAGCGGATTCGCAAACACCAGCAAGCGCGGCGCCGGAGCGACTGGCTGACGGTTGAAGAGCCGCTCGACCTAGCCGCGGCAATCGAGCGCGCGAGTGACCACCCGGTAGTGCTCGTCGATTGCCTCACCCTCTGGGTGAACAACCTAATGCATGAAGCCGGGCTGCGCGGAAGAGAGGTCTCCGAATCGCAGATTGCGCGCCACTGCAAGGAGGCGATCGGGGCCTGCCGCCGACACTCCGGCACGATCATTTTTGTCACCAACGAAGTCGGCATGGGCATCGTGCCGGAAGACAAACTCACCCGCCGGTTCCGCGACCTGGCCGGACGGGCCAACCAGACAATCGCCGCCGCCTGTGACGAGGTGATCCTCGCCGTGTGCGGCCAGGCGCTCACAATCAAACCGCAAACCCAATGAACCTGCTCGAAAAAACCCTGCGACAAATCGAACCCCAGGACGCCCCCAGCCGCGCCGCGGCGCGGAAACGCCTGGAGCAACTCACCATGCCTTATTGGGCGCTCGGGCGCTTGATGGACCTCGCCGAAGACCTGGCCGGCATCACGCGGTCGATCCGCCCGCCTGTCGCCCGCAAAACAATCGTCACGATGGCCGCGGATCACGGCATCACCGCTTCGGGCGTAAGCAAGTACCCCCAGGAAGTGACCGCGCAAATGGTATTCAACTTCGTCAATGGCGGCGCCGGCATCAACGCGCTCGCCCGGCTGGCCGGCGCACGCGTCGTGGTGGTGGACATGGGCGTCGCCTCGGACCTGGGCCAATTGGCCAGCGAGGGCAAGATCGTTTCCAAACGGATCGCTCCCGGCACCGCGAATTTTGCAATCGGTCCGGCCATGAGCCGCGACGAAGCCGTGCGGGCCGTCGAGGCCGGCATCGAAGTTGCAATGGATTTTGCCGGCTCGACCGACGTTTTCGGCACGGGAGACATGGGCATCGGCAACACGACTCCCAGCAGCGCGATCGTCGCCGTGTTTACAGGCAGCGAAGTGGGCGAAATTACCGGCCGCGGCACCGGGATCGACGATGCGCAGTTTCAGCACAAGATCGCCGTGATCGAAGGCGCGCTGCGGTTGCACAAACCCGATCCCAAGGACGGATTGGACGTGCTTTCGAAAGTGGGCGGTTTTGAAATCGCGGGCATCGCCGGTCTCATCCTTGGCGCGGCGGCATTGAAGAAACCGGTGTTGGTCGACGGCTTTATTTCCACCGCCGGGGCGTTGATCGCGCAGGCGCTTTCGCCGCTCTCGACGCAATCGATGGTTGCCGCCCATCGCAGTGTCGAGCAGGGCCATCGGCTCGCCCTGGCGCATCTGGGCAAACAACCGCTGCTCGACCTGGACCTGCGCCTGGGCGAAGGCACGGGCGCGGCGCTCGCCATGCATCACGTGGAAGCAGCAGTCCGCATTTTGACCGAAGTGGCCACCTTCGAGGAGGCTTCCGTCTCGAAAGCCGAGTAATGAAGCGGTTCGTCGCTGCCCTCCAGTTCCTTACGGTTTGTCCGTGCCTCGCGGACATTCGCTGCTCCGAGCACGACCTCGGCCGCAGCGTGCCGTTTTTCCCCGCGGTCGGTCTGCTGATCGGCGCGGCGGTTGGATTGCTGGATCGCGCCGCGATCCACTTCTTCCCGCCGCTGCTTGCGAGCGTCATTGCCGTGGTCGCGCTCATTGGCGCATCCGGCGGCTTGCATATGGACGGGCTTGCCGACACCGCCGACGGGTTTTTCAGTTCCCGTCCGCGCGAGCGCATTCTCGAGATCATGAAGGACAGCCACATCGGCGCGATGGGCGTCATCGGCATCGTCTGCGTGTTCTGCCTGAAAGTCGCGGCGCTGGCTTCCATTCCGTTACCCTTGCGTTTCCCGGTGCTGCTGCTGATGCCGCTCGCGGGCCGATGCGCTCTCGTCATGCATCTGGCGGCCCTCCCCTACGCCAGGGCCGAAGGCGGGATTTGCACGGTGTTCGTCAAGCATCGGCTCAAACAGGACTCCCTTCTCGCCGCAACCTTCCTGGCGCTCGTCGGATGGGCCGCGGCTGGCCCAATGGGGCTGGCGGCCGCCGGCCTGACTGTGGCGGCGACCCTGGTCTTATCGCTCTGGTGCTGGCGAAAAATCGGCGGCTTCACGGGCGACACGCTGGGAGCGGCGTGCGAATTAACCGAACTTGTGCCCGCCCTTGTCGGGGCGGCATGCCTTTGCGCGAAAGGAGGAAGTTGAAGCGTCGCTAAAACGCGAATCTTCATCCATCCGCGCTCGAAAAAAAATGAAAGGAGGTGAGAATAGTTGAAAAAGAACATCAAAAAGAAAGCCATCATTGCCACGCGCAAGACGTGCAAGGCGACCGGCATCGGCCTGTCCCATTACGTCATGATGGAAACCCCGAAGAAATAGTCAGCAATCAATGCGGCGGCCGCCCGCGGCGGGCGGTCCGTCCGCATCAACTCCGCCCCTTTTCACCGCCCCACCAACACCCAATTTTAGCCTCATGAAGACCGATCAAAAAACCACGCCCGCCTCATCGCGCGGCATCCACTACAACACAGGCACGGGCCGCACCCTCCAGCCCATCGACATCGGCCACGCCGATTACTTGGGCGTCGTCGATCCCGACACGGCGTTCTGGGCGTTGCTCCGGAAAGACCGGCTCGCGGAGGCATTCGTCGACGGTCCATTTTTGAAGGAGTACCGGCGTAAAGCGGCCTCCTTCGAGAAGGAGATGAACGTCCTGCGCTTCGGGCTGAAGCCGTCGGCGGTCTATTTCAACCCGACGGATCGCTGCAACCTCAATTGCAGCTACTGCTACATCCCGGAGACGCTGCGGCGCAATGGGGCGCACATGTCCCAGGGCGCCCTGTTCCGTTCGCTCGAGACCTTCAAGGCTTACTTCGCAAAGACTCTGCCCAACGGCGTTAAACCGCAGATCATCTTCCACGGCGCGGAGCCGACGATGAACCGCGAGGCGCTCTTCGCCACGCTCGAGCATTTCAAGAATGATTTCCGTTTCGGCCTCCAGACCAACGGAACGCTCCTCGAGGACGCCGACATCGAATTCCTCACCTCGCTGGGGATCGCGATCGGCCTGTCGCTCGACAGCCACGTCGAATCGATCGCCACGCGCACCCGCAAGACGTGGGCCGGCCGGAGCGTGTTCGACAAGGTGCTTGCGACCATGGAAAAACTGCGCGGCTATCCGAACCACAGCGTCATCTGCACGGTCACGCAACAGAACATGCGGCAACTCGTGCCGCTAGTGGAGTTCTTTCACGAGCGCGAAATACCTGCATGCATGCTCAACCAGGTGCGCTGCACCCGCGAAGGCGCGCGCGAGATCAAGCCGCGCGACCACGAAATGTCCCGCCATTACCTGCGCGCGCTGGATCGCACTCGCGAACTCTACGAGGAGACCGGCCGCAAACTCGTAGTCGCCAATTTTGCCAATATCCTCCTAGCGATCCTCGCTCCGCAGGCGCGCCGCTTGATGTGCGATATCTCGCCGTGCGGCGGCGGACGCGCGTTCTTTGCCGTCTCGGCCAATGGCGACATGTTCCCTTGCAGCGAGTTCATCGGGCTGGCGGAGTTCAAGGGCGGAAATCTTTTCGCCGATAAGATCGACGACGTGCTCGCAAGCCCCGCGTTCCGCATGGTGACCGAGCGGAAGGTCGAAGACATCGATCCCTGCCACCGTTGCGCAGTGCGGCATTTTTGCGGCTCCCCCTGTCCCGCCGAGGCGCATGAAATGAAAGGCGGGATGAAACAGCCGGGCGCATTCTGCGAGTTGTACGAGGAGCAGGTGCGCTACGCCTTCCGCCTCATAGCCGACGGTCAGCAGGATGCCTATTTGTGGGATGGATGGGACAAGGGCACCAGGACCACCCTGGATATGGCTGCAATCTGACCCGGTCCCCAAGCGTTATGAGGCACGGACATTCACCAGGCGCCGGCACCGTGCTCGCGCTCGACCTCGAGAGCGTGCTGGTGCCGGAGATTTGGGAAACGGTCGCGGCTGCGGCGGGCGTGCCGGAACTGGCCACGACCACGCGGGACATCGCGGACTACGATGTCCTGATGCAACGGCGGATCGAACTCTGCCGCGAGCACGGGCTGACGCTATCCCGCTTGCGCGAAATCGTCGCCGCAAGCGAGCCCCTTCCAGGCGCGCTCGATTTTCTCGCATGGGCTCGGCAGTGGGCGTTGGTCGTCCTCGTTTCGGACACATTTCACGAACTCGCGGGACCGGTCGTCCGGAAACTCGGTTCCCCGCTGATGCTTTGCAACGAGTTAAAGCTGGACAGCCAGGGCTTCATCGCTGGCTACGAGTTTCGCGACCAGTCCGGCAAAGCCGCCGCCGTCGAGCACTTCCAGCAACTCGGCCTGCGGGTGCTTGCAATCGGCGATTCGTTCAACGACCTGGCGATGCTCAAGGCCGCCGATGGCGCGTTCCTCTTCCGGCCCGCCCCGCGCCTGCTCGATACGGGAATCGCATTCCCCGCCGTATCGACATTCGAGGAACTCCAAGCCGCGGTCGAGGGATGGTTCAAGAAATCACAACCTTCCGGCGGCATCTGTTACCTCGCCGGAGCCGGCCCCGGCGACATTGGGCTGGTAACGCTCCGGACCAGGGAGTGCGTCGAACGCGCCGACGTGATTCTGTACGATTACCTCTGCAATCCCGAAATCCTCAAGTGGGCGCGCCCCGGCGCGGAGTGCATCTGGGTCGGAAAGAAAGTCGGCTCTCACGCCTGCACCCAGCACGAAATCAACGCACTGCTGGTTGAAAAAACCGCCGCCGGCAAATGTGTGGTGCGCTTGAAGGGAGGCGACCCGTTTCTCTTCGGGCGAGGCGGGGAGGAAGCCGAGACGCTGGCCAGGGCGGGCTTGAAATTTGAGATCATTCCGGGGGTAAGTTCGGCTCTGGCCGTCCCCGCGTACGCCGGCATCCCGATCACGCACCGCGCGTACACGTCCCAAGTCACGATTTTCACTGGACACGAAGACCCGCTCAAGCCGGAGAGCAAACTGGACCTCGATCAGTTGGCCCGCCAGCCAGGGACGAAAATCATGCTGATGGGAATAGGCCGCATCGGGGTAATTGCCGCCGAACTCATCAAGCGCGGAGCCGATCCCGAGATGCCGGTCGCGCTGGTGCGCTGGGGAACCACCAAGCGCCAGGAGACCATCAGCGGCCCTTTGCGCGACATCGCCCGCATCGTCTCCGAAGCGAATTTCCATCCGCCCGCCGTCGCGATCTTCGGCGAGGTCGTGAACCTGCGCGACACGCTCAGCTGGTTCAACGCGCCGCGGTGACTCCTGTTAGGAATCAGTTGGCTGCAGGCGCGCCGATGACAATCCTGTCGTAGCCCTTAATACGATACACCATCATTGATATGAACCAGGTCACGGCGAAAAGCCCGATGATGAGATAACCGAGAGTCCCAAAATTATCATTGAGAGCCCGGACGTAATCCCAGAATCGCCCCTCCATCGAACACTGATCGCCAATCAGGCCGAGTGTCTCGATCCCGCCGATGAGCAGGGCAACCACCACTGAGACAGCCGTCACCGTCAGATTGTAGAAGAGTTTGCGCAACGGATTCAGGAATGCCCAGCCGTAAGCTCCGAGCATCAGGATGCCGTCCGTGGAATCAACCAGCGACATTCCGGCGGTAAACAGTGCCGGAAATACCAGCACCGACCAAACGGAGACGCCCTTCGATGCCTCCGTCGCCGCTATGGCCAGCAGAGCAACCTCGGTGGCCGTGTCGAAGCCCAGACCAAAAAGAAATCCCAGCGGAAACATGTGCCAGCTTCGCCGGATAAGTTTAAAAACCGGACGGAAAATGCGGGCGAGCCAGCCGCCGCGCGCGAGGATGATGTTCATATCCTCCTCATCATACTGGCCGCTGTTTTTCACCCGGTGAAAAGTCTCCCATGTGCCCATCATGATGAAGATGTTCATGATCGCGACCAGAAGGAGAAAGAACGCCGAGACGGACGTGCTGATGACACCGCCGAGATGCTTGAATGCTTCAAATCTGCCTTGAAGCTCGTGCGCGCCGAACGCAACCGTGGCAGCCATCATCAAAACCACCATCGAGTGTCCGAGAGAGAAGAAAAAGCCGACCGCCACGGGGCGCTTGCCCTCCTGCATGAGCTTGCGCACCACGTTGTCGATGGCCGCGATATGGTCCGCATCCACCGAGTGGCGCAGACCGAATCCGTAGGCCAGAAGCGCTGTGCCCAGCATCACTGGGTGTGCGTGGAAGGAAATATATGCCCATATCCACGCCCCGATGTTTCCCGCCGCGAGGATGCAATAAACGCCGATAATTGCAAAGCGCGTCCCAGCCGGCTGATCGCTGAAAATGCGCCGAATAATACCTGTCATGATTGTTGTTTACTACTCTTTCGGCGTCCGCCACGACGCCCTTTTTACAGCCGGACCACAAGGGCACAAAAAAGCCCTCAACGGCCCGAAATTCAGGAAATTGAAGGCTGGCCGCGGCACAGGCCGCGTTTGCTTCGGATCTCCCATCCTGCCTTCGGCGAGGCAGTAGCCCGGGCCACAAGGTCCGGGACTTGATGAGCATGAAATAGCAGGTCTTCTGGCTTCGAGGTCACCCTACTGGCTTCGCCTTCCTGCCGATCAAGGCAGTGGCATGGTGAAGCTTTCGTCCCTCTTTACAGCGGCGCTACCGCACGGGATTCACACCCGTTTCCCTATTCTCCCTCCGCTTGGAACGGAGGACACTATTCATGCGGCATCCATACGGATGCCTCTTTCAAAGAACAATCGGGTTTGTACGATTTTTGAATTCGTAATACGATTCTGTCAACGCAATTCGAATCGCTCGATACCAAAGCGATTGCAGACGGCTGGCAGCCAGCCCGCAAGGCCGCGTTTGGCGGGCGGATGTATCCATGCCGTGGGACTTTGCGCACGGACGAGTCGATGCAGCGCCCGGCGAAACCGGCGCAGCATTTCGCCGGCATTCTCCCCGGGCGCGGGGCTTGCGAGGCCGTCGGAGGCAATCAGGAACCGGTCCCCCGCGGCGCCGCCCTTTCTGAGCCTCGCCCGGTGCAGGAGCTTCAACGCTTCGACGATCGGGCTCTTTCCTCCCCCTTCTTTCAGGCTGCACAACGCCGTTTCAAAACGCCGGAACGTGCAGCTTCGCGCCAGCCATCGCATCTTACCTTCCTTGAGAAGCAACAAGTGAAATCGCGCCGACTTCGAAGTCCGCGCGAGCCCCGCGATCACATCGCGCGCGGCGCCAAGAAACCGACTCGCCCCCGTGGAGCGGCTGGCGTCAAGGAAACACCAGAGATTTTTTTTCGCCGAAGGAAGACGGTGCCGCAACCGAAGAACACCCCGTCCCGGCGTCCAGCCGGTTCTGGCCGAATACACCAGTGATTCAAGCCAGGCAATCGCGCCCCGCGGCGCTTCGGTGAACCTGCCCGAGATCGCTCTCTCCCGCGCCGTGGGCTGGCCGTCGCCCGGCCTGTGCCACCATGCTTGAAGCGTGTTGTCCAATCTCAGGGCCGGCGCCTCGATCGCCGCCGGTTCCGGAAGGGCATCCATCGGCGCCGGAGAGGTCCGCATCGCTCCCCTCCCCTCCGGGTTGCCGGCAGGACGGCCGGATGGCGGGGGGAAATTCTTGGGAGTCGGCGGGAGATCGGACAGGCGATGTCCGAGGCAGAGGTCCCATGCCTCGTCGAGGTCGCGCTCCTCGACCTCGGAACGATTGTCCCATGCCGCCACGCAACGCGCCGTGCGGACGACGGCCAGTTCCGCGCGAATCCCTTCCAGCTTCAGCAACCTCCCCCTGGCTGCGACAGCCATGCGGCGCTCGTGGGAAATACCCACCTGTTTAACCTTCTTGCGGGCTAGCGCAACGCGGCTTTTTAACTCCATTGTCGCCGTCGCGCATGCCGCGACAAAATGTTCCGGATCGTCGTCGAATTCGATGCGCCGCTGGACGATCTCCATTCGTTCCTCGGGCGTGAAATCATCCTTGATCTGCACGCCGTGGGCAAAACGGTCGGTAAGTTGCGGACGCAAATCCCCTTCTTCCGGATTCATGGTCCCGACCAGGATATACCGGCTTTCCACGAGCTTCGCGATCCCGTCGCGCTCCATGCGATACCGGCCCGAGGCCGCGGAATCCAAGATGAAGTCGGCGAGGTGATCGGGCAGCAGATTGATTTCGTCAATGTAAAGCACACCGCCGTTTGCGTCCTCGATCAAGCCCGCGCGGCCCTGCCATTTGTTTTGCTCGACCAGCGTTTCGGCATTCACCGAGCCGAGCAGCCGATCCTCGGTGGCCCCGAGCGGCACCTCGACAAACGGCGCATCGCCTTCGGATGCGGACTCGAGGATATCCGCGAACGCCCTTACCAGCGTGCTCTTGGCGCAGCCGCGATGTCCAAGAAAAAGCGTGCCGCCAATGCGCGGATCGATGGCGTGATAGATGAGCGATTTTTTGGCCGGCTCCATGCCGACAATGGCGGTGAACGGAAATTGAATCATTCGAGTTGTCCCTGGAGTTCGAGCAAGGTTTCTTCCAACGCGGAGCGGGTTGCCTCGCCCGGATGCTCCCACAATCCGCGCTCGGCCGCTTCGAGCATCCGTTCCGCGGCCTCCTGGAGCGCCACGGGATTGTACCGCTGAAAAAATTCCTTCTGCGCGGGATCGAGCAAAAGCGCCTGCGCGATTTCTTCGTAGTGATGATCTTCGATGAGGTGCGTGGTGGCGTCGTAGCCGAAGAGATAGTCGACGGTGGCCGCCATCTCGAACGCGCCCTTGTAACCATGCTGGCGCATCGCTTCGATCCAGCGCGGATTCAGGACACGGCTGCGGATGACGCGCACGAGTTCCTCTTTCAAAGTGCGAACGCGCGGTTGCTCCGGCCGGCTTGAATCGCCGTGATAATTCGCGGGCGCGCTGCCGCGAAGCTCTTGAACACTCGCCTGCAAGCCGCCCTGGAATTGAAAATAATCGTCCGAATCGAGGATGTCGTGTTCCCGATTGTCCTGATTCTGGTGCACGACTTCGACTTCGGCCAGGCGCTTGCGAAACAAGTCGACGTGCTCGCCCGCTGCGCCATCGCTGTCAAAGGCATACCCGCCCCATTTACAAAAAACGTCAGTCAGGTCGCCGGTCGAACTCCAGTTCCCGGCATCGATGAGCGGCAAGAGGCCGGAGCCGTACGAGCCGGGCTCGGAACTGAAGACGCGCAGGGCGGCGCGCCGCACGGCTTCGCCCTTGTTCAAGCCTTGCCGCACAAAGGATTCGCTGTCGCGCAGCCACGATTCGCGAATGGGATTCATTTCCGGTGGCTCATCCTGTTCCGCCAGCCGCTTGGGCACCGTCGCGAGCAGGCGCATGGTCTCCCCGAATGCGTCTCGAAACAAACCCGATACGCGCAACAGGACGTCGACGCGAGGGCGGCCGAGCAGGCTCAGCGGCAAAATCCGAAAATCGATCACGCGCCCCGAAGATTCCTCCCAAACCGGCTCGCAGCCCCACAGCCACAACGCCTGCGCGATGTCGTCGCCGCCGGTCCGCATGTTGGAAGTGCCCCACACCACAAGCGCGAGCTTGCGCGGATATTCGCCCTGTTCCTGTCGGTGGCGCTCGAGAAGGATCTCGGCCATCGCCTTGCCGCACCGCCATGAGGTCGGCGTCGGAACCACGCGCGGATCGATGGCGAAGAAATTACGGCCGGTGGGCAGCACGTCGAGCCGGCCGCGCGTCGGCGCACCCGCCGGACCTGGCGGGACAAATTTTCCACTGAGGCCGGCAATGAGATTGCTCAGTTCCGCGCCGCACTGAGAAAGGCGCGGCACGAGCTGCTGGCGCACCAGTGCGCGCAATCGCGGCAAGTCCCCGCCTTCCTCTGGCGCATTTGCGCGCAGCAGCGCATCGCTCACCCATGCGCGCGCGGCGCGGTTCAACTCGTCGCGCTCCGCGGGCGGAAGCTTCTCCGGATCGAAGGCGCCGCCTCGCAACGCCTCGAGCAATCCCGGCCGGTCGCCGCTAGGGACCCGGAGCAGGCTCAATAGAAAATCGATCTCTTTTTCCCCTTCCGGTTTTTCCCCCAGGATGTGAAGGCCGGATCGAATCTGGCTTTCCTTGATCTCGCAAAGAAAATTGCCGACCGCCTCGATGGTCTTCGCATTGCCCGGTAAATCCTTGCTCCACGGCGCCCCCTCGATCAACTGCCCGATCTCGCGTTCGATCTCCCCTGCCCTGCCCGGATACAGCGCCAGGCAATGCGCGTGCTCTTCGAGAAGGCGTTCCATTTTATAAAGCTCACCGTAAAGCCCGGCCCGTGTCAGCGGCGGCGTGAGATGATCGACGATGACGGCCATGGCGCGCCGCTTGGCCTGAGTGCCCTCGCCGGGGTTGTTGACGATAAACGGATAAAAATGTGGCAACGGTCCCAGGCAAAGCCGCGGATAATCATCTTCGCCCAGCGCGACATTGCGCCCCGGAAGCCATTCGAGGTTGCCGTGCTTTCCTAGGTGCACAACCGCGTGCGCGCCGAAGCTCTCCCGCACCCAAAGATAGAATGCCAGGTATTCCGGCGGCGGCGGTAAAGTGGGGCTGTGATAAATTGCCTGCGGTTGCAGCGAGAATCCGCGCGGCGGCTGGATACCGACGAAGACATTGCCGAATTGAACCCCGGCAACGGGAATGTCGCCGGAAAAAACCGTCTTCCAATCCCGGCCCAGTTCGTCCCGGCGTTTTGCCGGCAACGTCCCGAGAAAATCCTCGAGCCGGCCCCGGTCCATCGCTTGGCCGCACGGTTTGCCGTACGAGTGCTCCGGATCGTTCGTGATGCCGCTTTGCAGCCAGCGCATCAACTCTTCGCCGTCGTCAGGAAGCGGCTCGACAAGGTATCCCTCTGCGCGAAGCGCCCTCAAAAAATTAACGGTGCTGGCCGGCGTGTCGAGGCCCACGCCATTGCCGATCCTGCCGTCGCGATTCGGGTAGTTGGACAAGATGACCGCGATCTTCTTTTCGGCATTCGGGACCTGGCGCAGCCGCGCCCAGCGCAGTGCCCACTCCGCCACAAAGGCGATCTGCGAGCCATCGGGCTTGAGCCGCCTGACCTGAAACTCGACATCCGGGATATGTTCGTCGTTCTCCTTGAAACCCGCCACGGACCCGAGCACCCTCCCGTCGATCTCCGGCAGCGCGACGTTCATCGCCACTTCGGCCGGTGGCAACCCCCTCGCGTTGCCCAGCCAGGCTTCCCTCCCACAAAGGGCCACCGGCAC
>Ga0302319_10011299_pt1 | contig 16946 bp, 14 predicted proteins | sample Bog_T0_2_FD_203319 | JGI IMG/M metagenome (GOLD analysis project Ga0302319, IMG submission 203319) | Peat permafrost microbial communities from Stordalen Mire near Abisko, Sweden - Bog_T0_2 | ecosystem: Environmental > Terrestrial > Soil > Wetlands > Peat | place: Sweden: Abisko, Stordalen Mire...
ACCCGACGTTACTGTCGATTGCGCGCCTCCAGATGGGAAATCCTACGAGGCGCACAAGCCGACCGTCGCGGTCGAAGTGCTTTCGCCATCGACCAGCAAGACCGACCGATTCATCAAGCTGGAAGAATACCGCCGCCATCCGACGATCCGCCACATCCTGCTCGTGGACCCCGACGCCATCGCGGCGGTTCATTACTCCCGCCCCGAGGGCGGCGAGCGGGCGGATGCGGAACTGCGCGGCGCCGAGGCTGTCATCGAATTCACCGCGATCGAAGTCGCGTTGCCGCTCGGCGCCCTCTACGATCGTCTCACGATGACGGGCTGAGGCGCGCCTTCCGTCTGGCGGGGACCCGCGCGGGATGCTATCGGCAACCGGTCCCGCAGCAAAGCGCCCGCATGCAAAACCCCATCGTCGATCCCGCGCCGTTCGGTCATTATGCGCCGCGCGGGGCCTGTAAATTCGCGGTGGAAATCGCCCGCCGCTGCGCGCAGGGCTGGGGATCGAAGCGCATCGCTTTTCTCATGCGGTCGTTGGCGCTGGGCCGGCTCGCGGGCCGTCCCGTCGACGTCGTCGCCTTCGGGGCGCGGATGCGGCTGTATCCGCAGCGCAGCACCGCGGAGAAGCGGCTCGCCTTCACCCCGCAATATTTCGATCCGCGAGAACGCGCGCTGCTCGCCGAGCGGCTGACCGGCGATTTCGTGTTCCTCGACATCGGCGCGAGTTGCGGCGGCTATGCGCTGTTCGTGGCCGCGCTCGGCGGCCCGCGTTCGCGCATCCTCGCCGTGGAGCCGCATCCGGAAGTTTTTGCGCGCCTCGTCTACAACATCGACGAGAGCGAGTTACACAATGTCAAGGCGGTGGGCTGCGCGCTGCTCGACATCGACGGCGAGGCGACGCTGTTCGTCAACGCCAGCAACGAAGGCGAGAGCTCCGTGCGCTTCGTCAACGCCGACGCGCGCGTCGTGCCGGTCCGCGTCCCCGCCAAGACGCTGCTGACGCTCGCCCGCGAAGAGGAGTTTTCTCGCATCGACGCGATGAAGATCGATATCCAGGGCGCGGAATCGCTGGTTCTCGTGCCGTTTTTCGCCGCGGCGCCGCGCACGCTCTGGCCGAAGCTGCTTCTGATGGAGTACGGTCCGCTGCGCGGCGAAGACGCGCTCGAGGCGCGGCTCGCCGAACACGGCTATCGCGAGATTTTACGCACGCGACAGAATGTCGCCTATGCGCGGGAGCAGGGGGTCGGAACGGATGGGCGACAAACCTGAGACAGTCACCGCTGCGGTGCTCGTCATCGGCGACGAAATCCTGAGCGGACGCACCAAGGACAAGAACCTCGGCTATATCGCCGAATATCTGGCGCGCATCGGCGTCGACGTGCGCGAGGCGCGCGTGGTGCCCGACATCGAAGACGAGATCGTCGCCGCACTCGATGCGCTCAGGGCGCGCTACGATTACGTGTTCACGACCGGCGGCATCGGTCCCACCCACGACGACATCACCGCCGACGCCGTGGCCAAGGCGTTCGGCGTCGGCATCGACGAAGACCCGCGGGTGATGACGATGATGCTCGAGCGCTACAAGCCGGAAGATTTGACGCCGGCGCGGCGGCGCATGACTCGCATCCCGTTCGGCGCCGATCTCATCGAAAACCCGATCTCGAAAGCGCCGGGATTTCGCATCGGTAACGTCATCGTGATGGCGGGCGTGCCGAGCATCATGCAGGCGATGCTCGACGGCGCCGCCAACACGCTGGCGACGGGGACGCCGATGCAGGTCGAGACGATCGAGGTCGGCGGCATCCCCGAGGGACTCTACGGCGACGCGCTCGGCGTCGTCGCGGCCGCGCGGCCCGACGTCATCATCGGCTCCTATCCCTCGTTCGCCGACGGCAAGTTCCGCAATCAGATCGTCATGCGCTCGAAGGACGGGTCGGCAGTCGCGGAAGCGCGCCGAGCCGTCGAGGCCATGGTCGAGACTTTGCGCGCCACGCTCAAGCCGTTGTGAGGCCGCTCAATCCAGCGGCGCCACGGGGATGTCGTTGATCGACTTCTTCGCCGGCGGCGCGGCGGCGGCCGGCGCCGGGTTCGCGGCGGTCTGAGCCGGAACGCTCGGCGGCGCAGCGGCCGACGGAGGCGCTACGCTGGGCGCCGGCGGGAGCGTCGTGGCCGGGACGACGATCGTCGTTCCCGACGTCGTCGCGGCGGCGGGGTCGACCGCCGCGGAATTGATCGGCGCGGCTGGCGCCGGAGTCGTCGGCGCATAGACCTTCAGCGGACGGAACTTCGGCTTCTCCGGCCGCTCTAAGGGACGCGTCTCGGTCGGGATGGGCTGGTCCGCCGGCGCCGACATTGCAGCGCCGCGCGCAACCTGCCTGAGAATCGGGACTTCGTCGGGGATTCGCGCGCCGTCTTGCGGCCCGACATTCACGTAGACTTCCCGATAGGGCCTATAAATCGGCACGTCGGCCGGCGGACGCGGCGCATAGCTCCAGTTGCTCTCGTAGGAGCGCGGGCGCGCATAGTCGTTTGGCGCGGCTATCCGGGTTTCGTCGGAGCGCTCCGGCGCGTAGCCATAACGGGGCGCCGGCGTCGGCGCCACGTCGCGTCCGGTGACGAAGGTGCGAATCAGCGCGCCGGAATGGGCGTCGATTATCAGGCGCGCGCGCATACCCGTACGGTCGACCGCGTCGCAGACGTAAATGTCGCCGCGCCGCACAATCGCGCTGCGCAGCTCATAGCCTGAGCGCTCGACCGAGCCGCGGACCGTCGACGTCGAAGCGCCGCCGCCAAGAAAGTCGAACAAACCTTCCGCGCTCGCCGGAGTCGCGCCGACGACTGCGGCGAACAGGATCGCCCGAGCATATACCGCCGACCGACGGCCGTAGCCGTCGTGAATTCGCTTCTCCATCATGGAGGATCTCCGCAAGCCGGGTAAACCGTTAGCACAAAATTAGCGATTAACACATCGCTAACGATTGAGGCGCGGTTGCGGCGCCGAGGTAGTTAACGCTGGGCGAGTGCGACGAGGGCCGCGATTTCCGCGTCCGAGGTCTCGAACGAAGTCACGAAGCGATACAGGGTCTCCCCCGCCTGTGGCAGAAGCTCGGCGGCCAGCGCCCGAGTCGACCAGTCGTAGAATCGCGCCCCCGCCTTCCTCCAGCTTTCGCCGCTAGCGGTCGGCGCGACGAGAAACGCTTCGTTGATCTGCGTCGGCCAGGCGCGGCGGACGCCCGGCGCCGCGGCGAGCGCGTCGGCGAGCTCTTGCGCGGCCGCATTGGCGCGCGCGGCCAGTTCCAGCCACAGCCCATGTTCGAGATAGGCGCACATCTGCGCGCCGAGGAAGCGGCCTTTGGACAGCGTATGCCCACCGCGCTTGCGCTGATAGCCGAAGGTATTGGCCTTCCCGGGGTCGAAGAACACAACAGCCTCGCAGGCGAGCGCGCCGTTCTTGGTGGCGCCGAAGCAGAGGACATCGACGCCGGCCCGCCACGTCAGATCGGCCGGCGTGGCGCCGAGCGCGACGATGGCGTTGGCGAAGCGCGCGCCGTCCATGTGGACGGCCACGCCCGCCGCATGTGCGATTCGCGACAGCGACGCGACTTCGTCGACGCTGTACAAGGTTCCCGCCTCGGTCGCCTGGGAAAGCGACAGCGCGCCGGGCTGCGAGGATTTGACCAACCCGCGCGGGAAACGCGCCAGCGTCTCCTCGAAAGCTGCGGCGGTGATCTTGCCGGCAAGGCCGGGAATCCCGACGAGCTTGGCGCCGCCGGCGAAGAGTTCCGGCGCGCCGCATTCGTCGTCGTGAACATGCGCCTCTTCGTGGCAGAAGATCGCTTCCCACGGCCTCGCCAGCGCTCCCAGCGCCAGAGCATTGGCGCCCGTGCCGGTGGCGACGAGGAAAGCCTTGACCGGGGTCTCGAAGACCTCGCTCAACAGGGTTTCCGCCCGCGCGGAAAATTCGTCGACGCCATAAGCGGGCGCGTTGACCCGGCTCGAAGCGACGATGGCGTCTAGGATTTGCGGCGCGACTCCGGCGCCGTTGTCGCTGGCGAAGTTCATCGCGCCCTGCCCTGGTTGCTGGATTTGAGACCGCCCAGCACATGCCCTGACGCCGGGGGGCTTGGCAAGGCGGCTTCAGCGCGGCGCGCGCGCGGCGGCCTCGACCAGAAATTTCGCCGCGTAGTCGGCGAATGAGCGCCAGACGTCGATGTGGAACGCGTTCGCGCCGCGCCGCCACAATACGATTTCCGCCTTGGCCAGCATCGTGCGAGTCGCCGCCCCCACGGCGAAAGCGGCCGGGGACAGATCGAGCGGACAGCCGGCGTTTAACGCCCGCGCGGCATTGGCGCCCTCGATCTGTAAGCCGATCTGACGCTGCGAGACGTCGACGAGACTGTGCGGGAGCTGTTTGAGCGCGTCCTCCAGCATCGCAGCGAGCAGCGTCGGCGCTTCGCCCTCGGACATCAGCAGCCATTCGTCGGGGCCGAGCCAGAGCGCGACACGCCCGGCCGCCGCAGCTGCGCGCAACGGGGTTTGCGGAATGGCGACCCCGAACGCTGCGCCCGCCGCGGCGGCGACCGCCCCGTCGCCGCGCAGCACGAGCCGCGCGGCCGGCGGCGCGAGGCGCAGCGAGAAGGCTTCCGTCTGAGGCCAGGAAAAGCCGTCGAGCGGGCCATGGCTCGCGAGGGCGCTAGGCATGGAGGCGCGTCCCTTCGGGATCGTAGAACGTTGTTTCGCTCACCTTCGCCGGCAGGCCGGCGACGTAGAGCCGCTCGCCCTTGCGGGCCCGGCCGTTTTCGACCAGCGCGAGCGCGATCGAGCCCACGAGCGTCGGGCTCAGACAGGACGACGTGACGTGGCCGAGGGCGTGGGTTCCCTGCGACGGCTGGGCGCTGTCGACGACCTGCGCGCCCACCTCGAACACGTGAGCGGGGTCCTCGCTGAGCAGTCCAACGAGTTGCTTGCGGTTGGCGCCTAGGCGGTCGGGAAGCGTCAGCGAGCGCTTGCCGACGAAATCCTTCTTCAGCTTGCCGACCGCCCATGCGAGCCCGACGTCGTCAGGCGTGACGGTTCCGTCGGTGTCCTGGCCGACGATGATGTAACCCTTCTCGGCGCGCATCACATGCATCGCTTCGGTGCCATAAGCGACGGCGTCATAGGCGCGGCCCGCCTCCGCCAGCGCCGCCCAGGCGGCGCGCGCGAATTCCGGCGGCAGGTTGATCTCGAAGCCGAGTTCGCCGGTGAAGCTGACACGCATCAGCCGCGCGCGGACGCCGGCAAATCTCGCCTCGCGCACGCTCATATGCGGCGCGGCTTCAGCGGAAATATCGACGCCCTCGATGAACGGCTCGATGAGATTTCGCGCGCGAGGACCCTGGACGGCGATGGTCGTCCATTGCTCGGAGGTCGAGGTCAACCAGACTTTCAGCTCCGGGAACTCGGTCTGCAGATAGTCTTCCATCTGGTTGAGCACCCGCGCGGCCCCGCCCGTCGTCGTCGTCACATGGAAACGGTCGGGCGCCAGCCGCGCCACCACGCCGTCGTCCATGATGAAACCCTGCTCGTTGAGCATCGGCGCATAGCGGCAGCGCCCGACTTCGAGCCTGGCGAACGGATTGGTGTACATGCGCTCTAGGAAGACGGCCGCGTCCGGACCGACGACCTCGATCTTGCCGAGCGTCGAAGCGTCGAACAGCCCGACCCGCTCGCGCGTTCCCTCGACCTCGCGCGCAACCGCGGCGGGCATGTCTTCGCCGGCCCGCGCGAAATAATGGGCGCGCTTCCACAGCCCCACGTCCTCGAACGCCGCGCCGTTGGCCTCGGCCCAGCCGTGGATCGGCGTGCGCCTGACCGGATCGAACAACTCGCCGCGCGAGGCGCCGGCGAGCGTTCCGAAGGTGACGGGCGTATAGGGCGGGCGGAAGCTGGTGAGGCCGACTTGCGGCGGGGACTTGCCGAGCATCTGCGCGGCAATGGCGAGCGCGTTGAGATTCGACGTCTTGCCCTGGTCGGTCGCCATGCCCGTCGTCGTGTAGCGTTTGACGTGCTCTATCGAGCGCATCCCCTCGCGAACCGCCAAACGGATGTCCTTGGCGGCGACGTCGTTCTGGAAATCGACGAAGGCCTTGGCGTGGGCGCGTCCGCGCGCGGAAACGTCGCCCATCGTCCCGCCCTGCGTCTCCGGCGCGTTGTCGACGCGGGGGATTGCGGGATCGGCGGCGGCAAAACCCGCCGCGCGCGCCGCCTGCGTTCCCGCTCGCGCGCCGTCGGCGAGCGCCTCGGCGAGAGCGAACACGCCGCGGCAGGCTCCGGCCGAACGCTCGCGCTGCCCGGAGACGCCGGGCAGGAACATCTGCCGCGCCTCGTCCCAGACCACCTTGCCGCGCGATTGCGAATACAAATGAACACTCGGCGTGAACCCGCCCGCCATCAGCAGCGCGTCGCAATCGATCCACTCGACGCCCGCATCCGTCTCGACGCCCACCGCGCTCACCCTGAGCCGGCCACGGGTTCCCACGAGTTTGGCGCCCGTCGCAACGCCCAAGCCGGCGCCGCGCGCGGCGTCGAAGCCAGTCCCGGAAGGCGCCTCGCGCAGATCGACGACGCGGGCGACGCGCACGCCTGCGGCGGCGAGATCGAGGGCGACGCGATAGCCGTTGTCATGGGCGGCGGCGACGACGACGGCGTCACCGACCTTGACCGCATAGCGGTGCAGATAGACCCGTGCGGCGTCGGCCAGCATCACGCCGGGGCGGTCGTTGTCGGGAAACACCAGCGGACGCTCGAGGGCGCCGCAGGCCAACACGACTTCCTTGGCTCGCACCTGCCACAGCCGCTCGCGCGGCGCATTCGGGTTGGCGCGCCGCTCGGCGTCATCAACCGTCTCGGCAAGGCCGAGGAAATTCTGCGCGTAATAGCCAAAGGCCTGTGTGCGTGGCGTCAGGCGCACATTGGGGGCTTTAGCCAGTTCGTCGAGCGTGGCGCTCAGCCAATCGGCCGCCGCGACGCCGTCGATGGTCGCTTGGTGCTCGGAGAGCAGGGAGCCGCCGAGTTCGCCCTGTTCGTCGCAGACGATCACCCGCGCCCCGCTCGCCGCCGCCGCTTTCGCCGCCGCCAGCCCCGCAGGCCCGGCGCCGATTACGAGCACGTCGCAATGTTCGAAATATTGCGCGTAACGATCCGGGTCCGGTTCGTGCGGGGCGTCGCCGAGGCCCGCGGCACGGCGCACGACAGGCTCGAACAGGTTCTTCCACGCCCAATTCGGCGCCAGCCAATGCGGCCCCATGAAGGTCTTGTAGTAGAAGCCGGCCGAGAACAGCGACCCCAAAACGTCGTTGATCTCGCCGACATCGTAGCGCAGCGACGGCCAGCGATGCTGGCTCTGCGCTTTCAGCCCCTCGACCAGCGCGACCTGCGTCGCGCGCAGGTTCGGCGTGAAGCGGCCGAAGCCGTCGTCGATTCCGACGAGCGCGTTGGGCTCCTCCGCGCCGGCGCTGAGGATTCCGCGCGGGCGATGGTATTTGTAGGAGCGTCCGACCAGATGCACGCCGTTGGCGAGCAGCGCGGAAGCGAGCGTATCGCCGGCAAAGCCGGCGTAGCGCCGCCCGTCGAAGCTGAAGCCGAGGGGACGGCTGCGGTCGATGCGACCGCCGAGGCTTTGGCGGAATGACGAGGTCATGGCGCCGCCTCTGTCTCGACGTTCGGTCGCGGCTCGCCCGCCTTGTAGGTCGCAAAGATCTTGTCGCTGACGGTGTCGCGCGCGCAATTGAAAAACCGTCCGCAGCCATAGACATGGCGCCAGCGCTCGTAGGCGAGGCCTTTGACGTTGTCGCGGAAATACAGGAACTCCGTCCATGCCTCGTCGCTGACCGCAGAGGGGTCGGCGGCGCGGGCGACATGGGCTTGGCCGGCGTGGCGGAATTCGATTTCCGGGCGCTCGGTCTCGCAATAGGGGCAGGAGATCAGCAGCATCAAAACCTCAATGCGCGACGCCGGCGGCGGCGGCTTCGTCTATGAGCCGGCCGGTGCGGAAACGGTCGAGCGAGAACGGCGCGGCGATCGGGTGGGGCTCACCGGTGGCGACGGTGTGGGCGAACACATCGCCCGAGCCCGGCGTCGCCTTGAAGCCGCCGGTGCCCCAGCCGCAATTGACGAACAAGCCGGGAACCGGGGTCTTGCCGATGATCGGCGAACGGTCGGGCGTGCAATCGACGATGCCGCCCCAGTTGCGCATCATCCGCAAGCGCCGCACCGTCGGAAACAATTCGCAGATAGCGTCCAACGTATGGGTGGCGATATGCAGGCCGCCGGTCTGCGAGTACGAGGTGTAGGCGTCGGTGCCGGCGCCGATGACGAGTTCGCCCTTGTCGGATTGCGACATATAGGCGTGGATGGTGTTGCTCATCACCACGCAGGGGATGATCGGCGCAATCGGCTCCGAAACCAGCGCCTGCAACGGATAGCTCTCCAGCGGCATGCGCACGCCGGCCATGCTCATCACAACGGACGTATGCCCGGCCGCGACGACGCCGATCTTTTTGGTCGCAATGAAGCCGCGCGTCGTCTCGACGCCGGCAACCGCACCGCTCGCGTCGCGGCGGATGCCCGTCGCCTCGCAATTCTGGATGATGTCGACGCCGCGCAGGCTGGCGCCGCGGGCATAACCCCAGGCGACCGCGTCGTGCCGCGCCGTGCCGCCGCGCCGCTGCAACGCCGCGCCGACGATCGGGTAGCGAATCGATTTGGAGATGTTGAGGATCGGGCAGAAAGCCTGCGCCTCTTCGGGGCTCAGCCATTCGTTGTCGACGCCCGCGAGCCTGTTGGCGTGGACGTGGCGCTCGAACGTCTGGACCTCGTGTGCATTGTGCGCGAGCATCATCACGCCGCGCGGCGAATACATCACGTTGTAATTCAGCTCGCGCGTCAGCCCTTCCCAGATTTTCAGCGAATGCTCGTAGATCGCTTCCGACTCTTCCCACAGATAGTTGGAGCGCAGAATCGTGGTGTTGCGCCCGGTGTTGCCGCCGCCCAGCCAACCCTTGTCGATGACGGCGACGTTGCTCAGGCCGTGTTCCTTGGCGAGATAATAGGCGGTGGCGAGCCCATGCCCGCCCGCGCCGATGATGACGACGTCATAGGCCGGCTTTGGCTCCGGCGCGCGCCATTGCGGCGGCCAGCCCTGGTTGCCGGCAAACGCCTGTTGCAGCAGGTTGAAGAGGTGGAAACGCACGGTCGCCCAGCCTCGCAAAGGAATCGCCCGCTCGGTGGCGCGGACGGCGTTGACTTAGCAGCAAGTCGCGAGGACGAGAATTGCATAGTTCGGAGCATAGCTATCGGGATGACGCCGACGCTCGCGGCGTTTGACTTCGCGGGGAGCCATGTCGAGGCCGCCGATCCATCGTTTCCGAGCCGGAAAGGAGGTTCCGCGAATGCAAGCGTGCGCAGGAGGGGATGAGGGACCCCGCCGCAATCCATCGACCGCATACGCCACATCCGGCGCTCCGCCGACCGCGCTCGGGCGGTACCTGCAATTGGCATCGCGTCCCAGCAACGCCACCTCCCCATAGCTCCCCCGCGGACTCCTGCCAACGGCGCCGCTTCGCACTTGAAGAACGCCGCCGCTACGGGCAAACTTGGCCTCACCGAGGCGTTCAACTGGAGACTGCCGGCGGGAGGGAAGCATCTTGACGGAACGCGAGCCGCCGATCCTTATCGCCAACCGCGAGCAGCTCATCTATACGCTCGCCGAAGCCGCCGAGATCGAGCACAATCTGATGTGCTGCTACCTCTACGCGGCATGGAGTCTCAAGACCGAGCCCGACGACGGCGTCGATCCGGAAATACGAAAGGCGTTGCTGGGTTGGGAGCGCGCGATCGTCGGCGTCGCCATCGACGAGATGACGCATCTGGCGCTGGTCGCCAACCTGCTCAACGCCGTCTGCGGCGGCGCCCATTTCAGCCGCCCGAACTTCCCGATCGGCGAGGGCTATCACCCCGCCGAGATGAGCGTGCGCCTGGCCCCGTTCAACCGCGCCACACTACAGCACTTCATCCATCTCGAACGACCCGAGGACAATGACGAGCCGGATGGCGAAGGCTTCGTGCGAGGCGGCAATTACCGGCGCGGCCTCAACGGGTTGCGGTTTATGCCCTCGGCGCAGGACTATCGGACGGTCGGCCATCTCTACCGCTCTGTGGAGGCGGCCTTGCGCGAGCTCAGCGCGAGCCTCGGCGAGGCCGAGCTTTTCTGCGGCGAACCCGCGCTGCAAGTCGGCCACGCGATCGTCGCGCTGGACGGCCTCGAGGCCGTGACCGATCTCGCCTCGGCCTGCCGGGCGATCGAAACGATTGTCGAACAGGGCGAGGGCGCGCAGGCGGACAAGGCCTCCGGCCATTATCAGCGCTTCATCGCCATTCGTTCGGCCTATGACGAACGGCTGCGAAACGACCCGAGTTTCGCGCCTGCCTTTCCTGCCGCCGTCAATCCAGTGATGCGCCGCCCGCCTTCGCCCGAGGGGCGCGTCTGGATCTGCGATCCCGCCGCGCAGGCGACGCTCGACGTCGGCAATGCCGCCTATGCGCATATGCTGCGTTTCCTCGCGCAGGGTTTCGCTGCGACCGACCCCGCGCGGAAGCGCCGTATGTTCGACGCGGCGATCGATCTGATGACCGCGGTGAGCCCGCTCGCCAAGCAGCTCGCGCGCATGCCCGCCAATGCGACCGAAGAAGTCAACGCCGGCCTGAGCTTCTCGACGCTGCGTTCGGGCTACGCTTCCGGCTCGGTCGAGCGCGCGATTCCCTCGCTGCGCCAGCGGACCGGCGAACTCGCCAGGGCGGCCGCCGCGCTTGGCGGGCCCCGCGGCGCGGCGGCCGCCGCGGCGCTCTCGCGCGTGGAAGCTTCGCTCGGCGGGGATATCGCTCGAAACGCCGCCGTTGCGCCCGCCGCCGCGCAATCCGCGACCGTTGCCGCGGAAGTGACCAGCGGCCCGAGTGCGCCCGAAATCGTCGACGGCCGCGACCTCACCCTCGTCTTCGACGGCAATCGCTGCATTCACGCGCGCTTCTGCGTGACAGGGGCGCCGAAGACGTTCCTGGCCAATGTGAAGGGCCCGTGGCTGCATCCCGACGCGACGCCGACGGATCTGCTCGTCGAAATCGCGCATGCCTGCCCGTCCGGCGCGGTCGCCTATCGCCGCAAGGACAGCAAGCCCGACGAGTCGGCGCCGCCCGTCAATCTCATCCGCATCCGCGAGAACGGACCCTATGCCGTGCACGCCGCGCTGGAGATCGCCGGCGAAGCGGCGCGGACGCGCGCGACCCTTTGCCGCTGCGGGGCGTCGAAACAGAAGCCCTATTGCGACGGTTCGCATCACGACGTCCCCTTCCTGGCGAGCGGCGAGACCGAGACGATCAGCCTCGATTCGTTGGCGACTCGCGACGGGACGCTGGCTGTGACGCCGCTACGCAACGGGCCGCTCGGCGTCGCCGGCAATCTCGAAATCTGTTCGGGGACCGGGCGCGTCGTGAAGCGCGTGACCGATGCGAAGCTTTGCCGTTGTGGACATTCGAACACGAAGCCGTTCTGCGACGGCACGCATCGCAAGGTTGGCTTTGCGGCGCCGGGGGCGTGAGCGCCGTGCGTCTCGGAACTTGCAGCCCGTGTTTCAGATCGACATTCGTCGGGCCGGGACGCTCCCGCCCGGGAAGAAATGCAGGGCAGAAACGCTCGTCTATGCGCGTGTTGTGGACCGCCTTCGTATTGTGACCCCTTCAGCTACGGCAATGCGATGCAGCGCGACTGTCATCTGGCGAACAGCAACGACCAATTTGCGAATGGCCGCAGTTCTATGAGTTCGTAGCTCAAGAGACCTGCTCGGATGAGCGGAAGATTTCCGAGGTCGGTCGCCGCGCTGGCTGCGTCGGCGGTTTCAAGTACGAAAACGACACGCGTGGGCGCCTCGGTCGCGTAGGCCTCTCGAAGCGTTCCTGCGGCGAAGAGCTTCCAGGATTCTCGAAGTTCGTTTGATAACTCCGCCCGAAGTTTTTCGAGCGACGCGCCGGGAACGAGGTCAATGATCGCGATGCACTTCATACCGAATTGCTCCTCGATTGGCGGGGAAGTAAGCCTAAGCCGATACCCGGCGAGGACCGTACCCAAACGCGGTGGCGAATTTGCTACGGTCCGTCAACGCCCCCGGATCAGCCGCCAAGCGAGTCGCGAGGACGAGAATTGCATAGTCAGGAGGTGAGCCGCCCGCAGGTCACCCGACCGTCAGGTCCCACAGCCGCAGAACTTTGTCCAAATGGCCCGCCAGCGCGGTGCGCCCATCCGGGGCGATGGCGAGAGCCATGACGTCCCCCGCCGTTCCCCCCATGCCGTCGCTGGTGAAGCCGCGCGCCAGCTTGCCGCTCGCCAAGTCCCACAATTCGAGCATCCCGTCGCCGATCGGACGCGCGCCCGACAGCGCTTTTCTGCCGTCCGGCGTTACCGCGACCGAAGTGATGTCGAAAATGCTCTGATCGCTTTGGCCGAACGCGCGGTCCAGCGCGCCCGAGGCCACATCCCACAATTCGAGTCGGCCTTTCGTCGAACTGCGGGCCGCCAGCGCCGTCTTGCCGTCGGGCGTCGCCACCACAGAAGTGATGGCGGCGCTCTCGAAGTCTGAGCCCGCGTCCTTGGCGACGAAGGTTTTGATCAGGGCGCCGGAGGCGAGATCCCAGAGTTCGAGCGTTCCCTCGTTGTGCCCGGCCAGCGCGGCCCTGCCGTTGGCCGTGATCGCGACCGAGCGCACGTTGAACGCGCCGACGTCGCGCGCCGCGAAGGTGCGGATCGGCGCTCCGTTGTCGAGAGACCACAGGCGGAGATCGCCGTCGCGGCAGCCGGCCAGCACGCTGTTGCCGTCGGGCGTCAGCGCAAGCGAAAAGACGCCGTCCGCCTTAGCGCGGATGGTTGCGATCAGATCGCCCGTTTCGAGCTTCCATATCTTGATCGTGTCGTCCTCGCTGCCCGACAATGCCGTCCGGCCGTCCGGGGTCACGACGACCGACGTCACCGCGTCGGTATGTCCCGAAAACGTGCGGATCGCCGCGCCGGAGCCGAGATCCCAGCTACGCAGCGTCTTGTCTCGGCTGGCCAACAGCCCCACGCGCCCGTCGGGGGTGATCGCGACGGAATTGATCACGTCTGTATGACCTGCGAAGCTACGTAGAAAAGCGCGGTCGCGCGGCCCCTCCGCCGAACCGGAACGGCTTGGCGCCGGCGCTCTGTTGACCAACGCTGCGGCGGCGGCGAGCGTACAGGCGCCGAGTCCGCCGCCGATCCACACGCGGCGCGAGAGGATGTTTTTCGCCGCAACGGGCGGCGGCGGGGAGGACGCGACCTCAGGCGCTGGCGGACGAGGCGGAGCGACATTTTCGTTCGCGACGCGCCGAGGTTGCTCCGCCCCCGCGGCCTGTTGCGCGCGGCGCTGGTCGTCCTCGGCGCGCTGGCGGGATCGCGCCTCGTCCTGCGCGCGCAGCCGCTCCACCTGGGCGATGTCCTCCCGCCGGCGCCGCTCCTCGGGCGAAACCCAAGGCGTGCGCAGCGCCGCGGCGATCTTTTCGCAGAACCGCTCGACCGCCTGGCTCACCTCCGCCGAATCGACGCTGAGATGCCTATAGGGCCGCCAATCGACATATTGCCGGCGGCCGATGACGGAGAGAACGGGGTCGTCGCGCCAGTTCGCCTCGTCGTCGAGCGCGGGAACGGCGATGTAGAGAATCGGGAAGATGACGTCGCTGCGGCCCAACGCCTTTTCACCGGCGAAAAAGGTCGTGAATTCGAACTTGCAATATTTGCTGCCGACCGAACGCGGGGTGACGATCGGCACGAAGAACGCCGCCTGCGCCACGGCGCCGTTGATCTCGCTTTCCCACAGTTTTCCGGGCGCTATCGCTTCCTTGTCCTGCCAGAGGCGGAAGTCGCGACGGCCGCGTCCGAGTTGCGCGCCGAGTTCGCGATAGATCGCGTCCCTGAGCGCCGATAGCTGTCCCTTGAACGCCTCGTCGTCCTCCCGCGAATAGCTGAAAAACCCTGCCAGCTCGGGAAGCTCTGCCAGCGAAGCCATGGCGACGGTCCCGTTCGACCTTCGAAATCGACGACAGCTTAACAGTTCGAGCGGCGAAAAGCGAAGCGCCGACGCCTCACGCGGCGACCGCGGATGTATCGGGCGATTGGCTGTAAACCGCAAAGCGGCCGCGTCCGGCGCGTTTGGCTTGGTAGAGCGCGAGGTCGGCGTGCTTGAACAATTCGTCTGGGGCCGTACCGTGGTCGGGCCAGATCGAAGCGCCGAGGCTGGCGCTCAATTCCAACACCTGACCTTCGAACTCGACGGGCCGTCGCAAGGCGTCGAGCAACTGGCCGCAGATCCGTGCGGCGCCGGCTTCGTCGATACGCTCGCCGCGGACGAGAACCACGAATTCGTCGCCGCCGAGCCGCGCGACGCAGTCTTGCGCGCGCGCGGTGGCGCGCAACCGCCTCGCCGCTTCGACAATGACCGCATCGCCCACCGAATGACCGTAGCCGTCGTTGATATCCTTGAACCTGTCGAGGTCGACGACGATCAGAGCGATCCGTTCCGCCGGCCGCTGCTGGGGATCGGCGATCGCCTGCGCCAGCGTTTCGCTGAAGGCGAAGCGGTTGAGCGCCCCGGTCAGGATATCGATGCGCGCCATGCGACGGTTGGCCGCGTTGGCGTTATAGATTTCGACGACCTTCGCGCGCGTCGCCCGTCCGGTCACCAGCGATGAGCTCGCCGCAGCCGCAAAGACCGAAGCGTAGAAAACGCCATGCGGCGGATTGAGCAGCAGCATCGCGGCGATCGCGGGGCCGCAAATCGCCATCACCTGGAGAAACAACGTTCGAGGCCGCCCCGAGCTGCGAGCGGCGAAGGAAATCGCGAACGCCGGCGGGATCGCGACGGCGACCGGCAGCGAATCGATGGGATCCGGCAGCGCGGCGAGCAGGGCTGCGGCGACGCCTATATTGAGCGCATAGAAGGTCGCCCAGCGCGAGAACGCGGCGTCGAAAGCCAGCGTGCTCTCGCGCGAGTCCGTCGGCGTCGCGAGGCGCCGGTAACGCGACAGCAAGTGGACGCGGGCAACGCCGATGATCAGATTGGCGGCGAACAGCCAGAGAAAGGCCGCTTGGCCCGTCAGCCGCCAGCACGCCACGAGGACGAACGCCGCCATGCCCAGCGCGTCGGAGAGAGGCCGTCGGTCGGAGTGAGTGGTGAAGACAAGGTGACGCAGCAGATCGTCGTCGACTTTCGATTCGCCAATCTTCGCTCCGATCCTAGCGATCGCCGCTCGCGTGTGTTGGAGAACCGCCAGAGCCATAGAAGGGGAATAATCCGCATTTTTCCATTATGATTCCTAGGCGAAGCCGATTAACAAAGTAACAACCCGAGGCTTACACTTGCGAAAGCGGCGACGCAATGGAGACATCGGCTTAGGTTATTTGATGTATATTTACGTAAATGTCGATCTTTTGCTGGAGCGTATTGCATCGGGTGCAGTGTTTATATCCTGAACGCATCCGCGAGCTTCCCTAAAGGCGCCAACGTTTGCGGCGGCCGCGTCGTCGCCGGTGTCTTGCGTGCGCCCCGTTAGGACTATCGGCGGCGAGGACGCCGCCGCTCCTATTCGGCCCAGACTCTCTTTGAGCGCGCCTGTTTTGTCGGCGACGTTGCAAATCTCGACCTGCGGGCATTCGCCCTCGGCGATCGGGCGAAAGGCTTCGTCGGCCGCCAGCGTCGCCATCCGTTTGTAGATGACGGAGCGGGAAGCGCTCTCTTCCGGCTTCTTCACTTCGAACAGATAGGCCGGATCGATCTTGGGCGCGATACGCTTCTGGAACGCGCGGGTGCGGTCGTTGAGGTCCCAATAGAAGGTTTCGGTCAGCGTCAGGCCCTTGGCGACCGGCAATCCCATGGCCGGCGCGTCGGCAATGTAGCCGACCATGGCGGCAAGCCGCGCGGCTTTGCGAGCCCGAATTCCTGCGCCTGCTTCACGCAATTGGCGACGTCGGCGTCAGAATTGGCGAAGGCGGCCACATTGGCGCCGCTGGCCTGCGCCTGGAGCAGGAACGACGAGAAGTCGCTCGTCGTCCCGTAGGGGTAGTTGACCGGGCCGATCCCTTTGCCGCCCGCGGCCTCGGTGAATTTCGTCGCGTCCGCCTGCGCGGCATGGCCGAAGGCGTAGTCGGCGGTGACGAAGAACCATTTGTCGCCGCCGGTCGCCACCAGCGACGTCGCCGTCGAATGCGCCAGACACCGGGACTCCCAGGACTTTTGCAACATATTGGCGCTGCAACTCTTGCCGGCCAGCGCGGAACTTCCCGCCGAGGTGATCAGCGCGACCTTGTCCTTGTCCTCGATCTGCGGCTTCGCGCCGAGCGCCACCGCGGAGTTTCCGAGATTGGTGATGGCGTCGCCGCGATCGACGGCGCCGCGCCTGACGGCGGGTTCGAGCTGGCGCTCGCCTGCGATCTGCGCCGTCAACGGCTATGCGATCGGCGGCGGCCATGTGAACCATGTGATCTGCGACGTCACCATCGCCGCCGAGCACGCCAAATTCGGTCAGGCGGGCCCGCGCGTCGGCTCGTTCGACGCCAGCTGGGGCTCGGCCTATCTCGCCCGCACCGTCGGCGAGAAGCGGGCGCGCGAAATCTGGTTGTTCTGCGAGCAGTATAACTCGCAGACGGCGCTGCAATGGATCCTCGTCAACAAGGTCGTCGCCGCGGCCAAGCAGATCGAGGAAGCCCGCGCGATGGCCAAGAAGGCGGCGGCGCTGAGCCCGACGGCGCTCAAATTCCTCAAGCACGCCTTCAATTCGGACAGCGCGCATATCTTCGGTCAGGTCGAGATGGCCGCCGACGGGCTTGCTTGCTTCGTCAATTCCGAGGAAGC
>Ga0302319_10011302_pt1 | contig 16943 bp, 14 predicted proteins | sample Bog_T0_2_FD_203319 | JGI IMG/M metagenome (GOLD analysis project Ga0302319, IMG submission 203319) | Peat permafrost microbial communities from Stordalen Mire near Abisko, Sweden - Bog_T0_2 | ecosystem: Environmental > Terrestrial > Soil > Wetlands > Peat | place: Sweden: Abisko, Stordalen Mire...
GATCGAGCTGCCGAAGGAGCTGAGCGCGGCGCAGGCCAAGGCCGTCGACGCGCTCGCCAAGACGATGAACGGCGACCCGCGCGGCAAGCTGTTCGAGGCACTGAAATGAGCGAGCGCCCGCCCGCCCGCGCGACGCGGATCGAGGTCGCGATCGACCGCGGCGTGTTCATGATCTCGGTCGCCGCCGAGCTCGCCGAGATGCATCCGCAGACGCTGCGGATGTATGAGGCGCGCGGCCTGATCGAGCCGAGCCGCTCGCCGAAGGGGACGCGCCTGTATTCGCAGGCCGACGTCGAGCGGCTGCGGCGGATCCAGCAGATGACGGTCGAGCTGGGGCTCAACCTGGCCGGCGTCGAACGTGTCCTTGAGCTCGAGCTGCAGCTCGGCGAGCTGCACGCGCAGCTTGCGGCGAAGGAGCTCGAGGCCGAGCAGGCGCGCCTCGCGCTCGTCGAGGAACTCGATCGCGTGCGGCGTTCGATGAGTGCGAACATCGTTCGCTACAGCGGCCCGGGCACGGCGATCGTGCGGGCCGCCGACGCCCGCTCGCAGTTCGCCCCGCCGCGGGCGGCGCGCAAGCGGATCTGAGCCGGGTGGCGCTCGCCGCTTCGCGGGGTCAGGCGGCGGCGTCCAGCGGCCGGACGCCGTAGCCGGCGTAGCGGCGCTCGGCCGTGACGATCGTCAAGCGCCCGGCCCGGGCCCGCGCGATCAGCAGGCGCTCGAATCGGTCGCGATGACGAAGCGGAAGATCGGCCGCGCGCTCGTGCGCTCGAGCGCGCGCGCTGAGCGCCAGCGCCCGGCAGGGGCTCGAGTGCCGCGACACGGGGCGCCGGGTGCGGCTGCACAAACCGCTGCAACCCTACGCAACTCTCCTCCACTGCTCGATGAGGCATGCAAGCCCAAGCAGCACGAGGAGACACCTTGCGATCACGACCGAGATCCGCCGCTTCAACGCCAAAGCGCCCGCGCCCGCGCCGTCCAGGCACAACTGCACGCCGCTGCGGCGTGTTCGCGACCCTCGTGGTCCTGGCCGTGAGCGCGGCCTTCGGCGCCAGCGCCGCCGCGGCTGCCCGCCCGCCGCGCGCCCACGCAGCCTCACACGACATCCGCAAGAGCGTCGACGCCGCCGGCACCTACGACGTCGTCGTGCAGGTCCGTGCCCGCGGCAAGCACGAGCGGATCGTTCGCCTGTACCTGACCGGAGAGCGGATGCGCAAGGCCGTCGCGCTGCCCTGGTGGGGTTCGCATCTTCGCTACCGGCTGGCGCTGAGCGCCCCCGTGCTGATCGTGCGCGCGGTCAGTGCGCCGCCCGCCGTGGCGGTCAGGGTCACGCTGACGCTCGAGCATCCGTCGCCGGCGCTCTCCGATGGCGCCTCGAACCCCAAGCAGGCCGCGTCCAGCGCGCCGCCGGCGAGCACCACGACCACCACACCGCCGGCTTCTGCTTCGACCACGCCGGCGCCGCCGGCGAGTCCCCCGGCGCCGCCGGCGCCGGCTCCGTCTCCCGCTGCGGACCCCTACACGAACCTGGTCTGGGAGGACAACTTCGCCCAGGACTTCGTGAACGGCGGCAGCGTCCCCAACCAGCTGCCGAACACGGCGAACTGGAGCCTTGACAGCTGGAGCGGCTGCGGCCCGGGCACACTGTCGACACCAACACCGAACGGCAGCCCCGATGCCGACAAGAACGCCTACCTGACCGCCAACGGTCTCGCGATCACGGCGCTGCAGACCGGCCCCTTCAGCTACAGCTCAGCCCAGCTCGACAGCATCGGAGCGCAATCGAACCCGGAGGCGTTCCCCGCCGGCGGCACGATCGAAGCATCAATCGCGTTGCCGTCCGGGCAGGGGCTGTGCCCGGCGTTCTGGATGCTCGCCGAGAACCCAGTCGCGGGCGCCACCACACCGGGCGAGATCGACATCCTCGAAGCCCCCTCATTCGGGCCGCTACCAACAACCGACTACTTCGACCTGCACGGCCCCACCGGCGCTCAGGAGCTCGAGACTTCCGGCACACCGGCCGGCTGGGATCCGACGCAGTTTCACACCTACGGCGTGATCTGGACGCCGACGTCGATCACCTGGACAATCGACGGCATCGGCTACGCCACCGCAACCCCGGCCAGCGTCCCCGCCGGATCCTGGGCGAGCTATGAGACCGGCGCGTTCCGGCTCATCTTCGACCTCTCAGTCGGCGGCTGGCCATGCATGCTGGGAACCTGCACACCTCCCGCCACGGCCACGATGTACGTGCAATGGGTCAAAGCCTTCAACTAGACCCGCACCTGAACACGCCGCGCAAACGCGCCTGACCGCGCCGCAGCGACCACGCCCCGCTGCTCGCGACGTCAGGGCGGCGGCGGGAAGTTGAGCTCGCCCGCGCGCACGAGCGCGTGGCAGGGCTCGAGCGCGCTGCGGCTCTCGCTCGAGAGCTGGTCGACGATGATGCTCGCGCCGGCGTAGCTCGCGCCGGCCTGCTCGACCAGCCGCCTGGCGATCAGTCCCTGGCTGCCCGTTTCGAACCAGTCGTCAACGAGGCCGACGCGCTCGCCGGCGCCCAGCGCGAGGCGCTGCAGGCGGAACGTGTGCCGGCGGCCGCGGTAGTCGGCCGAGGTGAACGCGCTGAGCGTCTCGCCGGGGTAGAGCCCGTCGCCCTTGCGGATGGCGACGAAGCCGACTCTCAGCTGCGCCGCCACCGCGGCGCCGAGCACGAAGCCGCGCGACTCGATCCCGGCGATCTTGTCGACCAGGCCGGCGAGCGGCGCCGCCATCGCCTCGATCACGCGCGCGAACAGCTCGCTGTCGTAAAAGACGGGCCACATGTTGCCGAGGCCGCGCTCGTCGATCGCGATCCGCTCGCGCAACAGCAGGCCGAGGGGTGCGGCGGGCTGCTCTGCGCCGCGGGCGGCTGGCGGCGGCTGGTCGATGCGCACCACCGGATTGTTACGCGTTGCGCGCGCCGCCGTGGGGATCGGTTACGGCCAAAGTGCCGTTTGGGTGCTCTGGGAACGCGAGCAGTGGCCAGGCTGACGGCGGCCAGTCGTGGTCCGCGACGCTGGTAGCTTGCGCATCCATGCACCCAACGGCGGCTCGCCTGGCCGGGCGTCTGGCGCAGCGCGGGCTCGAGATCGAGGTCAGGACGCTCAGCGACTCGGCTCGCACGGCCGCCCTCGCAGCGGCGGCCCTGAACGTCGAGGTCGGGCAGATCGTCAAGTCGCTCGTGTTCGTGCGCGACGAGGGCGGCGAGCCGGTGCTCGTCCTCTGCGCCGGCGACCGTCGCGTCGACGCGGCGCGGCTGGGCCTCTCGCCAGCGCCGGCCGACCGGGTGCGCGAGCTGACCGGCTTCGCGATCGGCGGCGTCCCCCCGCTCGGACACGACGCGGAGCTCGTGACGCTGATCGACGCGTCGCTGCGGCGCTTCGCAGTGGTGTGGGCCGCCGCCGGCACGCCGCACGACGTGTTCGCGGTCGACACCGAGACGCTGATCCGCGCGATGCCGGCCGCCACGGTGACGCTCGTCAGCTGAACTGCTGCCGCCGCCGGCGCGCGACGGCGATCGCCCGCAGCGCGAGCGCGTGGCTCAGCGCACGACCCGCAGTGTGGCGTGCATGCCGAGCTTCCAGTGGCCCGGCAGCGAGCACCAGAGGTGGTAGATCCCGGGACGCAGGTCGACGACCCCGTCCCAGCGCGCGCCGGGCGCGAGCGTCTGCACCGCGAACGGCGTGCCGCGCTTGCCGCGGCGCAGCCGCAGGTCGTGTGGGTCCATGCCGGCGTCGAGCGCCTCGAGGCTGACCGGCCCGGCCTTGACGACGGCCTCTGAGAGCATCAGGCGGTACTCGACCTCCGTCACCTGCAGGGCGGTGGCGGTGGCGCTCGCGCGGTGAGCGGGCGTTGCTGGATGTGCGGCTGCCGTGGCGGCGGCGGCGACGGCGCCGGCGGCGAGCACGGCGGCTGCCAGCAGCGCGCAGGTGCGTCCTATTTGACCACCGTCACTCGCGGCAGCGAGGCGGCACCGGGGATGATCGGCGCGGCGTCGTGTCCGAGCCACTGCTCGAGCAGCGAGCAGTAGAGGCTGCGGAAGTCGGCGGTCTCCTTCAGGTTGCCGAGCGCGTCAAGCCCGCTCGCCAGGCCCATCCATTCGCCGATCATCGTCCCCGCGGCGTGGGTGCCGATCACGAACGCCAGGCCGGCGGCGCCGTGATCGGTGCCGGCGGAGGCGTTCTGCAGCGGGCGGCGGCCGAACTCCGACCACACGACCGTCAGCACGCGGTTGTCGAGACCGCGCGCCTCGAGGTCGCGCTGGAAGGCGTAGAGCGTCTGCGCGACCTCCGCGAGCGAGGTGTCAAACGGCGTCGCCTGGGCCTCGTGGGTGTCGAAGACGGAGTCGGTGGAGACGCTCACGCACGAGAGCGGCAGGCCGCCGGCGAGCATCGCGGGGATCGCCGCCATGCGCGTCGGGAACGAGTCGCTGGTGGTGGGATAGCCGGTCGGGAGCGCCGTCGTCGTGGCGGCGTTCGCGGCGGGCTGGAAGGGCAGCAGCTGGCGGCGCAGCGTGCTCGACATCAGCGCCGCCTGCCCGGACGCGATCAGGCCGCCGTCGCGGGAGTTCGCGCCGGCGCGGCCGAGCGCGTCGAAGGCGTCATACATCAGGCTCTGCTGCGTCCCCCACACGCCCGGCGCGTAGAACGAGTAGGAGCTGGGCGAGGAGATCGTAGCGACGGGCATCTTCGCGCTCGCCAGCGACGGCTGCAGCGAGTAGTCGAGGCAGAGGCCCTGCAGCGGATTGTCGGCGCTGCCGGTGAGGTCGAGGTAGCGGCCCATCCAGCCGGTGTTCAGATCGGCGGCCGTTGCGCCGACCTCCCAGTAGTGGCGGCTCGTGAAGTGCGACTGGTTGGGGTCGGTGTAGCCGACGGTCGGCATCACGCTGACCTTGCCCTCGCCGTGCAGCTGGGCGAGCGGCGCCGCCAGCGGGTTCCAGGTCAGGCTCGGATCCTCCGTGAACGCCGGGCCGGCGCCGGGCGCCAGCGCGAGGTCGGTGCGGAACTGAGAGTAGAGCGGGTCGGCGGCGGGGTAGAGGACCGACATCGAGTCGATGCCGCCCTGGAGGTAGACGCTGACGAGCACCGGCTGGCTGGTCACCGTGGCGGCCGCGGCGATCCCGTCGGCGAACGCCTCGGATGAGCGCAGCAGGCCCTGCGCGCCGTAGACGGTCAGCGCGAGACCGGCGGAGGCGAGCACGAAACCGCGCCGCGAAAGCCCGGTCCCGGCCGGCGTCGGCATCCCCGGCAGGGTTTCCGGCAGGCCGCGGCCGGCCGCGGCGGCGCCGGCGCGCAGGAACGCCGAGCGGTCGAAGTCGCGGCAGGCGCAGGCCTGCTGTGCGGGCGTCTTGCTCATCTCAGCAGGCCTGGTAGTCGGGGCTCGCAACGACGAGGGCGCGCAACGCGTTCAGCGCGATGACCGGGTACTGCTGTGACTCCCACTGCGCGCTGGCGGCGTCGAAGCCGGCGGACTGCGCGTAGGAGCGAAGCGCCGCGACGGTCTGCTTGCTGAGCGTGGGCGAGCCCCAGTAGGCGATCGCATGCTCGGTCAGCGTGCGCGCGTCGGCGAGCGGCTTCGTCTTGCCCGGGTCGAGCACCTGCTTGGGGATGATCATCTGCGAGGTCAGGTTGAAACGGCCGAGCCAGGTCGCCGTGTTCAGCCACTGCGTCGCGTCCCAGCCGCCGACGTTGGGCGGATAGAAGGGCGTCTGGCCGACCAGGCCCGACTCCCAGACCCAGGCGTCGGTGTCGATGTAGCGGTCGATCCCGCGCAGCATCCCGGCGATCTGCACGATCGGCGGCTTCACCAGGCTCGCCCCGCCGTAGAGCAGCGGATGCATCAGCATCGCCTCGACGAGCGGGCGGATCTGCTTGCCCGAGGACACATACATCGCCGCCGCGGCGCGGGTGTCGGACGCCGGCAGCGGCTCGGGCGAGAAGTAGGACCACAGCTTCGTCACGAAGAACTTCGGGTGGTCGGGGTGCGCGAGGACCAGTCGCAGGCTGTCGCGCCAGCCGAAGTTGCCGCGGTGGTGGTAGATCACCTTGATGCCGTCGTCGTGGAGGGTCGGGTCGAAATGGAAGTCGTCGGGTTCGCCGGTCGCCTGGTTCCAGCTGTTGGTCCATCCCGACAGCGCGCGGGCGTGCTCGCGCACGTCCATCTCGGTGTAGCCGTTGCCGGCGCCGAGCGTGAAGAGCTCCTGCATCTCACGCGCGTAGTTCTCGTTCGGGTCGGCCTTGGTGGAGCCCGAGAGCGACAGCCACAACAGCATCGCCGGGTCGATCGTGATCGCCTCGAACAGCTCGGGAAAGCCCGCGAGCGCGAGCCGGCGCATGGTCCGGTTCTGATTGATCATCAGCCGCTGGGAGTTGACGCCCTCGTTGCTGGTCGCGAACCAGTCGTGCCAGGTGAGCGTCATGCGCTCGACCAGCGGCGCCTGCGTGCGCACCATGCGGTCGAGCCACCAGAGCACGTCGTGGCCCCACACGTCGTAGGGCTGTAGCGGCTTGCCGGTCTCGAGCACCGGCGCCGGGCCCGCCAGCCCGCGCTGCGCGGGGCGCGTGAGCGAGTGAACCGCTGCGCTCATGCCGAGCTTCGCGAGCTCCTTCGCCTGTCCGGCCTTCGGACCGAAGCCGGCTCGCCACAGCAGCCGCTCGGCCTGCTCGGTGGCGAAGCGCCCGCGGTAGGTCGGCAGTGAGCCGCCGTGCGTTGGCGCCGAGCGGCGGGCGTAGATCCTCCGTGGTGCGGTGGCGAGCACTGCTCTGTCATCGGCAGCTGGGGTGGGCGCTAAAGCGGTTTACAACGTCGGCCTAGCGCGAGAGCTCGCCGCGCGCGTGGTCTAGACAGGTCGGGGAGCGCCGGCGCCGCCTGAGCCGGCGCCCGCGCGCTCGCGGCGGAGCACCGACAGCAGCTCCTCGTAGGGCCCGGCGAGGTAGGCGTCGTCTCCCGCCTGCAGCTGGGTGTCGCGTCGCGGCGGATGCTCGAGCGCGCCATGCTCGCCGGCGCGCGCGATCGCGACGACGCGAATGCCAGCCGAGAGGTCTGACATCTTCGAGCCCTCGAGGCCGCCGCCGGCCGCGATCGGCAGCCGCGCGATCAGGAACGGGTGGCTGCCGACGTAGAAGCTGAACAGCACCTCGAGCCCGAGCGTCGCGCCGACGAACCACGGGGCTGCGATCGCGACCGTCGACCAGACGTGGCGGAACGCGAAGCTCTCCTCCAGGCGCCGGCCGAGCTGGCGGTCGAACACGCGCAGCACGACCGGCACGTCGAACCAGCGCTCGCCGAGACGGTCGCGCACGGCGAGGCCGGTCTCGATGTTGGTCAGGTCGTCGGAGGTGAGGATCGCGACGGCTGCAGCCCTGCCGAGGTTCACCGCCTCGAGCGTGGGGCCGAGCGTCGCGTCGCCGAGGACGAGCGGGACGCCGCGGCGGCGCACCTCGCTGAGGTAGCGGTTGGTTTCGTCGCGTTCGACCACGACCACCTCGCGCCCACGGCGCAGCAGGCCGTCGAGGACCTCCATCCCGATCGAGCCCAGGCCGATCATGACGACGTGCCCGCGCATGCCGGGGATCTTCGCCTGGCCGAGCGACTGCGCTATCCGGCGGCTGACCAGTGCGTTGGTCAGCAGCGCGAACAGCGTCGTGACGAGCGTCGTGCCGGCGACGATCAGCGCGATGCCGAACGCCTCGACCAGGTGCGGCTGGTTGGAGAAGGAGAAATCGCCGAAGCCGACCGTGGCGACGGTCTCGACCGTGAAGTACACCGCGTCGAGCAGCGAGAGCCGGCCGTGGCCGTGCGGCTGGCGGTAGGCGAAGTGGAGCACTAGGGTCGAGACGACGAGCAGCAGGAAACCGAGGCCGAGGGCGATTCGAAGCGCCCGGTCGGCTTCGGTCGCGATCGCCCGCAGCAGGTGTCGCACGCGGTGCAGGGCCCGCGCGCCGGCATGGCCGAGCGCGACGCCCGCGCCGGAATGCGCGGCCAGGTCGGCGGCCTCGAGCTCGGCCTCGGTCCCGATCAGCGTCACGCGGTCGCCGACCTCGACCGCCAAATCGCGCCCTGGGCAGACGATCAGCTCGTCCTTCGCCTGCGTGACGACGCCGAGCGGCGCGAGGCTGCCGTAGAGCTCGCGCAGGCTGGCCGCGCGCGGCGCCGTCGTTTCCACCGTCACGAACTTCGTGCTGCCGAGGTCGATGTCGTGTGCGCGGCGGCCCGTGCACACCTCGATCACCGAGGGCGCGAACAGCGAGGCGACGTCGAGGACGGTCGCGGCGCCGGTGACCTCCTCGACGGCGTTCGCGACCGCGGGGTTGTCGAGGTGCGCGACGACGCGGACGTCCGGTCGCACGTCGCGCACCAGCAGCACCGTCTCGAGCGTTCGCAGGTCGCTCGACTCGGCGCACACGACCGCTGCGGCGCCGGCGATCCCTGCATCGAACAGCGGCTCGGTCGTGTGGGCGCCGCGCGGCAGGGTGGGCACCCCCCAGCTGCGCGTCAGGCGCGTGAAGCGCTCATCGCCGCTGTCGTCGAGCACGACGACGCGCGCCCCGGCGAGGTGGATCTGCTCGACCGTTCGCAGGCCGATGTCGTGCAGGCCGCAGACGATCACGTGGCCCACCCAATCGCGCGGTTCGCCCGCGGCCTGCGGATCGCGAGTCGCCTCGCGGCGCTCCAGCGTGCCGGACATTCCGCCACACTACGAGCGCCGCGGCCAACATCGATGGGCCGACTGGAGAAAAAACGTCTCGGCCAACCCTCCCCGGTGAAGCACGCCGCCGGCGCGGTGAGCGCCCGTGCGCGAGCCGGTCCCCTCAAGCCCCGGCCGCACGAGGTCGATCCAGTGTTATGGCACCAACGCTCAGCGCTGATCGGTCGCCCGGTTCCCGCTCGCCGGCACCGCCGGCGAGTTCCGCGCCGACGGTCGCGGCAGGCCGGCGCCTGTGACCCTCGGCCGCGGCGACGACTCGCCGATGTCTGGCGGCGAACCCAACGCCGTGGGCCCGGACGACCGCTTCCTGAAGCTGATCGCGCTGGCGCCGGTGGCGATTCGGATACTGGACGGAAGCGGCGCTTGCCTGTTCGTCAATCAGGCCTGGTGCGAGCTGACGGGGCTCGCGGCGAGCGCGGCGGCTGGCTCGGGATGGATCACCGCGATTCATCCGGATGATCGCGCTCGCGTCACGGCGGCCGCTGGTGGCGGCTTCGCGCCCGGCGAGACGCTGGCGCTTGACTATCGCATCTGCAGAGCCACCGATCGACGCGAAACCTGCGTTCGCGCCACGCGTGCCGTCGTCGGCGCGGGGCCGCGGGAAACGGTCTGGGCGGTCGTTGACATCACCGACCTGCGCGAGGCCGGGCATACGGCGCGCAACGGCCAGCTGCAGACGCAGGCGGTGCTCGACCACGTGCCGGCAGCGATATATGTCCGCGATCTCGAGGGTCGCTTCCAGATTGTCAACGCCGCCTGTGAAGCAGGCCTGGGCGCGTCGGCGGACGAGCTCATCGGCCGCACGATGAGCGGGTTTCTCGGGGCGGAGCTGCTCGCCTGGACATACGAGCAGGAGCGCCCGATCCGTGAGCGTGGCGAGAGCGTGACCTACGAGACCGCCGCGCCGCACGCGGACGGTACGAACCACTATTACGTCGCGACGAAGTACCCGGTGCTCGATGAGGACGGCGTCATAACGGGCATCGGCGGCGTCACGTTGGATGTCACCCAGCGTCGGCTCGGGGAGCTGGCGCTCGCTGCGAGGGAGGCCGAGGAGGGCGCCCTGCGGAGGGTCGCGACGGCGGTTGCGCACGCGGTTGACGCGACGGCCGTGTTCGAACTCGTCGCCCGGGAGGTCAGCCAGCTGCTCGGTGTCGAGATCGGCGCCGTCGCTCGCTTCGACAGCGACGAGTTCGGCACGTTCGTCGGAGCGTGGCCGCCCAGTGCCGCAGCGGCGTTCGGCCACAGCATCGCGCTGCGCGGCGGCAACAGCGCGATTGCTCGCGTGGCGCACACCGGTGTGGCGCAACGGCTCGAGGGCTACGCACCGCGGTCGGCCGGCGGGCCTGCCGGCGTGGAGGATCTCGGCATGAGCGGCGGCGTGGCGGCTCCGATCATGATCGCGGGCCGTGCCTGGGGGGCAGTCGGGGCCGCCACCACCGGGGGCGGACCGCTGCCGGCTGACGCCGAGCTGCGCATCGGGCGCTTCGCTGACCTCACCGCCGCCGCGATCGGAAACGCCGCCGCGTTGGAGCTCCTCAACGCGCAGGCGGGAACCGACGCCGTGACCGGTCTTGCGAACCACCGCATCTTCAACGAGCGCCTGAGTGAGGAGGCAGAGCGCTCGCGCCGCCACGGCCGGGGGCTGAGCATCGTGATCCTCGATCTCGACGGATTCAAGGACGTAAACGACACGCACGGCCACGCCGTCGGCGACCGGGTGCTCGCCGAGGCAGCCAGACGTCTCGCTGCGCAGGCCCGCCACGGTGAGCTGATGGCGCGCGTTGGCGGCGAGGAGTTTGGCTGGATCCTCCCCGAAACCGAATCGGCAAACGCCCTCATGGCGGCCGAGCGGGCAAGGCGGGCGATCGCGGAAGAGCCGTTCGCCGGCGTCGGCACCCTCACGCTGTCCGCCGGGGTCTCCTCGCTCGAGGGCAGCGGCGATGTCGAGCTCCTCATGCGAATGGCCGACCGGGCCCTCTACCGAGCCAAAGCCAGCGGCAGAAACACGACTGCTCACGAAGTAGAAGAACGCCCGGCGGTCCCCGGCGACACGCCGGCGTTGCGCCACCGCGCCAGCCGCCGCTAGCTGCTGATTCCACCTCGACTGCCACGTCCGGGCGAGCGCTGATCGCGACGCCCGTCGGGCCGGCCCCGATCGCCGCTTGGCGTTGGCGTTGGCGTTGGCGTTGGCGTCGGCGTGGGCGCCACCACCGCCTTGATGTGCTCGGCGGCGGAATCGCCCCCTGACCCGCGGCGTGGATGCCGAGGCAGTTCGCGCCGGTGGTGTTGTCGAGCGCGATGTTGCGTAGGGGCAGCCGGAGGAGTACCTTCGGCTGGCGCGCTTGGGGCGTGCGAGGCGATCGACGCCACGGCGGTGGTCGCTGCGATCGCCTCGAGCGCTGCTGCGATCGCCTCGAGCGCTGCTGCGATCGCCTCGAGCGCTGCTGCCGCGCGAGCGCGGCGATCGCCTCGAGCGCTGCTGCCGCGCGAGCGCGGCGCGAGACGGCCAAGTGCGGGGCGGAGGGGCCGCAACGTCGCTCTCCCTTGGCCGCAGTCGGTCAGATCAGCTTCGTCGGGTGCGTCCGCCGCGCCTGAGCGCGTTCGCTCGTCCGGCCGCCGGGACGACTATTTACTTAAGTAGTTACTTACGCTATACTGGTGCGTGTAAGCAAACTATGGAGAACATATGAATACCGAAATCACTTTCAACACGCAGTACAGACCCGTCACCGTCGACGTTCCAGAGGATCGTCTGGCCGAGTTCCACGCGTTCTTCGCGCGGTTCCTGTCCGGCGAGCGCGGCCGAGGCCGCGGTGGACGCCGGCACGGCCACGGGCATGAGCACCGCCACGGCTCTCGCTGCGGCGAGTCCTCGCAGGCAAGCGAGCCGATCGCGGCGCCGACCGAGGCCTGATGGCCGACAAGCAGGTCACGGTGGCGGTCCCCGAAAGCCGCGTGGCGGAGTTCTACGCCTGGTTCGCGGCGTTCCTGACGGCCGAGCCGGGAAGCTGGCCGGCGTCCGGGCGAGACGGGCGCCGCGGGCCCCGCGGTCACCGTCACCACGCTGGGGCAGAGCCCTGGTCGGCGCAGGACGCCGACCAGGCCGCCTGGCTCTATCACGAGCTGGCCCCACAGGCCCGGGAGCTGTTTGACCTGCTCTCCGCCGAACCGGGCAAACGGCTCGGGGGAGAGGAGATCGCCAAGCGCCTGGCCCTCGACAAGGGCGCTCACGGCGTCGCGGGCATCCTCGCGTGGCCGGGGCGCTACAGCCGCCATCTGAAGCGCGTGCTGCCGATCGCGACCGAGGGCCGCCCGGATGGCGGCACCGATTACTACATGGATCCCGAGGTCGCCGCGCTCTTCGCGGCTGCGCGCGCCGGCGGGCCGAGCGACCGCGGCGAGGACCGCCAGCACCGCCGAGCCCGCCGTCGTGAACGCTAGTGCGCCGGTCACCGCTTGGCGTGCGGCCGCGGCGAGCGTCGCTGAATCAGTGTGCTGGCGGTGCCTGTCGGTTCCGGGCGGCCGCCTGACTTCGCGGCCGCCTGCTACTTGCCGCGTCGCGCTCGGCGTTGCGCGTCGTGGTGCTCACGCTCGAGCGCGCGCGCGGCTTCACGCGCTGCGCGCTGCGCCTCTCGCGCCGATTGCCACGCCGCCCGTCCCGCCTGCGACGCGGCCCGCTTGGCTTCCCGGTATTCCGGGGAGCGATTGCGCAGAGTTGTCTGCTCGCTGCGCAGCTGATCCCAGGCTGTGCGCGCCTGCTTGAGCGCCGCCAGCACCTGCGCGCGGGCGTCATCAGCGGCGCGGGCGGCTTCCGCGATCTGGGCGCGCGTGCGCCGTCCGCGCGAGAGCAGGTCGAAGCTGCCGAGGCCGATATCGAGCAGCCGCGCGGCGCGGTCGAGGTCGCCGGCGATCGCATCGTTGAGCTTCTCACCACGCAATCCGGCCTCGAGGTGGCGCAGGCGTGAGTCGAAGACGACCTCCTGCAGTCCGACGAGGGCATGCGCGGCGATCGTCGGCTCGGGTTCTCGCGGATCGATGCCGGCCCACGCTGCGAGCTCCTCGGCCGCCACGGCGGCAAGTCTTGCGTGCAACTCGAGCCAGGCAGCGCGCAGCGACGGGGTGGACTCGACCATCTCGGCGAACGGCGCAATGAAGTCCTGCGCTGCGTCGGGCAGCGCTGCCAGCTGTGTGAGGTCCTCGCGCAGCACGCGCACGACGGCGCTGGTCGGCGACTCATGCTCATCGCGATCGCGCAGCGCGCTCGCGAGTCGTTCGAGGCCCTCGTCCGCCATGTCGAAGACCATCGATTCCTTCGTCGGGAAGTAGTTGTAGACGGTCTTCTCCGAGACGCCGACGATCTCGGCGATCTCTGCGACACGCACGTGCTCGAACCCGCGCGCGACGCACAGTGCCGTCGCGATATCGGAGATCTGCTGGCGGGTGATGCGCTTCTTGCGCTCGCGCAGCCCCTCCTGCGGGCGCCGCTTCCGCTCGCGCGCCTCCTGGATCGCATGCATCTGCGCAAAGGCGATCGCCACCGGTTCGCCGAGTTCGCGGACCACGATGCGATCGAGGCGATCGGCGCGCCCAGCCTCGCCGAGCGGATCCTCCTCGAGCAGCGCTTCGCGGTGATCGATCGCCTCCATGTCCATCTGCCCAGATGATACGCCGCAAATTACAGTTGCAAAAAGATTTCAGTCACTGTAGTCTGCGGGCCATGCTTGACCCGAACCTTCCGGCAATCGAAGCCACCGGGCTGACGAAGCGCTTCAAGGACTTCGTTGCCGTCGCCGATCTCGACCTCCGCGTGGAGCGCGGAAGCGTTGTCGCGCTGCTCGGCCCCAACGGCGCAGGCAAGACGACGACGGTGCGGATGCTCGCCACCCTCTCGCGCCCCGACGGCGGCAGCGCCCGCGTGGGCGGCCACGACGTCGTGCGCGAGGCGAGCATCGTGCGGAGCCTGATCTCGCTGACCGGACAGTTCGCGGCGCTCGACAAGAACCTCACGGCGCGCGAAAACCTGATTCTCATGGCCCGGCTACGCGGACGCGACCGCCGCTCCGCGCTCGCCACGGTCAACGAGCTGATAGAGCGTTTCGACATCGGCGAGTTCGGCGACCAGCTGATCAAGAACGTCTCCGGCGGCCAGCGTCGCCGCGTCGACCTCGCGGCCGGGCTGATCGATCCGCCGCAGCTGCTGGTTCTCGACGAGCCCACCACCGGCCTCGATCCGCGCAGTCGGCAGATCGTTTGGTCGACCGTCCGCGAGCTGGTCGCGGACGGCGTGACCGTGCTGCTGACCACGCAGTACCTGGAGGAGGCCGACGCACTTGCCGACCACGTCGTGCTGATCGACCACGGCCGCGAGGTGGCCGCCGGCACGCCGGCGGCGCTCAAGGCGCGGGTCGGTCGTCAGCGCATCGACGTGATCGCGCAGGACTCGGCCGCGCTCGACGAGCTCGCCGGTGCGCTGCGCGAGTTCGAGTGCAGCGTCGCGCCCGAGCAGCGAACGATCTCGATCCCGGCACCGGGCGAGACCGAGGACCTCGCCCGCGTCGCCGCTGCCGTGCGCGACAGCGGAATCGCGGTCGATGAGATCGCGCTGCGACGGCCGACACTCGACGATGCGTTCCTCGAACTCACGGGTCACGGCGTGGAGCCCGGCGAGGCGGCACAGGAGGTACTCGTCGCATGAGCACCATCAGCCCGACGATCGCCCAGCGGCGCAGCTCCCCGCTTCGGTTCGCCCGCGACACGTTGCTGCTCACCGGTCGCAGCCTGCGCACGATCCCGCGCGTTCCGGAACGCCTGCTCGATGTGACGATCCAGCCGATCGTCTTCATCCTGCTGTTCCTCTACGTCTTCGGCTCGGCGATCCATGTCCACGGCATCAGCTACGCGGACTACATGATCCCGGGGATCATCGGCCAGTCATTGGCGTTCGGGGTCATCGGCGCCGGTGTCGCCACCTCGAGCGACATGGCCGAGGGTGTCGTCGACCGGTTCCGCTCGCTGCCGATCAATCGGCTCGCGATCATCAGCGGCCAGGTCATGGGCCAGTTCTGCGAAGCGATCCTCGGCATGGTGATCGTTGTCGGCTTCGGCCTGATCCTCGGCTGGCATCCGCACCTCAGCGTCGCTCACGCGGCCGAGCTGCTCGCCCTGATGGTTCTCGGCGTCTTTGCCTTCACCTGGGCCGGCGTCTTCTTCGGCATGCTCGTGCGCTCGCCCGATGCGATGCAGGGGATTGGTTTCATCATCGTCTTCCCCCTCAGCTTCATGGCGGGCACGTTCGTCCCGATCGCCGGCATGGCGGCGATCCCCCGCGCGATCGCCGACTGGGACCCGATCTCGCCTCTGGTTGCCAGCGTCCGCAACCTGACCCAGGGGACCCGCAGCAGCGGCTCGTGGCAGCTCTCCCACCCGGAGCTCGCGATGGTGATCTGGTGTTTGATCATCATCGGGATCTGCGTACCGCTCGCGCTGCGTCGCTTCAACCACACGCTCGCCGGCTGACGCAGCGTCAGGGCGGTGGCAACCTCGGACCACAGACCGGGGGCGCGCCGCATCCGCCGATCGGGGGGGGACGAGCGTCGCCCCAATGACGTCGAAGAGGGCTGATCGAGGCGGGCCTCAAAGGGCCTCGGGCCGCAGGCCTCGGATCGGGTCGCGATGACGCGGTCCTGCCTGCGCTTCCTGCTTGTCGCTTGGTCGACCGCGGCGAGTAGGTCGTTGCGAGCCGCTCCCCGGTCAAGACGCCGGCCCGGGCCGGTCACACCGCGCATGACTATGACTTGACATCTGTACATGTACGGCAGTACAGTGATGGCAGGCAGTCAACAACCGATTGGAGACAGCAGCCATGCAAGCCACTCATTCGCCAGCAATCGCGCCCTACCCGATCCGCGTCGAGGGGCATCTCGAGCAACCGTCACGCTGGTCGTGGCTGATCAAGTGGCTGCTCGCGATCCCGCACGTCCTCGTCCTCGCCGTCCTCTGGCCGGCGTTCGCCGTCAGCTCAGTCGCAGCGTTCGTCGTCGTCGCGGCCGGCGGCGCCTACCCGCGTTCGCTTTACGAATTCAACGTCGGAGTCATGCGCTGGTCCTGGCGCGTCGTGTTCTACGCCTACGGCGCGAACGGCACCGACCGCTACCCGCCGTTCACATTGGCCGACGTGGCGGACTATCCGGCGCGCCTGCAGGTGGCCTATCCCGAGCACCGGATCCGCGGGGCGGCGCTGGTCGGCTGGTGGCTCGCGGGGATCCCGCAGTATCTGATCGCCGGCATGTTCGTCGGCGGCGGCCTGCTCGGATTCTGGGGCGGGGCAAGCTGGATGGGGCTGATCGGGCTGCTCGTGCTCGTCGCCGCTGTGGCGCTCCTGGTTCGCGGCACCTATCCCCGCTCGATCTTCGACCTCGTGCTCGGACTGAACCGCTGGGTGCTGCGAGTCGTTGCGTACGCGGCGCTTCTGAGCACCGAGTACCCGCCGTTTCGAATCGACCTCGGCGAGGCCGACCTCTCGGCAGCGATCGCTCTGCCTTCGGCCGGCGCGAGCGAGCAGCATCGCCGCACGACTAGTTGGGGTCCGCGGCGCATCCTCGCTGCCGTGCTGGCGGCCGTCGCCACGCTGGCCGGGATGGCGGCTATCGCCGCAGGCGTGACAGCGTTCGTGTTCGACCAGACGCAGCGCGGCGCTGCCGGCTTCATCACGAGCTCCGCGGCTCCTTACTCGACGGCCACCTACGCACTCGAGTCAGACAGCTACCGCGCCGGGGCCGCGGCAGAGTGGTTCGTGGCGCGCGAGTTGCTCGGCACGATTCGCATCCACGCTTCCAGCAGCCGCCCGGTGTTCATCGGGATCGCGCCGGCGAGCGCCGCCGAGCGCTACCTGGCCGGCGTCGCCCACGCGCAGGCCGCTGACCTCGGCGCCCGCAGCTCGAGCTTTCGCGCCTATCCAGGTGGCGCGCCGAGCTCGCTCCCCGGCGAGCAGCGCTTCTGGGCGGCACGCGCCGCCGGCACCGGCGAGCAGACGCTGACGTGGAAGGTGAGAAGCGGCGACTGGCGCGTGATCGTCATGAACGCCAACGGCGCCCGGGGTGTGGCGAGCGACCTGAGCATCGGCGCGAGCTTCCCGCACCTGCAGACGATCGCCATCGCCTCACTCGGCGGCGGCCTGCTGCTGCTGCTGCTGCTCACC
>Ga0302319_10011303_pt1 | contig 16943 bp, 9 predicted proteins | sample Bog_T0_2_FD_203319 | JGI IMG/M metagenome (GOLD analysis project Ga0302319, IMG submission 203319) | Peat permafrost microbial communities from Stordalen Mire near Abisko, Sweden - Bog_T0_2 | ecosystem: Environmental > Terrestrial > Soil > Wetlands > Peat | place: Sweden: Abisko, Stordalen Mire...
AAGAGAAGCAGGCTGCCAAACAGCTTTGTGAATGTCTCCACCGGTCGCCCTCCCGTGTTCTCGTCCAGACAACAAGATCATCGGACAGACGACCGGCGGAGGCAAATTTCAAATATCTTTGGCTAGTATTCAACTCTGGGAAGGTCTCCGTCAAATCCGCTTCGCGGAACTTATGAATCATCGCCATTACTAGATCGGACGAACTGGTCGCGAGCAGTTCTTTCAGCTTTTTGATGCTGTCCGCTACCTTCACCGTATAGCCGATACTCTGGCTGGTATCAGATAGCTGCTCCTCCAATTGCGTCCGGTCGGTGATGAAAACGACCTTCCATTGAGACAGCGAAGGGTGCCGATACATCTCCCGGACCATGAACATCATGGTCAGTGACTTCCCAGACCCTTGCGTATGCCAGATGATTCCGCCTCGCTCTCGTGGGGTCTTGCCTTCGTTCAGGCGCTTTACGGCCAGTTTCACGGCGCGGAACTGCTGATAGCGACCGACAATCTTGATTGTCTCGCCTTTGTCGTTGGTCGAGAAGAGCGTGAAAGTGCGGATGATGTCCAGCAGATTGTCCGGGTCAAGCATCCCGGCAACAAGCCTCTGCTGATCGTTGGGGCTGCTACTGCCATGTTCTAACTCGTCCACGGTCCGGGGAAAGGGATCTGACCAACGATAGAAATGTTTTTCGTTGTGGGTGGTTATCGTACCGAACTTAGCTTCCTGACGGCATGTGACGATGAGAAACTGGTTATAGTAGAAGAGCGGTTCACTGCCCTCACCTTTACTTCCACGTTGCTCACTGTACCGAAGCAACTGCTCGATTGCCTCCGCGATCGGCTCCTTGACCTTGGGAGATTTGCACTCGATCACCACTACTGGCAAACCATTCAAAAATAGAACAATGTCCGGAATGACATGGTGCTCCGTGCCGAGGATGCGGACCTTGAACTGGCAGATAGCCAGAAAGTCGTTGTTTCCCCGATGTACGAAATCGACGAAGCGAACGGTAGGACTGCGCTCGCCCGTCTTTCGATTCTCGCTGACGCTGGTGCCTTCGATCAGCAGATGGAAGACATGCCGATTGTTTTGGACCAGGCTGGTCGAAGGAAAGCTGGCCGTCAATTGTTTCACGACCTCGTCAATCTGATCGTCTTCCAGCCAGTCGTTTATCACCTTCAATTGCTGGCGTAAAACAGGCTGCAAGAAAACCTCAGTGAAGCTCTCGCGCCCGGTGTCCTGGGGATGCTGCTTGCTGTCGAGGTCACTGATTGTCCAGCCCAGACCATGCAACTGATCGAGCAAGGGCTTCTCAACGTGGTTCCGCTCGTCGAGCTTCAACTCCCTGGCGAGTCTCTCGTTCATGGCCATGTCTCTACTCTCCAGCTTTCAGGAACAGTAACCTTTCGCGCTCATCGTCATTCTGAAAACGGAACTTCCACCTATCTTCCATAAACCGGAGCAACTTCAACCCGCGCTCCCGGATTTCCTCAGGCCCCCAGAATTCATACTGGGAGACTTCGATCTCAGAGTGAGAGCCGTCGTAGTAACCGTGCCGGAGCCTCTCACCGCTTGCGTTATACTTTGCGCTCTTCTTTATCTCGAAACTGTCATTCTGCAGCGAGGAATTGATCGCTGCCGAGAGCAGGAGAAGATTTCCAAGGCTTCCGCTAAATGCCGCCCGCTCCTTCTTCTTGTAGCCCTTGAACGCTTTGGTCCATGCTGCCGTCTCAGTCTGCGGATAAATGTGCTCAATCGAGATCTTGTCCGTCTCCGTTCTTAGCAGATCGCTCCAATCGACCTTTTTCTGGACTCCGGTACTCAGGAGGTGCAACTCGTACTCATAAAGAAAGTAGAGACGCCCTGCCCAGCCGTAGTAACCGCTTCCATTTTGGAATTTCTTATAAAGGAGGTTGTAGAACTCATCGATTCGAAAGGAACCATCTTCGTTGAAGTATGCAGACAGCTTTTCTTCTAGTCTTTGTGCAATCACATCGAAGTTGCTTTCCCGCCGATCAATCATCCTAGCAGCGCTATAAAACTCGCTACTCCCAAAATTAGCCCTAGACGTGCCGAGGCGGAACGCGATAAAGATGAATCGCTCGATCTGCTTGAGAAGTCGCACTCTGTTTGCCGGAGTCTCAGTCCTCTTCAAAATTGCCATGACTAGCGGTCTGAAGTAGACGATTCCAACACAGTTGATCCGGTCAATCCATTCCTGCTCCGTCGGAGTCAGGCTCTCGGCTAGGTAGGGATTGAACGTGTTAAACCAATGGACGGCTGACTCCTTCAGGCTTAGAACGAAGTCCAGAATCTCCTTTGGTTGGAGTTCTGCCGTGATCGGCGTGGGAGTCTCTTCCGGTTCAATGCCATTGCTGTCTTCTGTATCATCGGGGTTTGATTCTGCTTCCTGCTCTTCAGAAGATTCCAAAGCCACCGCACTCTCAATCTTCTTGTGTACTTTCTGTGGTGTGAAATGTTCCTTGAGCAGGAAGTTGATGTAATCTTTCCCCGTCTTGCGGGAGTACTTGAAATACATGGTCCAATGAGCACGTAGAAACTCGTCGTCCTTTAGAGGAAAAGTCTTATTCCGTCCGAGCTGATAGTAGACCTGTTTCCAGGCCTCATTGATGGTTTCGCGCAAACTTCGGCGCTCAGCAGGATCTAATTCATCGTCACTATACAGCGTAGTCAGGTAGATCAGCCGGTTCTTGAGCTTTTCCAAATCTGATAGTTGCTTTCCTCGATTGTTCATCGTCTCAAAGGAAACAAATACATCGAATTCGTCCTTGATGATGAATTCGTTGAAGAGGAGTCTCTTGGTGAGCGTGGCATAAGCGTCCTGTAGGCCACGCTTGCCTTCGCGTGCATAAAGCTCCTTAAGCTGCTCCTCGAAATAGAGCTTTGCGTTGCTGAGGTTGAGTGTATAAAAGGTCTCTTGAATCGAGCCGGGGCCTGCCTCATTCAGAATTCTGTACCGGAGATACTCGTAGCTTGGATTGTCTACTGCGTACCCGAACTTGTATGTACGGAAAGTATCCCCGATTGGCTTGTTGCGGAACAGGTATTTGCTTTGAACTGCGCTGATGTTGAGGGTTTCCGAAACATAGATTGTCTCGTCTGATTTACCAGCGTTCTCCGGCAGCGCCCTGAACAGATCGACAAATGCCTGAAGAAAGATGATGAAGGTCGTCAAACGCTGCTGACCATCGACGACGTGATATAGCCTATAGGAGTAGTCGTCGATCAACCAGAATTCCTTGTCGCTGTCCTTGATCTCTTTGGCTGGAATCTCCTTGAGCGTTAGGACGCCTGTGTAGTGGGACCGGTCATCAGGAAGATTGACCAGGTCCTCCCAAAAATCCTTAAGTTGGTCATGCTTCCAGGCATAGCCGCGCTGGTAGTCGGGAATCCGGAAAATCTTCTCTTTGAAAAGACTGTCAAGCGATTTCGGTTCTTCCATCGGCGTCGAGATTCCTTTCTAGTGAGCGTGTTCCAGTTCCAGTAACGGCGTAACGCGTCTCCGGCCCGTCAGGAGGTCTTGCATTAGAGCGGTTTTGACAAGGGAAAGTTTGGCCTTCTGATGAGAAGCGTGTTCTATCGCTTCGCGAACGCCTCTAAGACTCGTCGAGATTCTCCGCTGTTCCTTCACTGGAGGCACCTTTAGAATTAAAGCGCGAACATCTTCAACATTGAGGTGGGGGTTGGTCGTTCCTCCAACCATTTGGTCGAAGCGAATTCTCATTCCTTCGCCATACACCACTTCGAGCAAATACTCTGGAAGGCACTTGTCGTGGTTGCAGCGAATCAGCATGGTACGTTGCCCCAAGCAAACCCGAAGATTCTGCGGGACAATAAATGCTTCGCCTACTGGTGCCTCACGCGTGAAAATGATGTCACCGCATCTAGGCTCTAATCGCGAAATCCTGTCACTGTATTCCCCCTCTGAAACATAGTAGTGTTCTGGCACAAAACGCCCAGACTTAACATTTACAGTGCGAGCGACAAGAACGCCTCCCGGTGTGAACTCGGGCGTAGTATGAGGGCAATCGACTATCTCAGATGCAAGCCAGTCAAGTCGCTTCGTCTCCCACTCCAAGGGAATCCGGCCAAGCGGGGAGTCTTTGAACTGGTGGGTAGATTCGGAGCGGAGGTTGCCGTGTTCGTCTATGCCGCGTGTGAGTAGTTCTTGCATCAGGCCGGTCTTGATGCGCTCTTGCTTGGCAATCAAAGCCTCCGTCTGCTCAATCGCCCTGTCCACCGTCGAAAGAATCTCGGCAATCTTTGTCTGTTCCGTCGGAGGAGGAGTAGTGACTTTAATCTTGTAAAGAGTTTCGCGGGCCAGACTAGGAACGCCCGTTGCCTCATTCAATTGCCGCAAATCTTGTGTTTGCAAGAAGTAAAACAACCAACGAGGCAGCGCACCATCAAATTTGCTGAGGTAGTATGCGGTATCGATCGTCCAGAATCTCCCCGTAGCAAAGAAAACCCTATCAATCGTTCCTTTTCTGCCAAGAATAATGGACTCACCTTCATAAAGGTAGTCATTACCCAAGCGTTCAACTCCGCCTGTGCCGAAGACCGTGTAAATGCCGTATTCGTCCAAGATTTGAGACGGTGACTTGCCGTAGTTAATCGTTGCCAAGTCCTTCATCACCTTAGTTTGCCACGCCGCCTGGGGACTCATTGCGCGCTCCTTCCCAGGTATCCAAGCCCAATCAGAAATCCATTCAGCGTGTTGAGGGTCTCGGTTCTGTTCGATTCCAATGTCTGGCTGGAGACGGCGTACTTATCCCAAAGATTCTCGACTGCCTGAACAAGCCTCCGTTTTTCGGAATTGAGGTAGCGGTTGAGTTCCGTGTTGGCTAGGTCGTAGAGCTTTTTGAGGATGAGCGTCTTGGCTTCCTCTTCGGTGAGTTGGCCGCCAATCGCGGCGAGTAGTGCATCCGTTGCGGCTATCTTCGATTGAAGGACGGCCTTGTCCTTCTCCAGCCCCTTAATCTTCTTCTTCTCTTCCTTCTTGTCGGGGTCAAGGTTGGTAAGCTGCGCATCGACCTGAGTCAGCAACTTCTTGTTGTCAGCCTTGAAATCATCTCCGCCAACGCGCTTGAGCTGGATATTGAGTTCCAATTCATTGGCCAAGGCGCGATGCTTGGCTTTGCTCTCCTTGATGCACGTCTCAATCTCGGTAATGGCCTTGAGTTGCGCTTGAAGCGCCTCGCTTTCTTTTCTGGCCAATGGCCCGGTACTACTCTCCAGATCGTCAATCTGCGCCTTGAGTTCTTTCTTGATGACGGCTGCGGTGACGGTTTCATCCTCTTCCGGCTCGTAGGACGCAACCTCTTGCGCTGTCTCGACAGCCTCGGCCAATTCGCATTGGCCTTCGGCAATCGCGGCCTCCAGCGTCTCGATGGCGCCCGCCTCAGCTTGAAAGAAGGCTGCAATGAGATACGAGTCGGGAATCAACGTGTGGTGCCAGCCGGTGGAGATGATGGTTTTGAGGTCATAGCGAATCTGCTGCCACCAGTTGACAAAAACTCCGGCGCTCTGGAACTCGTCCAGCACTCCGAGTGGAATGAACTTGCCCTTGAGGGTGTTGAGGAGTTCGTGACGGACCTCGGGCATCTTCTTGCCATCAAGTAGTTGGGCAAAGTCCTCTTGGGCCACACTCCACCAGTTGGCGAGCACTTCGCCGTGGGCTCCAATCTTGCCAAGGAGGGCCGGGTCGGCCTCCAGCATGGTCTTGATAGCGGACCTGGTAGCGAGGGCCGGCACGAACGCTAGATAGCCGGGACGCTCGGGCTGGAAAAGAGAGTCGGATTTGACGCCGAATTTGGCGAAGTCCGGTTGACGAGTTGCAACTTCGGCCTCCGGCACGCCGCCGATGAGATGGGCCTGCACGTCTTCGGGCTCCGGATCGGGCGTGTTGTCCACATAGCGCCGGATGTTGAGGTTGTAGTCGTGCGTGTCCACGATTTCGGCTTTGGAGACGACGCGGCTGTACTTGGGCAGTTCGCGCTTGTGTGTGAAGACGTAGGTGATCTTCTCCATGTCTTCAGGGCGGAGCTTGTTCTGATTCTTGCCCTCAGCAAACTCGCGGTCGGCGTTGATGAAGAGCACCTTGTCACGCAGTTCGTCAGGCTTGTTCTTGTTCATGACCAAAGCGCAAGCCGGGATGCCGGTGCCGTAGAAGAGTCCGGGCGGCAAGCTGATGATGGCTTCAATCACGTCGTCGTTGATGAAGATTTCGCGGATGAGCCTTTCCTTGCCGCCCCGAAAGAGGACGCGGTGCGGCATGATGGTGGCCATGTGGCCGTCGGTCTTGAGGCTGGCCAGCATGTGCTGGACGAACATCAGGTCGGCCTTCTTGCCGGTCTCTGGGCACCATTCCCGGAAGCGGTCCCTGAACTTCATTCCGGCGCGGCTGTAGTTCTGCGAAAATGGCGGATTGGCAAGGACACGGTCGAAGCGGCGAATCTGGCCGTGGTCCAGAATCTTGGGGTCCTCCAGCGTGTCGCCGTTCTCAATGGTTGACCGCGTGATGTTGTGCAGGATCATGTTCATGCGGCAAATGGCCCAAACGGTTCCGGCGGATTCCTGCCCGTAGAGGGCGAGATTGTTGGAGTCCTCCCCCTGCTCGTCTACATATTGATGGCTCTGGATCAGGAAGCCGCCTGAGCCAACCGTTGGGTCATAGATCGTGTTCCCGGCTTGCGGCTTGACGAGTTGCACGAGCAGCCGGACCACTTCGGCGGGAGTGTAGAATTCTCCGCCTTTCTTGCCCGCGCTGTCGGCAAAAAACTTGATGAGGTATTCGTATGCCGCCCCGAGCAGATCGGGGAACTCGAAATTGTCGTTGACGAGCACGAACTGCGGTTGGTTGAAGTGGTCGAGGAGGTCCTTCCACTTCTGGTCGGGGATTTTGGTCTGCCCTTTGACGGCATTGAAGTTGATATTGTTCTTCAACACGCCATTGAGATCGTCGTTGGTGTCCTCAATGGCGGCGAGCGCCTTGTTGAGCATGTTGCCGATGTCGGCTTTCAAATCCTTGAGGGCGGGCACCTGATCGCTGTTTTCGTCCGTCCAGGGATCATTCCAACGGGCGCGAACGGGAACGAAGAACGTCTCGCCATACGACAACTTGCTCTCCAAAAGTTCTGTCAAGAGCGCGGGATCGGTGATGTGGGCGAACTCTTTTTTGCGGAGGTGTTCGCGCTTGAGGTCGAATTCGTCCGAAAGGCGCTTAATAAAGAGCATCCCGAAGATAAATTCTTTGAATTCAGACGCATCCATTTTGCCGCGCAGGATGTCGGCAGCGCCCATGAGAAACGATTCGAGCTTCGATAGAGTGATCTTTTCACGGTCCATGATGACGTGTTTCCATGATATTCCTCGGATGTCAGGGATGTCTGGAATTCCCAATAGATGTTGCAGTTACGGGCGTGAAAGGACGCGAGATTGCAAGGGAAGACCATAATGAGGGGGCGGAGAATTCTGGATGAGGGGTGATCGGGTGGCCTGGATGCAGGGCTGCCAAGTTGGCTATCCTGAGAGAACCATGTGTGGCCGATTCGCCCGCAAATCGACGCAAGAGGTTCTAGCCGATTGGTTCGGCCTTGAACTTGAAGAGATGCCCTGGTTTGCGCCCAGCTACAACGCGGCGCCGCAAAGTGTCCAGCCGGCGGTGCGCCTGAATCACCACTCCGGCCGGCGCGAGGTTGCCTTGCTGCGCTGGGGCCTCGTGCCCTTTTGGGCAAAAGATGCAAAGATCGGCTACAACACCATCAACGCCCGCGCCGAAGATGTCGCGTCGAAGCCGGCTTTCCGGGAGGCGCTCAAGAAGCGGCGCTGTTTGGTGCCCGCAGACGCGTTCTACGAATGGCAGCGGCTCGATCCCAAGACCAGAAGGCCGTTCGCCTTTGCGCTCGCGTCCGGCGAACCTTATGCCTTCGCCGGCCTGTGGGAGAGTTGGTGCCCAAAGGACGGCGCGCCGCTGGAGACATTTACCATCCTGACCACCGATCCCAACCAGCTCATAGGGCCAATCCATAACCGGATGCCTGTGATTCTGGAACCGAAAGACTATGATCGCTGGCTCGACCCCGGAGACCCGGCGCGTCCGCCCGTAGACCTGCTGCGCCCCTACGCCGCGGAGCGGATGAAAGCGTGGCCGGTGAGCGACCGCGTTGGCAACGTGCGCAACAACGGCCCGGAATTACTCGATGTTTTGAGCTGAACATCAGCGGCAGAATCGCTTTGGCTCGCTCAGATTTCCCGTCTACGTGCTTGTTTCGATACAAGGCTGTTTGGCTGGCCCAGGAAAACCTCTGAGGGTAAGAACCTTCGCAGCTCTCCGCAGAGTGGGCAGGACACTACGATGGGCTGGAATGGGAACTCCTTCACACCTGCCGGGACATCCCGTCGGCATCGCTTGCAGGCGACAACGAACTGTTTGCGCTCCAGGATTGGGAACCCAAAACTCATTGGCTGAGTATAGGCGAAGAAAGGGCGAATTGTCATCCACAGGGGAAGAACACGTAGCGTGGGCGGTTGCGGTTCGTGTGGGTAGGATTGCATCGCGCCCCCCCTCTCTGCTGAGGGCGGCCGTCGCAAACGGCGTTTCCCAGGAGTAATCCGTAGCTGGGAGGGGCATTGCTGGCCACAATCCCGCTCAAGTTATCGCAGAAGCTATCTGAATCGAAAAACCTGGCAGGATGCCCCTAAACTATCCACTTCCGACCGTCACCGCTCGTCTTCCTCCTTGACCACCTGTGTATCCGATAAACCCACAAATCGATAACCTCGGGGGACTTCCGGGAGATTTGGACCTTCAAATATGATCCAAAGCTTCGTAACGTCGCGTCTGGTTAGATCCGCTGCACCGTTTGAGAGAAGTGATGCAGGAATGAACAACTCCGCGGATTCAAGCGATGAAAGCCTAGCTAATCCCGAGATATCTGTTACGTCAGAATCCCAGAGGTCTAACGAGAGGTGTCGAAGCCCAACCATCTGCCCAACCGAGCTAACGTCCCGAATCTGACTCTTTTGAACTGTGAGTCTAAAATCCTTGAGTTCGTGCAGTCCAGCCAACGGTTCGAGGCTCGATAGTGGAGATTCCAGTGCCGAGAGCGAGAAGGAACGCAGAGCACTCAATTGTTGTATCCCGTCGAGGCTTATGAACTTCTTCCCGACAACTAGCTTCATTGTTGTCAGTTCTTTGAAGTCCCTCAGTCCCACTAGACTCGATAAATCGGAATCAAAGAGAAAAAGAGTGAGGGAAGTCAGTCGGTTCAATGGGCCTATCCAAGCGATGCTGTCTCCCGAACCTTTGGGCAAAAACATCGATAATGACCTGATCTGCGTCAGCGCCCCCAAGTCGGCTAACTCGTCGGGTGGAAAGTCCATTCCGAATATGCTGAGGGATCTCAGACTTGAAACTCGTCTTAGCGAGGCTAGCCCCTCCATACGGAATTTGCCTAGACCAAGCCCCAAAGAACTTAGGTGCTTCATTCTCCCTAGATCGCTAATGCTTGTTATTCTAGAGTCATAGAAATTAATTTCAAGAGATCTGAGTTTCGGAAGCTGGAGTAATGACGCAAGGCTCATTATGCCGCTATCCAAGGTGATGTTAAGTGAGGTCAATTCACTGAGTTTGTTTAACCCCTCCAAACTTGTTACATCAGACGCCCTTAAATCGAGTGTCAACTCATTAAGCGTTGTGAGGCACTCCAATCCACGTAGGTCCTTTACATCAACCCCAGTGGTTATTCTTAGCGACGTTAGTGACCGCAATCCACATAGGCCATTAAGCCCACGACTATCTAGAGCAACGTGCAATGAACGAAGGTTGTGTAACTCTTGCAAGTTCGGCAGAAGCCAATCCGCATATACAGGTAAGTTGAGATCTAGCAAGGATAGCTCGGATAGGGTGGATATCCCTGACATTAAAAGCCGCGAACTCTCAATGGAGCGGAGTGGCGACGTGCGACGCGGCAACGCCTGTATTCGCTCGCTCTCCGAGATATCATCAACGTAGAGTGCTAATTCGCGAAGGTGATTCAGTTTCCAGAGGTCTGGGAGACTTGCAACTGCCGATTCGTCCATGCCGATGGACAGCTTGGTGAGTTGAGGAAGCTGCTGGAGTTCCCGAAAGCTCACGGAACGAGCCTCAACGACGTCAAGAGAAAGGTGCTGCAGGTTCTTCACGCTCCCTAGACCATCCAAGGAGAGGACGGTTGTCGGGTAAATCAACCTTAATTCGAGGGACTCCAGTTTGTGAAGATTGCTGATCCCCTTGAGGCCTGAACCAGTGTATCCGATATTAAGAATTCTTAAGTTGGAAGGCGCTATCCAATCAAGGTTAGTAGGGAGATGATTGTTAATTTCAAGTCCGTCGATCTTCCTTTGCGCAGTGATGAGGGCCAAGGGAAGTCTCCAACTAGCGAGATCTTCGCGCAGAATAGTGTATTCCCACACATGTTGGATACCATAGAAGGCAAAGAATGCGACGATGGCAGAGAGGCTCAGGAACAGACGTCGAAAACTCCTTTGTCGCCTGCATAACAAGATGTAGTTTATCTTGGAAACGTCGCCTTCGATCAGAGTATCGGAGTTACGGATGACGTTGTGGAGGTCCTTGCCGCTCATGAGATAACGGCGGCTGTTAGTCTGCCTCCATCTCGCAAATTCAATCTCAAAATTGAGGCGGACCTGATCTGCGAACTGCAGGGCCGTTCCACTGAGCCGACGCAAGACTGGGACCAATCTTTCGTGTTGCAATCGGTATCTGCTTGTTGGAAGTTTCTCCAAAATACGAACGCGAGGATGCGAAAAGCGAGTGAGCCAAGGAATTAGCGAGGAGACAGAGGCGTCCGCTTTTGCTGCAATTTCTGCCGCTGTAGCTCCTTCTGCAACGCGCTGATTGGTCGATAGGTCGACGAGTGTGAGAACAAAGCCTGCAAGCAACGATCCGCGTATCGGGTCAGGAATCTCCTCCAGTTGCCGCTGAACAAACCTGAGCAGTAAACCTTCACCACCGCCCGCGAGATCGTATTCGGTTTTTCCCAAATGGGACCGGTTTGATTGTTCTGCGAGATTCGCAAGCGACAGGACAGCGATAGCGATGTCGGTGGGTGAAACCCCATCTGATTGCGCAAGTTCCCCTATTAGGTTCTCAACGAGCGTGTTGTCCACAGAGAATCCTGCCTCGGTGACCAGGACAACGAGTGTGTCGGTGGCCGTCTGGGTAGGAAATCGCTTCACCACAACCGGCTCTGCTCGAAAGTCCAAACTCTGCTCAAAATCAAACCAGTCGGCGGTGTAGTCGCGACGGAACGAAACGATGACCGTGATTCTGTGCGGTCGAGGCGAACGCACAATTCGTTCGATTAGAGAGAAAATCGGCGAGTGTTTGGGATTATCTCTCTTGAGTTGTTCGAACTGATCGAGGATGAGTATCGATCTTTCTGACAATCCCTCAGGAAGTGATTCGAGTGACTTCACTTCTGGTATTCGATGGCTGATCGCGTATAGCAGATTCTCAGGCGCGTTTGAAGATGTTGCCTCCCAGTATATGGGGGGGGCTTCTGCCAGCGCGTATGCAAGGCCAGCTTGTAACAAGGAGGTCTTACCCACACCAGATTCGCCCCGAACCGCGACAACACTGATTTGGTTATCTGTCGCTAGTCCAAGTAGTGATCGTAGCTCGGGGCGCCGACCTAGCCTTGCGAAAAGCTCACCATCTGGTAGAGAAAACGGAACCAGGCCCTTTACGGCATTTGCGAGATTCGTCTCTCCAGACAGTGGCGGCGGTGCAGCTTGCTTGTTAATCCTGAAAACGAGCCAACCCAAACAGATTATGGCAAGCGCTGCGGACACGTAAGAGACCGCGAGCATGTCTTTCCATTCTTGGTGAAGCCAAATGGTGAGGGATAAAAGGCTTAGAGTCAGGAAGGCAAGGGCCTGCTCCGGCCGCCCGCGACGTAGCGAGTAGGAAAGCCAACGAAGCCGTGTAATCAGGCTGACGTGATTCACAGGCCAAACCCTCAAATGATCGCATTCAAAAGGATTTCAATTCGAATGATACCGCAAGTTTTCTGCCTTCTGGCAGTACCGAGGGATTGAAGCCAGTTCAAATCGACGAGTCTATGTCCATTGAGCCTGGAGCGCCAATGGCGGGATCAATACTGTGAAGTCGCCATGGCGACTGGGATTTCGTACCTCCCGCTCCACTAAGGGTTCCCGTCGCAAACGGCGTTTATCGGGATTTATCTTTCTGTTCCGCGTTGTGTTCGTTCCAGTTGGAGCAAATCCAGCGTACTAATTTGCGTTGGCTTTTCTGTGTTACCATCGCTCGGTTCACGGCAAAAGCGCATTGAGATCTGCGAACAACTTCTCGAAGCGATCAAGTGCGTCCTTGGAGCCTGGAAGAGACTTCAACGCGGCAGGGTTTTCGATCAAAAACGACGACGGGAAGAAGTGATCAAACTCCGGCGTCGAAGGCGGAAGAAGACGGAAGGCGTCTTCGACATCCTTCACCACGCGCTCCGTTCCGGGACTCGCGACCTTCAACACTGGAAGTTTATATGCCTGCTTCACCAAAGCGATATATCCATCCCGGCTGATCAGGTCTTCGATATCGGCTTCTCCCGTGCCCGTGTAGGTATTCGCCGTTAGGATCTGCGCTTCGCTCAACAGCTTCAGCTTCTTCAAATCGTCAATCTTTTTCTTCTGCCCCTTCGCAAAGTCGGTCAGCACGGCCACATTGAGTTTATTCCCGTACAGCAAGCTCATGAACGCACTCACCTTATCCACCCCGCCGACAGGCGTGATCGTCCACGCTTGGCTCAGCCCCGTTCGGCCTTGCTGCTTCAATTCGGCTGAATATGCCTTCAGGTAAAGAAGATCCGATGGCCCCTCCACCAGCAGTGAGTTCTTTCCGATAAACAAGGTCTGCGTGATCTCATAGCCCAGCGCCCCCTGCAGGGGGAACAAGGTTTCCCGGTCCACGCTCAGGACGTTGTCGCTGACTTTCGTGCCGAGCACTTCCTGGACATTGCCTTGCTTATCCCGTATTACCACGTCTTCCACCGTGCGGGCAGCCATTAGATTGTCCGCCGGCACCATGAACGGGGAATGTGTCGTATAGATGACTTGATGATGAGGGATCAACTTCTCTTTAAAGTAGCGCAGCAAGTCATCCTGAGCTTTGGCGTGCAAGGAAGTCCCCGGCTCATCCAACAAGAGAATCACGTTGTCCCCATGCGTTTTTTTGAACTGTGAGAAGAGCACGAGAAACGAGAAGAACCAGACGAAACCGGTGCTGCGGTCGTCAAAACTGACGGACGCCTCATGAATCGTGTTCTCGACGCGGGTGCGCAGGATATTACCACTGTTGTAAGGTGCCGGGTCACCTGCCCGGCCTGCATCGAGCCGGAATAGCACCTTCAAATTCCGGTTCTGGGTCCAGTAGGTGAAGATCTCGCGTGAGATCCGGTTGGAGACCGATTCCAGCTTGGCGATCATGGGCTCGAACCTGTTCAGTGTCGCCATTTCTTCTAGAGTCGTGCCAACGAGTCCAAGAAATGCGATGAACACTTGGTCATTCCGGTCCAATTTGTTATTCGCCTTATTTGCCATCATCTGTTCGAGCGCCACTTGGCCAGACATCCGGTCGTAGCTGGCGAAATAGAAAAATTTCGGAATGTCGAGAAAATCAATAATGGCTGTATTGGCACTCCCTCGTTTGAAGTACTTCTCCAGATGCTGAGCGAAAGCCGTGTGCCGCTCGTTTGCAGCGGCCCCAAGTGTACCCAACTGCTTTTTCAACGCGTCAATAGTCTTCAGGTGGGCCAATGCTTCCTGCTCTTCCGCGTGCAAGCCGCTTTTGCTGAGCACGTACTCCGCCGCTGCGGCTTCATTACCTCCCACAGTCCAGGTTGAGGTTTTCTCGTTGTATCGCTTGTAGATGGTGATCGTGGTACCAGTGAGCGCCTTTGGACCGACAATTCCCTTCAACCCTGCCACTTCTTTATCGCTTAACTGCCACACGGTGTTCAGAACAAGAGCTTCTTCGTTTGGATGACGCTCTTTGTATTCAGAGAGGAAACGGCGCGGATATGAGGATTCAGTATCGAACAGCGCCTCACCATTATCGGGGTTGAGGCGATGTAAAGCGTGAAGGAGTGCTGTCTTGCCAGCCTCGTTTTTTCCAACTAGGCAGGTCACATCACCGACCGAGAACTCTCCGGAATCCTCAACCGATTTGAAATTCGTTACAGTCACATTCATTAAGCGCATGGGTTCTTTACCTCTCAGGAAACGCGATCCACAATGTTCTTCTCCAGCAGGGGTTTCCTCTATGAATATACACCAAACTGTGATTTTTTCACAACTATTACCAAAAAATGCCAATGATGGAGCGGTATTTCATGGTAAATTGAGATTGTTTCGCGAGGGTGTCTTCATGATCGTTTCTGTCTCTATCTCAAATTTTCGCTCTTTCTTCACCGAGGAAACCTTCTCGCTCGCGGCAAGTAATCGGCTGTCGGGGACTCACGACGACCATGCTATGGAAATCCCAAATTCCGACCAAAAGGTTCTGAAGGTTGGCGTGGTCTATGGTGCAAATGGAGCCGGCAAATCTAATCTGTTTAAGGCGTTTCGGTACATCAAGTCCATTGCACTAGGGCGGAGAGAACGCGACAGGGGCACGGCTAGGACGCCGTTTCGGCTCGGTGGTAGTGATGAAGAACCATCGAGTTTCGATTTGCAGTTTATCGCGGCAAGCACCTTGTATAGGTTCGGGTTCAAGGTGGACGACTCACGAATCACCGAAGAGTGGTTGGCGGAGATCGTCAACGGCCGAGAAAGGACGTTGTATGAGCGCATCACTACTCAAGATGGACAGGTCACCGTTTCCGCGCCTGGCTTAAAGGGAATTGGACAGAAGTTAAATGCCCTGACGACCGTCGGAGGGCCACCCAACCAAAGCTTCCTTGCCACTGTAAATCTCACGTTGAACAAGACCGATTATGGAGAAGACCTGGGACGTGTTCTCAAGTGGTTTAAAAAGGACCTGCAACTGATTGGCCCCGACGTCCCATTTGGACGGCTCGGTCAATACCTCGCGGAAAACCCGGAATGCCGTGAGTTCGCTGGGTCGTTTCTGAAGTCTGTTTCTACGGGGGTCGATCACCTTCAAATCTCGAAGAAAGAGTTGACGGAAGACGAATTGCGCAGCTTGCTGCCCGAAAGGGTCGCTTCGCAGATGCTAAAAGGAGCTTCAGAAGACCCCGAGGGAAGGTCTTTCATGCATCTTGCCGATGGAAGCGAACTGTTGATTGAACGAGGCGGAGAGAATCATTTCCATAGGATTTCAGTGCGTGCTGCGCATGAGGGCCAGGGAGGAACTATGGTTCCTTTTGAATTAAGTGATGAATCCGACGGCACAAGACGGCTCTTGAACTTAATGCCTGCCCTTCATCGCCTCCATACTGATGCGACGGTTTTTTTTATCGATGAGATCGATCGAAGTCTTCACCCAAATCTTGTTTGGGAGTTTATCCACTACTTTTTGAAATCAAGCAATAGGACGCGCGCTCAAGTGATTGTCACTACTCATGAATCAAGTTTGCTGGATCTGGAACTACTGCGCAGGGATGAGATCTGGTTTGCGGAGAAGGACTCGATGTCCGCTACCCGTCTCTATGGCCTCACCGATTTCAACGTGCGCAAGGATCTTGAAATTCGGAAGCACTACCTAAGCGGGCGATTCGGCGCTGTGCCGTTCCTTGGGGATGTCGAACGCTTGCTTGCAGACGAGGCCCACACTGCATGAGTCTATTTGATCGAAAGCCGCGCCCCATTCCCAACAGAGATAAAGACCCAGAAGGCCTTCGAGACGATCGGCTGTTTATTGTTGCGTGCGATGACACCTACGCTCCTCAACAGTACTTTGGCTTTTTTCGATTGACGCGGGTGAAAATCCACGTTGTTCCTACTCCGGACGGCACTTCCGCGGCAGAGTATGTCCTTGAAAGGTTGCTTTCGTTTGAGTATGGAGAGGGAGACGAGCGATGGATGCTTTTAGATACGGATCATGTAACACAAGGAACGCACCTACCTGGGTTTCTTCGGGCGCTGCAGAGCGCCGCAACTCAGGGTGTGCATGTTGCCTTAAGCAGGCCCTGCTTCGAGTTGTGGCTGCTGTTGCACCATGAGCCCGAGACCGCAGTTGCAACACTTGGAAATGCAAGAGATGTCGAAGGGGCTCTACGCGCGCGATTGGGAGAATATAACAAGACGAATTTGAAACCGGACCACTATCCCCAGTCATCAGTCGCCGCCGCTGTCGAGCGCGCAGAGCGCCTAGACCTTTTGGTGGGAGGCGGCGGCATTCCAAATGCAAACACAACTCGGGTCTATCAGCTGTGGAAGGCGATTGTGAGTAAGGCGCTCCCCTCACAATTGCCCCCCGAGTTTCATAGGCTTATACAAAAATGATGTTTCCTGCTTTTTAATGCGCACAAGCGACGGAAGACGCTATGCCAACCTGAGAAATATGCCATTCCCTCCACTAATACTCGATTGGTACCCAGAAGTCGGCTTGTGGCAAGATTTTCCGAGGGATTGGCACTGGGCCGGGGGATTGGCAAACCGGAAGTTGAGTTTCAGTGGACGAAAAACAGGGCTTAGCTTGAAATGAACAACCCCGCCGCAAGCGGCGGGGAATCAGACCCGGAAGAGATTGAAGCCTTGGAACCCCCTTGTGCGCGCCAGGGGCAGACTCTGCGAAGGTTTCAAAGGGACGGTGCGGGCAGGAACAGGCCGGCGCGGGATGGGTGCGGTTCTGCATGGTGGGCCTCAATGTGGGGAGTGAGGCGGGCGGAATCTCGCCGGAGATCTCGCCCGCGTGGGCCGTTTATACGGCCGGGGGGAACTGGTC